>Ga0207421_10001404_pt1 | contig 31037 bp, 29 predicted proteins | sample SodLakKL_010_SED_4_FD_187542 | JGI IMG/M metagenome (GOLD analysis project Ga0207421, IMG submission 187542) | Alkaline sediment microbial communities from Lake Tanatar, Kulunda Steppe, Russia - 8KL_010_SED (SPAdes) (version 2) | ecosystem: Environmental > Aquatic > Non-marine Saline and...
GTCGAATGTCGAGGAAACCCCGGCTCCACCGAAAGCTGAACCGTGCCTATGGCCTGCGATACGATCAGGAGCAGAGCCAAGCATCCCGACCTGCGCCCCTCTTTCTTTTTGCCCGACTTGCGTCTCTACAGGAGTGCTGCAAGTATTGAAAAGCTGCGCCTTCTGCACGGTCTGACCGGTTGCGTTTTCTGCATCTTTGCCCATAATGCGCATCCCTAAGCTCAAATTTAAAATAAGAGGGCACACCTAGTGCACACTTGCGAATTTTGCGCCTTTGAGCAGAATATGCATATTCTGCCCGTTTACGCTTTACACATCCTTTTATACTCGGCTCACAAAAATTTAGACTAGGAACCAAATTAATAAAGCAGTTAGAAAAAAAGTGGGACAAGGGACCTGTCCCCGCGTCCCGCGTCCCAGAAGGTGGGACAAGGGACCTGTCCCTGCGTCCCGGGTTATTTTACCTGTTCTTTGAGTGATTTTCCCGGCTTGAAAACGGGAACCTTTGTTGCGGGGATCTCTATTATCTCCTTTGTGGCAGGGTTTCTGCCTGTTCTTGCCTGGCGATGGCGCACCTCAAATGTGCCAAACCCAACCAGTTGTACTTTTTCTTCTCTGGATAAGGCTTCTCCAACACTTTCAAACAAAGCCTTAACCACATTATCTATATCCTTTTTAGAAACACCACTTCTTCCAGCAATATCATCTACCAGATCAGATTTATTCAAAACCATCCCTCCTTAATATTATTTGATTTGCACCCCAGCCTCCTGCGTTAATTTGCACCATTACCATTGTTTTTGTCATCACTCTGCTTTTTTTTCGCCTCCTGCCACCAGTTTTCTAACTGGTCGATGTGATAAGTTTTCATATCATTGCCCTCTTCGGCTACTTTCGCTTCTATATAAGCAAATCTATTCTTAAATTTATTTACAGTGGCATTTAAAGCAGTTTCTGGATTAATACCCAGAAAGCGGGAAACATTTACTATACTAAAAAGCAAGTCGCCCAATTCTCCTTCTATTTCTTCTATTTTTTCCCCATGACCCCCATGATATGCATCTTCCAGCTCATTTATTTCCTCTTTAAGCTTCTGCAACGGGCCTTTTAAAGAGTCCCAATCGAAACCTACCCTTGATGCTTTAGACTGAACTTTTTCTGCCTTCATCAAAGCTGGCAAAGACGGATCCACCTGAAGAACTCCCTGTTTTTGCGCATTAGGTGATTTTTCCTGCTTTTTGATTTCTTCCCAATTAACCAGAACTTCGCCAGCAGTGGATGCTTCTGTAGAAGAAAAAACATGAGGGTGACGACGAATAAGCTTGGTAATAACTTTTTGAACAACATCCGGAAGTTTAAACAGACCCGATTCTCGCCCTAATTGGGCATGAAATATTACCTGCAATAACAAATCACCCAGCTCTTCCTGAAGTAATTCCATATTGCCTTGTTCGATTGCTTCGACTACTTCATAAGCCTCTTCTATAACGTAAGGCCTTAAACTTTGATGATCTTGCTGTTGATCCCAGGGGCAACCATTTTCACCTCTCAGTTTTTCCATAACCCCCATCAACTCGCCTACACTGTGTTCTTTAAAAGGAGGAAGGTATAAAAAAAGAAAATCTTTATTACTACTTAGCTGAGGAAGTTTAGATAATGAAGTCCAGCTTTCCCCGGAGTTATCATTAATTTGGGTTATAATATCCTTGTTGCTTACAAATACCATAACCGGATACTGGGAAGGATAAATTTTTTGCAGTAAATTTTTTATAGCGGAAAAATCCCACTCCTTAAGGCTATTACGAACAAAAAAATGATGCGGAAATGGTTCCTGAAGCGAATTAAGATCTGTTACATCAAAAATTGTGACTCCACCCGGCTCTCTATCGATTATCTCTTTTATTGCTTTACCCAAAGCTTCCTCCAATTTACCCAACCTCCTTTATTTAACTTGATAATTATCCCTGCTCTTTTATCAAGTTATACTTGCGTGCCCACTTGAGCAATTTCTCCCCAACATTAGGAATGGAACCAAGCTCAGCTTCTGTTAGCCATCCCAGCAGAAGAAGTAAAATCAAATAAACAAAGGCCCCGACAATAACACAAGCCACAGTAGCTAAGGCATTAGCAAGCGAAAAAGACAAGTAATCCATGGCCAAAAAGAAGGTAAGCCTGTACACCAAAATTACGGATACTACCATGCCTAATACTGAAACAATAGGCTTGGTAAAAAGCTCTCCCAGGCGATAGCGATAACCGGTTAAACGAGCAACTCGCCACATATTCAACACCGCCACTACAGCAAAACAGGCTACTGTCGCCAGGGCAGCACCTCCGATATTTACTTCCGGTATGCCAGTTAAAAACCAGGTTAGTAAAGCTTTGACCGAAATTCCTATGGCCATATTCTTAACAGGCAAAATAGGATACCCCATGCCCTGGAGAGTTCCAGTGGTAGTAAGGTGAAAAGAAAAAAACAGCACTCCCCATGCCAAAATAGAAAGTGGATAAGCTGCTTCTGCATTGTTATACAATAAAACTGTTACCGCATTATTAAGTTGGGGAAGCGATAGTAAAAAAAGCCCTGTAGCAGAAGGGAGGGCAAATAAAACTGTCAACCTGGTAGAAATATTCAGACGATGCCGGAGCAGAGAATCATTATCCAGGGCAAAAGCTTCAGACACAGCAGGAACCAAGCTTATAGTTAACGCAATAATTAAGGCTGTAGGGAGTTGCATCAGAGACATTCCCATTCCGGTCAGCTGTCCATATAAAGCTGTGGCTCTTTCCGTAGTCAAGCCCAGATCAAGCAACCTGTTAACCCCTATCCCCAGGTCTAGCAAATTGATAAGTGGCAACATAATAGAAGCCAGGGTAATAGGTATCGAGAGGCTGATCACTCTATTCACAACATCCCTGGTATTATTCTGTTTCTTTCCAACTGACTGGGCATATACGATACTTGAAAACTCAGATTTTTTTCGATAATAGATGATTATTAATACCAGTAGTCCTATGGCACCACCACTTACGGCACCAAAAGCAGCACCGGCTGCAGCATATTCCAGGCTTACCGGAAGCAAAACCACTACCAGGCCAATAGAAGTAACCACCCTGGCTACCTGTTCAACAAATTGGGAGATAGCTGTGGGAACCATATGCTGGTGTCCCTGGAAAAAGCCTCGCATTGCAGACATAATGGTTACAAAAAATATAGCCGGAGAAATGGCCAGTATTGGCAACCTGGCCTGAGGGTTTCCTGCCACATTTTCTGCAAAATAGCCAGCACCAACAGCTAAAAGCAAGGATATCGTCAATCCGCTGGCCGTGAGGATAACCAGCGCAACTTGATATACGCGATAAGCTCCACCAGGATCCTCTAATGCCAACTTCTCCGATACCAGTTTGGAAATAGCTACCGGTATACCTGCAGTAGAGATGGTAAGCAAAGTTGCATATACGGGGTACGCCATTTGATAAAGACCGATCCCCTCATCACCCATCAGTGCAGCCAGAATAATCCGCATGACTGCCCCGATGAGTTTGACTGTTACTCCCGTATAGGCAAGTACTATAGCACCCTTAACAAATGTACTACTAGCCAAAACCGATTCCTTTCCCCCGACTTACTCCTATATCGAACACCCTACTAAATATGCTTCCTGCTTCTTTCTTCCTTCTTTCTTCTTTCTTTCTTGTTCATAGCTTCATTCTTTCTTTATTCTTTATTCTTTATTCTCTTATATTTTGCTAATTACCTTCTTAAATGCCTTTCAATATCTAATAACATATTTAATACCATGCTATACCATGCTCATACACCTTTCCCAAATACCTCTCTCAAACACCTCTCAAATCTAAAATCAATCTAAAGTCATATTATTGCTCCATTTGTTTTGCCAAAAAGAAAGCCGCTGTTTCCACCAGTTTTAACTCCATATCACCCATCTTGTCATCTTGAGTTCTGGTTCCCAAAATTACTGCCCCGATAGGGTCTCCTTCCGAAACTACCGGTGCAATAACTTCATGCACAAATTTGGAAACCGCATCCTCCTCGCGATAAAGGGGATGCTCTGAGGTGTCATTTATAAGCACGCTGCGACGAGTCTCCATGACTTTATCTATTGCAGGATTCAAGGGGCGGTTTACGAACTCTTTTTTGGGCGCCCCGGATACAGCAATAATAGTATCACGATCGCAAATGCATGCTACCTTATTAGTTGCTTCATTGATGGAATCAGCATACTCCTGGGCAAATTCTCCCAACTCACCAATGGGTGAGTATTTTTTTAAGATAACTTCTCCTTCCCTATCCACAAATATTTCTAAAGGATCCCCTTCTCTTATTTTCATGGTTCTGCGAATCTCTTTGGGGATTACTACCCTTCCTAAATCATCGATACGCCTGACTATTCCGGTTGCTTTCACGAGGACCAATCCTCCTTTTATTGTGCAGTAATAAAACTTCTATCTTAGTATTCAACCGGATATAGGGTTTTATTCACATACTACGGAAATTTATAACCTATTTTTAACTCATTTATGACCCATTTATAACCCACTAACAGCATTAATTTTTTAGATAAACAACAGCTAATTATGAGTAGTGTAGTATTAAATAACAACTTCCCGGGCTTTGTTCAAAAACTGTTCTAATTCTGCCAAATTAACTTTCTCTTTATGGGGCTTTATTTTCAAAGTAACTCCTTTCCCGGTTTGCAAAGACATCTTTCCAGGATACTGTTTGACAAGGCGGTAAAGTTTAAGCGTATCAACTTCCTGGTCAGAGTCAAACTTGAGATACACTTCGCCCTTTTCATAATGAATAGAGGTTATTCTTAGTTCTGATGCTAAAATACGCAAACGAGCAATCATTAAAAGATTTTCAACTTCCAGGGGAAGAGTCCCGAAACGATCTACCAGTTCGGCTTCAATCTCTTCTACTTTTTCCGGCGAATCCAGGGCATATATGCGCTGGTAAAGGTCAACTTTTTGTTCCTGATCAGGTATATATGAACTGGGCAAGTAAGCGCTTATTTTCAAATCCAGGCGAGGGGATGTAATGGTTTCTGGAGCAGTCTTCTCCCCCCGGTAAGCCCTTACTGCTTCTTCAAGCATCTGACAATACAACTCGAAACCGACTTCCGCCATAAATCCATGCTGTTCCGGCCCCAAAATGTTCCCTGCTCCTCTTATTTCCAGATCTCGCAAAGCAATCTTAAATCCCGAACCAAGTTCAGCAAACTCTTTAATAGCTTGCAATCTTTTTTCGGCTGCTTCAGAAAGAATTTTCTCTTTCTGGAAAGTCAAATAGGCATAAGCCAATCGGTTAGAACGACCTACGCGGCCCCTCAACTGGTATAACTGAGCCAGCCCGAAACGATCGGCATCATAGATGATCAACGTGTTTACATTAGGGATATCCAAACCTGCTTCTATTATAGTGGTTGACAACAACACATCGTATTGCCCTTCCCAAAAAGCATGCATTACTTTTTCCAGCCTGGTTTCGCTCATTTGCCCATGGGCTACAGCAATCCTGGCTTGAGGCACCAGATCCCGCACCTTTTGCGCCCATTTTTCAATGTTCTGTACCCGGTTAAAAACATAATAAACCTGCCCATGACGTTCCAACTCTCGCGTAATTGCTTCTTTAACAACCTGGTCCGAGTATTCCAGGACATAAGTCTGGACGGGATAACGATTTTCCGGCGGGGTTTCTATCAAACTCAAATCCCTGGCTCCAACCAGTGACATATGCAAAGTCCGTGGAATAGGTGTGGCAGTGAGAGTAAGAACATCTACATCCAGGCGCATTTTTTTTAGCTTCTCTTTATGGCGCACTCCAAAGCGGTGCTCCTCGTCTATGATGATCAATCCAAGATCTTTGAAATTAACATCATTAGAAAGCAAACGGTGAGTCCCAATCAGAATGTCTACTTTTCCCTCACTTAATTTTTCCAGAGTCTCCTTTTGCTGGGCAGTACTACGAAACCTGCTTAAAAGAGAAATTTCCACCGGGAAAGGAGCAAACCTTTCAATAAAGTTGCGGTAATGCTGCTGAGCAAGCACGGTTGTAGGAGCAAGAACAGCTACTTGTTTGCCCTCCATTACCACGTCAAAAGCTGCCCGCATAGCTACTTCTGTTTTCCCATAGCCGACATCGCCGCAAAGCAGGCGATCCATGGGCTTGCTTTGAGCTAAATCCTTTCTTACTTCCTGAATGGCTTGTAACTGATCCGGTGTTTCCTCGTATGGGAAAAAAGATTCAAACTCTGTCTGCCAGGGATTTTCCATGGAAAAAGCATGACCCTGTATGGACTCGCGACTGCTATATATAGACAGTAAATCCTGAGCTAACTCCTGGACTGATGCACGCACCTTTTTCTTTGCTCTGTTCCATTCATCACTGCCCAGCCGGTGTAATTTAGGAGTTTTACCCTCTACACCGATATATCTCTGAATCAATTCAATCTGGTCAATGGGGACAAACAATTTATCTCCCTTGGCGTATCGGATATGTAGGTAGTCTCTTTTGGTGTTTTCTACTTCCAGGGTCTGCACACCCAGATACTGTCCTATTCCATGATGTTCGTGCACTACATAATCTCCCACCGACAGTTCCTGGTGATGGCGAAGAGTTTTGCCTTCTTTACTACGGGATATTCTTTTCTTTTTCTTTTTCTTGGGTAATAGCTCTTGTTCAGTTACAACTGCAACCCTTATGGAAGGAATATAAAACCCGTTATGTAAATTGCCTACCGTTAAAACTGCATTTCCTCCATCATAAACATTTTCTAATTGCCCGGGGTCAAGCATTTTTTTTATGGTAAAATCTTGGTCCCTCAAATGCTTGAAAAGAGCCTCGGCCTGGTTTTCTTCCGGCGACAGAATAAAGATACGGTAACCTTCTTCCCGCCACCTTTCTATCTCGCTACGCAGTAACCTCCACTGACCATAGTAGGTCGGTACATCTTTTCCGGAAAAATTTAAAGTATGATTACGAGGAACTTTGAGCCCGGAAACGTTAAATAGTGCAAAATAAAGCAAAGGGGAGCTCAACCGAGCCAACATCTCTTCCAGTTCCCAAACCATTCCCATATTGCTGCTAATGGTTTTGCCCTGCAATAAATGATCTTTCTGCAAATCCCGGGCTCTGTCAGCAAAAGTTTCTGCTGCTTCTTTTGTCCGGGCGGGTTCATCCACAATGACCATGGAATCGTCAGGGAGATAATCCAGCCAACTATCTCCCTCTTCATAGAAGTAAGTAAAGTACGGGTACATACTTTCCTGCAAAATACTATTTTTCATTATTTCCATGTGGTGATAAACTTTTTCCTTCAAAGTCGTTGCAGTTTCTTCGCGGTGATTTTGGTTCAACTTCGTTGTTGTTTTTGCCAGCTCTTCTTCAATTAGGGCAAAGGCTTTCTTGCGCAATTCAGGAGGTAACAAAACTTCCCCGGCAGGAAATATTTCCACCCGGGAAAGATACTGAAGGGAGCGCTGGGTATTACAATCAAAAATTCGCAATGACTCAACCATATTATCAAAAAGTTCTATGCGCACCGGATTCTCCCACCCGGGAGGGAATACATCGAGAATATCACCACGGACACTAAATTGCCCCTTGCCCTCAATTAACGGAACTCGCTCATACCCCATTGACACCAGGTTTTCCAGAAATAAATCCCGGTACAATTCTTGCCCCTGCTCCACAGGGATTATATGTTCTTGCCACTGGCTATAGGGCATCATCCTAAACAGTAATGCATTCACCGGCGCAATAAAAATCCTCTGGTTTTGATGAGACATGAGTTCCAAAGCTTCCATACGCTGTTCCCAAGTTTCCCGGCTATAGCCATAAGTTTCTTCACCTGCAACCAGATCGCGATTGGGAAGCAGGTGCAATTCATCTTCTCCCCAAAAGGAAAGTAGATCTTCATAGATTTTTTCAGCACGCATAGAGTTACTGGTAATGATCAGAGTAGTTTTCCTGCTTTCAGCAATTAAAGAACTCCAGAAAAAATTACGCTGGCTGCCCTCAAGCCCAGTTATCAAAGCCCGATACTGCTGGCTTGAGAAAAGGTTTTCTTTTATATGGTTGAAGTTTCCATCATTTTTCCAAAACTTCAGCAGTGGCTTTAAATTCATACTGCCCTCCTTTAAGAAAAACATATGTTTTTAAAAAATGTAATTGGTAATTGATAATGTAAATGTCTCCACACGCAGTAAAAATAATTGTACACACCTCTATCCCTTAACTTTAGTTAAAGTTAACTTTAGTTAAAGGTTATTCTCCCCCGATAAACACTAAATAATAATAAAATATAATTTTAAGAACCAGGAAGAGCAGGAAGTAAGGCAGAAATAGTTGGCTTAACTCCTGATCCCGGTAAAATAGTTTACCTGAGGGTATGATCCCAGCATTTTTAAATACTTCGTTTGCTCTTTCAATTCTTCCAGAGCTTCTTTAATATTATTTTCCTCTTTATGACCTTCAAAGTCAATAAAGAATAAATATTCGCCCAAGCTTTGCCGAGAAGGCCGAGACTCAATACGAGTGAGATTTATATTGCGGTGAGCAAAAATACCCAAAACACCATACAAACTTCCAGGACCATCTTTTATGGCAAAAATAATCGACGTCTTATCCTTGCCTGTGAGATGATGATCGATAGAAGAAACCACTACAAACCTGGTCATATTGCCATTTTTTTCGGCACCAACCCCATCCTGAATATCTTTAGCCATTATTCGCAATCCAAACAAATCTGCAGCCCGGGCAGGTGCAATTGCTGCAACTCTTTTATCCTCAGAAGCTACCCTTTGAGCAGCAGCAGCCGTGCTCTCCAGAGGAACCTGCTCCACTGCAGGCAAATAATTTTTAACATAATCCCGGCACTGGGAAAAAGCCTGGCTATGCGAATACAAGGTTTGAATATCTCTAAGGTCACTAACTCCAGGAGGAACCATCAAGCAATGGGAAATAGGGTAAACAATTTCCTTGTTAATGTAAACATCATTTTGAACCAGCATATCAAGGGTAATGTTTACACTGCCCTCCAGAGAGTTTTCCAGGGGGACTATCCCCTGGTTTAATTGGCCGGCTGCTACTTGCTCAATAATACCATCAATAGATTTAAACTCCTGAAGTTGCAAGGATTCTATTTCCTGAACATATATCAAAGCTATCTCCTCTGTAAAGGTACCTGCAGGACCTAAATAGCCCATACTGGTCATTTTAAACCTTCTCCTTCCCTTCAACGCATTTATTGTCTGAGGTAGCCATACTCCTGTTCACAGCTTTGGCTATCTGATTCAACTCTTGCATCATGTTATCAAAATTCTCCAGAGTCAGGGACTGAGCACCATCACACAAGGCTTCATTAGGTGTATGATGCACTTCCACCAGAGCCCCATCAGCACCAGCTGCAACAGAAGCATTAGCCAGAGGCGAAACCAGTCGCCAGTCTCCAGCACTGTGACTGGGGTCTACAATAACCGGCAAATGCGAAAGAATCTTTACCAGTGGAATTGCACTTATATCCAGTGTATTGCGGGTATAAGTTTCAAAAGTCCTGATCCCTCTTTCGCAAAGTATCACCTGCAAATTGCCTTCGTTAACAATATACTCAGCTGCCATTAGCCACTCTTCGATGGTAGAGGCAAATCCTCTCTTGAGAAGAACTGGCTTTCCACATTTGCCAACTTCCTTTAACAGAGCATAATTTTGCATGTTGCGGGCACCAACTTGAATTATATCTGCATAACTGGCTACTAATTCTACATCCGCCGGAGTTATTGTTTCAGTAACAGTAATCATCCCCAGTTCATCCCGCACTTCAGCCATAAATTTCAAGCCTTCTTCTTCCAGACCCTGAAAACTATAAGGAGAAGAACGAGGTTTAAAAGCTCCTCCTCTTAGTACCTGAGCACCGCTTTGACTTACTCCTTTAGCTATTTTGTAAATCTGGTCATAACTTTCCACTGCACATGGACCTGCCATCACTGTCAGTTGATTTCCTCCGATTCGCACGCCACCCACTTCTATTACGCTATCTTCATTTTTCACTTCCCGGCTTACCATTTTGTAAGGTGCCATTATTCGCATTACTTTTTCCACACCCGGCATAGTTTCCAAGCCGGTAGGTGGAGTTGCCGATTTTTCCAAACCAATAGCCCCAATAACTATCCGAGCAGTGCCATAAATAGGGTGAGTTTTGTACCCCATTTGGTGTAATCTTTCCTTTACCGCCTCTACATTTTCCTCCCCTGCATCCAGGTTCATGACTACAATCATTTTTTACTCCCTCCCTTGAGATTTATTAATATTTTAAACTAAAAAAGCTGCTACTTCTCCTGTTAGGGACGAAAGTAGCAGCTCCCAAAATAAAAAAACTTCACGCCTTTAGGGGCGTAAAGTCATTTCTTCCGCGGTACCACCCTACTTAGCCGAGTTCACGGCTCGCTTTACCCGGTACGAGAACCATATTAAAAACGGCTCCTTATACCTGCTTCGTGATAACGGCGAAGAACCCGGTCCAGCCTACTTGCTCCCAATTATAGCAGGAGTTTCAGCCGACAGCTCCAGGGTGAACTTCAGGTAGCTCTTTTCCTCCAGGCTTTCAGCCACGACCCAGAGTCTCTTTAGAAAAAAGGGTTACCTTACTTTACCCTTTCCTTGCTGTTAATTATTCATTTTCAAAATATTATAACAGAAATTTTATATCAAGACAATACATTAAATTTGTTCATAGCTTCTTCAATTCCATAACCTATGAAAGTTAATACAGCCTCAGTTGCCTTTTCTTCAGCATCTTCAAGGGCAGATGCCATTTCTCCTTCCAACTTCCCCAGCACATAGGCAGGAGCATTTATGCCTTCCGGTGGCTTGCCGATCCCAATCCTCAGGCGGGGAAATTCCTGACTATCAAGTGTATTAACAATGGATTTAAGCCCTCCATGCCCACCACTTCCACCGCGCGGGCGCAAGCGAATAGTGCCGGGCGGTAAGTCCATATCATCGTATATTACTAAAATTTTTTCCGGTTCTACTCGGTACCAGTGCAAAGCCTGACGTACTGCTTCCCCACTCCGATTCATATAGGTAAGCGGTTGAATTAGAGATAAATTTTTCCCCTCATATTTAGATTCTGTATAAAGATAAGTATCCCGTTTACGGGGTTTTGGCGCACCGAGTCTGGTGGCCAAATTTTCTACTACTCTGTAACCTGCATTATGAAGGGTATGGGCATATTTATTACCGGGATTGCCCAGGCCAAATATTAAGTATGAAAATGAACTTCTACGTCGCCACCACATACTTTTTTACTCTTCTGCAGATTCTTCATCACCTTCATCGACAGCAGACTCCTGGTCTTCCTCAACAGCCTCTTCAGCAGCTTCTTCCTCTTCTGAAGGCTCAACTTCTTCAGATGGAGCTGCAATAAGAACTACTGTCTCCTCAGGATCGGTACTTAGCTCAACACCTTCAGGTAACACCAGATCGTTAGCTACAAGGCTTTCACCCTGATTCAGCGCAGAAATATCTACTTCTATGGAATCCGGTATAGAAGCAGGGAGGCAGTAGACTTCTACTTCCCTTAGCAAGACCTGCACAATGCCGCCTTCTTTTACGCCAGGTGAATCAGAATCACCAATAACTTGAACAGGAACACTTGCTACCATTTTTTCTTGCATAGAGATGCGAATAAAATCAACATGCAGCAAGCGATCACGAACCAGGATATCACGCTGCACCTCTTTAAACATAACCGTTTCCGTTGTTTTCTCTTTTTGAGAATCTCCGTTTTCTATTTGCAGCTCGATAATGGCGTTAGATCCAGCACCCGAAGACAGAGCCTGGCGGAGCAAGCGTCCATCCAGCAATACAGGAAGATTCTCTTTGCCTCTTCCATAAACTACTCCCGGCACTTGATCCTGCTTGCGAAAACGATTCAACTCTCCTTTTTTATTTCCACCATAACGTAATTTGGCTTGTAAACCCAGTCTTTCCATAACCTTAAACCTCCTCCTCAACATTAAAAACAAATTATAGTATACAACAGATAAAAGGGGTTCGTCAATTTTTCACGAAAAATCCTTTATTCCCACGCTTCTGAAGGTCTTCTCCAATCATATCTCAGCGCACATTATTCAAAAAGTTCACTAACTGAACGATTTTCATAAATTCGAATAATAGCTTCACCAATAAGCTCTGCTACTGAAAGGATCACAAACTTTTCACCGGGGCAACCATTAATAAAAGGTATAGTGTTAGTTACCACTATTTCTTTTAAGACTGAGGAACACATCCGATCCATGGCCGGTCCACTAAAAACAGGATGAGTACAGCAAGCATAAGCTTCAGTAGCACCACTGTCAATTAAGGCTTGAGCTCCCTGCACTATAGTTCCTCCCGTATCAATAATATCGTCAATAACGATAGCGGTTCGTCCCGATACTTCGCCAATAATGTTCATTACCTCTGATTCATTAGGAGAAGCCCTTTTCTTGTCAATAACAGCAATGGGCGTTTCCAGGTAATTCGCCAGCTCACGGGCCCTGGTCACTCCCCCTAAATCTGGGGATACCACAACCCCATTCTCGATCTTTTTTTCCTTAAAGTAATTAGCCAAAATAGAAATAGCCGTAAGGTTGTCAAAAGGAATATTGAAAAAACCCTGAATTTGTCCTGCGTGCAAATCCATAGCTACTACTCTGCTTGCGCCTGCTGCCGTTACAAGGTCTGCTATAAGCTTTGCCGTAATGGGATCGCGAGCCCTTGTTTTTCGATCCTGCCGGGCATAACCGTAATAAGGCACTATCGTAGTTACCGAATTAGCTGAAGCCCGTTTTAAAGCATCCACCATAATGAGCAACTCCATAATATTTTCATTGGCAGGAGCACATAAAGGCTGGATAATAAATGTATCTTTGCCCCGCACGCTTTCTCCAATATTAATAGTAATTTCACCATCGCTAAAACGACTTATGTCAGCCCTCCCCAGGGGAACACCTACATACTGTGCGATCTCCTCTGCCAATTCTCTGTTTGCCGTCCCACTAAATATTTTGACATTATTCTTTAACGTAGACATGCAAATAACCTCCCCCTAGCCCAGTGATTCACTTATCATTTTTATACAAATTCTGATAAATAACGCGAAAGCCTGCCAAATTATTATCCCCCAACAAGGGTTTTTTTTCAATAGATATTTTCAAGTTCAGGCAAGCTCAAATAATTGTGTTTGCTAAAAACACTTAACTACTTTAAATTCATTCATGAACACCTTGTATTTTAAACATAAGCAAATAAAATACTGAGGAATAATTATGTTTTCTTCTTCAAGAATCTTTTGGCCAAACCGTGTTTATTCTCCTGCCGACAACGGGCAAAAGCCAGGGATTCTTCCGGCACATCCTGGTTTACAGTTGAACCAGCTGCAATGTAAGCTCCTCTCCCTATTTTGATGGGAGCAACCAGGTTGCTGTTACAGCCAATAAAAGCTCCCTTTCCTACTTTGGTGCGATGTTTATTCTGGCCATCGTAATTGACTATAATGGTTCCCGCTCCAAAATTTACTCCGGATTCGATATCTGCATCTCCTATATAGCTTAAATGGGGTATTTTAGTACCCTCTTCTACGTGGGAATTTTTAACTTCCACAAAGTCGCCGATCTTAACCCCTTCCCCGATTTCAGTACCTGGCCTCAAGTATGCATACGGACCTACATTTGATTCTTTGCCAATACTGCTTTCTTCAACCACCGAATTTTTTAACGTGACTCCATCTTCCACTCTACTATTTTGTACCGTAGTAGCTGGACCTAATCGGCAACCCTGCCCGATTTTAGTGTCGCCAGTGATCATGGTTTGGGGTAATATAACCGTCTCTACGCCAACCTCTGCCTGGCAGTCTATATAAGTAGTATTAGGATCTATAATATTTACCCCTGACAGCATTAACTGGTGATTTATACGCTGGCGCATAATAGCAGCGGCTTCCGCCAGTTGAGAAAAATCATTAATTCCCAACCCATCACGATGATCATTCAGAGTTAAGCTTTTAACTACCAAATTATTTTCAACCATGAGAGAAATGATATCAGTAAGGTAATATTCTCCTTTAATCGGATCCGGTTTTATTTGGGTGATATATTTTTTTAAATGTTGAAGATTAAAGCAGTAGGTCCCTGTATTAACTTCTTTAATTTTAGCTTGTTTTGCATTAGTATTTCTATCTTCGAGGATAGAATAAACAAGCCCTTCTTTGTCTCGCAAAATTCTTCCATAACCTGTGGGATCAGGCACCTCGGCAGTTAAGATGAATGCCGCAGTTTTATTTTCCATTTGAAAAAGTTCCTCTAAAGATTCTTGCCTCAATAAAGGAGCATCCGCACAAAGAACCAAAACTTTTCCCTCATCGGGCAAATTATCCAAAGCCATCTGTACTGCATGAGCAGTGCCATGTTGCTGCTCTTGATAAACATAATTAAGGGAAAGCCCTTCATGCTCCAGATAATTTTTTACTTCTTCCCCCTGATGGCCTATAACCAGGTATATATTGTCAGTCAGGGTAGAAACAACGTCAACAACATGCTTGACCATCGGTTTTCCACACAGATCATGCAAAACTTTGGGAGTAGAAGATTTCATACGCGTCCCTTGCCCTGCTGCTAAAATAATTGCTCCAGCAAAACTCATTTTGCATCCGCTCCTGACCAATTGTTATTTATCCCATATCATAATACTATATTTTGCCCAAAAGAAAAAAGGAGCTTTTAACTCCTTTTTTAAAAATATTCATTGATAATAATTTTCAATTTGCACTCTCATATTCTTCCTGTTCCAACTCCACTTGATAAGCTTCAATCACTGCCTCTTCAATATAATTCCGTGCTTCCGTGTTTATAGGATGGGCAATATCCTTAAACTCTCCGGAAGGTGTTTTCTTGCTGGGCATGGCCACGAACAAACCATTGTTCCCTTCTATAACTCTTACATCATGAATAACAAATTGATCATCAAAAGTAATAGAAACAATTGCTTTCATTCGCCCTTCCTCGTTAATCTTTCGAACCCTGACGTCAGTGATCTCCAAAGTCTTACACCCCCGGCACCATTTTGCTTGATCTAGGTTTACTTAAATATACTTAAGTACGTATTCAATTATTTCAACGTGTTATGCCAAACTCCTGCCAATCTGAGAAAAATTTCACATTTAAGTTTCATTACCCAAATCAATTACCTCTTTGATCAATTTCAAATCAGCAGGTTTATCCATATCCACCCCTATTTCCACGTAAGGTGTTTCTAGCGCTTTGGCCTTAATCCCCAACAGTTTAGACACATAATCTTCCAGTTCATTTATCTGCAACCGCTTGCATAAAAATTTAACAATCAAAGATAAAGGAAGAGTCCGGGCTAATTTCCAGGGACGTTTGCGGTAAGAAACATATTTATGTATTTCATCAAGCTTTTCCAATAACCAGTACGGCTTAATGATCATTAAATTCCCACCTGTATAAACCCCTTCTCGCAAAGGCACGTAAGTCCTATCTCCCTGAGGAAAGTTCTTTTGATAAACCTCTTTAGATATTACAGGATAATAAAAATCATGGTTAAAAGGCTCACATCGCTCAATAAAATCTTCCACAGCTTCTGCAGTAAGGAGAGGAATATCCGCAGACATTGCCACACAAGGCTTCTCTGGTTCTACCTTCTCTAACCCTGCCGCTATATTATCAAGAAGATTATCCCACTGAGGAGTTATCTCAAATTGATACCCCTTTTCCCTGATTTTTTCCAATTTATCTTCGGGGCCTACTATTACTATTTTATCTAATCTCCTTACTTCCCCCAGGGTATTGAGGAGTACCTCCAGCGCTGTTAAATGATTAACCTTTATGAAAGCTTTATTATCTACATTCTCTTGCTCTTCAAGTTCCCCTATCTTGGAAGAGCCTGCCAAAATTACTGCACTTAACAATTTATCTCCTCACCTTCTTGATTTGGTTCAAATTCAATTTGTCCAGCAAGCCCAAGCATCATATCCTTTATTTTCTAAACATCGGGCTGACTCCATGGCTTCCTGATACGTCCGGGTAAAAGCGAAAACTGTAGGCCCGCTTCCTGACAATATTGGAATCAATCCCATTTGCATAAAAAATTCCTTGAGAACATTTAACTCGGGGTAATCCCGCAACACTACTTCTTCAAGCATATTCAGATTGTTCTGCTTCATCCACTCCCATATCCCTTTTCTATCTCCCCCCTTCAAGCTTACTAATAAAGGATCGTAATTAAAAGAATAACTAGCCCCCGGAGTCACCCGGGCATATATTTTTCCAGTAGAAGTGAAAAGCTCCGGCGGCTTGGCCAACACTACCCCCCAAAAAGGCATAGCAGGCAATTCAATAATTTGCTCCCCCTTGCCCCTTGCCAGGGCAGTTCCCCCATAGAGGAAGAAAGGCACATCAGCTCCCAGATTAGCAGCGATCTGAACTAACTGATTTTGAGTTAATCCCAGCTTCCAGATATCATTTAATGCCAAAATAGTAGCTGCAGCATCACTACTACCTCCTCCCAATCCCGCACCCGCCGGTATGTTCTTGTAAAGGTAAATTTTGACTCCGGCAGTATTATTATTCCACACGCTTAATTCTTGCGCAGCTTTATAGACCAAGTTTTCTCCGCTGGGAATATCCATCCCGATACATTCAACTTCAATACAATCCCCTGTAAACTCTTCAAACTTAAGATAATCACATAGCCCTATTTCCTGCATTACAGTTTCAATCTCATGGTAGCCATCATCTCTTTTAAAAAGAACTTTTAAACCCAAGTTTATCTTTGCATACGCTTTTATTAACATTATGTGCCCCAAAATTCGTTAAGGTATTTTTTCACACTCATTAATTCCATTTAGATATAGAAAATCCTTTAAAGTACTGTAAAAAAAGATGTGCCCCGAAGGGCACACCCTCTGCCACCTTTAGTTTTCAGACTCAGCTTCTTGTAGCGCTTGTTCCGCTTTTTGGAGGGCCAGTTTTACAATGTTCCCGCACTGGCGGGATGAAACGCTGCCCCATCCTTCACGGTTTACAATTTCGTCCACTCCCATCTCCTTAGCAATCTCATACTTGAGCGCATCGGACATCACTGGATGCGAACGAGCCACAGCATCAACTCCTTTAATTAAGGTGGCATCTATTATTATCTATTTATTTGCCGAAAGCATACTCGAAAATATATGGCGATTATTGCGAAATAATGCATTTGAAGAATAAAATCCCCAATAAAATCTCAAAAAAAAAAGAACCCTTAACAAGGTTCTTTTTTTAAAAATTATAATATTGCAGTGATTATTACTTGATCCCTACCGCAAACATCTTATTGTCATTATAAAAGCTTAGTTCAACTGTTTCGGTCAATACATCGGCATAACTAAAAGTAAATCTTTGATCGTAGTTAGGCTCTTCAACTTTGATTACGAAAATAGACGGATAGGTACTTTCCAATACACCTTCTTTTTCAAAAGTCTTTCTTCGTCCCCGATTAGCTTTCAATTTAATTTTCTCTCCTACCCGGGGCTCCAGGTTCTTGCGAATTTCACGCAGGACATCTTTAGCCAACCATATCACCTCAGTATAGTTTACTGAATTCACCTTTCCAACATTATTATCTTAACATAAAACACTAGTTATTGTCAAGCTGCCTGCCTACTAAATTTTTCCTCCCGGAATCATTCCTGAATAATCCCGAGATAATACTAAACCCCTAAACCCCTATTTAGTATACTTATCCGCTACCTTGGTAGCACCATAAGAATCCGGTTTAATTCGAGCATCGTAGCCACTACCAATTACCATCCCTACAACTTCTTTTATTATTTCTTTGGTCTCACCTTTTTCGCCTACATCTAAATGAATTTCCACATTCAAATCAGCATGACCGTTTTGTGATAGCTTTTCTGTTAGACGGCTGGCCACTTCCAGGCTCAGGGAAGTTTCATAAAAAATGCGCTGCCGAATACTGTCCATAAACTGTTTTTTTTGCTTGGAAAAATAATACCGCCCACCTTTACCAACGCGGTGAATAACAATTGCTGTTACAAAAGTAACTCCATCCTCCAGATACACGTGAGAATCAGAACCTATAATAAGCTTATAAGCTTCCTCACAGCTATCGTTAATATAATTAATCAGATCTTCAAAAACTCCGTCAAATGAAAGTTCTCCCCGGGATGGACTAAAGAAATTCATAATTTCAGCCTTTCATAATTATTTTTTACCCTGGTTCAAACAAACTCTTGTTTACATAATTCAAATGTTGATTCCTCTACTTGATTAAATATTATTATATATCAACCTGCTAAGATTTGCAAATTTTTGCGGTGTAACAACATCCGGACGCTGTTTAGGATCAATTTCTGCATCAATTAAAATTTTGTCAACCTGAACTCGCTCCAGTCCCAGGTAATAACTTAAGGAATTGCTCATAGTTTTGCGTCGATAACGAAACAGGTGATTAACAAGATTAATAAAGCAAGATTCATCCTGCAGGGGAGGATCTTTCTCTTGTTTGGGCTCCATCACTACTACTGCAGAATCCACCCGGGGAGAAGGATAAAAAACATTCGAAGATACATTAAAAGCCATGTGCATGTTTGTAAAATAGCCACACAACACAGAAAGGGCTCCGTAGTGAGGAGAGTCATGGTTAGCTGTCAATCTTTGAGCAACCTCTTTTTGGACCATTAATACAGCTCTATGCCATTCAAGTTCACTTTCCAACAAAGAATAGGTAAAAGGAGAAGTGATGTAATAAGGCAAATTGGCTACAATCTTTATAGGATTATCATTTTCATTTCCCCAGCATGCTTTTGCCAGACAACCTAAATCAAGTTTAAGAACATCGCCTTGTACAATGTACTTACAGGGATAGTCTTCAAGGAGATACTCCAACACCTCTACCAGCCCGGAATCTATTTCCACAGCCAAAGCTGAAGCCCCACTCTGAATCATAGGCAGGGTCAAAGCACCAAGCCCGGGGCCTACTTCAATTATTCGGTCCCCGGGCTGTAGATTCACTTCTCTTAAAATTTTTTGGGCAATATTGGCATCGACCAGGAAGTTTTGCCCCCACCTTTTGTGCGGGTGAAGACTATTCTCCACCATAAGTTGCTTTATCTGGCGGGGGGAATATATATTTAATTCCTTCATCTCTTCCGGTAAAATAATCCTGCTTTCCTTTCTACCCAGATAAAGGGAGTTAAGCTAAATTTAAGCTAATTAGAAATTACATATAGCTTAAGACTTCTCCTGCCAAAACTGGAAGCCGCACCATGGTCACTGAACAATAAATCTATCTTTTTACCCCGAATTGCCCCTCCTGTATCTTGAGCCACAGCATATCCATAGTCTTCCAGGTACACTTTGGTGCCCAGGGGAATGACCTGGGGATCCACTGCAATAAGGTGAGGGTCATTTTCCGTTCCGCTTCCAGCTTCAGCCCTTGCACCGGTAGCAGTTCTCTGTGTGCCACTACCACACTGGCCACAGGGGCAATACGCAGTAGCTTCTACCTGCATTGACTCTTCAAACTCTACCGGTTCGCCTGGTATGGTATCGCGGGTTCCTCTTTCCAGCACTTCATCACTTGGCTCTTTAATAATATTTTCTTCTACCACTTTTTCTTCTACTTTTTCACCGTCTTTATATATCTTTTCTATTTTTTCTTCCATGACCCCATCTTCCCCATCAGATACCACCCGGGTATTTCCCCGGTCCAGAGAAGAGCTATTCCGATATACCGATTCATAGGGAACTTCCCTCTCTGAGGTAGTGTATATTCTTTCCACCCGGGTTATTTTAACTTCATCATAAGGTTCAAGTTTTTCATCCTTTTCCGGTTCAATCTCATCCAATTCTCCCAACTCCAAATTTACCTCCTTTAATAGTTCCCCAACAGAAAGCTTTGGAGTCCATACTTGTTCTTTTTCGCCATCTGCAAGCACATAAACAGGAAAAGTTTTTTCTACTTTAATACTTTTACCACGCGTTAAAATTTCATCCCTGGAGGGATTAACCCTGTCTTTAGAATCCACTTCCAGGTCTATTTCAGCAAATACCTCTTGAGGAGTCCTACTGGTAGTTCTTACCTCTTCATACAGCTCGCCATCCACATAAACTTCTACTGGCTTTTGGGAACCTAAATAAATTGCTCCCATTCCAATCACAGATGCCAGCATAAAAATAATTACTGCACTCGATGTAAATCTTTTTAACATGTTACCTCCTGCACTTTTCTGGTTGTTAAGAAAATTAATATTCCTTAAAATATCGAACATATTTTCACCTCTTGTGTTACAAAACTGTAACATTCTTGTTACATTTTATCCCTACCGATTTATTATTGTCAACAAAACATTCCTCTGTTAATATTAAGTTTTGTTAATAAACCTCCCGTCCTATGGTTTTCCAATCAAGTTCGCACTTTTAAACCCAAAAACCATTAATTTCCATTCAAACCTGTCCATTTACTTCCCTATTATATACAATGCAAAAATGATTTATGCTGGCAATAAACGTTACCGTGCAAATCATCAAACATAGCAATATTTTCATGCAATACCAAAAATTGATTATAAACGAGAGGGAAGTTGGGATCTTTAAGGGAGGGTAATTCCGGTTAGGCTTTGCAAATTTTGTCGACAATATTTATGTAATTCTTGAACAGAGATACCTTTCAAATCAGCTACAGTTTCATACACATATTTTACATACGCGGGTTCATTTCGTTTGCCTCGCACGGGCTGAGGAGCCAGGAAGGGACAATCAGTTTCCAGGAGAATTCGCTCAAGAGGTACTTCTTCTACTACTTCTCGCAGGCGATGGGATTTGGGATAGGTTACGGGACCTGCAAAAGAAATATACAGCCCTAAATCCAGAGTGCGGCGGGCAAATTCTTTGTCTCCGGAAAAACAATGCATAATTCCACCTATCTGCTCGATGCCCTCTTCAACTATAATTTTTAATAAATCTTCGTGAGCATCTCGGCAGTGAATAACTACCGGCTTGTTCACGCGAACTGCTAATTGAAGCTGCTCTCGAAAAACTTTTTGCTGCACCTTGCGAGGAGAGCGATTTTTATTGTAATCAAGCCCAGTTTCCCCAATAGCAATAACCTGGGGAGACGCAGCCAGTTCTTCAAGCAAGAGCAAATAACGCCGGGAAACATTCTGAGCATCATGGGGGTGAACTCCAACCGTAGCCCAAATATGGGGATAAGTATCAGCCAGTTCTACGACCCTAAAACATGATTCCTCATCAATGCCCACACAAACAATAGACTCAATATTGTTTTCTTCTGCCCTCTGCAAAACTGCATCAAAATCTTCCTTAAAGTTGGGAAAATCCAAATGGGCATGTGTATCTATCAACGGTTAAACACCTCTTTAAGTCACTTTACTTCCAGGGGGAAGGTCTGTATCCAGGGTAACAAGGCTTAAATTTCCAGCTTCGTCAGTAGCCGCCAGCAACATCCCTTCGGAAAGAACACCTTTCATCTTGGTAGGTTGCAAATTGGTAACCACTATCACATCTTTGCCGATAATGTCTTCGGGAGAATAAGAAAGGGCGATGCCAGCCACTACTTGCTTAACCTCATCTTCACCCAATTTTACTTTCACGCAGAGCAATTTATCCGCCTTGGGAACGGGCTCCGCAGAAATAACCTTGCCTGTGCGCATCTCTACCTTGTTAAACTCTTTAATATTAATTAGATCCTGCTGCTTTTCAGAATCTGTGTCTTTCTCTTTCTCATCTCCGCCTGAACTCCAATTAAGCTCCTTGTTCAAGTTAAGACGCGGGAAAAGATCTTCTTCCCTTTTTACCATTTGACCAGCCTGCAAACCGCCCCAATTAGCAATACTTTCCCATGTTTGGAGTTTTTTTGCTTCAGAAATATTCAACTGGGACCAGATGCTTTCTGAAGTTTTAGGCATAAACGGCTGTAACAAAACACTTATAAAACGAATTCCCTCGGCAAGGTTATACATCACTGTTTGCAAACGCCCCTGCGAATTTTCATCTCCGTTTTTGGCCAAATCCCAAGGTGCATTTTGATCAATATACCTGTTGCACTGACGCACCAATTCCCATAACTCGCCCAAGGCAACACTGATCTGCAAATCATTCATTGAACTTTCCATCCGAGCCGGAGCTTGCAAAGCAACTTCTTTCAGCTTATCATCTTCATTGGCAGCAACCTCTGGAGTCGGCAGATAACCATCAAAATACCTTTCGATCATAGTTAAAGTCCTGCTTACCAGGTTCCCCAGATCGTTGGCCAAATCATAGTTAATTCGCTGGACCAGGGATTCAATTGTAAAAACCCCATCGGCGCCAAAAGGAATTTCCCTAAGCAAATAATAACGAATAGCATCAGTGCTGTAGCGATTAGCCAGCACAATAGGATCAACTACATTTCCTTTGGATTTAGACATTTTCCCCTCATTAAGCATCAACCACCCATGTCCAAAAACACTTTTGGGAAGGGGTAAATCCAGAGCCATCAAGAAAATTGGCCAATAAATAGCATGAAACCTGACAATTTCCTTGGCCATAAGGTGAACATCTGCCGGCCAATATCTTTGGAATTTGTTATCATCATCCGAAAGATAGCCCAGAGCAGTGATGTAATTGCTAAGAGCATCCAGCCATACGTAAATAACGTGATCCTGATCAAAGGGAACTTGAATGCCCCAATCAAAAGTTGTACGCGAGACACAAAGATCTTCCAGGCCGGGTTCGAGGAAATTCTTGATCATTTCATTTTTACGGGAAACAGGCTGAATAAATTCTGGATTATTCTCAATATGCTCCCAGAGGCGATCTGCATACTTAGAAAGACGGAAAAAATAATTTTCTTCCGAAACCATTTCTACTTCCCGCCCGCAGTCGGGGCATTTTCCTTCTTCCAGCTGCCTTTCCAGCCAAAAAGATTCACAAGGAGTACAATACCACCCCTCGTATTTTCCTTTATAGATATCGCCATTTTCATAAAATTGGTTAAATATCTTCTGGACAACTTCTTTGTGCCTATCTTCAGTAGTGCGAATAAAGTCATTGTGGGAAATATCAAGGACAGACCACAACTCCTTAATACCCTCCACCACTTCATCCACAAATTGTTGGGGTTGTTTCCCATCAGCTTCCGCCTGACGTTGAATTTTCTGGCCGTGCTCATCAGTACCCGTCAAGAACCACACCTCATAACCGGTAAGTCTTTTGAAGCGGGCTATGGCATCAGCTGCAACCGTAGTATAGGAATGCCCTATATGTAGCTTGCTGCTGGGATAGTAAATAGGAGTTGTTATATAAAAAGTTGTGTCTTTGTTCATAAGTGAGGCCTCCGTCATAAATTGTTAAGATTTGATAACACATTGCTTAGACTAACGGGTTGATATACATATATCATTTCCGCAGGAAGCTGAGCAGTTACAGTAATTATAACAAAAAATCCCTCAGTGTCAAGGTAATAGTAGGTTCAAACATTTTTAGCCAGCAACATTGCATTGTATATGGCAATCATAAAAAAACAGATTATAACTTTTTATTAAAAAAATTCAATATTTAAAAAGTTACTTTTCTGGTGAAAACTGTTGATTTCTATGGCAATTACTGGTATACTGTTGTTGCATTTGTCGAAATAACTCGAAAAGGAGGGGTAAATTTGAAGTCAACAGGAATTGTACGTAAGGTGGATGAGCTGGGAAGAGTAGTAATTCCTATCGAGCTCCGCAGAACTCTGGGCATTGAAATCAAAGACGCCCTCGAAATTTACGTAGACGGCGAAAAAATCATCTTGAATAAGTACGAGCCAGCTTGCATCTTCTGTAGCAATGCAGACAATGTGAAACAACACATGGGCAAAAATGTTTGTCCGGAATGCATTGCCGCGTTGAACAAAGGCTAAATCAAGCCATGTTGACACTAACTTGATTTCAATAATAATTAATAGGCAGCTTTTTAAAAGCTGCTTTTTTTTGGGGAAATTTTACTCACTTACCTTCCAATTCAAGCTGAAGTTCATACACCCTTCTTCGCGAAACTTCCCGCAACAAAGCCACTGATTTTACCGCATGCTTGGAAGGAACCCCGGCACTCACTAGATTTTGGAGATCTCTCTTCAAAAAATAATCGGAAATAGAATCCTCTGGAACATCTTGAGGAGGTATTACTATGGTTATTTCCCCGCGGGGGCTCTGGGAACCAAAATGTTCTTTAAGTTCAGCCGGCGTGCCTGGTATCACTTCTTCAAATTTTTTGGTCAACTCCCTGACCACAACTACTTCCCAATCGCCTCTTACTTCCTGGAGTTCTTGTAAAGTAGTAACAATCTGGTGAGGAGACTCAAACATAACCACTACCCGGTTCCGGTCTTGGGCCATGATTTTACGCCGCTCTTTTGCCGAAAGACGATTTAAAAAACCCCAAAAAACAAAACTATCTGACTGATAACCGGATACAGCAAGAGCAGCAGTTATTGCTGAAGGCCCGGGCAGCACAGTTACCTTAAAACCCCTTTGCCGGCATCTTTTTATCAAATCTGCGCCAGGATCGGAAATGCAGGGAGTCCCGGCATCAGCAACCAGGGCTAAGTCATTTCCAGATTCCAACTCATCTACAAGTTCATCAACCTTTTGAGGTGGGCTGTGCTCATGAAAACTAAGCACCCGTCCCGGTTTAATTTCAAAATGATTTAATAGCTTTATGGTGCGGCGGGTATCTTCGCAGGCAATTACATCTATTTGCCGTAGCACATTTAAACCTCTTATGGTCATATCTTCCAGGTTACCGATGGGGGTTGCACAAATAAAAAGAGTGCCCCCCTCTATATTATCCATTTTATCGCCCTCATTTATCCCTTCGTACCCATACAGGATTTAACCTCTATCTTGCCCTTGTGTTAGTCTTAGTAGTTATAATTCCTCTTCTACTGTCCCAACTTCCTCCACGGGAAACTCTCGGTGAACTTGCAGTTCAGTAAGTTCCACCTGAATCATCTTCTTAACTACATTTATGGAAACCACTATGCCTTCCCCATCAGGGGTTATCACCTGGTCACCTACATCGGGGTATTCATCTTTAACTTCATCGTAAGTATCAGCTTCATAACGAAGGCAACACATCAAACGCCCGCAAACCCCGGATATCTTAGTGGGATTTAAGGAGAGGTTTTGACTTTTGGCCATCCGGATAGAAACTGATTCAAAATCTTCCAGAAATGTAGCACAGCAGAAAGGACGACCACAGGGACCTATTCCGCCAATCAATTTGGCTTCATCCCGAACTCCAATCTGCCGCAGTTCAATACGGGTATGGAAGATAGAAGCCAGGTCTTTAACCAGTTCCCGGAAATCTACTCTCCCATCGGCAATAAAGTAGAAAATAATTTTGCTGCGGTCAAAAGTGTATTCCACCCGAATTAATTTCATTTCCAGGCCATGTTCGGCAATTTTTTGCAAACAAACCTCATAAGCTTCTTCTTCTTTGCGTTTGTTCTCTTCAAGTTGAGAAAAATCGGCCTTGGTTGCCTTACGTAGTACTTTCTTCAATGGCGAAACGATCTCTTCTTCGCTAACTTTTTTTCTCTCTTCCACCACTCTTCCCATTTCCAAACCGCGGGAAGTTTCCACTATTACCATATCATTCAAAGCATACTCTTCTTCACCAGGATCAAAGTAGTATATTTTTCCCGCCTGGCGAAACCTCACACCAATTACACTATACATCAACAAATCCTCCCTCTGATTTGTAAAAACAAGTTTTCTAGAGCCAGGGTAGTATTAATATTAGTCAATAACCTTTTACGGGTATTATTTACTAACTCCAGGCAATTTTGCAATACCAGATCATCATCAAAAACGCAATTATTCCAAAAATCCTCCCAAGATTCATCAGGTAAGGAATACTCATCGCCGCAAAGCTTCCACATGAGTCCATCCTTAAAGAACATAGCCAACAACTCCATTAAAACATGCAGATCCTCCCGTTCAGCCCAATTCCGCGCTTCTTTAAAAAGTTCATGCTCAGCAAGCACCGGAGAAATCAGTTTTTTGCCAAAGCCATAAACCATTTCCTGCCTATAGACCCATTCGTCCTGACTAATAACATCCAGAGCCCTTCCGGGAATACCTTCACCCAAGCGCACAGCCATGGCTATCTCCTCAGGTGAAGCCTCGGGAAAAGTTTCCTGCAAGAAAGATTCCATCTTTTTATCAGATAACCTTTGCAACCCGTAATGCTGGCATCTTGACAAAATTGTTGCCGGCAACCAGGATGGATAAGGGGTAGTCAAGATAAATACCAACTGGGGAGGAGGTTCCTCCATTATCTTCAACAAAGTTGCTGCTGCAGCACCAGTCATTTTATGCGCCTCTTCGATGATGCACACTCGACTTTCCGCCTCATAATTGTGGTAAATAAAACTCCCCCTCACCTCTCTTAGTTGATCAATCTTTAATGACCGTTCCTGAGGTTCTACCACTACTACATCAGGATGATTGCCCCTGGCTAATTTTAAACAAGAAAGACATTCCTCGCAGGGTGACAATCCCTCCGCCTCACAATTTAAAGCCTGGGCCGTAAGCATAGCCAGGGTGCTTTTTCCACTTCCCGGCGGCCCTGAAAAAAGTATTGCGTGCCCCAACCTGCCATCTTCAATTGCCTTTTGGAGAGCATTAATAACTGTTTCCTGGCCTCTAAGTTGTTCAAAGCCCCGAGCCAATCTTGTCATAAATTATCCCCCAAATTTTTTGATGGGCTTCTTCTATATTTAAATGGGGCGGAATAACCACCATTCGCTTAGGATCCGCCTTGGCCATAGCCAAATATCCTTCCCGCACTCGATGATAAAACTCAAAGCTTCTTTGTTCAATACGATCTTTTCCCTGTCCCTCCGCTTGATGTTTTTGAGAACATCTCTGAAAACTCTCCTCCACATCCAGATCCAACACAAAGGTCAAATCCGGCCAGGTACCCCCTATGGCTTCCCGGTTAAGGGTCCTTATCTGCTCCAAATCATAGCCTAAACCATACCCCTGATAAGCCAGAGTGGAATGAATATAGCGGTCACAAATCACTGCCTGTTCTTCTTCCAGGGCAGGATTGATAACCTCATGGACCAGTTGAGCCCTGGCCGCAGTATACAGCATCACTTCTGTAGCAAGATGCATCTCCTTGCTTTCCGGGGACAAAAGGATTTGGCGAATTTTTTCACCTATAGCAGTGCTTCCCGGCTCTCTTATAAACGTGTACTCATAACCTAATTCACTCATTTTTTTCTGTAAAAGCTCTATTTGGGTAGTTTTCCCAGAACCATCAATGCCTTCAAAAGTTATAAACAATCGGGGAGACATGGCTAGCCTCCTTTCTTCACCTATTCATCCATTACCAATATATGCCTATTAGGGGCAGGCCCCAAACCGGGGACACTTATCCCTTGAGAGCAAAGAGTTTTCAGTCTTTGCAAAGTTTCTTCCTGAATCAATTCCCCGGGAATAAGTGCTGGAATGCCTGGCGGGAAAGGATAAACAGTGGCAGCCGATACCCTACCACCAGCTTCCGCCAGGGGAATTTCCCTCTTTTCCCCCTGTGCAGCCTGGCGAGGTGTAATTGCAAGAATGGGTATGGGGTAGGCTTGCTCCAGGTTGCCTGGCTTCCAACCTTCTCCGGGGTAGTCATTTGCAATATTTTTTAAAGCTCTAAGCAGAGCATCCACATCTTTATTACCATGTTGCGGATGCACAATAGCTAAAACATAATGAAAGCCACTCATTTCAACTTCAATGCCATATTCTTCCCGCAGCAACTCCCCTACCTGGTAACCGTTTAATGAAACCTCCCTGGTTATCACAGTCAACCTGAGAGGATCCATCTCAAATTCTGACTCAACCCCTTGAAGGTTTTCTGGAATTTCAAGGCAAGAGAATCCTCTCATCTGGTTAATTTGCTCCTTTGCATATTGGGACAGGCTTATTACTGCTTCCCAATCCCTGTTTTGCTCATCTTTCACAGCTTCCAATGACGCCAAAACCGGGTATGGCGGGCTGGAAGTTTGAAACATGCTCAAAGCGTCTTCCAGGGCATTAATATTGACCCTTTTTCCTTGCCTGTGCAAGAATGCTCCCGGGGTTAAAGCTCCCAAAGTTTTATGAGCGCTATTAACCCATATATCTGCTCCACAGTCCCTTGCAGAAAGGGGAAATTGATGATGAAAAATAAAATGGCCTCCGTGTGCTTCATCCACAATTAAAGGCAGGCCTTTTTCTTGAGCTATTTGACCCAATTTATAAAGGTTAGGAGCAATTCCCCAGTAGGAAGGACTATTTACTATTGCTGCCCTTGGCGCTTCTGTTCGGGCAAGTATGGATTCAAAGTTATTTACATTTATATTAAGGGGGAGACCGCTGGTGAAATCTTCTACCGGTACAAACAGGGGCTCAGCCCCGCTCAATACTATCCCTGTGATCACAGAGCGATGCACATTTCGGCTCACAATTACCTTATCACCGGGATGACAAAGAGACCAAATTGCAGCGATTATTCCTCCGCTACTGCCATTAACCAGGTAATAACTCTTTTCCGAACCAAAAGACTTTGCAAGCAAATCTTGAGATTCAGCCAGCGCACCGGTAGGATAAAAAAGATTGTCCAGGTGAGCAAGCTCAGTAAGATCCAGCTCCGCCCGCCTTGAATCACACACACCAGCCTGGTGAGCGGGCACATGAAAACGATGCTTGACCTGGGCAAGTTGCTTCTGCAAAGCCTCCCACAAAGGGGTTTTGGGGGTAAGCGAATCTTTAAACACTGTAATTTGGCGCTTCCTTAGTAATCTGAATAGTGTGAGGGTGGCTCTCCCTAAGTCCTGCATTGGTAATGCGCACAAAGCGGGTTTCTGTTTTCAATTCTTCCAGATTCGCAGCCCCGCTATAACCCATTCCTGAGCGTAAGCCACCTATTAGTTGATAAATCATATCGCCCACGGTTCCCCGGTAAGGAACCCTTCCTTCAATACCTTCGGGAACCAACTTGGCGTCACTTTCTTGAAAATAACGATCCCTGCTTCCTTCCTTCATAGCTCCCAGAGAACCCATACCCCGGTATACTTTATAACTTCGCCCCTGGTAGATTTCAAAATCACCGGGACTCTCTTCGGTACCGGCAAACAGACTTCCAATCATTACAACATCAGCACCGGCAGCCAAAGCCTTAGTTATGTCTCCAGAATACTTAATTCCTCCATCAGCGATTACCGGCACTCCATGATCACGAGCTACACGATAGGCTTCATTTACCGCCGTTATCTGGGGCATTCCTGCTCCAGCTATGATCCGAGTTGTGCAAATAGATCCCGGACCTACTCCAATTTTTACCGCATCAGCCCCCGCCTTGATTAGATCTTCGGTTCCTTCGCGGGTAGCCACATTACCAGCTATTATTTCCAGATCAGGGTGGTTCTCCTTGATCTTGCTAATCATATCCATAACCTGATCTCCATGAGCATGGGCAGAATCCACAGCAAGGACATCTACACCTGCGTCCACCAGCGCCTGCGCCCGTGGCAAAGTATCATTGCTAACCCCTACCGCAGCACCTACCAGGAGGCGACCTTTTTCGTCTTTAGCCGCCCGGGGGTACTGAATATTCTTTTCAATATCCTTTATAGTGATCAAGCCCTTTAGAATGAAGTTATTATCAACTATAGGCAGTTTTTCTACTTTATAGTTTCGTAGTATTTCTTGGGCTTCCTGTAGAGTGGTTCCTTCTGGGGCTGTCACAAGATCTTCACTGGTCATAACATCCCCGATAGACTTGGAATAGTCATTTTCAAATCTCAAGTCTCGGTTGGTGATTATTCCAATTAACTTACCACCCTCAGTAATGGGCACTCCTGAAATACGATACCTTTCCATCAAGGCTGCCGCATCGTTAACGGTGTGGTCGGCAGAAAGATAAAAAGGATCAGTTATAACACCGTGCTCTGACCTTTTCACCTTATCTACTTCTTCAGCTTGCATCTGAATATCCATATTCTTGTGGATAATGCCTACTCCACCTTCACGTGCTATGCCAATAGCCATTCTTGATTCGGTTACTGTATCCATCCCGGCACTAATAATAGGAACATTTAACTTGATCCGGGAAGTCAACTTGGTAGAAATATCTACATCGCGAGGCAATACTTCTGACCTTGACGGCACCAAAAGCACGTCATCAAAAGTAATTCCTTCCAGGGTGATTTTATCCTGAACCATTTTTTTTAGCCTCCCGTTTGCTGTTCTAAAAAGATTAGAAATAGCATAACAAACCTTGAGTTTAGTGTCAATTATGACCAGGGCAGGTTTTCTTCCGTATACACCTTTATTCCCTCTTTTTCTAGTAATGACACAGTTACCCCATCGCCCCTCTTCCATTTCTTTTGAAATGTCCCATTTCTAATATAGCCTTTTCCGCAAGAAGGGCTACCAGTTTTAAGAATCGCACCTTCAGCACCCACCAAACGGGCAATTTTGAGAGTTTCCTGTGCTCCGGCAAGAAAATTCTCAGTAACATCAGTTCCATCCTTTTGAAGTGCTGCCGCAGTGCCTTCCACAGTGCCTTCCCATATATCCAGGCCACTACCACCGCTTATTTCTACCGGTGGGCGTGGCGTAGGAAGGCCTCCTAGCTGTTCCGGGCAGACTGGAACCAGTAAAACCCCATGAGGGTGGTTGCAAATATCTTCATATAAATTTTCATTCCCGTCATAGCGGGTGTTTACGCCTAACAAACAAGCACTTACCAGATAAACCACAGTTCTCTTCCTTTCTTTAACTCTTTAACCTCAAAATTTTATAAACTGCTTACTTTTTATAATTACTACTTTATGTGACGACTCTCCGCGTTGAAACGCGGAGCTTCTCGGTTCATTTAAGAAGCTTCTGCTTCTCTATCCCCGAAGGCCCCGTCCAGGCCCCTATACAAAA
>Ga0207421_10001405_pt1 | contig 31036 bp, 21 predicted proteins | sample SodLakKL_010_SED_4_FD_187542 | JGI IMG/M metagenome (GOLD analysis project Ga0207421, IMG submission 187542) | Alkaline sediment microbial communities from Lake Tanatar, Kulunda Steppe, Russia - 8KL_010_SED (SPAdes) (version 2) | ecosystem: Environmental > Aquatic > Non-marine Saline and...
ATTACTGGGGGGTGAAATATGTAATTAAGCCAGAAACCGGTTTCACATTAAACAAAAATCAACGAGGAGGTTGAAAAATGAGTACTAAGAAAGCATTAAGTTTGATGCTGGTTGTCTTTGTTTTGGTAAGTTTAATGGTGGTTGTAGGTTGTGAGGAACCCGAAGAAGTTGTTGATCCCGATCCCGAGGAAGTCGAACCCGTAGGTCCGATCCGCTGGACCATCGCTTCCGGTTGGGTAGCAGGAGTCTATTATCCCATCTCCGGGGCCATGTCCCGGGTGGCTTATGAAAATATGGATAATATCAGCCTGACCGCTGAAGCTTCCGGCGCCTCGGTGGCCAATGCCCGCCTGATCGGGACAAAGGACGCCGAGCTGGCCATCCTGCAGAACGACATCGCCTATTATGCCTACAATGGCATAGAAATGTATGAAGGCGAAGGAGTTCCCGAAATGAGAGGGTTCTTTACCCTTTATCCCGAGCACTGCCAGATCGTTGCCAGCGCTGACGCCGGGATCGAAAACCCGGGCGACCTGGCGGGCAAAGCGGTTGCCGTCGGCCCCCTGGGCAGCGGGACCGAAGCCAATGCGGTGCAGATTCTCGAAGCCTATGATCTGACTTTTGATGATCTTGGATCTGTAGAACGCTTAACGGCCAGTGAAGCGGCCGACTTCTTAAGGGACGGCCGCGTTGATGCCGCCTTCTTTACTGTGGGTCTGGGCGCCGCCGCCATTGAAGAAGTGGCCATCGTCAAGGATGTAGTTATCGTCAGCATCGAAGATGATAAGATTGACTGGCTGATCGAAACCTACCCCTATTATTCAAAAGAGGTTATTCCGGCCGACACTTACAGCGGCGTTCCGGAATCCACGACGGTAGCCGTCCTGGCCATGGTAGTGGGCCATGCCGATCTTCCCCATGACCTGGCCTACGAATATACCAGCCAGATTTTTGAAAACATAGATACCATTCACGGCGCCCACGAAAGGGGAACCCTGATCACCCTGGATACCGCTCTTGATGGGATGCCCATTGAGCTGCATCCCGGTGCGGAACAGTACTTCCAGGAACAGGGGCTTATTGATTAAAGCATTCTTTGCGCAAAGGGGTGCAGGGCTTTAATGGGCCCTGCACCCCGTTTCTGATACTCTGTTACTGGAGAGGTGGGTTTATGTGCAGAAGGGTGATCTATTTAAAACTCCGGAACTACCAGAAGAATTAGAAAAACTAACTGAAGAAGGTATGACCAGGCAGCTGAGCGGCAAGGCAGGCCTTATAATTTTTATCATTGGAGCCCTGTGGGCCTTGTTTCACCTTTACACCGCTGGTGCGGGACAGCTAACGGCAACCTTGCAGCGCTCGGCTCACCTTTCAATAGCCCTGGTTCTTTGTTTTCTGTACTTTCCCTACAGTAAAAAGAAAGAAGAGCTCTTTAAGCAACTGCCCTGGTACGATATTTTACTGGCCCTGGTGAGTTTTGTCTCGGTTTTTTATGTCTTTGTCTTTTATGAAGATCTGGCCCACCGGGTCGGGAACCCCGTGATGATGGATCTTATCTTTGGCGGTGTAGCCGTCCTAATGATCCTGGAATGCGCCCGACGTGCTTTTGGGTTTGTGCTCCCGGTGGTGACCGTAGTTTTTCTAGCCTATACTTATTTAGGGCCCTATATGTTCGATCTGATCGCCCACCGTGGTTACGGCCTGAGGCGGGTTATTGATCATCTTTACCTAACGGGGGAAGGCATGTTCGGTATTCCCGTCGGTGTGGCTGCTTCTTTCGTATTTGTTTTTGTCATGTTCGGCTGTTTCTTCCAGGCTTCCGGGGCCGGCGCCTACCTGGTCAATTTGGCCAATGCCATGCTGGGCCGGACCAAGGGTGGTCCCGCTAAGGCTGCCGTGGTGGGAAGCGGATTTATGGGCAGCATCGTGGGCAGTTCGGTGGCCAATACCGTGGTCACCGGCTCGATGACCATCCCGATGATGAAAAGGGCTGGCTACAAGCCCGAAGTAGCCGCCGGGATTGAAACTGCCGCCTCCACCAACGGCCAGTTTTTACCGCCGATCATGGGTGCGGCAGCTTTCATTATGGCTGAATTTACCGGGATCCCTTATTACCAGATTACCATCCACGCTGCCCTTCCAGCGGTTATGAGCTATGCAGCTTTATTAATCATGGTCCACCTGGAAGCGGCCAAAACCGGGATCAAAGCATTGCCCCGGGAAGAAATCCCCCCCTTTATTTCAACTTTTTTTTCCGGAATCCATTTTTGGATACCGGTTGCAGTCCTTATTTACTACCTTCTGGTCCTCAGGGTTACGCCCCTGACGGCAGGTTTTTACGGCATTGTAGCCATGCTTGCCGTGAGCCTGGCTGTGAAATTGTTACAGGCTTATAAATTGATCCGCGCGGGAACCCAGGAGCCTCTGGCAGCGGTCTGGGATCAGCTGAAAATTATGGGCAAGGAATTTATTGACGGCCTGGATGCCTCGGCTAAAAGCATGGCCGGCATCGGGGTGGCCTGCGCCTGTGCAGGCCTGATTGTCGGTGTAATCAGCCTGACCGGACTGGGTTTGAGGATGACCATCTTTTTCTCGGTCCTGGCGGGAGACAGCCTCTTGCTCCTGCTGGTTATTGCAGCCGTGATGTCCATTATTCTGGGCATGGGCCTGCCTACTACAGCTAAATATGTAATTATGGCCACCCTGGTAGCGCCGGCGGTCCTTTTTGTGGAGCCGGATCTGCCGGTGGTGGGGATCCACCTCTTTATCCTGTATTACGCCATCCTGGCCGATGATACACCGCCGGTGGGCGTGGCTGCCTATTCCGCCGCCGCTGTGGCCCGTTCGGAACCGATCAGGACGGGGATTCAGGGTTTCAAAGTTGACATGGCCGCCTTCCTGCTGCCTTTCATGTTTATCTATAATCCCGCATTCCTGTTGATCGATACGACCTGGCAGGGTGCCGTATTAATTTCAGCCACTTCACTTTTCGGCATGTATTGCTTCAGCGCCGTCATCCAGCGCTGGCTGTTTACAAAACTCAAGATTTATGAACAGGCTGTCCTTCTGGCCATTGCTATATCCATGATCTGGCCTACAATTTTAACCGATGTTATCGGGGTCAGCGTCTTTGTCTTGATTTACTTCCTGCAGAGGAGAAGAAAAGCCTTTGAGGATGCCAAGGGCATTACGCCCATCCAGGCTTGATTATGTTAAAAAGCCGGCAGATAATCCGGATGGATATATGGCAACAAATAACGCAACCGGGAACCGCAAAAAAATGGTGTTTTTGCATTTTCTTGTTCCTGGTTGCGTTTATTCTGCTTTTCCTTGTCTTTCAAGACCGGAACGATCCCTGGCACCTGGTGGTCAGGGCCCCTAAATATGACCGGATGCTTTACTCTATCCCCGTTGAAGGGGAAGATGTTTTTCACATGGTCTATGTGCACTCTGTCAGCGGGCAAAGGGTCGAAGGTTCTTTTAAAATCACGGATCGGGGCTTGATCAAACCGCTGACTACTGAATTTGATTCCTTTGGCCCCGGCCTGCCTGTTTTCGACCGCTCTGTTGAATATGAAATCAAAAACGGCAGCTTTATCGTTTATCACGATGAAGAACCGAGACAAGAACTCAGCTTGTTTGTGGCCCCGCTGACAGGCGATCAGCTTCTTCTGCACGGAGAAAAGTATGATCTTACTTCCCATTACGAAAATCCTGTTTTGGTTCAGATCTATATTTCCGGGGCGGAATAAGAGCCCCTGGATAGCAAGCCCGGCCACTTAAACTATTGCCCCAAATACTTGGCCCCTGAGGCTGAAAACCGCTTAAAATCACTTTTATGATCTGCCCAAATATGATAAACTTTAAATATTAATCTACTTCCCATTAATAGAGTTTTTTTGAAGGAGACAAAATGTCCGATCGGGAAAATGTAGTACCGGTAAATATCTATGATGAGGTCAAGGTTTCTTTCCTTGACTATGCCATGAGCGTTATCGTCAGCAGGGCCCTACCCGATGTCCGGGACGGCTTAAAGCCTGTCCACCGGAGGATCCTTTATGCTATGTCGGAAATGGGCTCTACTCACGATAAGCCTTACCGCAAGTCGGCCCGGATTGTCGGCGAAGTTTTGGGCAAATATCACCCTCACGGTGATGTGGCCCTTTATGATGCCCTGGTCCGCCTGGCCCAGGATTTTTCTACGCACTATCCGCTGGTTGACGGCCACGGCAACTTTGGCTCACAGGACGGTGACTCTGCCGCAGCCATGCGCTATACAGAGGCCAGGCTCTCTGCCATTGCCGGCGAAATGCTGACGGAGCTGCATAAAGAGACGGTCGACTTCAGGCCCAACTTTGATGAGAGCCTGCAGGAACCGGCTGTTCTGCCCTCCCGTTTTCCAAACCTGCTGGCCAACGGTTCTTCCGGTATCGCCGTCGGAATGGCCACCAATATCCCCCCGCACAACCTCAATGAACTGATTGATGCCATCAAGCACCTGATTGTTCATCCGGAAGCATCAGTAAGGGATTTGCTGCAGTTTATTAAGGGGCCAGATTTTCCCACCGGAGGGATTATAGTCGGCCACGAGGGCATTAATTCCGCCTATACAACCGGGCGCGGCATTATTAAAATCAGGGGCCTGGTCCAGGTTGAAAAGAAAGACAAAGGGCGAAACCAGCTTGTGATCAGCGAAATTCCTTACCAGCAAAACAAGGCCAGGCTGGTCGAAAAGATCGCCGACATAGTTAAAGAACGCAAAATGGAAGGCATTACCGACCTGCGCGACGAATCCGATCGATCGGGCGTGCGGATCGTGATAGAGATCAAAAAAGATTACGAACCCCAGGTGATCATAAACCAGCTTTATAAATATACTTCGCTGCAGCAGACTTACGGGATCATCATGCTGGCCCTGGTCGACGGCCAGCCCCAGGTTTTGGACCTAAAACAGATGCTCGTATACTACCTGGAGCACCAAAAAGATGTTATCCGCCGCCGGTCCCGTTATGACCTGAGGCGGGCCGAAGAAAGGCTGCACATCGTTGAAGGGCTCCTGGCCGCCCTGGACCGTTTAGATGAGGTTATTGCCCTGATCCGGGCCTCCAAAGATGTTGCCACGGCCAGGGAGGGCCTGATGGGATTGCTGTCCATAACCGAAAAACAGGCCCAGGCTATCCTGGATATGCGGCTGCAGCGCCTGACCCAGCTGGAAATATCGAAGCTAACCGAGGAACAGCAGCAGCTGATCGAGAAAATAGCCTACCTGAAGCGAATCCTGGAAGATGAGGCCCTGGTGATGGAAATTATCCGCGACGAGCTTATGGTAATCCAAAACAAGCACGCCGACGCTAGAAAAACCCAGATTGTGGCCGATGAAGGGGAAGTCGTTTTAACCGACCTGATCTTCCAGGAAGATGTAGTCGTTAGCCTGACCGACCGCGGTTATATCAAGCGCCTGCCCTTGACCACCTACCGCAGCCAGCACCGGGGCGGAAGAGGGGTCCTGGGGATGCAAACCCGGGAAAATGACCGCGTGGAACAGTGTCACGTAGCATCCACCCATGATAAGCTGCTCTGTTTCAGCAACCGCGGTAAGGTTTACCTGCTCCAGATCCATGAAATACCGGAATCGGGCCGGCAGTCGCGCGGTACAGCTCTGGTAAACCTGCTGCCCCTGCAGGAAAAAGAATATATTACCGCCACTTTGCCCATCGATCAATTCTGGGAAGATCGTTATCTGCTGATGGTGACTGTCCGGGGCATGATCAAAAAGACTTCTCTTAAAGAATATAGAAATACCCGCAAGAGCGGGCTCAATGCCCTCAACCTGTCCGATGAAGACGAACTGATGGCTGTAAAGCTGACCGACGGCCAAAAAGAAGTTATTGTCGGCACCAGCGCCGGTTTGTTCGTTCGTTTTTCCGAAACCGATGTCCGCCCCATGGGCAGGGCGGCCAGGGGGGTAAAAGCTATTACCCTGAGGCCGGAAGATAAAGTGATCGGGGCGGACCTGATTACCGAAGACCTGCAGCTGCTGATCGCTTCCGCAAAAGGTTACGGCAAAAGGGTCCGGGTCAGTGAATTCAGCGCTCACCGCCGCGGGGGCAAAGGCATGATCGGGATGAAAACGACCCGTCTGAGCGGTCCCCTGGCTGTATTTATCGTTTTATACGGCAGTGAAGAAGAATTCATGGTCGTAACTGCAAAAGGGGTTATGAACCGCCAAAAAATCGAGCAGGTTTCGCTGAGAGGCCGCTATGCCAGGGGAGTGACCCTGATCAGGCTGGACAAAGAAGACCGGATTGTCAACCTGATCGGCCTGGATTAGTCTGGTCCCGGAAAGGATGTTAGACCCATGAAGAATGCTAAAGCCATAAAAATTACCGATACCTCGCTGCGCGATGCGCACCAGTCACTGCTGGCTACAAGGATGCGCCTGGGCGAAATGCTGCCTATTATCGACCTGATGGACCAGATCGGGTACCATTCGGTTGAAATCTGGGGTGGAGCCACTTTTGATGCCTGCCTGCGTTATTTAAATGAAGATCCCTGGGAAAGGTTACAGCATTTAAGCATGGGCCTGACAAAGACCAAGAAACAAATGCTCCTCAGGGGTCAAAACTTGGTGGGTTACCGCCATTATGCCGACGATGCCCTGATCGAATTTATCAAAAGATCGGTGGCCAACGGAATTGATATCATTCGTATATTTGATGCCTTAAACGACCTCCGCAACATGGAAAAAGCGATTCAGGTCGCCAGGGAAGAGGGCGTCCATGCCCAGGGCACCATCTGTTATACTACCAGCCCCTTTCATAATCTGGATCACTTCGTGCGGCTGGGCCATGACCTCAAAAATGTGGGTTCCGATTCAATCTGCATCAAGGACATGTCCGGGTTGATTGCCCCGTACATAGCTTATGAACTGGTGGGGCGCTTAAAAAAAGAAGTGGGCCTGCCGGTCCAGCTGCACTCCCATTATTCCAGCGGGATGGCCTCCATGGCCTACCTGAAGGCGGCGGAAGCCGGGGTCGATGTTATAGATACAGCAACCGCTCCTCTGTCGATGGGGACAAGCCAGCCGGCCACCGACACCATGGTTGCCGCCTTTAAAGATACGCCTTATGACACCGGTTTGGACGTGGAGCAGCTTACCGGGGTGAGCCAGCATTTCAAGGAGATTATCAGTGATTATAAAATACCCCGGGATGTTATGGGGGTAGACACTAATGTTTTGATTTACCAGATTCCGGGCGGGATGATTTCTAACCTGGCGGCGCAGCTGGCCGATCAAAACGCCACCCACCTGCTTCAACAGGTGCTGGACGAGGTTCCCAGCGTACGGGCCGATCTGGGCTACCCGCCCCTGGTTACCCCGACCAGCCAGATCGTCGGAACCCAGGCCATGTTCAACGTCCTGACCGGTGAGCGCTATAAGATGATCATCACTGAAGTAAAAAATTATGTTCGCGGCCTCTATGGAGTACCGCCGGGAGAAATCAGCCCTGAATTAAAAGAAATAGTCCTCAAAGGTGATAAACCGATCACCGGCCGGCCCGCCGATCATATCGCGCCGCAGCTGGAAGAGGCGAAAAAAGAAATTGCAGCGTTTATCGAAAAAGAAGAAGATGTTCTTTCCTATATCCTGCTGCCCAATGTGGCCCTGGACTTTTTTAAAAGGCGCAAGGGCCTGCTGCCGCCCCTAGAAAATAATAGCAGCGGCGGCAATAAAGACGGTAAGCGGGGTTCCGGCAGCAGCGACAAAGAAAAAAGCTTACAGCTGGAAGATATTTTCAGGGTTGACGAAAATTTAATCTGGAGCGACGATTACAACACCGTTTACCCGGTGGCGTGATCAGCAGGATATTGATTAAGACCGGGTTTAATAACATGAAGCAGGTTCGGCTCCAGAGGGCCGCCGGATAAAAGCAAAGCAAGCAAGCTGAAACAATCCCGGGAAAATAGCCCAAAATTGTTGACACCATCCCTGCCGGAAGCTATAATATAGAACAATCTTTTACTTACAGGCTGCGAAGGACAGGAGTAAGCGCTATTCTTTTTCAGAGAGCCGGGGATGCTGGAAAACCGGTAAAGGGTGTTGCTGAACGTCGGTCTGGAGCCGTCCGGTTGAACTGTCAGTAGATCGGGCCGGGTTGATACCGTTATCAATATCACAGAGCAAGGCACCTGTAACCGGTTGCAGAGGTTCTTCATAAAAAGGGTGGTACCGCGGAGGAAGTCCCTTCGCCCCTTTGGGCGAAGGGTTTTTTGTATTCATATCCACTTCAAAACAAGGGGCAATGCATATGAACCGAATTATTTTCATGAACGGCCACATGGTGCCGGAGGAAGAAGCGGTAGTTTCTGTTTTCGATCACGGTTTTCTTTATGGTGACGGTGTCTTTGAAGGGATCCGGGCCTATAACGGCCGGATATTCAAGCTGGAAGAGCATATCCAGCGGCTGTTTGAATCAGCCCACTCGATCATGCTCTCGATTCCCTATGACCACCATCAGATGATCAGGGCGGTGGTGGATACGGTTAATGCCAATAACCTTAAAGATGCCTATATCAGGGTTGTAATTTCCCGCGGGATCGGCGATCTAGGCCTGGACCCGGAAAAATGCAAAGGGGCCCGGGTCATAATCATCGCCGATAAAATTAAGCTGTTTCCCGAAGAACTCTATGAAGAAGGTTTAAGCGTCATAACGGTGGCCACCCGTCGCAACAATGCCGATGCCCTTGATCCAAAAATTAAATCCCTCAATTATCTTAACAATATCCTGGTCAAGATTGAAGCCAACCGGGCCGGGGTGCTGGAAGCTATTATGATGACGCCCCAGGGTTATGTATGTGAAGGTTCCGGAGATAATATTTTTATCTACCGCAAGGGCAAGCTGATTACCCCTCCGCCCTACCTGGGTATCCTCGAGGGCATCACCAGGGAGGCCATTATTCAGCTGGCCCGCCAGGATCAGATCCAGGTTGCCGAAGAGCCTTTTACCCGCCACGACCTTTATGTGGCTGATGAATGCTTTCTGACCGGGACTGCCGCCGAAGTAATCCCGGTTACCGAAGTGGACAGGAGACTTATCGGCAGCGGAAAGCCGGGCCCGATTACCCTGTACCTGATGGAGCAGTTTAAAAAACTGCGGTTAGAAGAAGGCGTCCCCCTGGGTTAAATCTAGAGCAGCTTGAGTTGTGATAAGGACTTAAGCGCTCCACTCAGGCCCTGCAGCCGGGGAAGTGGCAAGATATCGGCTTCGAAAGTAAAAAAAGATTATTAAATAGCGGCATTTAGTTCTGTCTTCCACTATGAAAGCGACAGGAGGCACATTATGCGCAGCCATAAAGTAACCAGGGGCCTTGACCGGGCTCCGCACCGTTCCCTGCTCGGGGCGGCCGGTTTTCATCCCCGAGAACTCGAGCAGCCCTTAATTGGCATCGTTAATTCAGCCAACGAAATAGTGCCCGGCCATATCCATTTACATCAAATTGCCGAAGCTGTTAAAGCCGGGGTCAGGCTGGCCGGCGGAACGCCCATTGAGTTTAACACAATCGCCATTTGTGACGGGATTGCCATGAATCACGCCGGCATGCATTATTCACTGGCCAGCCGGGAAGTCGTGGCCGACAGCATCGAATTAATGGCGGAAGCGCACTGCTTCGATGCCCTGGTCTTGATTACCAACTGCGACAAAATTACCCCCGGCATGATGATGGCGGCGGCCAGGCTCGATCTGCCGGCCGTTATGATCAGCGGGGGGCCCATGCTGGCCGGGGAGTACAGGGGTTCAAAGCTGGATTTAAGCAAATTGTTCGAGGGCGTCGGGGCGGCCCGGTCCGGCCGGATCACCGCCCGGGAGCTGGATGAGATGGCTGCTGAAGCCTGTCCGGGATGCGGTTCCTGTGCCGGTATGTTTACGGCCAACTCTATGAACTGTATGGCCGAGGCTCTGGGCATGGCCCTGCCGGGAAACGGGACCATCCCGGCCATCAGCGCCAAACGGACCAGGTTGGCCAAAGACGCGGGGCTGCAGGTGATGGACCTTTTGAAAAAAGAAACCACCATAAAAGGGATTTTAGTTCGGGAAGCTTTTGATAATGCCCTTGCTGTTGACATGGCCCTGGGTTGTTCGACCAACACCCTTCTGCACCTGACTGCCCTGGCCCACGAATGCGGTTTCAGGCTGGATTTGGACCAGGTTAACGAAGTCAGCGCGAGGACACCCCAGCTGTGCCTGCTCAGCCCGGCCGGTGCGAATCACATCGAGGATTTGGACCGGGCCGGCGGGGTGCCGGCCGTAATGAAAGAGCTAACGGCGGCAGGCCTGCTCCATACCGGCCTGCAGACGGTAACCGGAAAGACGGTCGGGGAAAATATATCCTCTGCAAAAAACGCTGATTATTCTATAATTCACAGTGTTAAAGAACCGTACCGGCCCCAGGGCGGCCTGGCGGTCCTGTTCGGGAACCTGGCGCCGGGAGGGGCGGTTGTGAAGCAGGGCGCCGTTTCTTCTTCCATGCAGCGCTTTGAGGGCCCGGCCAGGGTTTTTGAGAGCGAGGAAAGCGCTATCGAAGCGATCAATAACGGTTCAATTAAAGCGGGCAGCATTGTTGTGATCCGCTATGAAGGGCCCCGGGGCGGCCCCGGGATGCGCGAAATGCTGGCCCCCACCTCGGTTTTAGCCGGTATGGGGCTTGATGACAAAGTAGCCCTGATTACCGACGGGCGTTTCTCAGGCGCAACCAGGGGGGCTTCCATCGGCCATGTTTCGCCGGAAGCAGCCGCCGCAGGCCCGATTGCCCTGGTCCGCGACGGCGATCTTATTTCCATCGATCTGCCCGGCCGCAGGCTGGATTTAAAAGTATCTGCAGATGAATTAGAAAAGCGCCGTGCAAAGTGGCGCAGGCCTGAACCGAAAATAAACCGCGGCTACCTCAAGCGTTATGCCGCCCAGGTTTCCTCGGCCGGTTTGGGCGCCGTTTTAGACGAGGGCTCAAATCAAGAAACGGGTGATTTTTCATGAAAAAAAAGATGACTAAAGGCGCGGCGATGATTACTTCGGCGCTGCAAAAAGAAGGGGTCGAAATTATTTTTGGCTATCCGGGCGGTGCTGTGCTGCCTCTGTATGACCAGCTTTATGATACCCCCTTGAGGCACCTCCTGGTCAGGCATGAGCAGGCTGCTGTCCATGCCGCCGACGGTTATGCCAGGGTTACCGGCCGGCCGGGCGTGGTTTTTGCCACCTCCGGTCCCGGGGCAACCAATCTGGTAACCGGTATTGCCACCGCTTACATGGATTCAGTCCCCCTGGTCCTGATTACCGGCCAGGTGCCCGGCGCTTTTATCGGCACCGATGCTTTCCAGGAAGCCGATATAACCGGGATCACCCTGCCCGTTACCAAACACAATTACCTGGTCAAAAGTGCAGAACAGCTTCCGGGAATTTTATCCGAAGCTTTTTACCTGGCTTCTACCGGGCGGCGGGGGCCGGTTTTGATCGATGTGCCCAAGGATGTTTTTGACCAGGAAGCTCTCTTCGATTACAAGATAGAGTGCGAAATACCGGGTTATAAACCGACGTACAGCGGCCATGCCGGCCAGATCAGCCGGGCTGTTAAAGCAATCAGGGCTGCCAAAAAGCCGGTTATATTCGGAGGCGGCGGTTTAATCAGGTCGGAAGCCTCAGCTGCCCTGGAAAAACTGGTTGAACGGGCCCAGATTCCGGTAATCCTGACCCTGATGGGCCTGGGCGCTTACCCGGGCGACAGTGCGCTGTTCCTGGGTATGCCCGGAATGCACGGCAGCATAACGGCCAATTACGCTTTGAGCGAAGCCGATTTAATTATTGCCACGGGAGTACGCTTCGATGACCGGGTCACCGGCAAGCTGGACTCATTCGCTAATCATGCCAAAATAATCCATATTGACATTGATCCGGCTGAAATTGGGAAGAATGTGCAAATTGATGTCCCCATAGTGGGCGACGTAAAGATAGTCCTGGAGGCGATCCTGAATAAACTCCAGCCGGGAGAGACCTCCGCATGGTTGAAACAGATCGAGAACTGGCAAAAGCAGCATCCCATGCCCGGCGGTTTAAAGAGCTCCGGCGGCGCTTTAAAACCACAGCAGGTGATCAGGGAGATCAGCAGGCTTTGCGGGGACAATGCCATCGTTGCTACCGATGTAGGCCAGCACCAGATGTGGACCGCCCAGCATTTTATTATTCGCGAGCCCCGCACTTTCCTGAGCTCGGGCGGGCTGGGCACAATGGGCTACGGCTTTCCCGCTTCCATTGGCGCCAAGCTGGCCGCCCCGGATAAAAAAGTGATCTGCATAACCGGCGACGGCAGTTTCCAGATGAATATCCAGGAACTGGCCACGGCTGTCAATAACCGCCTTGATATAACGATCGCTATCATCAATAACGGATACCTGGGCATGGTCCGGCAGTGGCAGGATATTTTCTATGATAGGCGCTATGCTTATACCCGGTTGGAAGGAAATCCCGATTTTATCAAGGTTGCAGAAGCCTACGGGGCCACAGGGATGCGGGCTTGCGACGAGCAGGAAGCTGCGGCGGCAATAGAACTGGCCATGCGGGAAAAAGGCCCGGTCGTGCTCGACTTTGTAGTCGAGCCGGAAGAGAATGTTTATCCCATGGTCGCTCCAAACCGGCCTATTAATGATATTATCATCGGGGGTGAACGATCTTGAAACATGTTCTGGCTGTTCTTGTCGAAGATAAGCCGGGTGTCCTGACCCGCGTGGCCGGCTTGTTCAGCAGGCGCGGTTTTAATATTGACAACATAGCGGTCGGTGAAACTGTTTCTCCCGGCATATCGCGAATGACCATAACTGTTGAAGGCAGCGAAACTATTATTGAACAGGTGGTCAAACAGCTGCATAAGCTGGTCAATGTGATCAGGGTCAGCAACCTCTCTGAAGAACCTTCTGTAATGCGCGAACTGATGTTGATCAAGGTTAATGCCGAAGCAGGCAGCCGCAGCGATATTCAGCAGATAGTGGAAACCTTCCGGGGCAAAGTGGTTGACGTCTCTCCGGATTCTATGATCATCGAGGTTACAGGCAATGAAGAAAAGATGGAGGCCATCAAATTGCTCCTGAACGACTTTGGGATTAAAGAAATCGTCCGGACGGGGAAAGTGGCTTTGCTGCGCGGATCCATGGTAACCAGGGATAGCTAATATATTTTAGAAAGAAGGCGGATAACTGCTAATGAACAAAGAAAATATTGCTGGCGGCGGATCAACGGGATCAACGAAATCAACCATGGTTGAAAAAATCCTGGCCGCAAAATCAGGCCAAAAAAAGGTTGAGCCCGGAAACCTGGTTAATGCAAAAATTGATCTGGCCCTGGGCAATGACATTACCGCACCGGTGGCCATCAAAGAATTCGAGCGTTTTGGAGTGGATAAAGTATTTGACCCGGAGAAAGTAGTCCTCGTCCCGGATCACTTCACCCCCAACAAGGACATTGCCTCTGCCGAGCAGGCGTTGCTGATCAGGAGCTTCGCCGAAAAATATAAGATCAAGCATTATTTTGAAGTAGGCCGGATGGGAATAGAACATGCCCTCCTGCCCGAGCAGGGTTTGGTTCGTCCCGGTGAAGTAATAATTGGTGCTGATTCTCATACCTGCACCTACGGGGCCCTGGGCGCATTTGCCACCGGGGTGGGCAGCACCGACCTGGCAGCGGCGATGGTCATCGGCGAGGCCTGGTTTAAAGTTCCGCCGACCATGCGTTTTGAATATATAGGTCCGCTTCCCCGCTGGGTAGGTGGAAAAGATCTCATTTTATATACTATTGGCCGGATCGGGGTTAGCGGGGCCAGGTACCGGGCCATGGAATTTGCCGGCCCGGCCATATCCGAACTTTCCATGGACGGACGCCTGACTATGGCCAATATGGCCGTGGAAGCAGGGGGCAAATGCGGTTATGTTCAGCCGGACCAGGTCACTTTTGACTACCTGAAGGGCCGGGTAACCGTCCCTTATGAGGCTGTCTACAGTGATCAAGACGCGGTTTACGAGCGGGTATTTAGCTTTGATGTCTCCGCATTGGAACCCCAAATCGCTATATCTCCTTCCCCCGATAACGTTCATCCGGTCTCTGAGGCCCGGGGAACAGAAATCCAGCAGGTGGTGATCGGATCCTGCACCAACGGGCGTATTGAAGACCTGCGGCTGGCGGCCTCGGTTATAAAGAACAGGCGGGTCCACCCTCAGGTCAGGATGCTGGTCATTCCGGCCACCCAGCAGATTTACCGCCAGGCCCTGGAAGAAGGCCTGCTGACAACCTTTATCGATGCGGAAGCGGTGGTCAGCACTCCCACCTGCGGCCCCTGCCTCGGCGGCCATATGGGTATTTTGGCCCGCGGGGAAAGAGCCCTGGCTACTACCAACCGTAATTTTATCGGCAGGATGGGCCACCCCGAGAGCGAAGTATACCTCTGCGGGCCGGCCGTAGCCGCTGCGTCCGCCGTAGCCGGAATAATTGTCCACCCCGAGGAGGTTGTCCAATGATCTTTGAAGGAAAAGCATGGCTTTTTGGCGATAATATTGATACCGATGCGATCATTGCCGCCCGTTATCTGAGTACTATCGATCCCCGGGAGCTGGCGGAGCACCTGATGGAAGATATTAAGCCTGAGTTTCCCGGGCTGGTAGGCCCCGGGGATATCCTGGTCGGGGGAGAAAACTTTGGCTGCGGCAGTTCTCGCGAGCATGCCCCCCTGGCCATCAAGGGAGCCGGCATCTCCTGCGTCGTTGCGCGCAGCTTTGCCCGTATATTTTACCGTAACGCCATCAATATCGGCCTCCCCATCCTGGAGTGCCCCGAGGGGCTTACCGGTATCGAGTCCGGCTCGGATCAGCTCCGGGTGGACCTGGAGCAGGGCACTGTGACCCATCTTCGGACCGGAGATATTTATCAGGCCGAGCCCTTTCCGCCTTTTATGCAGGAAATCATCGGCCGCGGGGGCCTGGTTGAATATGTAAAAGCCAGGATCGGTCAGGCCCAATAAAAAGTCTTTTCTATTTGAATTTTATTTGTGATAATGATATGGTGTATACATTAAAAACCGGTTAATAATATAGCGGTCCGGTTGAAAAACAGGCGGGCCATATTGAGGAGGCCTATACATGAAAAAGTACAACAGCGAAAATATTCGCAACGTGGCATTAATCTCCCACGGCAGTGCCGGGAAAACTTCACTTACCGAAGCGCTGCTTTTTACGTCAGGGACGATTAACCGTCAGGGGAAAATTGAGGCGGGCAATACCACCACCGATTATGATCCCGATGAAATCAAGAAGCAGGTGACCATCAATGTCGGCCTGGCTCCCCTGGAGTGGGACGGGATCAAAATTAACCTGCTCGATACCCCGGGCTACTTTGATTTTATCGGCGATGTGCTGGGCGCCCTGCGGGCGGCGGACAGCGTTGTAACGGTGGTCTGCGCCGTATCGGGTGTGGAAGTGGGCACTGAAAAAGTCTGGGGTTATGCCGAAGACTATAATTTGCCCCGCCTGGTGGCAATCAACAAGCTGGACCGCGAAAATGCCGATTTTGACGGTACCCTGCAGCAGCTGCGGGATAATTTCGGGCACAATGTAGCCCCCCTGCAGATGCCTATCGGGCAGGAAGCTGAATTTAAAGGGGTAGTCGACCTGGTCAGTCAGAAAGCGATCATGTTCTCTGATGACGGGATGAAAGCAACCGAAGCAGAGATCCCCGAGGACCTGGTTGAGCAGGCCCGGGATTTAAGGGAAAAACTAATTGAAGCTATTGCTGAAGCCGATGACAATCTTCTGGAAAAATACCTGGAAGGGGAAGAACTAACCGCTGATGAAATCAACAACGGGCTGCGCAGCGGAGTCCTTACCGGGAAAACAATTCCCGTCCTTTGCTGTGCCGCCACTAAAAATTTCGGGATCCAGCCCCTGCTTGATTTAATCAAGCGCTATCTTCCCACCCCCCTGGACCAGGAAAAAATTAAAGGTTATATTCCCAGCAGCAAAGACGAAGTGATCCGCAAGCTCAGCGGTGACGAACCGATGTCTGCTTTTGTCTTCAAGACCCTGGCCGACCCCTATGTAGGGCGGATCAATTATTTCCGGGTTTTTTCCGGCAGGATTGAGCCGGACAGCCAGGTTTACAATTCTACCCAGGACTTAACCGAACGATTCGGGCAGGTTTTCTCCATGCGCGGAAAGAACCAGATTCCTATGGAAGAAGTTGTCGCCGGCGATATTGCCTGCGTGGCCAAGCTGCAGAATACCATCACCGGGGATACCCTTTGCGATAAAAGCAGTCCCATCGTCTTTCCGGCCCTTGATTTTCCGGAGCCGGTGATTTCTTTTGCCGTTGAACCAAAGACCAAGGGCGATGAAGATAAGGTCGGCAGCGGGTTGTCCCGGTTCCTGGAAGAAGACCCGACTTTCAAAGTGGAAAGAAAAGTGGAAACCAAGCAAACCGTAATTTCCGGCATGGGCGAACTACACTTAGATATTATTGTGAACCGCCTGTCCCAGAAATTTGGCGTAGATGTGGAACTGTCCACCCCTAAAGTCCCGTACAAGGAGACCATCAAGGGGCAGGCCAAGGTAGAAGGAAAACATAAGAAACAGTCCGGTGGGCGGGGGCAGTTTGGCCATGTTTACATAGAACTTGAGCCTGCCGAACCGGGCGATGGGCTGGTCTTTGAGAACAAAATTTTCGGCGGTTCGGTGCCGAGACAGTATGTGCCTGCCGTTGAAAAAGGGATCATAGAAGCAATGGAAGAAGGCGTGGTGGCCGGCTATCCGGTAGTTGACGTCATAGTCAGGCTGGTTGACGGTTCTTACCACACTGTGGATTCTTCCGAGATGGCCTTCAAGGTCGCCGGGGGCCAGGCCTTTCGTAAGGGCATGGATCAGGCCGGCGCCGTATTACTGGAACCGATTATGAACGTGGAAGTCCTGGTTCCGGAAACGTTTATGGGCGATATCATGGGCGATCTAAACAGCAAGCGGGGCCGGATCCAGGGCATGGAACCGGAAGGCAATATGCAGAAAATCCGGGCCCAGGTTCCGATGGCCGAAATGTTTAAGTATTCCATAGACCTTCGTTCCATGACCCAGGGCCGCGGCTTTTTCAGCCTGGAATTTTCCCATTATGAAGAAGTCCCCCATAACGTGGCGGAACAGATCATTGCCGAAGCCCAGGCCGAAAAGGAAGAAGAAGCATAATCATCAAGCATTAATAGTGATCTGTTACGCGGTTACGGAATTATCAGCCAGTGATGGAAACAAGAAAAGGCGGCCCTTGTGGCCGCCTTTTTAGCCCGTGCATCAGGCGCCTCCCCCTAACCCGATTCTTCTAATTTTAGCTCCCACGATCCGGCGCAGCTTGCCGAAAACTTTATTTACAATCAGCCGGGCAAAAGCAAACAGCGGCTTTATGTCGTCGGCGGCCCAGATAGCGTGGGCCTTGTGATGGGCAAGCCAGGGGCGAATAACCTCGGCCGGCCTCAACTGGCCCCCTTTCAGGTAAGCATGAACACTGATCATGTCCTCATAGGCATGCCAGAAGGCCCAGGGTTTGTCTTCCCGGAGGTGATATTCCGGAAGCGGTTCGCCCACCAGGTCCCGGTACATAACATAGGTAAATTCCAGGCCGCATTTATCAAAAAGCACATTGAGGGTGCTGAGGCGGGCATTGATTTCAATCAGGTAGAATGCCCCGCTGTGGGGGTGTTTTTTAAATTCTATTTCTCCGTAACCCCGGTAGCCGAGGCGCCTGATGTAATCTGTTCCCAGATCAACCAGGGCCTGAACATGCCGGTGGTGGGTTAGGGTTGACGAACCAAAATTGATGGGGAACTGGCGCAGCTTTTGGGCTGTCATAGTGTGGGTTACCCGGCCCCGCTGATCTACGTAGAAATCAAAAACATACATCTGGTCATCGAACCCGGGCACAATTTCCTGGACCATTACCGCCAGGCCGCTGGAGAGGGCGGTTTCAAGAGCCTGCAGCAGTTGATCCTCATGGTCGGCAAACAGGCACTTCTGGCGGAAAACTTTAACGAATTCGTGGGAAAGGGCCGGTTTGATGATGCAGGGATAGGTAATGGCCCCGGCAACCTGATGAGGATCAATATCTTGATCAACGATAAAAGTTTTTGGGGTCTGCAGGTTGTGTTTTTCAGCCAGGGTGGAGAGACCGTTTTTGGCGATGATCTGTTCCAGCAAGCCCGGGGGATTGTCCGGGAAGCGGTAATAGGGGGCCAGGTCTTCAGCATAACGGGAAATTAGCAGGGCATAGCTGTCAGCGCTGGCCATCACTACCGGTTTATCGTCAAATTTAGGGCCCAGCTCTATCAAAAAATCGGCCAGGGCCTTTTCATCGACGTTGATGTTAGGGGCCAGGATTTTGCTGCTGACATAGCGCGATGACAGGGCATAAGCGGTGGGAAAATAATAATCAAGGGCATAGACCGGAACTCCCCTCCGCCCCAGGGTGCGGATAGCGCCCAGGGCCGTGTAAAAGTTTGCCCCCAACATCACAACCGGAGTTTTCATTCTTAAATTCGGCCTCGCCTTCCCCGACCGCCCGGGCAGTTAATGAAACCGCCGGCAAGCCACTTTTTGCTCTGCCTGTTACTGCCGCTCGCTGATTATGGGCAGTGCATAATAATGATCCCTTCAACTCATGATTATAACGTACAGAACCGCGATCCGCTCTCGTTCTTTGCATATTACCCTCTCCTCTGCTTTCCAGGGTATGATATAATCATAATGAATAAATTATCAAACAAAGTGTGCCTGCAGCGGGGAGTTGGTATCAACAATGAAACCTAAAAAGGTGGCGGTTGTATTCGGCGGGCGATCCGGTGAGCATGTTGTTTCTCTCCGTTCCGCTGCTTCCATCATGGAAGCAATCGATAAGGACAAATACGATATTGTCCCGGTCGGGATTACCAGGGAAGGGACCTGGCTGACCGGCCCGGACGCCTGGCTGGCCTTATGGGAAAACCGCCCACCGGAGGAGGCGACTCCGGCAGTGATACTGACTGATCCCAACCGTCCGGGTTTGCTGGTGCAGTCGGCAAGCTCTCCGTCGGAATGGATTCATCAACCGGTTGATATTGTTTTCCCCGTCCTGCACGGAACTTACGGCGAAGACGGCACCATCCAGGGCCTGTTTGAAATGGCGGGTGTCCCTTATGTTGGATCCGGGGTGCTGGCCTCCAGCGCCGCCATGGACAAGGTGATCATGAAAACCCTCTTTAAAGAAAGCGGGTTACCGGTAGCGCCCTTTATTTACTTTTACCGCTGGGAATGGACCGGCCAGGAACAGCAGTGGACAACCAGGGTTGAAGAAGAGATTAAGTTTCCCTGTTTTGTTAAACCGGCCAACTTAGGTTCAAGCGTTGGCATTACCAAGGTCCAAAGAGAAGACAAACTGCCTGCGGCCATTGAAGAGGCCCTGCTTTATGATGATAAGGTTATTGTCGAAAGCCTGCTGGAGGGAAGGGAGATCGAGTGCAGCGTCCTCGGCGATATTGAGCCCCAAACCTCCAGGCCCGGAGAAATTATTCCCTGCAACGAGTTTTATGATTACCGGGCCAAATATATCGATGATCGCTCAGAGCTTGTTATACCGGTTGAACTGGGCGACAAGCTCGAAAGAACAGTGCGGGATTATTCCGCCAGGGCCTTTAAGGCCGTCGAAGCGAGCGGGCTGGCCCGGGTAGATTTTTTTGTCAATACAGCAACCGAAACGGTCACCTTAATCGAGATTAACACCATTCCCGGTTTTACCAGCATCAGTATGTATCCGAAGCTGTGGGAAGCAAGCGGAATCAGATATGGTGAGCTGGTTGGCAGGCTGCTGGAATTGGCAGAAGACCGTTTTCAGCGCCGCCGGGCCCTTATGGTTACACCTCCAGAATAAAGGCAGCCCGGTTGCGGAAGCAAAGCCGGCCTCCAGGCCGGTTGTAATGTAAACAAACCAATAACGGGGTGAAATCGATTCAGGAAGAACACCAGCAGTCACTTTTGGATATTATGAGCGGCCCTGAAACCAGCCCGCCTGAACCTGAAAGCGGACACTCCTTAGGCGAAGGGGAAGCTAGCGGGCCGGCCCTGGACCGGTTGCAAGAAAAAGCGCAGGCCTGCCGGCGCTGTGCCTTAAGGCAGGGCTGCCGCCAGGTTGTTTTCGGGGTTGGCAACCCCCGGGCCCGCCTGATGCTGGTGGGGGAAGGCCCCGGCGGCGATGAAGACCGCCAGGGGATTCCCTTTGTTGGCAGAGCCGGTCAGCTGCTGGACCGGATCCTGGAAGCGGCCCGGATTAAACGCGACCAGGTTTATATCACCAATGTTGTGAAATGCCGCCCGCCCAACAACAGGCTTCCGGTTCAGCAGGAAGTAGAGGCCTGCCTGCCGTACCTGCGGACACAAATTGAGCTGATCGACCCGGAGATCGTAATTTGCCTTGGATCCCTGGCCACCAAAACTTTAATTGATAAGAATGCCAGCATTACCCGGTCCCGCGGCAGCTGGCACAAAATCGGTTCAAGAAACTACATGGCTACATTTCACCCTGCCGCGCTGCTCAGGGATCCTGGAAAAAAGAGATATGTCTGGGAAGATTTCCAAGAAGTGATAAAGGTTTACAATAAGTCTGATCAAGGAGGGGCGGTCGATGAGTAACGAGCTAATACTGGTGGTTGATGATGAAAAGACGCTTGTTAAAGCCTTGACCTTTAACCTGGAAAAAGAAGGGTTCCGGGTAGAGGCGGCCTATGACGGTGAGGAGGCCCTGGATAAAGTATTTTCCCTGAAACCGGATGTAGTGGTCCTTGATTTAATGCTTCCCGAAGTGGATGGCTTTGAAGTCTGCCGTCGGATCCGCAAAAAGCTGGAAGTCCCTATAATTATGCTAACAGCGCGCAGTGAGGATATCGATAAAGTGCTCGGCCTTGAGCTTGGCGCCGATGATTACCTGACCAAGCCTTTCAACTCCCGGGAGCTGGTAGCCCGGATTAAAGCAGTCTTGCGGCGCAGTAAAGTCTCGGAAGAAGAATCGAAAAAACAGATTCAAATCGGGAAACTGCAGATCGATTTTTTACAGCACCGGGTCCGCCTCGGCGATAAAGAGGTCAATTTAACTTCCAAAGAATTTGCCCTGCTCAGCTTCCTGGCCCTTAACGCCGGTAATGTATATTCCCGCGAACAGCTTTTGGCCCAGGTCTGGGGCTACGATTATTACGGCGATGTCCGAACAGTGGATGTGCATATCAGGCACCTGAGAGAAAAGATAGAACCCGATCCGGCTAACCCGGACTATATCATTACCGTTTGGGGCACGGGTTACAAACTCAGGGAGGACCTTTAATGGCAAGGTTTTACAGCATCCGCTTTCGCCTTACAGCAATGTTTTTAGCCATTATCCTTGCCGTAATGTTGATCATCAGCCTGTTCTTGTATTCAATCCTGGAACGTTACCACATGAATAATTTGCTGGAGCATCTTCAACGCACCGGTTTTCTAGCCTCGGATTTCCTGGTCGGTCACCTCCGCGGTCAGATAGACACGGTGCGTTTAAGTTCCCTGGCCGAAAATATCAGCCGCCAGGCCGGGGCAAGGGTGGTTTTTATAGATGACCAGGGCACGGTAGTGGGTGATTCCGTCCGGGTTGGAGGGCTGCTCAACCAGGCCCTCGATCAGGAAGATGTAAAAACGGCCCTGGATGGAACAGTGAGCAGTAGTATTACTTACAGCGAAAGAATAGGGCACGAGATAAAACAGATGGCCATTCCGGTCCTGGAAGAAAGTGGTGAGGTGATCGGGGTGATCTTTCTGTCTACTTCGCTGGCAGATGTATATCAAACCCTGGCCGACATCCGCATTTTCTTGTTTCTATCAACCCTCCTGGCCATGGCAGTAGTGGGGGGTGGTTCAATCGCCCTGGCCAGGCGCTTCACTGGGCCCCTGGAGGAGCTGACTGACGCTGCGAAGAAAATGTCGGAAGGCAAGCTGGATCAGCATATTGAATTTACATCGGGCGACGAAATTGGCCGCCTGGCGGATCAGTTTAATATCATGGCCAGGCGTTTAAATTACTATACCAATAACCTCAAAAAGTTTGCCGCCGATGTGGCCCATGAAGTGCGCACGCCCCTGACTACAATGAGCTTGCTGACCAAGTCTTTAAAAGAACACGACATGGAACCCCGGCAGCAGAAGGAGTTTATCGAGGATCTGGACAATGAGCTTGAACGGCTGGTCCAGCTGGTTAATGATCTGCTTGAACTGTCTAAATTGGAAAAAAACCAGGTTGTATATGAAGAGGTAACCATGAACTTCCTGCTCAGGGATATGATCAGAGGGAACCGCTACCGCTTCAAACAGGCCGGCCTGGATTTAATTGCTTTAATCCCCGATCAGCCGCTAAAAGTTTCAGCAGTGCCGATGCAGTTGCGCCAGGTTGTTTCAAACCTGCTCGACAATGCCCTCAACTACACCCCCGCCGGGGGCTCGGTAACGGTATCACTTTTTAGAGAAGGCGATGAAGTCATTACCATGGTTGAAGATACCGGCAGCGGTATCCCGAAGGAAGATCAAAGTTTCATCTTTGATCGGTTTTACCGCGTGGACCAGGCCCGCACCAGGGAAGGCGGCGGGACAGGCCTGGGGCTGGCCATCGTCAGTGAAATAATTGCCAAGCACAACGGCCGGGTTTGGGTCGAAAGCGAAGAAGGCCGGGGAAGCAGTTTTTATTTCGCCCTGCCCGCTGTAAAGAATTAGATTTATTATAGAAATTTAACCGGGGGGCAACAATATTTTAAGAATTTGGGTTTTTGATGTAACCCGTTATTATGATACAATATTTAACACTCTGGTTTTAGGATCCGGAGGTGTTACTTTTTGAAGAAGATCCAGCCTTTTTATTATATTATCGGCCTGGCCGCTGTATTTATGTTAGCCGGTATTTACCTGTTCATCATGCAGTCAATGCCTGCGCCTGAGACTACAGGGGTGACGGTGGAGCCGCACGATCCCGACCAGGGTGGAGCGCTCTACGACTTTTGGTTTTCCAGCGCCGAAATATATGACCTCAGCGTCGATCATAACATGACCGGCATTTTATTCAGCACTGATGAAAATAAGATCAGCCTTTTAGACCAGGAGCGCCGGTTGCGCTGGGACAGAAGTTTTTCTACAGCACCAAAACAGGCTAAAATTTCTTCCTGCGGCAATTTTGTGGTTGCCGGCACAGAAGGCGGACTGATCTATTTTAGTTCTACCGATCGGGAACATTCCTGGGAAAATGAGGGGCTGCCGGTAAACCTGGTCGCCCTGGCTCCCAATGCCAACTGGATCGCTGCCGCCCGCACCGATGAGGATGAGGGTAAAAACTATATCGAATTTTTCAGCCGCTACGGTGAAAAGAAATGGTCCCTTGAAAGCGGGCCGGTAAAAAACCTCTATTTATCAAGCGAGTATCTTGAGCAGGCCAATATCTTATTTACCATGATGCAGGACGAAAAACCGGTTTTTACTGCGGTCAACCTGGACGGGGAGGAACTTTGGGCCTATGAAGGAAAGCACCTGGCCGCAGTTTCAAGGCATGGAAGCCGGGTGGCGGCAGTGGAAGGCGATAGCCTGACCGTTTATGATTCTCAGGGGCAGGCTTTATGGGAAAACGAGCTTCCTTTTGAACCGAAAACGGTGATCTTTAACCCTCAGAATTATAACCGCCTCCTGGTCTATGGAAACCAGGAGGGCGCGGATGAGAACTTATACTACTATGACCTGACCGATGATCTGCTCTGGCAAAAACGGGTTGCCGACGGGTCCCTATTTTCATTTACTGCCGACGGCCAGTATCTGGTTTGCAGCTCCTGGCGCCATTACCGGGAAGATTATACCCAGATGAAAATCCTGGATCGGCAGGGGTTGGAAGTAAACAGCTGGGAAGTGGCAATGAGGGTTGAAAAACTGGTAAAATCCGGGCACCCCCATTTAGTTGTGGTAGGCGGCGAAGACGGTTATATCGACTTGATCGACCTGGAGCCGCTTTTGGCTGAGACAGAAAACGACATGATTGTTGTTCCGATCTACAATCCGGTTTCGACCGAACAGAGGACGGAAGAAAAAAAGGTTACGCTGTTCTTTATTGACGAAAACTCCAACCTGGTTCCGGTGACCAGATCCGTTAACGCCGCAGAAGATCCCATCCAGGCGGCCTTAGAAGAGCTGATCCGCGGGCCGGCCCGGGGAAGCGCCCTTTACCGGACCATACCTGAAAAAGATGTCACTATAAATGTCGATTTTTCCAAGGAAGAAGGGCGTCTCAGATTGGATCTGTCGCCGGAACTGGCAGAGCTAAGCGGCGCCGCTCAAAGCAGGACCGCGCTCGATTCGCTCCTGCTTACCGTCAGCGCATTTTCTGAAGTAGAAGAAATAATACTTACGGTTGGAGAAGAGCCCCTGGAGATTTTCGGAGAGGAACTGGCTTTTGAACAACCTCTCAGCCCGTACCGGTGGGATAAGCCGATCTATATTCCGGTTATGAGCGGGAACCGTTACTATTTGAAAGTGCGGGAGGCGACCCTTGAAAATGATGAAGAGGCCGATTTACAGCATCTTGTTGAACAGGCCCTGCTGGCCTGCCGCAGCCTGCCCTTTGTTCCTTCCAACCTTGATTTAATTGAGCTGAGAATTTCCCGGGAGCAAATTCAAATTAACCTGTCTGATTCATTCAAACAAATCTTCCCCGATCAGGCAGGGGAACAGGAAATACTGCAGTCCAAACTGGTGCTGGATGTCCTGTTTATGACTGTATTTGAGAACAGCAGAGTGCAAAGAGTTGAAATCCTGGTAGATGGTGAAGAATGGCTTCCGCCCGCGAACTATCCTTCCCTGAGCCGCTTTCGCCACCGTCCGTATTTTATTAACCCGGAACAGTAAGGCGATGCATGTTTTCACTGCCATAGACTGAAGCGGTATTTTGAAAAGAATTTGTCAATTCCTCTTCTTTGAGCTAAAATAAGGCATAAAGCGCCAAGGAGATAACCAATGCAGAAGCTTAAAGAAGAAATTGGAGAAATTTTAGCGCCCCTGGTTGAAATGGATGCCGAGCAAGTGCTGGATCTACTGGAAATCCCCCCCGAGCCGGATTACGGAGACCTGGCTTTCCCCTGTTTTACCCTGGCCCGGACCATGAAAAAGCCCCCCCCGGTGATCGCACACAATTTGGCCCAACAACTGGCCGATCGAAAAGGCTGGCTGTGGGATAAAGCCGAACCAAGGGGGCCGTATCTCAATTTTTATATTGCTCCGAAAGCATACAGCCAGGAAGTCCTTAAAAAAGTATGGGCCGAAAAAGCAGAATTCGGACATACCAACCTGGGCCATGGCGCTAACGTACCCATCGATTATTCTTCTCCCAATATAGCCAAGCCTTTTGGGGTCGGCCATATTCGTTCCACGGTGATCGGCCACTCCCTGTATTTGATCTACAGGGCCCTCGGTTATAACAGCATTGGCATTAACCACCTTGGAGACTGGGGAACCCAGTTTGGCAAACTGATTGTGGCCTTTAAACACTGGGGCGATCAAAGCGAACTCAAGGACAATCCCGTTGATTATCTCTACCGCCTTTATGTGCAATTCCACCAGCAGGCAGAAGAAGACCCCGCCCTTGATGATGAAGCCCGGTTGTGGTTTAAAAAGCTGGAAAGCGGCGACGAAGAAGCTGTTTCCTACTGGGAGCACTTCCGAAAGCTCAGTCTCGAGACTTATGCCTCCATTTACGGCAGACTGGGGATAGAGTTTGAATACTACCACGGCGAAAGCCACTATAACCAGATGCTGGAACGGGTCATTGAGCTTGTCCAGGAGCAGGGAATCGCCAGGGAAAGCGAAGGGGCTTTAATTATCGATCTGGAACCGTACAATCTGCCCCCGGTCATGCTGCGCAAAAAGGATGGCGCCACCCTCTATATTACCAGGGACCTGGCGGCGGCTATTTACAGGAAAGAGACCTTTGACTTTGCCCGCTCGCTCTATGTAGTGGGAGCCGAACAAACCCTCCACTTCCAGCAGCTTTTCAAGGTCCTGGAACTGCTTGGCTTTGAATGGGCTTCCAGATGCGCCCATGTGCCCTTTGGCATGATTCGCTTTAAGGAAGGACGGATGTCCACCAGGGCCGGTAAAATTATTTTACTGGAAGAAGTCTTAGAACGGGCGGTTGAGATGGCCCGCGAAATTATAGAAGAAAAAAATCCCGACCTGAAAGATAAAGAAAGCGCCGCCGAAGCAGTAGGTCTGGGGGCGGTCCGGTTTGGAGACTTAAGCAACGACCGGGTTAAAAATATTGAGTTTGACTGGGAAAAAGTTCTCGATTTTTCAGGTGAAACGGCGGCCTATATCCAGTATGCCCATGCCCGGATCTGCAGTATCATCCGCAAGACAGAATCCGAAACCCCGGCCTGGGACGATCAAGCCGCTTTACTCCTGGAAATGGATGAAGAAATAACCCTGGTTAAGACCCTGGCCCGGCTGCCCGAAAAGATTATTGACTCAGCTGAAAGCTATAAGCCTTCGATCCTGGCCCGTTACCTGATCGATGTAGCCAGGGAATTTAACCGTTTTTATCACAACTGCCCCGTTTTAAACAGCGCGCCGGAGATAAAGCACGGCCGTTTGCTTTTAATCGACGCTACCAGGCAGGTTTTGGCCAACGGCTTGGGCCTGCTTGGAATTATTGCTCCAGAAGAAATGTAAGAGTTTTAAGGGGAGGTTTAAAGATGCTGGATTTAAAGTTTGTCCGGGACAATCCCGATCTGGTCCGCCAGGCGATGCAGCTCAAAGGCGAAGAAGGTGACCTGGAGGGCCTGCTGGCTAAAGATGCAGAACGGCGCAACCTGCTCAAGGAAGCCGAGGAACTGAAGCAAATCCGCAACCGGGTTTCAAAAGAAATCGGGCAGGCCGGGGGAGACAGTGATTTTGCAGAGGCTAAAAAAGCGGAAATGCGTGAGGTCTCAGCAAAAATTAAGGAGCTTGATGAGCAGCTGCGCCAGGTTGATCATGATATGGAGCAGCTTTTGCTGAACCTGCCCAACCTTCCCGACCCGGTAGTGCCCCGGGGCCGTGATGAGGAAGACAATGTCGAGGTCCGCGCCTGGGGTGAAAAACCCCACTTTGATTTTACCCCCCTGGCCCACTGGGATATCGGGGCCAACCTGGATATAATAGATTTTGCCCGGGCCGGCAAGATAACCGGCAGCCGTTTTGCCATTTACTACGGGGCCGGGGCCAGGCTGGAGCGGGCCCTATTTAGTTTTATGCTCGACCTGCACACTACCGAGCACGGTTACCGGGAAGTCTTCCCCCCTTTCCTGGTCAATGCGGCCAGCATGACCGGAACCGGTCAGCTGCCTAAATTTGCTGAAGATGCCTTCCGGGTACAGGGGACAGACCTCTACCTGATCCCCACCGCGGAAGTGCCTGTGACCAACCTGCACCGTGACGAGATCCTTGATGCTGAACAGCTTCCCCTTTACTACTGCGCTTACAGCGCCTGCTTCAGGGCCGAAGCCGGGGCTCACGGCCGGGATACCCGCGGCTTGATCCGTCAGCACCAGTTCAACAAGGTGGAACTGGTCAAGTTTGTCCGCCCGGAAGATTCCATGGAAGAACTGGAATCTTTGACCCGCGATGCTGAGAAAGTCCTGCAGCTTTTGGGGCTGCCGTACCGGGTTATGTTAATGTGCAGCGGCGACCTTGGCTTTGCGCCCGCCAAAAAATATGATCTTGAAGTGTGGCTGCCCGCGGCTGAAACTTATCGCGAAATATCTTCCTGCAGTAACTTTACCGATTTTCAGGCCCGCCGGGCGGGGATCCGTTACCGCCCCGAGAGCGGCAAAAAAGCACAATTCGTCCATACTTTAAACGGCTCGGGGGTGGCAATCGGCAGAACAGTAGCCGCCATCCTGGAAAATTATCAGCAAAAAGACGGCAGCGTGGTAATTCCCGAAGTGCTGCGCCCCTACTTTAACGGCCGGGAGCGGATTACGGCGGATTCTTAATTGAATAGGACTTATAATATTAAGCAAACTTAGTAATTAAGATGCCCGAGCAGTTTAAGGCCAAATTCTATGAACCGCTCAGGTTAAACAAATTAACTTCCGGAGGCTATGCAGTGGAATATTTCCCGCAAATATTTAGGATACTTACACCTGTATTGTTTTTACTGTTTATTGCAGGTATTGCATACTTTGGCAGACGGATTAAGCGAAAATAATAAAATCATCACAGACATGGCCTGGTCATAGTAATGGTGAGATAAAATTGCTTTACGGAGAGTTAGAATGATGAGCAAACTTGTGATTGCCGCCATGCTAATCATAGCAGTTTGAAATCTCGTAGCTTTTTTCAAACCGGGAGGATCTTTAGCCTCATTATTGCAATCTTTTTACTGGCTTTGTCAGCGCTGTTCACATTTAAACTACGCCACCAGTAAATATCATCAAATCTCATCTTTCATTACGAATGCTATTTTAAAGGAAATCTATTTATTTTATCCTGTTGAAGATAACGCCTGAATTGATCGGGTATTGGTTCGCCGGTTTCCGGGGGTCAATCACCACTGCAACCGAAGTTTTAATTGCATCTTTATACTTCAATTTTAGATATTTGGCGATCTTGCAAAAAGTAAACCCTGGCTGCAGGTGTTGGTGCTTTTAGGGTGTAATACCTGGTATCATTTAAACCTGAATGAATGAGCGATAATTTTATTAATGATGCTGCTGACAATCGGGCTGGGAGATGCAATGCTAAAGACAAAGCAACAATTACTGTTTTTATTGGCAGCCTTGACCTTGTTTGGTCTTGCTTTTTTCATGTTAACCGGGCCTGAACTACATGATGTGACATTATTTCCGGACATGTTTTTTCCATTTAGTTTTTCTGCTCATTCTTACAGCCGCATTCTGTTATTTGGCTTAGCCCTGTCTGGAGCCCTGGGTTTGTTGTTTGGGTTAAACCGTTCGGATTTCAAAGAACAACTGCTTGGCTTTTTAGCCATAATCAGTGCACTTGGCTTAACTCTTGCCAATGATTTTAGAACCCTCTTTTTTTTCTGGGAATTAGTAACGATATCGTCCTCTGCATTAATCATGCTTCATGCCAAAACCTCAAAATGGGTCCTTAACAGCAGTATGCGTTTTTTGATCATGCATTTATTGGGCGGTTTGCTGTTGTTTTTTGGCATACTCCTGCATTATGCTGAAACCGGTTCTGTTGCTCTGGGGTTGCCCCAGAGCGGCATGGTCTTTTTTATCCTCGGTTTTGGCATTAAAACAGCCTTTATACCGCTTCACCTCTGGATAGCCTGGGGATATCCTGCAGCCTCTATCTATTCTGCAGTTATTCTTGTCAGTTTAAGCACAAAAATTGGTGTATACGCTATTGCCAGGGTTCTGCCCCCGTTAGATTTTTTAGTATATATGGGGGTTGCTATGGCGGTTGCCGGTGCAGGGCTTGCCGTGACGCAGACAAAAATGAGAGAGCTGTTATCATATAGCATAATTAGCCAGGTGGGATATATGGTGGCTGGGGCAGCTAGCGGATCAACACTGGGAGTTGACGGCGCTTTGCTCCATGCTGTAAACCATATGGTTTATAAAGCGCTTTTTTTTATGTGTGCTGCCTATGTAATCTATGCTACAGGTGCTGAAGAGCTCTCATATGCTAACAAAGGGAATACTGATCCGGGCCGATTACAAAAACCAGTTTGGAAATTATATCCGGTTGCTTCGGCAGGAGCTGTACTAGCTTCTTTATCAGCGCTGGGGATCCCACCAATGGGCGGGTACGTTAGTAAAACCTTGTTAAAAGAGGCCCTGTATGGTTATGAACCTATGGCAGCGGCCCTGTCGATTGCCGGTGTTGGAACAGTTATTGCTTTTTGTAGGTTTATTTATCTGGGTTTCTTGAAAAAACATGCTTCTACTGTTAGCAGGCCCTCTTTTTTTATGAATTTTGCTATTGTGTTAGCCGCTTTAGCATCTATAATTATGGGCTTCTATCCACAGATAATGGCTCCACTCCTGCCCCATGGAGCATCGCTTGCTGTTTACTCAGTAACCGGGTTGATAAATGCTCTTATAATTGTAATAATCGGTGTTTTAATATATGTTTTCACGAATAAATATCTGGAAAGGGTGATACCCTATATTAAGCGCTTAAGCATTGAAGGGTTATTTTTAAATCCATTGATCAATCAATCTTTCAGGGTTTTCAAATCAATTGGAAAACGTGAATCGGATTTTACACGAAATATGGGAAACGACCAGTCCCTTATAATTCTATTGCTGCTATTACTCTTATTCATTCTATTCTTGGGGAGCTGAAAATCCTGGTAAACTGAAAGTAATCTTGCCCGTCTTTCCTATGAGGAAGGAACCAGTTTGATTATCACAATCCTTGCTCGCAACGCACCGTTAGCCTTAACTATTGCTGTTGCAGTATTTCCCGGCAGACCGCTTATCCCGCTGGTTTTGGCGGTTGAATCTTTGATTGAGCTGCCGATTCTATCTGTTATATCTCAGCTGCTTCTCTTAATCGATTGCAAAAAATGGTGGCATAAAAAGTGACACAAAAACTTTAAGACCAGCGCCCTTAAAAAAATCTTTCGAGCTCAATTTAATTAAATTTCGTCCTGATTTTGCCTGCTGGTAACTATTACCATCCCTAAAACATCGATTGACACAGGCATTTTGCTTTGCTATACTGAGATATGCAAAACAGCCTGCCTGGAGGGGTGTCCGAGAGGTTTAAGGAGCTGGTCTTGAAAACCAGTGACCCTAATAGGGCCGTGGGTTCGAATCCCACCCCCTCCGCCAGGAGACAACGCGGAGAGATGGCCGAGAGGTCGAAGGCGGTCGCCTGCTAAGCGATTAAGCGGGTAAAAGCCTGCTTCGAGGGTTCGAATCCCTCTCTCTCCGCCACATG
>Ga0207421_10001406_pt1 | contig 31034 bp, 46 predicted proteins | sample SodLakKL_010_SED_4_FD_187542 | JGI IMG/M metagenome (GOLD analysis project Ga0207421, IMG submission 187542) | Alkaline sediment microbial communities from Lake Tanatar, Kulunda Steppe, Russia - 8KL_010_SED (SPAdes) (version 2) | ecosystem: Environmental > Aquatic > Non-marine Saline and...
GAAAACACTTGACAGCCGTTATTATAAATGTTATTATATAATTGCATTGAGGAAAAGGGCATAAAAAAAATAATCAAAAGGGGAGATAAAAAATGAATAATGGTGTAAAAAATGTTTTAGAAGATACTTTAGAGGGAATGGTTACAAAAGTTGATAACAATTTAAATCAACATCCAGCTGGACTGAATGGTTATGAATTGGAAGAAATGAAAGAAGAATTGGAATTATGTTTAGAGTTGGTAAAAAATGAATAAATGCAGAGAATGCAATAGTGAGTTAAAAATATTAGGAACAGGGTATTATGGTGATACAATAGAAGTGAGATGTAAAAAATGCGGGATAGAATATGAAGTAGAAATGGATGGATTAGGTATGGCCGGAATGGAATGGGTAATTGCAAAAGAAAAAGATATGATTGAAAAACAATAAAAAAGGGGAGATAAAAATGATTAAGAAAGCAAAAGCAAAAAATTTGGACTTGGAAAAAGGAGATAAAATTTATTTTAATGGTGACAGGGCAAATGCATCTGGTGTTGGCACTATTACTGAAATCAAAGATGATACTTATTACGAAAACGGTAAAGTGTATGAGGTAGAATTTGCAGACGGTCGCGAGATGAGCCTTGAAGGCTTTAATTTTAGCGACCACTACGCGGGGAATGGGTCGACACGATTTGTTGCTTATGTAGAATATATGAAGTGGAAAAGGGAAAGGATAATGAATTTTATCGGGGTCGAAGAGGGAGAGATGAATCAGGCAGTTGCTGAATTAATGGAACAGAAAAACTTTAAAAATATAAAAATTACTTATTATAAAGATGGTCTGAACGCCGTTGAATTAGAGAGGAAGGAAGAGGGCAGAGATAATTACTTTTTGATTGTTACTGATAAAGAGCTGAAAACTATTAAGAAAGGGCTTTAAAAATGGGCTGGTGCTGGGCATCACCGAAAACTGCCTCAAAAAAATCAATTGAGGGGTGTAAGAATGAAACTTCATGAGCTTACACAGGAGCAGAAAATGTCGATACTGGGTATAGATGAGGACAGGGATAAGGTTACATTTACTACGGTTGCGGTTTGCTCTTTTTGTGAGGGGGCTGCATCTCTCGCGGTAGATAAAAGAGTTTTTGGTGAAGAGTCAGGCGGGTGGATTCAGGATAAAGAGTTGGCTTATGAAGTATCGTTGGTCCATTACGGGCATAACTTAAAACAGTGGGGGAAAAGGGTTGCGAATAGAGAGTTTGTTCCCTACCCCTGTATTTGTGAATGCCCGGAAACAGGAGGAAGGCACAGGATTGAGGAAACCGATGATGATGGTATATCTAAGCAGTTTACCTGCGCTGATTGTGGGAAACGTGTGCGGAGGGGGTATAGATGATAAGGCTGAAAAAAAATAAAAAAAATAAATTATTTCGGGAAAACACTTGACAGGAGTTATTATAAATGTTATTATATAATTGTATTGAATAAAAGAACATAAAAACGAAAGGGGAGATAAAAATGACTACAAAGGTTGATGTTAAGAATGAGAGATATGTTTATTTTAAGGCGTGGCCGGTGCATATTAATCCGAAGGCGCATAAGTGCTGGGTTGGGAGAGTTGCTGGGTATGACCCGAACGAGAAGTATCCCGTCCAGCTTGATTGGCTGGATAAGGAGTGGCTTGATAATGAACAGCATTATGATGTCAGCAATTTAGTGCCGGGTGATTTCATAAAAGTTAATGCCGGCAGTCATAATAATAGTTATCCGCAGTATTTTATGATTGTGAATACTGCTGAGGATTATATTGAAATTAAAAAGATGGAAGAGAGCGAGGCGATAGCGGAGCTTGAAGAGGATAAAGATGGTATACAGGGGCTGAAAAAAGATGTCGCTCGATTGGTTGCAAGAAAGAATTTTGAGAGTGATGAAATAGGGCAGGAAAAACTCGAGGATATATTAAAAATACTGAATGAGGACAGGGCGTAAAAATATCTGCTGGGCATCAGAATAAACTGCCCAAAAAAAATAATTGAAAGGGGATAAAGATGGGAGAAAATAGAGGGGTTTTTGATAGAGAAAAAGGTTTTTTAAATTATGAAGCTTTATTTGCGCTTATAAAAGATGGTGGGAAGATGCTAGCGACTGACCTATGGTTTCACACCTCGAGGACGGTGGGGGCAGAAAGGCGGAAAGAAGAAGCGGAAAAGATTGCGAAGGATATAGCTTGGGAAGCGCAAAAAGAAGGCTCTTTCGATATAAAGGTTAGAGAAAGGGAAGAGCACTTTTCAATAACTTTTAAAAAGTTTGATGTTGATGTTTATATTTATTTTGTATCGGAACAAGCGAAGGAAGCGGAAAACGAAGATGAATAAATAGGGTTTAAAACTGTAAAGGAAGGGGGGGATTTTTTGGATATTACAGGGTTTGTTTTGCCGGTGGTTGTGCTTATATATTTGCTGGTTAGTTTGCTGAGAGGCGACTCTAAGTGGGATGGCGACCAGTTTACGGATACTAATAAATGGGGTTAATATTATAAGGGGGCGTTAAGATGGTATCAGCAAGAGAGGCGTTAAGAAAGGTTTATGGGGATAGTCGGAATTTTATATCTCCACGAATTATTGAGACGGGCTGGGTAGAGAAGGGGGAAGTTGCTTATGAGCTTTCATACGGGCTATTTCTCGATAAGCACGTGTTTGGAATTAGTGTAGTTAGGAAAGATAATGTCGGGGCTTGGCAGAAGGATACGGCGAAATCAACGTCTGTCTTTGATGCTGATATTAATACTGCCCGGGAAGAGATTGAGGAAGTTCTTGAAAGGCTGAAAAACTAATATTTTAGGGGGGTATGGGTATAGTGGAGGAAAATCAAGAATATAACTTAGAGAAGATAATATACGAGAGGTATGCGGAGTTGATGGGGCACTATCTGGACTCGGAAGATATTATTGCGATGATTGTTTTGAAAGAGCTTAAAAAGATTATAATAGCGAAGGAGAATAATATAGCAGTAAGTGATATTGATTACGGCAAAATAAGAAAAGAGCTTGATAGAGAGGGGGGGGAGTGAATGAATAAGCAGGATGAAGTGGAGGTATCGGTTGAGGGTCGCTGGATTTATGTCGATGCTCCGTATAAACTGAAAAACTTGTGTAAGCAGATTATTACCCGGCGCTGGGATAGTGGGAGTAAGAGGTGGAAATATCGAAAATCTCCGGCGGTAGCTCAGCAGATAAAAAAGAGGTTTGGCCGGCAGGGGGTGGAGCTGGAATATGATGCTGAGTTTGAAGAGTTTTTAGAATTAGCTGAGCAGGTAAAAAAAGCACATAGAGCGAAAGAGGCTGAGCCGGAGAATTTGCCGGAAATACCGAGGAAGGTTACTGTGCCTTGGGGGCATCAGAAACAGGCTTTTTGGTTTGCTTATCAGCTCCATGCGTGCGGTCTGTTTATGGATATGGGTACGGGGAAAACGAAGGTTGTGATTGACTTGATTAATAATCGCAACCACGAAAAAACTCTGGTAATATCCCCACTTTCAGTTGTCCCGGTGTGGGGGAATGAGGTGAAAAAGCACGCGGTTGATGAAATTAAAGTTGCTATGTTGAATGAAGGCTCTGTCGCCGATAAAATGAATTACTGCAAGCAGGAGCTGAGGAAAGCTGAGGCTCGAGGGCAGAAATTTATGGCGGTTATTAACTATGAGAGCAGTTGGCGTGAGCCTTTTGGCGACTGGGCGCTTGATGCCGGCTGGGATATGGTTGTCTGTGATGAGTCGCACAGGATTAAGAGTGCGGGGGCAAAATGCAGTCTATATGCCAGCAAGCTGGCGGATAGGGTTGATTATAGGGTGGCTCTCACCGGTACGCCGATGGCGAATGGTCCGTTAGATTTATACGGGCAGTATAGGTTTTTGGATAAGGGGGTTTTTGGCACGAGTTTTAATCGGTTTAAACAGCGGTATGCCGTTACTGGGGGGTACGGTGGGTATGAGGTAATTGATTATAAAAACGAGGCTGAATTAAACCGCAGGATGTTCTCACTGGCGTATAAGTGTGAGAGTGAGGAAGTGCTTGACCTGCCGGAGTCGGTAGATTTATATCGATATGTTCAGCTGAGTGATGATAATATGAAAACTTATAGCGAAATTAAAAATCAGTTTATTACTTTTTTAGACGAGCAGGGGGAGAAGGAGCTTACGGTGGTTAATGTTCTGAGTCAGTTGATGAGGTTACAGCAGTTGACTTCTGGTTTTTTGCCGGATGATGAGGGAGAAGTGCATGAGCTTGGTAGCGATAAGCTGGATTTGCTTGAAGAAGTGGTTGATGAAATTCCGGAAGGGAAAAAGATTGTCGTTTTTGCCCGCTTCAGGTATGACTTAGAGCTGATTAATAATCTGTTAACCGAGAAGGGTTATAAAGTTGCTGAAATATCTGGTCGGGAAAATGAGTATGAGGAGTTTTTTGATGGAAAGAAGGATGCTGTTGTGGCACAAATTCAGGCTGGAGGCGTTGGTATCGACCTTTCGCAGGCTTCACACGCTATCTATTATAGTATGGGCTTTAGTTTGAAAAACTATAAGCAATCGAGGGCCAGACTGCATAGGCCGGGGCAAGAGGATACAGTGAGGTTTATTCACCTTCTTGCGCGTGGCACTGTTGACGAGAAAATTCATGGGGCGCTGGAAGCTAAGCAGGAAATTATTGATTATATCATAGATGAGATTGCTGAAAAAATTGGAGAAAAATCTGCTAGAATACTTGACAGATAGAGCGAAATATATTATAATATTTATAAGGAAAAAGGGAGGAGGGAATAATTTTGGTAAATAAAAATAGCTTAAAAAATCCGTTAAGGGAGTATAGGGAACAGAATGATATAAGTCGAGATGAAGTGATGGAAAAGGTTGGCGTGTCTTATCAAACTATATATTTTTGGGAGCAGGGTAGAATGACCCCCGGAACTGATAATATGATTAGACTTTCTAATATGATGGGGGTTAGTTTTGAAGAATTGAGAAAGAGGTGGAAACAGTGGGAGCAATTCTCTGCTTAATAATATAATTTTAAGAAGGGGGGAAACAATGGAACAACTAAAAGGAATATTGGAGGAAATAGGGGAGAAAGAGGAGCTGAGGAAAAAAGATAGTTTTGTTTTGGCAGATATGCTGGCCGGGCTGGATTCTCAGAAGAGCAAACTTAAAAAGAAGCTGGATAATATTAAGGAGCAGAGGGAGAAAATCGAAGAAATTTTGATGGAGAAGATGAGCGAGAATGGTATCCAGAATATTAATGCCGGGGATAGGACTATATATATACACCGGCAGTATTGGGCTGGTGCTAAGAATGAGAGAGAGCAACTTGTTCAGGCTCTGAAAGATATAGGTATGCAGGATTACGTTAAGGAAAATTATAATACGCACTCTATTAGTGCGTGGGTGCGTGAGAGGATTGAAGAGTATGAGAATGAGAACGATACTGTTGTTGATGACCCGATAGAGATTTTACCTGAAGAATTGCAGGAAGAGATGAAAATATCTGAGAAGGTGCAACTGCGCTCTCGCAGGGCGTAGAGAATATAAATAATACCAAAAATGGGGGTAAAAAAAATGAGTGAAAAGAATTTGCCGGAGGAAATTGCTGACTTTCAAATCGTACAGATTGATATTAGACAGCTGGAGGAAGTCATTGAGGTTAATATTGGCGACGAGGGGATTTCTCGGTTTGACTTAGACCGCTTGAAAGTGCCGACGGGGGGTACAACTACTTGGTCTGTTCCGACTCTGGAGGGAGAGAAACAGCAGGAAGCCGTTGAAGGTATTGTCATTCACTGGAAAGATGTCCGGGCGTATTGGGCTGGCGATTATACAGGTAAGAATACTCCACCAGATTGTTACTCGGATGATGCAAAAATTGGGGTGGGCGACCCCGGAGGTAAATGTAAAGAATGCCCTTTTGCCGAGTGGGAGTCTGCTGAAGAGGGTGATGGGCAGGCTTGTAAGCAGATGAGAATATTGTTTTTGCTTAGAGAAAATAATATACTTCCGTTAGCTATTACTGCGCCTCCTACTTCCGTCGGTAATATTAAGAATTATTTTATGCGACTTGCGAGTAAGGGGATTGCTTTTTATGGTGCAATTACGCGCTTTGAGCTGGATAAGGCGATGAGCAGTGGAGGTATTGAGTATTCTGAGATAGTGCCGAGTTATGTTCAGAAGTTGACCGGTGATGCTCTGGATAAGATGAGAGAAGTGCGTGAGCAGATTAAACCGAAACTGGAGCAGGTTGACTTAGAGCCGGAGGGTGCTGGTGAGGTATATGAAGGTGATGCTTATGATATAACAGAGGATGATAGTGAAGAAGACTAAAAAGAATAAAGAAATTAATAGGCAGGGCGGTAATGGTTGATTGTCGCCCTGCTTTTTTTAGCTACATAAATAGAAGGGGGTATCTGTGTGCTTATACGAGAGCTTTTTGGGCAAAAACCGGAAGATTATTATATGTTAATCTGGACGTTACCGAATAAACGCAGTTATTGGGTGCAGAGTGTTGATGAGGTCGATGAGCTTAGAGAAGAGCTTGCAGGACAGCAGAACGTGTATTTTGGCGTGGGGTTAGTCGGGGAGGATTATGTAGAGGGGCTGTATAATCCACAGGCGAAAAGATGCCCTCAAGAGAAAATAGCGGGGATTGGAGGGCTTTGGGCTGATATAGATGTGCGGACTGGGGATATTCACGAGCAGGATAATCTGCCTCCCAGTAAGGAGAAAGCTATGGAGCTGATTGAGAGCGCGCCGTTTGAGCCTTCTTATATTATTGATAGCGGGAACGGGTATCAGTGCTGGTGGTTGTTCGAAGAGCTTTGGCTTCTTGATAATGAAGGGAAAAGGCAGGAGGCAAAAGAGTTAGTCAAATCGTGGACTTATACTTTGAGGGCGATTGCGGATGATAGGTTTGGCTGGGATATTGACTGCACTATTGATTTGAGCCGGGTGATGAGGTTGCCCGGAACAAAAAATATGAAAAATACACCGCCGAAAGATGTCGCTTTTGTCGAGGAGGAAGGGGTTAGATATAATAGATATTCTCTGCAGGAGCGCACTATTGACTTAGATTATATTGACGATACTTCATATCAGGTTGATGATGCTATTGAGTATGAAGTGGGGGAGCTTGTGCTTGACCCGCAGGCTGAGCCTCCGCAGGGGAAGTGGACTGCGTTAATGCAGAATCAGCCGAAGGTGGCTGAATCTTTCCGGCAGGAAAGGGATGATATTCAGGACCAGTCGGCGAGTGGGTATGATATGAGCCTTGCAAATTTTGCTGTGCAGGCTGATTGGAGCGACCAAGAGATAGTGAATCTATTAATAGCACACCGTAGGGAGAATAATGAGGATTTGAAGTTAAGGCAAGATTATTATGAGCGAACAATTAAGAAAGCTCGCTATAAGACTGCTAAGGAGCAGAGTGCTGATAGTCTGGATAATGTCGCTCACTTGGCTGAGAAGATGAAGGCTGAAGAGGGTGATGTTGATGAGCTGACGAGCAAGGAAGTGCGCAAGCACGTTTTGAAGCATATATCTAACCTGATGGATATTAAAATCAAGAGGTTTGTAAAATATACCAGCGACCCTCCGAAGTTTAAGCTGGAGACGAGTAAGGGGAGTACAATCATTGGCTCTGGAAGCTCTGTCTTATCTCAGAGCACTTTCCGGGGTAAGATTTTTGAGGCTACGAATACTTTAGTGCCGAAATTTAAGGGGGAGCAGTGGGATAAGATTGTGCAGGCTCTGGGGGTTTGTCTCGAGGAGGAAAGCATTGGAGATGCGGCGACGAACAAAGGTACAGCTAAACAATGGCTGGAGGATTATTTGAATGATAGGGCGCTCATGCAGTGGGGCTTGGATGATGAGGAAGGTATTGCGAGGTCGAAAAACCCGTTTAAAAAGGATGATTATATATACATTTTTGGCTCTGACTTTAGAAAGTGGCTGAGAGTATCTGAGATGGAAAAGATTAATGCGAAAGAGATGGGTACGATTTTGAAAAGTTATGGGTGCCAGCCGGAGAGGGTGAACGTTACGATAGCGGAAGAGAACACAACGCGTAGTGTGTGGCGACTGCCGGCTGGATTCCGGTAATAGATGTTATTAAGGGGGTATAGCATTGGCTTTAAGGGAAAACGATTTATCGGGCGTCAACGAATATAGGGTTTATGGTCCGCCCGGAACAGGGAAAACTACATTTTTATCCCGTCAGATTAATAAAGCTGTAAAAAAATACGGCTCTGATAGGATACTGGTGTCCTCTTTTACGAAGGCGGCCGCCGAGGAGCTGATTGGTCGCAATATTCCAATATCTGAGCGCAATATTGGCACTCTTCACGCTCACTGTTATCGCTCTTTAGGTCGCCCGGAGCTTGTTGTTGAGCATCTTGATGATTGGAATGATGAGCATCCGGATTTGAGGTTATCCGAGAGGGCGTATAGTGGGCTGAGGGATGATGAAATCAGTAAAGGTGAGGGAGTTACGAAGGGTGATGAGCAGTTAAGGAAACTCCAGATATATCGCGGGAAAATGGTTGATAAGAGCCTGTGGGAATCGTTTACGCAGTATTTTTATGAACGCTGGGAGGAGTGGAAGTCGGATAATCTGCTGTATGATTTTACTGACTTAATCGAGGTCGCTCTGGAGGATGAGCTTCCAGCTCCGTATGGTACGGAAATAGGCTTTTATGATGAGGTGCAGGATTTCACAAAGCTGGAGCTGAGTTTGGTGAGGCAGTGGGCGGAAGATATGGAGAGAATAATGATTGTGGGTGACGATGACCAGAATTTATATAGTTTTAAGGGTGCTACACCGGAGGCTTTTTTGAATCCTCCGGTGCCTGAGGAACAGGTGAAAGTTTTAGATAAGTCCTATCGAGTGCCGGAGGCTGTTAGAGAGTTAAGTCAGAAGTGGATTAAGCAAATCCCTGAAGATAAACGCAAGCAGAAGGAGTATAAGGCCTGCGACCGGGAGGGTGAAGTTAGATTTTTGCAGGGGGTTAATTATAATGCAACGCGTAAGCTGGTTGATGATTGCGAGGAATATTTGAAAGAGGATAAAGAGGTTATGTTCCTTACATCATGCAGTTATATGCTGGAGGGTATTATCGGCGAGCTGAGGGAGAGGGGAATACCTTACCATAATCCTTATGCCCGTAAGCGGGGCGACTGGAATCCTTTTTACAGTAATGGGATTACTGGTTGTGAGAAAATAATGATGTATTTTAAGCCGGTTAATGAATACTGGGGCGATAAAGCGAGGCTCTGGAATTGGCGGGATTTGTATCACTGGACGAAGCTATTAAAGTCGAAAGGGAATCTCAGGAGGGGGGCAAAAAAGAGGATAAAAGAAGAATATCAGAGGGTTAAAGAGGATTCTATTCCGGATGAGGCTTTAAGCATTGGTGATTTGCTGGAGCTGTTTACGGAAAAAGGGCTGGATGGTGCGCTTGATTGTGATATTGAATGGTTAGAGGAAAATATGCTGGGGTCGAAAAAAAAGAAAAGGTCGATACAATTTCCGATTAAAGTTTTGAAAGAGAGGGGGTTTGATGCTTTGCGGGAGTCTCCACAGGTTAAAATCGGCACAATTCACTCGGTAAAGGGCGGTGAGGCCGATGTGGTTTACCTGTTTCCTGATTTGTCTCCTGCGGGCAATAGAGAGTGGAGGTCGGGGAATATGGAGGAAAAGGCCTCGGTGATAAGACAGTTTTACGTTGGTATGACGCGCTGTAAAGAGGTCTTATGTTTTTGCAATGCAGTAAGCGAAAACGCAATATCAATAAGGAGGAGCTGGTTAAAATGAAAAAAAGGGGAAACGAGGAGAATTTTGAGGAGCTGGAAGGTATGCAGGGGCAAATACGCTGGATTTTTGATTTGTTTTTAAAACAGGCTGAGTTGCTCGAGGAATATGTTAGTGCAGGGCTGTTATCGGCGGATGTAGCGGGAAAGATTATGGAGGGTGTGATGTTAAAAGCCTTATCTGATGTCGAGCTATTTGAGCTGTATTCGCCGGCTCAGGGGTATAATGATTTTCGTTTTAACTATAAAAGGGAAGGGGAAGAGGTATAATGAAAATAAAAATCAATGATGATTTTGGGATTAAGACGGATGAGAGGAATGTTATTTTATGTGAGCTGGTCGATAAGGAAAATGGGGAGCAGGAGTTTAGGTCGATTAAGTATGCCCGCAAGATACATCAGATACTTGAAATATATAAAGACCACCGGTTGCGGACTGAGGAGGATATTACGAGCTTCGAGGAGGTCGCTGAGCTGGAGAAAAAGCTGAGCGCTGAAATCCAAGAGATTAAAGAAAAGCTGGGGGTGTGAGTATGGAGAAAAACTGGATAATCGAGGATAATAACTGGCAAAATTGTGAATATTATAACCCGTTTGGGGGTTGCACTAATAGTTATATAATTAGCCGATTTTGCCGAAAGAGAAGGTGCTGTTTAATTAAGACTGAGGATGAGAGCGTGGAGGGAGTGGATGATATTGCAGAAGGAAGATAGTCGGGAGGAGCGTTTTTCAGAATATACTGAGCAGGAGTTGATTGATAGGCAGGTTTGCCCGAAATGTTATGAGGGGTTAAGTGCGCAAACGGGGTGCTGGGTGTGTTTTAACTGCGGATTTTCGGTGTGTAGTTAATGAGGGGGGTTAGATATGGGCAGGAAGAAAAAGTGGACTAAAGAGCGGTTAGTACAGGTTTATGGGGAGGCTTGTGAGGAGGAAGGGTATTTGATTAGGCTGAAAGAGATGAAAAGAAGGGATGACCTTCCGACCCCTTGGGTGATGTATAAGTATTTTGATAGCGTTAAGGAGCTGAGGGTTGAGGCGGGGGTGGATGTGCCGAAAGCTGAGCCGGACAAGGGAAGAGAAATTCCGTTAGTGAAAAAATACGAAAAGATGTGTCGAGATTGTATGTTTTTCCCGAAAAGCTGTGAGCATGATGCTGAAGACTGCTATCAGCAGACTACGGATGATTACTGGGAGCTTATGGAGGTTGATTAATTATGTGGGGTGCCGTCTTTTTGATTTTTGTCGGTGGGGTTTTGGCCGGAGTTGTTATAACTATGAATTGCGATAAAAAGGGCGATTACTTTAGAAGGGGGGAAACTGAAGTGAAATATAATGGGCTTAATCAGAATTCAGAGCTTAGCATAAAAGAGTTAATCAAGTTGATTGAAGCTGATTTATATTTAGGTTTTGTTAATGCTGACGATAAAATTATTAAGACAGATAAAAAATTAGAGCCCGGTAAAGTATTTGAAGTTAAAAACACTTATTCTGAAAAGTTGCACCCTGTAATTGTTACTGAGGATTGTGTAGTTATCGTTGAAAGTAAGGGAATAATAATTAATGAGGGGGATGTTTTTAATCTTGATTTGAGGGCGTAAAAAAGAAGCTAATAATTATATTCAAACTGGTATAGTTAATGATTATATTTGTCGATATTATTTGTGTCCACCTAAAATTATTGAAAATACATTACAAAAATATGAAGAGGGGGTCTGTTATGAAAAAGGATAAGCTGTATAAGGTTACTGGCGGGCAATTTAAGGATATGATTATTAAGTATAAGGGTGAGCCTAGGAATGGGGCTGATATGTATGTATTCGGCAGGATATACAGCAATAATGGTGATGAGGAAGTCAGCAAAGGGGGAATGGTTGTGGTTAGAAAGAATGAGCTGGTTTCACTTGAGAAAATTAAGAAAGATTAAGGGATAAATTAATGGTTAAAGAAAAGGCGATTACGGATAAGATTCTGAACTATCTTAATTCTCTGGATAGGTGTGTGGCGTGGAAAACACATGGAGGGCGTTTTGAGAGTATGAAAGGAAAGCCGGATATTACCGGGGTTTTGGAGGGGCGCAGGTTTGATTTTGAAGTTAAAGCCCCGGGCAAAAATCCTACTAGGTTGCAGAAGGCTCAGATTAGAAAACTTCGAGAAGCTGGGAGCTGTGCGCATACGGTATATGACATTAATGAAGTAAAGCATTTTATTAATAATATGAGAACACTGGGGCAGGATATTTGTGGCAAAAGAGGTTGATTATGGTATATATTTCTATAATCTAGGGGGAAAAGAGGGGTTTTAATAATCTGACTAATATATACACGCGCGCGCGTAAGAGAAAGTAAAAACTGAGCAGTAATTATTTGATTATTAAGACCCCTCCACTTTACTGTTATGGTAAGGATTAGAGGGCAATAATTACTGATTATTGCTAATTATTTAAAATACTTATAACCACTGTTATGATAGGGCTTATCCACTCTATTTTAGTAATTATTATGCTTATCGGAACGAACAGGTGCTGCGTTTTTTTGAGAAAAAAGAAAAAATATACACGCGCGCGTGTATATAAAGGCTATTTGTTTATTGCGGATATAGTGGGGCTGATTTTGCGGAAGATATAGAATTGTGCTACAATAATCTTATAGGAGGGGAATTATGGAGCTTTACGATAAGGTTGAAAAGGTTGCGGTTGATGAGCTAATTCCTTATTATAATAACCCGAAAGAACACCCGGAGGAGCAGGTTGATAAAATTGCAAGCTCTATTAAGCACTATGGGTTTACACAGCCGATTGTTATTAGTGATGATAATGAAATAATAATAGGGCATGGCCGAGTTCAAGCCGGGAAAAAACTGGGGCTTGAAGAGGTGCCGGCGATTGTGAGGGATGATTTAACTGACGCTGAGATGAGGGCGCTGAGAATTGCGGATAATAAAGTTGCTGAAAGTGGCTGGGATATGGAAAGGCTTTCTGCTGAGCTGGAAGCGCTTGATGTGGAGGAGCTTGAGCTGGGGTTTGAAGTTGGAGCTGTCGAGGAAATTTTAGAGGATGAGATGGAACAGTCTATATATACTGATAAGGTGTCATCTCCGCAGTATAAGCCGATAGGTTATGAGCCGGAGATTGTTGATTTGATGGACACTGAGAGGTTTGAAAGTCTTTTGAAGAAGGTTGAGGATAGTGAGGTGGAGGAAAAAGAGAAGGAATTTTTAAGGATGGCGTGCTACCGGCACGTTATTTTTGATTATGAGGAGATTGCAGAATATTATTGTCATGCTGATAGTGAGATGCAGGAGCTTATGGAAGATTTGGCTTTGGTTATTATAGATTTTGAGAAGGCGATTGAGCAGGGTTTTGCTGAGTTCAACGAGAATGTTTTAGGGAAGAGGGCTGAGGAAGAGGCTGGGGATAATGATGAGGCTGGGGATAATGATGAGGGATGATTTTGGTATCTTTATTTTCAGCCACGGGAGAGCGGGAAGGGTTAATACGGTAAAGACGCTAGAGAAAAGTGGATATACTGGCAAATGGTATATCGTTGTTGATGATGAGGATGATGAGCTAGGTGATTATATCGCAGAATATGGCCGGGAGAAAATTATTGTTTTCAATAAGGATGAGGTCGCAGAGTGGATTGATAGGGGCGATAATTTCCGGAATAAAAATATTGTCCTTTATGCGAGGAATAAGAGCTGGGAATTGGCTGAAGAGCTGGGGCTGAAATATTTTATGCAGTTTGATGATGATTATACCGGCTTTTATTATAGGTTTAAGCCTAATTATCAATATGATAAGAAAGCTCCGAAGCTGGAGTGCTTGGATTTTCTTTTCAATGAGATGATTAAATTTCTTGAGAAGTCAGGTGCAACTACGGTAGCGTTATCTCAGGGCGGGGATTTTATCGGTGGTGAGGAATCGTCTTTTGCCGATAAGCCGAAGATTAAGAGGAAAGCTATGAATACGTTTTTGTGTTCTGTGGATAATCCTTTCTATTTTATGGGGTCTATAAACGAAGATGTAACGGCTTATGTTCGGCTTCAGCAGTTGGGGGAGCTTATGTTTACTGTTAATACTGCTAGTGTTGAGCAGAGGTCTACACAGCAGAGTGAGGGGGGCTTGACGGAGATTTACTTGGATAAGGGTACGTATGTTAAGAGTTTTTATACTATATTATATGCTCCCTCTTGTGTTCGGCTTACTTTGATGGGTAATAAGTATAAGAGGATACATCACTTGATTAAGTGGAGGAATGCTGTTCCGCAGATAGTCGATGAGAAACATAAAAAATAAGGAAAGGGCTTGATAGGTTATGGAGCTTTACGATAAGGTCGAGAGGGCAAAGGTTGATGAGCTAATTCCTTATTATAATAACCCGAAAGAGCATCCTGAGGAGCAGGTTGAAAAGATTGCAAGCTCAATTGAGCAGTATGGGTTTACTCAGCCTGTTGTTATTGCGGATGATAATGAAATAATAATAGGGCATGGGCGGGTAGAGGCCGCCAAAAAGTTAGGGCTTGAAGAAGTGCCAGCTATTGTGAGGGATGATTTGTCGCTTGAGGAAATGAAGGCTTTGCGGTTGGCTGATAATAAGATAGCAGAGAGTGGCTGGAATATGGAGCAGTTAGAGGTCGAGTTAGAAACGATAGATTTTGAGGAGCTTGAAACTGGGTTTGATGAGGGGGAGATTGGGGAGATTCTTGAAGAGATAGATTTTATAGATAACAGCCTTCAGGAAGATGACCGGGGAAGTCGGACTGGGGTTGGAAAGGGGAGTATGGTAGTTTCAATTGGAACTTTGAGCGAGGTTTTGGAATATGATTTAGTGCAAGAAGTTATGAATAAAATTGAGGAGAAGTTTGAAGAAGATAAAATAAGGCAGTTCATGGAGTGGTTTTTAAATGAAGGTTAAGGTTGTTGGTGGTGAGGGGTCTATTAATCTTTATTCTCTGGCAGTAATAGAGAATAAATTGAAAAAGGAAGGGGTCGAGCTGGTAGAGGATATTAGCAATGCTGATTTTCTTTTTTTGTCTGTCTGCGACCCTACGGAAATTTCTATGGTTAAAAAGGAGTCGGCTCAAGCGGAGGAGTTTTCTGTTCCTGTTGTTATGGGTGGATTTGAAAGTTTTTTTGCTATTCCATATTTTGCTTGGGTCGACTATGTTGTGGTGGGGGAGGGCTTTGATTTTTTTGAGGCTTTTGCAGAATCTCCAGAGAAGGCTTTTGCTTTGGATTGTGTTATGTCCTCGCCGGAAGATACTGTTTATCCTAATTATAATATCCACTTTAAGGAGATGCCCTTACTAAAGGTGCCGGGCCGAAATAGGTTTTATTATCTTGCGGGGAAAGGGTGTAAGGGGAAGTGTAAGTTTTGTGGCACATCTTGGGTTCAACCACATCAAGAAAATAGCAAGTATCGTGTAAAAAGAATTTTGCGGAAGGTAGAGGATAAGCCGTGGGGGAAAATAAATTTAATTTCCAACGATAGTGGTTTGGTTTATGAATCTAAAGCGATTAATGCGCAGAGTTGCAGGGTTAGTGATTATTTGCGAAGGCCTGATAGATATAAATCTAACATGCTTCATTTTGGAATTGAGGCTTGGACGGAGGGGAGGAGAAAAGAATGGGGGAAGCCGGTTTCTCCTAAGGAGATTATAGAGCTTTTAAAAAAGACAAAGGAAAAGAAGCAAGAGTGTGAGTTGTTTTTTATTGTTAGTTATAAAGACTGGAGCTTGGAAAAGGTTGAAAGGTTTGCGGAAGAGTGCCTTATTCCTGATGCTGATAAGTCGCCGAGGGTTTTTGTTAAGCTGACTTATTTCGACCCTGTTCCGCACACTCCTCTGGGGGATGAGAAGATAGAGCTAAGTTATTGCGACCCGGAAGAGGTTTTTAAAATTTTAAATAGCAGAAATAAAAGGGTTAGGGTCTTTCCTACTAGGTCTATGGCAAGAACTGCTTGGAGGGGTGTTTTTCATAGGTGTAAGCCAGAGGAGGCAAAGAGGCTGGGAGCTGAGCCGAGTGATACGAATAAAGCCGGGTCTTTTTCTGACTTTAAGGAACATTTACGAGCGGAGGGGCTGTTGTATAGGCTGGAAAAAACGAACGATTATTATGAGAATATAAAAGCGAGAATAAGTCTTTAATTTGTTAGTATATTCTTAGGTGGTGATTAATAATGGCACAATATCCGTGGGATGAAATTAAAACAAAATACGAAACTGGGAAATATAGTATAAGGCAGTTGGCTGATAAGTACGGGTTTAATGCCAGCTATGGCCGCCGTAAAGCTAAAGAAAATAACTGGGTTAAAGGAAAGAGTAGCAAAAAGGTAACAGAAAAAGTTAACAAAAAAGTAATTGAAGAAGAAGCAGAGAAAGAAGCAAAGCTCCGGCAGGAGTATGAAAAGATAATAACGAATATAAGGCGTGGAGCTTATCAGGCTTTGATGCAGGAGCAGAGTTTTGATAGGTTGAAACAGTTTAAGATTGCTTCCCAGATTATTCGCAATTGCAGGAAGGAGCAGTGGGAGGTTAACCAGATTACAGAAACTGCTGAGAAGGTAGAGCAGGAGCTTTATGGAAAAGGGGGTGGGCCAATTGAGTTTGACGGCGACCCAAAAGAAAGGCTCAAAAGAGCTATTAACAGAATTGCCGAAAGAGAGAAGGGAGAAAGCGATTGATAATTTGTCTGACGAGGAGGCTTTAAGCCTTCTGTATGATTGGGATTTCTGGGCGAGGGAGGGTCAGCTCCCTCCGCAGACTGACTGGCAAAACTGGTTGTTGCTTGCGGGGAGGGGGTATGGGAAAACTCGCACCGGAGCAGAGATGGTTAGAAAATGGGTTGATGAAGGAGTTAAAAGGATTGCTCTGGTTGCTGAAACCCCGGCTGATGCCCGCGATATAATGATAGAGGGGGAGAGTGGGCTGTTGAATATTTTTCCTCCTTGGAATGAGCCTCATTATGAATCATCTAAAAGGCGTATTACTTGGAATAGCGGAGCGATGGCGACTGTTTACTCTGGATATAAGCCCGACCAGCTGAGGGGGCCACAGCACGAGAAGGCGTGGGCTGATGAGCTTGCAAGCTGGAGGTATCCCCGGGAGACTTGGGATAATCTTATGTTCGGTATGCGTTTGGGTGAGAATCCACAGAGTGTTATTACTACCACCCCGCGCCCGTTATCTTTGCTGAAAGAGCTTATTGAAGATGAGGATACTGTGGTTACGAGAGGAACAACTTATGACAATATACAAAATTTACCAGAGCCTTTTTATAAGCGTATTATTAGTAAATATGAAGGTACTAGGCTGGGGAGGCAGGAGCTTTATGCGGAGATTCTGTCCGATAATCCCGGAGCATTGTGGAATTATGAGATTATTCAGCACGTAAAAACTCATCCATCTTTGAAGAGGATTGTGGTTGCTATTGACCCGGAGGCTGAGAATAATCCTAATTCTAGTGAGACGGGAATTGTAGCGGGAGGCGTTGGAGTTGATGGTTATGGTTATGTGCTGGCCGACAAGTCGGTAAAAGCAAGCCCTAACGGCTGGGCACAGCGAGCTGTTGATTTATATGATAGGTTAAGTGCGGACAGGATAGTTGGTGAGGTTAATCAGGGAGGAGAAATGGTTGAAGCCGTAATTCGCAGTGTTGACGGTGGGGGGAATATATCATACAATAAGGTTAGAGCATCTAGGGGGAAGAAAACGAGGGCTGAGCCGGTTGCAAGTTTGTATGAGCAGGGGAAGGTGTTTCATGTCGGGCAGTTTCCTGAGCTTGAAGACCAGCTAACCACTTGGGAGCCGGGCAAGAAAAGCCCTGACCGTTTGGATGCTCTCGTGTGGTTAATCACAGAGTTAATGCTTGGAGAAAAAGAATACGGAGATATTGGGGATATGGAAGCGGTTGGGCAGGCACGAGCAAGTTCAGCAAGTCAATGGTAAAGATTGGGGGTACGGTGTATGCCTGAGAGCATAGATAGCGAAGAGGCTTTAAGGGAATACGGAGCTGTTGGGTCTAGTAATGCTGGCAGTTATTCAGATGAATATCTGGCCGAGTTGCGCTGGCCTAAGAATATAGAAGTCTATGATAAGATGCGGAAGTCTGACGGGCAGGTAAAGGCGATGTTACTTGTGATGGAGCTTCCGATAAGGTCGACTGGGTGGTTTATTAAGCCGGCTTCTGAGGATGATAGAGATAAGGAAGTGGCTGAGTTTGTTAGCAATAACCTTTTTTCTGGGCCACCGGAAGGTTTAACACAGCATTTTGATGATTTTTTGAGGTTGGCGCTAACTATGTTACCGTTTGGGTATTCTGTTTTTGAGATAGTCTTCGATATTAAAGATGGAATGTATGAGTGGAAAAAGTTTGCTCACCGGCCTCAAAGGACTATCAGGGAATTTATATATGATGATGAGGGTGGGCCGGAAGCTATTGAGCAGGTTAAATATGGGCGCTCTTCGAGAGGTGTTGTGGAAATCCCTATCGAAAAGCTGATAATTTTTTCTAATAGGTTAGAGTCTGGCGATATGAGAGGCTCTTCGATATTGAGGAGTGCTTACAAGCATTGGAAAATAAAGGATTTCATCTACAAAATTCTGAATATTGGTATTGAGCGCAATCTGGTTGGCACTCCCGATATGGAGTTGCCCGAGGACCCTTCTGAGGCGGAGAAAAAGAAAGCTCGTGAGATTGTGCAGAATATTACCTCGGGGGAGAGCAGTGGGATTACTCGCCCGAAAGGGTTTGTCCTTGATATTTTTGAAGGTAAAAGAGGAATGATGGAAGTGCTTCCGTATATTGAGCATCATGACCAAGAGATGTCGAAGTCGATATTAGCACAATTTTTAAATCTGGGAGAAGGCTCGACTGGTAGTTATGCGCTGTCAAAAGACCAGTCGGATTTATTTTTAATGAGTTTAAATTCTACCGCGAAATATATTAAGCAGACTTTCAATAGTTATGCGATTCCACAGCTGGTTAATCTAAACTGGGGGAATGAGAATTTAGGAGGGTATCCTGAGCTGGATTATAATCCGATTTCTGCGAATGAGGCTTTACTTGATACGGTACATAAAATGGTTACTGGGCAGGTTGTCGCCCCAGATGATAATATAGAAGAGTGGGTTAGAGATATGCTCGAATTGCCGGAAAAGGCTGAAGAGGATGAGGTTGGAGAGGAAGGGGTTGAAGCCTCTGATTCTTCTTCTTATAATGTCGGGCTGGACTTGCAGGAGCATAAAGACCATGATGGTGATTGTGGTTGTGTTGATAATCTGCTTGAGCGTTATGAGAATAGGACTTTTGAAGAAGGTGAGAGGGTCTGGCGCAGAGATTTGACTGCGTGGGAGAAAGAGGTTAGTCTTGAGGAAATTGAACAGCAGTTTGATAGTGCTGAGGAGCTGTTTTTGGAGCAGGGTGATGAGATTACTCAAAAGCAGATTGAGGACTTGTTTAAGCGGATGCAGAAGCTGGTTGAAGCTGGAGAGCTTGATGAGATAGCAAAAATTCCGGTGAGGTATCGTGGAGAGTTTACTGATTTTCTGTCAAAACAGCAGAGGGATTTAATTGATTTTGGTAAAGAGCAGGCATCAGATGAGGTCGGGGTCGACCCGGAGGCAATCTCTGTTGACAATGAGAAAAGGAGGGCTGTTAATGCGAAGTCTGGGGTTGTTGCTGATAATATAGCTCAGAGGATTAAGACGGCGATGGCGTTAGACTGTTTAACTCGTTTGGAGCATGGAGAAACTGAGAAGTCTGCGCTTTATGGTGCGAGGCAGGCGGCAGAGGATAGAGCTGAGAGGGAGCTGAAAGGCTCTGCTTCTGCTACGGTTGGTGATGCGATTAATGATGGGAGGAGCTTAACTGCTGAGCAGACGAATGTAGAGCTGGCGCAGTTTTCTGCGATACTTGATGATTATGTGTGTGAGCTGTGCGAGTGGATGGACGGGATGATAATAAGGCTTGATAATCCTGATTATGATAGGTTTTCTCCGCTTATTCACTATCATTGTCGCTGTCTTTGGGTTTATATTGACCCGGAAGAAGAGCCTCAGCCTGAGCCTGACTGGGAGACACCACCGGACAGTTTGATAGAGGAGTTTGGCAATTTTGTTAGCTAAGTTAGCTAAGGAGGGGCAGAAATTATGAACGAAGATATAAGGGAAGTTATAAGGGCTGAGAACAGGAATTTTAAGCAGGTTTTGCGTAATATGGATTCTGGTATTGGGTCGGATGGTAATGCGTGGGAGGGTGGAGCTGTTGCGGAGGATGAGTTTTCCGAGGTTGTTTCAATAAGAGGTTATAAGAACGTTGCGGTTATGGGTATTCTGCAAAATGATGAGGCTCACAGTGCTAACTTAGATGTTTATGTCGGGCAGGATATTGAGCAATTTTATTATGCTTCTGAGCTGTCGGGTGAGGTTGTGTTTGAGGAAGTGCCGGACGCACCGGACTGGGATAGTGGTACGAATTATAAGGTCGGTGATATGGTTAAGCACGAGGTCGGTGGGGAGCTTAATATTTATACATGTATAAAAAATCACAGAGATGAAGAGCCGGGTTCTGCCGGTTATGAAGAGTTTTGGAGCTTGACTTTGGAAGATACTCAGGGGGAGGTTATTGAAGTTATTAGACTTTCTGAGGTAGTGCCGGCTAGGTTTATTCAGTTTCATCTGGTTGATGATAGTTTAGATTATTTAAAGCTGAGTGTGGTTGCAAAATTCTAAAGTGTAAGGGAGGCGATTACAATCCCTTTTGCTGGTTATGATGATTTTGAGGATTGCGTAAATGATAATCAAGATAAGGAAAACCCGGAGGCTTTTTGTGCTTATCTTCATTTTAAGTCAAAAGGTCAGTGGCCGGGGGAAGTACAGGGGGGTGAATTTGTGCCTTATACGAGCTTAGAAAATTTGCCAGAGCAGATTAGAAGGGTTTTGCCTGAGAAAGCTCAAAGATTGTTTATGGAAAAGTTTAACGAGGCTGTGAGAGATGAAGATACGGATACTTCTCGAGGGCAGGCGATGCGTATTGCTTGGGAAGCGATAAAAGAAGAAGGTTTTGGGAAAGGGGAGCTGTCTGGAATGTGGATTAAGGGTTTGCAGAATGAAGAGAATCAAATATCTGGGATGTTCAAATTTGATGAGGGGGATGTTAACGAAGTACAGATTTTGCGGACTGGGGAATGGGAGCATCCGCAGTATGGTGATATTACTATTACTGAGCAGGATATTGATTTGTTCATAAAGAGTTTTGAGGAGCGCGCTCGCCGGATAGACCTTGCTATCGACCAAGCTCATGAGCCGGATAAGGGGGCTGCGGGTTGGATTGAGGGGCTTCATAAAAGGCAGGAAAATGGGAGCGTAGGGCTTTATGCTGAAGTTGATTGGACTGACTTTGGCAGGGAGCTTATAGATGATAAGAGGTTTAAGTACATTAGCCCTGAGTTTAGATTTAACTATGAGGATGATGAGACGGGGGAGCTGTATGAGAATGTTTTGTTCGGTGCTGGGCTGACGAATAGGCCGTTCATTAAAGATATGGAGCCGATTATGATGAGTGAGGATGTGATTGAAGACATTCAAAAACAAGCTATTAAGCAGAAAGGAGATGCTGGTATGCAGGATGATTGTGTTGATGCGCTGAAGTTTTTGGCCGAGAAAACTGGAAAAACAGAAGAGCAGGTAAAAGAGCTTATGGAGTTTATCGAGGATAATGAAATTGGGGGTGTCGAAGATTTAAAAGAGTTTCAGTGGCGAGAGATGCCTGTCGGCTGGGATGTTAGCGCAGTCAGGCATTTTTATGATTCGCTAGGGGGGTATCAGGGTTGCGTTAATGAGATGTCGGGTCGGATAGATGAGCCGGAAGGTTTTTGTGGGCAGTTGGCGCACATGGTCGCTGGGCGAGTGGAGATGACTGAGGATGAAGATGAAGTTGATAATAAAAAAGGAGGTAATAGTGATATGGAGCTGGAAGAAGTTAAGAATGCGCTGGGTTTGGCTGAAGAGGCTGGGGAGGAAGAGGTTGTTAATGCGCTGGAAGATTTTAGCAAGCTGTATGATAAACTGGAGTTAAGTGAGGAAGCAGGGGCATCAGAAGCCCTGCAAAAAATAGATGAGCTGTCGACCAAGGCTGAAAAAGCTGTTGAGCTTGATGAAGAGAATACTCAGTTATCTGAGAGGGTGGCGAGTATAGAGCAGGAGATGCTCGAAGAAAAATGGGAAAATATTAAAAGTAAAGCTATGTCGGAAGGGAGAATGACTGCTGAGCAAGCTGAGGTCTTCAAGGAAAGGTATCTGGAGAATCCGGAGGCGACTAAAGAAATTATTAATACTTTGAAGCCTGTTGTCGAGATGGGTGAAAAGGGGTCTTCACAGGATGGAGGCTCACAAGGTCGCTCTGCTATTAACTCCTTTAGAAGTAAGGTTAAGGAGTTGCAAAGTGAACAGGGTATGGAATACTCTGAAGCGATGAAAGAAGTTAAGAAAGACAATCCTCAGCTTTGGGAGGAAGTACAGCAGGAAAGAGGTTAAATGTGTAAGCTGACTAAGTCTGGCCGAGAAGGATAATATTATAAGAAGGAGTGAAAAAAATGCCTGATATGACAGGACTTCAAGACGGGGCAATGGTCGCTAAGGCGGATGCTAACTTAGACCCCGAAGATGATTTGTATAAATTTGTTGAAATCACTGACGAGAGAGAGGTTGATACGCCCGATAGTGGCGGGGAAAGATGCTACGGGGTATTAAACTATATCTCTCCTGAGGGTGAAGATGATTCGGGCGTTACGCAGAGTGTGGGGCTGACTGTGTCTGGTATAAGCCGTGTAAGGTGTGGCTCTTCTGTCAGTATTTCTGCCGGGAATTTGCTCGAGGTAGAAGCTGGAGGCACTGTTGCTGAATACTCTGCTGGAAGTGCAAACGTTGCAGTTGCTATCGCCCGAGAGGATGGTAATGATGATGAGGTTATTTCTGCTCTGATTATTACGGGTGGAGATATGCTTGACGCTGGAGAATAATCGTTAGTCTAAAAATAAATTAAGGAGTGAGAAAAAATGCCTGGACAACCACATCCTGACGCTAGAATTGACCCGATTTTGACTGATTTAAGTATCGCATATCAAAATAATGTCTATATCTGGGAGAATGTTTTCCCGATAGTGCCGACCGAGGAAAAATCGGCTAGATATTATGTGTTCGACAAGTCTGAGTGGACGAGAGATGAAGCACAGAGAAGGGCCCCCGGTAATAGCTCTGAGGGTGGCGACTTCCCGCTGTCTGACGATAGGTATAATTGTGAAGAGAGGGCTTATCACACTAAGCTCCCCGATGAGTCAGCGGATACTGTTGGCGAAGATATTGACCTTGAGGAAGGTAAGGTCAACTTCGTTACAGAGAAAATTATGCTGAAAGCTGAGAGGGATATTGCGGACTTGGTTTTTGATGCTGGAAACTGGGATACTGTTGAAAATATCACGGATGCTGAGGATAGGTTTGACGATTATAATAATTCTGACCCGGTCGGTGTTTTTGAAGATAATATAGATGATGTAGAAAGTAAGACCGGACAGATGGTTAATACGATGGTGCTGGGGTCTGAGGTCTGGAGGTATTTGAAGCATCATCCTCAGATTCTTGACCGGATGGCAGTTGATAATCTCCGGACTGCGACTATTGATACTCTGTCTGCTATTCTGGAAATCGATAATATTCTGGTGGGCAGAGCGAGAGTGAATAATGCTAAGCGTGGCGCTGACGATAATTTCGAGAGAGTCTGGGGCAAACACTGCTGGTTAGGGCATGTCGCTGATAATCCCGGGCCACAAATCCCCTCTGCTGGTTATACCTTTATCTGGCCGAGAGAAGGGCAGATAAGAGGGGTAAGGCGCTGGAGAGATGAAGATACTCACAGCGATAAGATAGAGGCTTTCCAGTCGGATGATAAGAAAGTTACTGGCTCTGACTTGGGGGCTTTTATACAGAACGCAATATCTTAATTTAGGTGCTGAGCTGAGAGCTAAGGAGGGGAGTTAATCCCCTCCTTAATTTAAAAATTAAAGGGAGGATAAAAAAATGGCCTTTAAAGGAGCGACCCAACGATTTCGGAGGATGCTGGCGAATAAAGTTGCTGCGATTGAGGGATTAAGTGTCGGGGGGACGGATGATGAGAATGAAATAATGGAAATTATAAATGGTGAGCAGGAAATCTCTGGTGATATTACGGTAAGCGCTGAGGATACTGCTCAGGAAACATTTTCTATTGACGGTATAGATGAAGGGGATATTCCTGCGGTAGATTTTGAGGCTGATATTGACGAGCTTCAGATTACTGCTTCCGTTACTGGTGAAGATGAGCTGACTGTTAATTTTTATAATGATACGGGTGTGGAGATTGTTCTTGGAGATGGTACGGAGATATTCTATCAAATTTTTGTCTTATAGAAAGGGGGTAAAAGATGGGTTATTATATTATTAATGACCCGCGGTATGCTGTTCGCTCTGGGGGGAGGCGTTATGAATATCGAGATAAAATCTCAAAGGATATTGCTGAGCAGATTCCGGATGAGGTTGTAGCCTATATCGAGGAGGAAGGCGAAGAGGCTTCTGCTGAGGAGCAGGAGCAGGAGGGAAATGAGCTTGGTTTGTCTGCAGAAGAGCTGGAGGGTATGCTTGAATATAGCGGGGGTGGCTGGTATGAGTTGCCGGATGGTGAAAATGAAAGGCCGAAAGAAAAGGCGATAGAGGTTTTAAAGGAGAAAATAAGGGAAGGCACAATCTCTGTTGAAAGAGAGGAGTAATTTATGCCTTACGCCAGTATTTCAGATGTGCAAAATTTAATTAAGTGGACTACCTTTACTCACACATCTACGGTTACCAGACAGCAAATTAGCCGGGAGCTTGAGAACGCTGATGCTGAGATTAACAGCCGGATTGGACGGCTGTATCAGGTGCCTGTGGAGGATGAGAATGATAGGAAACTTCTGGCATATATTTCTGCTAGGCTGACTGCGTATGAGATTGCGAAGATACTTGTTGCTCAGGCGGGTGGGGAGTTGCCGGAGGTAGTTGTGCAGTGGAAAAACAGTGCTGAGGGAAGGCTTGGAAAAATAATAAACGAAGAGCTGGTGTTGCAAAAGACTGATACCCGTATGGAGAGGGCTGATGGTTTGTCTTCTGGGATGAAGGGGAAAGAGCCTGTCTGGAAAAAGGGGGTTGACCAATGGTAAGAGTGAATATGGAGTTTGAGGTTGATGGAGAAAAGCAATTGTCGCGCTTTTTTGAACACGCCTCTGACGAAATCCCTGATTTTACAGGCACTTTTCTGGATTGGGCAGAAGATTTTAGGAGGACACAGCACAGCGTTTTCGTTAATGAGGGTGCTTTTGAAGGCAGGGGCCGGTGGGAAGAGCTGAGCCCTGATTATAGGGAGTGGAAAGAGCTTCATTATCCGGGCAGAACGATTTTGCAGAGGACGGATAGGCTCTGGAATTCTCTGACTGGTGAAGGACATACCGACCATATTTTTGAGTATGATGAGTCGGAGTTTAAGATAGGTACGGCTGTTCCCTATGCCACTTTTCATCAGGACGGCACTCCGAATATGCCACAGAGGAAGATAATAGAGCTGACGCAACCGCAGAGGAAAAGGTGGGTGCAGATATGCCGGAAGCAGACTTGGGGCCGGCTTGTTAACGGTGCTGACTTGCACGATTTAGCGACGAGAAGGAGTTAGTATATGAGTATAGAGCAAGCTATAAATCGAGCAAAACTTATATTAGATGAGGGCAACTCTGAGCTGTTAGAAGAGAATGACCCGGTTAATCTCGAGGAAGTTTTGGAGGAGATTGATTCAGAAGAGGGTTTTGATATTGTTACTCCTCCGCCGAAGCAATTTTTAGTTGGAAGTTACTTAGGGCGGGAGGAGGTTTTGGCAGAAATCCCTTGTGTAACGGTTGAAGCGCGTAATACACCGGAGGGAGAGACGGAGTCTGGGTATTATATCAAACAGCATTCTTTCTGGGTTTATGCGTGGGTTGCGGAGGTTGACATTGAGATTATGCACAGGTATATGATGCGTTATGCGGAAGGGCTTGGGAAAATAATATCGGATATAAGACGATGGGGGAATAATTGGTTTGACGCTGGGGTAAATAATACTATGTATACAGATGTTTTTCAGGCAGACCATCGGATGGTTCAGGGGTGCCGAGTGGAGGCTCGTGTTAGTGAGGTTTTTGAAGATACAGTATAATTAAGGAGGTAGTAAGATGGTTGCAGAGAAGAAGGTTTTGAATAATATTGAGGTCGGCTCTGGTGTATTAGAGATTGAAAGGGATGGGCGGACTTATTCTTTTGAGGCCAGTGAGGATGGAGGGACGCTGTCGATAGCACGAGAGGTTGAATTTATTGAGGTTGATGAGGTTGTGGGGAGAGTGGCTGCGTATATTACTGGCGAGGAAGCCAGTTTTCAACTTAACTCACTGGAGGTTGATGTAGAGCTTTTGCGTGAAGCTATCGGGCAGGGTACGATTGAAACTGTTGAAGTTAATGGGCAGAATGAGAGGGTGCTGACTTTCGGTGGCTCTTCTGAGGTTAGCGTTTCTAAGTTGACTTATACTGTTCCTCGGAGAGTTAATCGTGATTTGAATCTTATTATTGAGCTGAATAAAGTTGTCTCAGTATCGGATATTGAGGCTCAGCAAACTAAGCAAGACCCTACTTCTTATCCGGTTGTTTTTGAAGCTATGAATGATATGAGCAAAGAAGAGGGCGCTCGTCTTGGGAAAATCATCAAAGAGGTATCTGAGGATGAGCTGGAGGAGGCTTTTTATTCGGTTAATATTAACGAAGAGAATAGTGATGATGAGGTCGCCCAGAATAGTGAGCTGACTGTTGTTACGGATATTATTAATACCGGGGAGCTTGATGGTGAGCAAGATATTACGATGGACTTCGGAGATGATGAGGGTGTCGCAGAGGAGCTGGGCTTTGTGGTCGAAGCTGGCGGGGAGGAAGAGCTTACTCTGACTTATTCCGTTCCGTCGGATGCTGAGGTTGGAGAAACTGAGGTTACTGTTCACTCGGAAGACGATAGCGATAGTTATATGGTTATGGTTAATGAGGGTTAATGAGGAAATCTAAAATATAAAATATAAGGGGGCGATTTTTTGGGAGAAACAACTGATATAGAAAAGTTAACACGCGAGGGTAAGGTTTTTGAAAAAAATGGGGAGCAGATTGAGGTTAAGCCTATGGTTATAGCTGATTCCGACGAATTCAAGAAGAAGGTCGGGCAGACTCTCAGGGAAATAATTGAGCAGTATGAGGATGAAAACTGGCAGGAGCTAATTGAAATAATCGATAATATTCTGGGAGATGAGCTTTTAGAGCTGTCGAAGGTGGCTTGTGAAGACCTCAGGAGGCTGGGGGATGACTGGATTAAGAAGAATCTTACACTTGCTGATTTGCAGACTATTCTTGCTGAGGTTATAAAGCGCAACTTCCCGTGGGTTAGGCAAGCGATAGAATTGGGCCAATTGGGAAAGTTGCAGGAGGAAATCTCGAGGAGGGCAAATCAATAGGGCAGGTGAGGGCTGAGGTTTATGATGTTTTTATGCGTCGATATTCTGCTTATACTATTAAGAAAATAGAGAATGAGCTTACTTGGGAGCAGGTTTTGTTGATGCTGGAAACTGCCCGCAAAAAGCAGGAGGGAGAGCAGAGGGGGAGTAACTCCGGGGGTAATAACTTAGGGTATAATAGTAATATAGATGTCCACAATTACGATATTCAGGATATAGCAGAAGGTAAAGCAGAAATCTCCGGGCTTAATCTGGAGCAGAGGAAGGTGGAGAAATCCGGTGGCTGATATTCTAGGAAATTTAGTTATGAGAATAAAAGGTGATGCCTCGGAGGGTAAGGAAGCGATAGATAGCACTCAGTCGGGCATTAAAGGGCTTATTTCGCCGGCTAATCTTGCGAAAGGTGCTGTGATGGGTGTAGCGGGTGGGATTGCCCATATGGGCAATCAAATGGTGCCTCTTAATCAGGCTTTAGACCGTACGGCTGGTCTGGTGGATATGAATTCGGATGAGTTGCGCGACTTAGCTGGTGAGCTGACGGATGTTACTTTTCCACTCGAAGAAGTTACTGAGGGCATGGAGATGTTAGCGCAGAGAGGTGTGGAGAGTGAAGAGCAGATGCGTGCTTTACTTCCCACTCTGGATACTTTGGCAGATGCTCTGGATACTGACGTTTCGTATGCGGTAGAGCAGGCAGATAGTTTTATGAAAGCTATGGGGATGTCGATTGAGGATTTTGATGAGGATAGCGCTGAGTTAATTCACACGCTAGAAACTTTGACTGACGATGGGATACAGCCGTTGGAGAGATTAATGCGTCAAGCGAGTGATGAATTTCACGAGCTGGACTTAGGGGCTGATGAGCTGGCAACTACAATGGTCGCTTTAGACCGGAATACTATGTCTTCGCGTGAAGCTACGCAAGCGATGAGGGATGCTGTTGAAGAGGCTGAGGGCGACCAAGATAAATTTAGGAGGTTAATAAAGCAGACTACCGGTGATTTAAATGAGTATTCTGAGCGTGTTGAGAGGGCAAACGGTACGATGGAAGAAAACGCCGAGATTAATGAGCGCAGTAATACTATTTTAGATAAGGCTCGTCAGCGAGTGCAGGAGGTTGCTTTTCAGTATGGGGAGCAACTGGAAGCTGTTCGGGAGTGGTCTGCCGGACTGGCAATGTCTATGCCGTTCATTGGGAAAGTTATAACCGGGATGAGGACGATGGGGTCTGCGATAACTGGGAATTTACTTCCGGCTTTGAAGGCGAAGGCTGGGGTTATTACTGGTACGGTAATTCCGGCTCTAAAAGCTAAGGCGGCAGTTATAACGGCTTCAGTCATTCCAGCTTTAAAAGGTCTAACAGCTTCTTTGGTTGCGATAGCTTCACCGATTGCGGCAGTTATAGCGGTAGTGGGTGCTTTAATTGCTATATGGGTTTTGTTCGGTGATGAGATAAGAGCTGTAATGGGTCATATATACGATAATGTAATAGGGCCGTGGCAGGATATTTTTGACTTTCTTTCTGGTATAGATTTATATGATATGGGCGTAAATATTATTAGCTCTTTGGCCGATGGAATTGCAGGCTCAGCTCGCCAGATTTATGACACAGTAACGGATATTTTGGGCGGTATGAGAGATAGGATTAAAGGCTTTTTTGGCATTAGGTCGCCGGCGAGGTTGATGATTGAGTATGGTGAGAATATTACCGAAGGGCTTGAAGAGGGCATGCTGGGGCGAGTGCCTCAGCTTCAATCTGCGACTGCTGAGACGGGAGAAGCTGTTGTGCGAGAGCTTGGTGGGCAAAGAGGGTCTGGAGGAGGAGGGGGCGGAAGTGATGGAGGCAGAAGTGCGCCACTTTTGAGTATTCAAAATATGTATGTGCGGGACGATGAGGATATTGACAGGTTGGCGAGAAAGATTAATCGACTCCGCAAAAAGCAGGATAGGAGGCCGGTGCTATGAGGGAGATAACTTTCGCTGGTTATAATCTTAACGAGGAAATAGATAAATTATATACGGTTGATGTGGATAAGCCTCTGGTAGCACCGAAAAGCTCTAATAAGGCTGAAATTCCGGGTAAAGATTTTGCCTATAATTTTGGGAATAACTATAAGCAGGATTTCGATATTACTGTCGATTTTGTTTTAGTGCCGGGGGAGGAAACTTCTCTGGGGGATGAAGAGGAAGCTCTGGCAGATATACTGGATACTGAGGGGGCAGAAAGTTTGGAAATATCTGGCTCGGAAAGGGAATATGAGGCACAGGTGGTCGATGAAATTATTCCTGAGCGCGACCAGTACGGTCAAATATCTAGAATAACTGTTATCTTCGAGTGCAGGGAGAGTGAGAATAGTGGTTGATGAATTTGCGTTTTGGGATGGAGCGCCACTTGAAAATATCGTATCAGCCCGGGAGGATAAAGAGCTGGGTGGAAACTGGTCTATTGATATAAGTTTAGTTTATAATACTGCGCCGTCCGGGATGTCGGTGGAGGATGAGGTTGTTATTAATCATGATGCTGTCGCTGACAGCTCTTTTTTTATAACGAATATGGGGGAGAGGCGCGAGTGGGAAGAAAAGTTTTTAGATTTGACGATTTCTAATAATGTTTTTAGGCTTGAGGGTGAGGTTATAAAAGAAGAATATACTTATTTTGGCAATATTGTGGAGCAGGTTGAAAGGATGCTGGAATATCAGGAGGGGGAAAGTTTTCAGGTAGAGGTTGAGCCTTCAATGTCGCAGTCTGATATAGATGAATTTCTTGATATTACTTCTGAGCTGGAGTTGGGGCCTGAGAAGATGTATAGAGGATTTAAATACATTCTCAGGCAGTATTACGCCCGTTTTAGGGGTGAGGGTAATGTAATATACTTAATGCCGGAAACACACCTTAAATCGACCACACTTAGCTTTGAGTATGGGTTGAATAATGAGGATATAAGCCGGGAGTATGATTATGAGCGTGTGGTCGGAACGCTGGTTGCTGAAGCTTGGCTAAGGGGAGCGGTGGTTGATGGTGTTATTGACCCGACAGTTATAAAAGAATATGGGTCTGGCACACCGGTGAGATATAAAGACTTCGGGACTTTCAGCCACGAGGGGGCTTTGGATAAGGTTGCGAATGAGTATCTTTCTGAGCATATAACTCCGGAAGCTGAATATACGATGTCGGCGCTTGACTTGCTGAGAATGAATGAGGAGGATAGGCCGGATTATCCTGCTGTCGAGCTTGATGTGGGGCAGGGGGTTGGGGTTGTTGATGATGAATTGGGTATAGATAATACGCTGAAAGTGCAGAGGATTTCTCGTTCTTTAATTGAGCCGTCTGAGTTAATGAGTCTTACCGTAGGGGAAATAAGGGAGGGCCATCTGCAGGAATTTAAGGATGAGGTTATTTCTACGAAGAAGGAACAGGAGAGAAGGCAACCGAGGTTATATACCAGCACAGACCCGACTCACGAGCCTGACCCGGAGAAAGGAAAGGATGGGGATGTGTTTGTAAGGCCGGAGGGTGGTGACCTATAAATGCCGATAGAATACGGGCAAACGCCGAAATATGATGAGTTCCTAGAAACTCTTAAAGAGCAGGCAGAATATGATGTGGTGCAATTTGAAGTCCACGAGGAGT
>Ga0207421_10001408_pt1 | contig 31012 bp, 28 predicted proteins | sample SodLakKL_010_SED_4_FD_187542 | JGI IMG/M metagenome (GOLD analysis project Ga0207421, IMG submission 187542) | Alkaline sediment microbial communities from Lake Tanatar, Kulunda Steppe, Russia - 8KL_010_SED (SPAdes) (version 2) | ecosystem: Environmental > Aquatic > Non-marine Saline and...
TTCGGGCTATGCCACGGTAGCCCCTGCACCAAGCATTGACCTTATCTCAGGTTTGCCGAGTGCCCGCTTGGATATGTTTCTGGAGCCGTTTACATCGGAGTTTATCTCATAACCATTATAATTGAATAGGCCTTTATTTCTATTTCCTCTCTTACCACACTTACAACATAGTTGAGAGGTACATGTTCTCTTCAACCTTAATCCTTTGAGTATTTCATCACTCGTTTCCTTTCCTCCTCGTTCAGGTCTGTGTGTATTATCATACTTTTCTATGTGCTATTATTGGTATTTTAGTATTTTTCCCTTACAGACCGGTTCATCATCTACCTAACCTGCAATTAGGAAGGTGTCTTCTCGGTCACTTTAGATAAATTTTAAAAAATTTCTTGCAGCTTAACAAGTTAATGCCCATTGGCTTTTGGAATACAGAAAAAATTGAATATTAATCAGATTTAAGATTTAGCTCTATTTAAATATTTTCTATAAAAACATAGATTTAGACCAAAAACTTTTAAACTGATGGAAATTATTTACTTCGGGTCTTATTAAATAGGTGAAACGCTCATATGAAGTATGATGTTGGAATAATAGGAGGGGGGCCAGCTGGTTTATTTGCTGCTCATGCCCTTTCCCAATCTGAATTATCTGTGGTATTAATAGAAAAGGGAAGGAGAGCTCTTGATAGAGTGGATTCAAAGGAAATATTATATGGTATAGGCGGGGCAGGCGGATTATCAGATGGTAAATTAAACTTAACACCTGATATAGGTATGGAAATAGAGGATCTTGGTATAGATAAAAAAAGCGCAAAAGATCTCATAGACTATATAGATCAGGTTTTTGTAGAGAATGGTGTCGAAAAAGAGTATTATGGTAGCGGAGACGGAGAAAGGTCAAGAAAAATAAGAGATATAAAAAGGCGGGCAGCTTCTAAAGGTGTTGAATTAGTATACGGTCCACAAAAACACATTGGATCAGATAAAATTCCAAAAGTTATGGAAAATATAATGAGAGACCTTGAAGACAAAGGCATTGATTTTATGATAGAGACAGTAGTTGAAGAAATATCCAAAGAAGAAAAATACATTCTTCATACAGAAAAAGACGAGATTGAATGTAAACATTTAATTGCTACTCCTGGACGAGTAGGTGCTAATTGGTTTAGAGATCAAGCCAACAAACTAGGTGTTGATGTTACATATGGTCCTATAGATGTAGGGGTTCGGGTTGAACTTCCAAAAGAAGTTTTTGACCCAGTTACAGATGTGATATACGACCCCAAATTCCGTTGGAGAACGGAAGGATATGATGACATGATCAGAACTTTTTGCACCAATCCTGAAGGATACGTTGCCACTGAGTATTATGAAGATCTTGTCCTTGTAAACGGTCATGCTGAAAAGGATTCAAAAACAAATCTCACGAATTTTGCTTTATTAACTAGAATTCATTTAACAGAACCTGTTGAGGATACAAAAACATATGGTAGAAAAATAGCAGAACTAGCAAATAAAATAGGTGGAGGAAATCCTGTTGGACAGAGGTTAAAAGACTTACGTGACTGGAGAAGATCTGATAAAGGAAGAATAAAAAACTTACCTTTTAAGCCAACTCTTGAGAACTTCACGCCAGGCGATATATCTCTAGCACTTCCTCAAAGAATCGTAATGGATATAATACACGGTCTTGAAACTCTTGAAGAGCTTGTCCCAGGAGTAAATCAAGATCACACACTCTTATATGGCCCTGAAATAAAATTCTACGATTCAGTTTATCCTACAAATAATTACCTAGAAACAAATCTCGAAAAACTACGAGTAGCTGGAGACGGGGCAGGTAAATCTAGAGGTATAGTAGGAGGTGCTGTTTCTGGATTGATTGCAGGGATTGGTGTTATGAAAGAACACAATATTGTTGAAAAAACACTAGAAAAATTTGGAGATATATGATAGATTTTTTTATTTTACAAGAGTTCATAGACTGACATGACCTCAAACTATTGAGATATATAATCTAAAATAAGCCTATCTCAGGCATGTCAAAATTTTTATCTTTTTTGTCTTTATCTATAATTAAGGTTGAACTTTATTTAGTTATTAATTTCTTAAAGAGAGTAGCAAAAAATTTAATCTAAACTATGTTTTCTCTCAAAAAAATCCTTAAAGGTTGCAGGACTAAATCTCTCTGATATTTTCTCCCTAACTTCTTTTGGAGAATCAGCTTCAATACCAAGATATTCTATAAATTTATTAGTTGTCTCAATTAACTTAGTTCGGCCATATGGGCTACAATTAATCAAAGATTTTTTCTCAAGTTTTTTAACATGCCTATAAGCTTTATTACCCCTTATATCTACCAAGTCTGATTGTTTTATGGGTTGTTGAAATGAAATAACTGCAAGCGTTCTTAAAATTGGAGTAGATATCTCTATTGGAGCTAAATTTCTTATACCCTCAGCATATTCTGGAGACACTTGCATAACAAATTTATCTGCTGTTTTCCTAACCTCTAGGGATGTATCTCTTTCTTCGTATTTTAATTTTAATTTTTCTAGAATCTCAACAACCCTGTTTCTATTAATACCTGTTGATTTTGAAATTTTATTAACACTTATAGGTTCTCCTGAAACGAAAAGAGCTGCTTCTATAATATAAATATCCTTACTTTTTTTTCTTTCATCCTCAACATGAATATCTTCCTTTCCAGTCTTTTCTTTAGAATTAGTACCCTCAGACATCTTTTAAACCTGGTTTTATAATTATTTCTCCAAAAAATTCGTTCTGTTCTAGATTAATCCGCCCTCTATGCGACAAGAAAATTAGTGGTATAAATTGGGATACGACTTCGGATCTTGTCCATAGATGAACTAAATCACGGAAATTGACTCTACTCTTATTTCTAAATTTTTGTCTTAATACGTCTCTCATCTCGTCTATTTTCTCTTCGATATTTTCTTCATGCGCTAAATTTTTAACAGTATCCTCATTTCTATTTCTTTTTTCTTTCTTAAGTTTAGTACGCTCTTTTTTTCTTTCTTTTTTATTTATTGCATTCTGTAACTCTTCGATAAGCTCAACAAGTGTAGGCGATCTCTTAGATTTCCTCCGAGCTGGAAATCTTAACTCGGGTGTTTTTTTACTCATATCGTAAGGTTCTGGTGTCCAATCTTCTTCTACGACATGTTCTTCGTTATCTCCAATATCTTCTTCCTCATCAACCTCATCAAATTCTTCCCTAATCAGAGAATCACTCTTTTTCCTTAGTAAAATGGAAGCACATAATAAAGTATTGGCTGATACTCTCAAATCCTCCTTTTCTATAGCTTCTACCCGACTTAAAAATTTATCTGCTACTGCTATTATATCGAGATTCCATGGATCGAGTTCACCTTTTCCTACTAAATCAATTAATATCTCAATAGGCTGGATAGTTTTGTCCATCTCTTCTTTTCTGTTTCGAATTCTTTTCTCTATTTCCTGTGGTAGCTTTGTTTTTTCAATCGACATCAAATTTCACCCCGGTAGCCTCCGATTTTCCATCTTCATTCATTGTGATTCCTATGGTTCTATCAGAAGATTCTAATGTCGGACTGCGCAACGAAACAACAATAAATTGGGCATCCTCTGAAAGTTTTTCCAGCATTTTTGCTACTCTCTCAACATTTGCCCCATCAAGAAACATATCAATCTCATCAAACGCATAAAATGGCGCAGGGTCATACCTCTGTATCGCAAAAATGAAAGAGAGTGCAGTAAGACTTTTTTCCCCACCAGACATCGCATTTAGTCTCCTAACTGTTTTTCCTTCAGGTTTAGCTTCAATTGTAAGGCCACCATCAAATGGATCTTCTTCACTTTCAAGAACGAGGCTTGCAGTACCTGATGGAGATAATTCAGAAAAAACCTTTTCAAAATTATGATTTATCTCATCAAATGTGTTGAAAAATACTTCTCTCTTTCTTTCTTCATAAGTGTTTATTCTATCTATTATACCTTCTTTTTCTTCCTTCAGAACATCTATCCTTTCTGATAAATAATCTCTCCGTTCATTTACTTCTTCAAACTCTTTAATAGCTTTCATATTTACCGGTTCGAGGTCTTCCATCCTATTCTCAAGTTTATCTATAGAGTCTCTGATTTCATCTGGGGAATCAAAATCATATTCAGATTTAAGCTCATTTTTTCTTTCTTCTAGGTCTTCCTCTACTTCATTGATCATCTGCTCTTTCTTTTGCTTATTTTCTTTTAGATTTTGAATCCTATCTTCAATATTATCTATATTCCTTTCGAGAATGCTTTCTCTTTTTTCTAGCTCTTCGAGTTCGACTGAAACTGAATCTCTCTTCTTTCGAAGGCCATTCAACTCTTCCTGAATTTGCTTTTCTTTCTCCTTTTTCATCGAGAGGTTTTCTTTCAATGCATTTATCTTTGATTTTTTGTCCTCTATCTTATTATTTAGCTCATCTTCTTTATCAGAAAGTTTTTTTCTCCTCTCTTTGTAATCTTCAAGATTTTCTTTTGCATAGCTTATTTCAAGTCTCTTTTCTTTTATTTCATTTTTCGTATCTCTTCTTTTTTCCTCAAATCTCTTTATTTCTTTTTCAATTCTTTCCTGTTTCCTCATTAAATCCGGAATTTTTGTGTTATTAAGCTCTTTTTCCAAACTTTTAATCTTTAATTCTTTACCTTCAATTACTTCAGATAATTCAGATAACTTATTTTCGATGTTTGTTATTTCTTTCTTTTGATCTGTCCTTTCGTCCTCTAGGCTCTCAATTTTATCTTTAGTATTTTCTTTTTCCTCAGAATATTGCTCAACTTTATTTTTTAAATCTTCAATTCTTGATTCCTTTTGCCTAATGGTTTCTTTCTTATTTTTTATCTCTTCATTAACTTTGGACAATTCTTTCTCAATATTTGAAATTTTCTTTTGCCTAGTATTCCTCTTCTTTTTGAGCTTACCAATTTCCTCCTCAATCCTACCAATTTTTTCTTCTTCATCAATAGCAAAGCTGAATCTAGATTTCTTTTTAGATCCACCAGATATGGCACCCCCTGCCTCTATAAGCTCCCCTTCTAAGGTTGCCATGCGAATTCCACCCATATTCTCACGGGCAGTTTCTAAATCTTTAACTACAACTGTGTCCCGAAATACATACCAAAATGCAGGCATAAACTTATCTTCAAAATTAACTAGATTTATAGCAAAATCTATAGCTCCTTCTGACTTAAGAACTCTCTGAGCCTTATCTCTGGGTGAGCGAGTTTTAATCTTGTTTAAAGGAAGGAAAGTTGACCTACCTGCTCCAGTCTTTTTAAGATATTCTATACACTCTTGCGCATCTTCATCGGTTCCAACTACAATACATTGCATTCTTCCTCCAGCAGCGACCTCTAGAGCAGTTGAATAAGCCTCTTCAACTTTTCCGAGTTCGGATATTGTCCCATGTATCCCAGAAATTTCTTTCCTATCTCTTGCCTTGAGTATCTTGCGTACTGGAGTAGAATACTCGCTTCTTATCTCTTCGGCAGCTTTAATTTTTGTTTTAGCCCTAGTCAGTTTCCTTTCAAACTCTTGAATCTTAGACCTTATATCCTCTAGCTTATTTTGATTATAGCTATAATCTCTTCTTAGTTCATTTTTAGAATTTTTTAATTCATCGACTTCTTTAATATTTTTAGAGATTTCATCCTCAAGTTTAGAAACTTCTGATTCATAAGATTTTATTTTTGACTTGGTTCTCGTGACATTATTTTCCAACTCTGAAATATTATCCTCTTTTCTTCTCAGGGAATCAAGTATCCTATCTTTTTCTCTTAGATATTTGTTTTTATCTTCTCTCTTATCCTCAAGCTCAGATTTTAAATCCGAGACTTCTTCCTTTATATCGAGAGACTCTTTATCAATTTCGGAAATCTCATCTTCAATATTCTTTTTTTTATTCTCCAGATCCAATATCTCAGATTCGATATTACTCTCCTTCACTTCAAGTTTTTTCTTTTGGCTTAATAATTCAGAAATTTTATCTTCAGTATTTACTTTCTTATTGTATGCATCCTTTTTTTCCTCTCTTAAATCAACAATTGTTTCTTGGATCATTGAAACAGACTGTTCTAAAGTGGAGATCTCTCCTTTCACTGATTCAATATCTCTCTTGATTCTTATCTGTTCTTTCTCACTTTTATGAGAAATTTTTCTATTTATTTCCTGGAATCTGGATCGGACTTCAGAAAGTTCTTTTTTGACATCCCCAAGCTTCTCAAAATACTTATCCTTTTCTTTAAATTTACTCTCAATTATTTTATCAAGAGAGGATACCTCTTTTTTTATTTTGTCTATTTCTGCTATAGTAAGTTGTTTTTCTAGTTCGTTTTTCTGATCTTTTACATTTTTATATTTAAGGGCTTCGCCTCTTTCTTTTTTTAAATTACTTAATCTCTCTTCAATTTCAGAAAGGATTATTTCAACCTTTTGTATACGTTCTTCTACTTTATCTAACTCCTCTAATGCATCTTCTTTTTTCTTATCAAATTCAGTTATTCCAGCGATTTCATCAATTATTTTTCTTCTCTCGGTACTACTAATATCAGTGATTCTCGTTACATCTCCTTGCATTACGATGTTATATCCTTGTTTTGATATTCCAGCCTCAGAAACAAATTCTTGAATTTCAGTCAACGTTACAGAACTTCCATTTATATAATAATAGCTATAATGGCCATTCTCGGTTCTTTTAACTTTCCTAGATACACTCACTTCTTTATCATTAGTGGGTAGTGCCCCATCACTATTATCAAATTTTATAGATACCTGAGCATAATTCGGGTCTTTTCCATTGTCTCCTTTGTATATCAAATCTGTCAAATTATTTGCTCTTAGGCCTTTGGTGGATTCAACCCCTAAAACAAAACAAAAAGCATCTATTATATTGGACTTTCCAGATCCGTTTGGTCCAGATATAGATGTAAACCCTTCAGAAAATGGAATTTTTGTTTTTCCACCAAAGGATTTGAAATTCTGTAATACAGCCTCTTTGACTTTCACGATTACACCACCTTTATTGATTAGTTCAATACCAAACCGAAAAATCAATTATCAGCAAATATTATATCGTCTACTTCTCCTGTTTCTATCTTCCTATCTTTATCTTCAGTTGCTACTATAAGTTCATCTTTTTTGCTGCTAGGGCTATGATCGCCTAAAGGTGTATTACTTTTATTTTCTTGGGTACCTTGTATAGTAGGAATTTCTTGGTTATTTGATATTTCAGACTTTTCCTTACTTTTTTTACCTGAGTCTTCAATATTCGAACTAAAATCAGAACCAGTATCTCTTTCTTTCAAGTTTTTACTATTTTTTTCAGTTTTAGCATCTTCACCTTTATCCAAACCATATGAAGTTTCCTCAATATTTCTAAAACTCTTATATCTATCTAGCTTATCTTTGAGGACTTTATTCTCCTTTTCTAAATTTAAAATCTCGTTATCTTTTCTACTAACCTTTTTTCTAAGATTAAAAAGCTTTTCCTCTAATCTCTCAATTACATTAATAGCATTAGAATCAGTTTTATAACTCATTCCATCCCCTCACTTGATGATAGTCGGTATAAGAGACTTATATCTTACGGTTTTTCGGTAGGACGAAACACTAGAGAGAGTTAAAAATTCTATTTTTTAAAAAATACATTTATTTGGGAGTTACCTTATTAGAAATAAACTTATTTCTGATAAACAAAGAGGAAAAAACCCAACATTCTACTCAGGTTACCATCAAAAAATTCAAACAAATAAAAAATTTAGTTATTTACCTAAAAAATTAAGATGGTGTCTATACTTTCTTAGATAGAGAATATAAAAAACCTAATAATAAATTAATACTAGAAATAAATTACTTACCTGTGATATCCCCTTCTCTAAAAGAAGGGGTCTTAACCTTAAATTAAGATAAATTTAAAATCATGGTGACTATTCATGACTAATACAGATATATATTCTACAACGTCGGGGTTTTTTCCTCGACCTAAAAATTTAATAGAAGCAGCAAAGGAGATAGAAGGGTTACAAAAAGATGGCATGGAAACCAATAATAAAAATAAAATAAGCAATATAATTTCAAAGAGTAGGGAGAAAATATTAAACTTACAAACTAAAGCAGGCATAGATCTTCCAACAGAGGGTCAGTTAGTTTGGGACGATCTTCTAGCACATCCATTCACTAAGTTAAAAGGTGCCAAAATGGAAGGATTAATCAGATATTATAATACAAATCGATTTTACAGAAGGCCAAAAATTACTGGGAAGCTCAAAAGAAATGGAACAATAATACATGATGAAATTAAAAATATGATTGGTCTATCTAAGCAAAAAATAAAACCTCTACTTCCAGGCCCAATTACAATGAAAGATTTGGCCGAGGACGAATTCTATAAATCCGAGAAGCATTTAATTGAAGATTTATCTAAGATTATTATAAAAGAAATTAATGAATTAGAAGATACAGATATTATACAACTAGATGAGCCATCACTTGCATATAATCCAGTAAAAGAGTTTTACCTGGATGCGATTAGATATATATCAGATTCAACCAAGCACGATGTGATTGTTCAAACATACTTTGGTCAAATAAATGATATATATCCAAAATTACTCGACTCAGTAGATGGTATTGGTTTAGACTTGTTTTGGCCAAAAAACTGGGAAGCTATTAAAGAACACGGTTGTCCAAAGAAGTTAAATGCTGGATGTATCAACTCACACAATACAAAAATCGAGAAGTACACGAGAGTAGCAGAAAAAATTAGCAAGTTAATTGATGGTTGTCATCTCAATACATTATATGTTTGCCCAAACTATGGACTCGATTTCTTACCATGGAGTAAGATGTTAGACAAAATTAAACTACTGGAAAAAATCAAAAATGAGGTGAAATCTAGATGATCAACAAGTTGCTTCCAACGACAATAATAGGAAGTTATCCAAAACCAAAATGGTTTACCAAAGTTAAAAGTATTCACGAGAAGGGGAAATTTGGTGAAGAAAAAATGGAAGAAGCAGAGAATGATGCTTGTAAGGTAATAATTGATGAGCACGAGATATGTGGTATTGATGTATTAAACGATGGTGAAATGCGGCGTACAGAAATGGTGGAGCATTTTGCATCAAAAATCCCTGGATTTAAATTTTATGGGCCTGTGAGAGTGTGGGGAAATAATTATTTTAATAAACCAAGTGTGACCAGAGAGCTAAAAGATCCTGGCCCAATGCTGGTAGATGAATTTAAATTCATAAAAAAACACTCTGATGAAAATAATTATATAAAAATGCCGATAACAGGTCCGTATACTATAGCTGACTGGTCATTCAATGAAATTTACAGTAGAAAGGAACTAATAATGAGGCTTGCGGACATAATTAATTCTGAGATAAAAAGATTGGCTGATGCCGGGGTTAAATGTATACAACTGGATGAACCTGCTTTATCTACTCATCCTAGTGAAGTAGATTTGGTAAAAGAGGCAACCTCAAAGGTTTTCGATAATGTAAAATTAGATAAAAAAATTATACATGCTTGCTATGGTAAGTTTGATCAAATATATCCAGAAATATTAGATTTTGAAGTAGACCAATTCTCCTTGGAGTTCGCAAACAATAATTTTGAATTTCTTGATATATTTAAAGAAAACGAGTTCACTAAAGAATTAGGATTAGGTTGCATAGATGTACACAAATCCGAAGTTGAAAGTGTAAGCGATATAGAAAATAATATAAATAGAGGTTTAAACATCGTACCTCCGGAGAAACTTTGGATTAATCCCGATTGTGGTATGAAACTTCTCCCAAGAAAATCTGCATATCTAAAATTAAAGAATATGGTAAAAGCCACAAACATTGTAAGAGAGGAGATAGAATAAATATTCTAACGTTAAAAGGTATTCTAAAAACCCCTAGCATAATTTTTTAGATAATAGTAAGGTAAAAAATAGAGATAATTTAATAGAGATAATTTATATGATATATTCTCCTACACTAATTTTAAATTCTAATACCTTAAAAAAATAAGCAACTAAAAATAAAATAGAAAAATATGAAGATAACAATAATTGGAGCTGGAAGAGTTGGTAGCTCAATAGCACAACGCGTAAGTGAATGGAATCTAACAAATGAATTAGTACTTTTAGACATAGATGCCGATAGGGCCAAAGGGAGCTCTTTAGATATACATCATTCATCTGCAATCGAAGAAAACAAATGTATAATACACGGTACAGATGACTATAAAAAATCTTCAGGATCCGATATAAACGTAATATGCGCAGGAGTACCTAGAAAAGGAGATATGTCCCGATTAGATCTTTTGAAACAAAACGCAAGTATTGTTTCTGAGATTGCATTAGAGGTAGAAAAATACTCACCAAAATCAAAACTGGTAGTTATTACAAATCCAATGGATATAATGGTCTGGGTTGTATGGAGAAAAACGGACTTTGGAAGAGAGGATATTATGGGTATGGGCGGTATACTAGATACAGGTAGATACAAAAGCCTTATATCAAATGAGCTAGATGTGTGCCCATCAAATGTTGAAGGTATGGTTATAGGGCCTCATTCAGACCTTATGGTTCCACTTATCTCAAAAACTAGAATTGCAGGGAAACCTATCAGTAATATAATACCTCAAGAAAAAATAAAAGAAATAATAAGTAAGACCATTGATAGCGGGAAAAATATAATCAATTATTTGGGTGATGGTGGTACTAAACATGGTCCCTCAGCAGCTGCCTTTAAGCTCATAAAAACTATTGCAACAAACCGAAAAAAAATTCTACCAGTTTCAACCATACTACAAGGAGAATATGGAGGAAAAGATTTAGCTATTGGTGTACCAGCAAAGGTCGGCAATAGCGGGATCGAAAAAATATATGAGGTAGATATGTCCGAAAATGAAAAGAAAAAGCTAAAGGACTCAATAACTTTTACACGTGAAAAAATAAAAAAACTCGAAAAAATGGATTTATAACAGAATATTTCTAGAATGGCTAGATAATTATAGACTAACATTATTAAATAGGATTTTGTTAATAAACAAGTAGACCATTGATATTTCTCTATTATTTATTAAAAATTATATTAAAGAGATACACAAAAACTTAGAAGTGTCCAAAGAGGTGTAAACACTGTCAAATACTGAAAGGATAGGTATCTCCTTAGAAAAGGATCTTCTAGAAAAATTTGATGAAAAGATTAAAAAAAAGATGTACTCGAATAGGTCTGAAGCTATACGAGATTTGATTAGAGATTTTCTTATAAGAGATGATTTAGATATTGAAGATGGAGAAGCTGTTGGATCCATTTCAATAATCTATGACCATGACACAAAAGGCGTTTCAGATAAACTAACAAAAATGCAACACCAAGATTTTACAAAAGTGATATCGAGTCTTCATTTACATCTCACTCATGAACTTTGTATGGAAATAGTTGCAGTAAAAGGTAGCGCTAAAGATATTAAAAAAATTTCTGATAGATTGATAAGCTCTAAAGGAGTTAAACACGGGAAGTTGATGTTGACATCCCATGAAGAAATTGCGTGAGATTTCCTTTCCCCTAGATTGGGGGCTACACAGTTAACATCTTCCCAGTCCAAGGTTGAGGTGCTACCGTGGAAGTGACGTGAAGATTCACCAGTTCTTCATAGTCATCTTGTATCGGTTCTCCTCCGCTCGCCAACTTGTTGTGCAGAGGTTGGGTCTTAGCTACGATTCTGGGCACCTCTTATACCTGCTCACAGCTCACAAGAGATTCAGTCCCCATGATCTTGATACCTTCCCACTTGACTTGGACTAGAACAAAAAACCTTGTTTCAGGCTTGCCGTGAAATCGTTACTTAAAAAGCTGTATTGAAACTACTTAATTGTTGGATGTCTCCTATCTGGAGAAAGAGGTTCTACCCAACTGTTAAGATAAGAAGAACTATATAAACAATTCCTACAAATGACAAAAGCTAATAATAAGAATACAATACCTCAAAGGTGGTTTAAAGAGAAATGCATATGACGGAAGAAATAGATTTAGATGTAGACATATTGGAAAGAAATAGGGAAGAAGCCAAAAAAGTAAATGATTTACTTAAAAAAAACCAAGTCAGATCATACAATGTAGTAGGTGCAATAGGTTCAGGAAAAACATCAATCATTGAATGGTTCATAAAAGAGAGTGGAGATGTAGTTCCTGGAGCTATATTAGGAGATGTTTCAGGCAAGGATGACTACAATAGAATTTCATCTCTCGGTGTACCTGCTGTTAACATAAATACGGGAAAGGAATGCCATTTGGATGCCCATATTGTAAAACATGGTATGGAAAAAATGCCTGTATCCAATTTAGATTATTTATTTTTTGAAAATGTGGGAAATTTGGTGTGTCCAGCTGATTTTCCTCTTGGAGCAGATGCCCGAATAGTAGTAGTAAGCGTTAGTGAAGGTGATGATGTTATAAATAAACATCCTGTTATTTTCAAGAACTCAGATATTGTAGTAATAAATAAAATAGATATATCTGAGGCAGTTGGATCAAATATAGAAAAAATGATTGGGGACGCTAAGGAGTTAAATCCCAAATTAAAAATATTTACTACTAGCACTAAAACTGGAGAAAATATGGAAAAACTAATCAATCACTTAAAATCGTAATCTCTTTTGATAAAAATACCCCAAAAAAAAACAGAATATAATCAAAATTAACTTAGTTAAAAAGTAGGATGGGGATATTGACTTATATTCTAGATTTAATATTTTTTATGTCGTTTATTAATTATCTTCCTCAATTAATATGGCGTTAACAACACCATCTTGGCCAGGTCGGCTTGTAACTTTTGCTTTACCTTTCTCCGTATCCAAGATAGCTCCTTTATTTATTATATCTCTTCTAGCATAGTGGGGGTTTGATGGATTTTCTAAAACTTCATTTATTTTTACTTTTTCTGTCTCTCCTTTTGATTTTATCGTTAAATTTACCTTATCAGTTTTCAAAATTCTTATTTTTTCATTTCCACCTCTCACCCTGACTTCCTTAGATTTCTTATCTCCAACCTTAGCCGGATTCATTTCTCTTCCAATCTCATATTTACGTCTTTTTCTCTTTTCTTTTCTTCTTCCGCCTGTCGAGTATCTTTTTGATTTTCCATGTGATTTAGGCATATTAATCCCTCAATTAAAATACATAATATCGATAACTTATTATATTTATAGTAGTAAAACCTAAATGTTTTTCCTAATGAACTTTTACCTTTTTAATTATGTAAATTACTCTTCGTCGAACATCCTCGACTGCAGTCCATGATATTTCAAAACTCCTTCAGCATCTTTTTGATCTAATGTTTTGTCATCAAAAGACACAAGCTTTTTAGAGTAGATACTATCTTTAGATTTCCTTCCAACAACTGTAGCTGATCCTTTGTAAAGTTTAACTTTTACATTACCTCTTACTTGTTTCTGAGTACTATTTATAAATGAATTCAAATTACTGAAGAGTGGTTCATCAACGAGGCCTTTATAAACTAAATCTGCCCATTCTTGATCAACTAGAGTCTTAAACTTGAGTTGGTTCTTAGTTAAAGCAAGCCTCTCGAGATCTCTATGAGCTTTTATTATCACCGTAGCTGCTGGATGTTCATAGTTTTCTCTTGCTTTTAAACCAAGTAGTCTATCCTCTACCATATCTACTCTACCGACACCATACTTACCAGCTATATCGTTTAATTTTTCAATTATTCTTAAAAATTCCATATCTTCGCCATCTATCGAAGACGGGACCCCATCCTCAAATCCTATATCTATTATCCTATGCTCTTCAGGTGCATTTTTAGGATTTGACGTCCACTCAAAGACTTCTTCGGGTGGAATAAAATTCGGATCCTCTAATCTTCCTCCCTCTATACTTCTACTCCATATATTTTCATCTATACTCCAAACAGACTCATCATCAGAATCCGTTTCATCTATATCTATACCTGCATCTTCTAATAATTCCAATTCCTCTTCTCTAGTCATGTTAAATTCTCTAACTGGGGCTATTATTTTTGTATCTTCGAGTATAAATCTAAATTTAGATTCAAACCTAAACTGATCGTTTCCTTTACCAGTGCATCCATGTGCCACAGCATCTGCTCCCTCTCTGACTGCAATCTCACACACCTTCTCTGCTATTAATGGCCTTGCTATTGCATGTCCTAACAAATATCCTTCATAACTACCATTTGCCTTAACTAATTGTGAGAGATACTTAGATGCAAATTCTTTTCTTGCATCTATTTCTCTATGGTCTGTTCCAAGGAGTTCCGCTCTGTCACTAGCCTCTTTAATGGATTCGGGCGGTTGACCAACATCTACAGTCACAGTTATTACATCATCGTATCCATATTTTTCCCTTAGAATAGGAGCACAGACAGTTGTATCAAGTCCACCGGAAAAGGCAAGCACAACTTTACTCATTTTTAAACCTTCTAAATTATTCTTATTTCCCAAAATCCTGACGTTTTATATCTTCTTGATAGGTATTTATTGATTTGGTAGTAATTTTACCTTTTCGCATAGCTTCTATAGCATCTCCAGCAGCTCTAGCAGCCTGGATATTAGTTATATATGGAACTTTTAGGTCGACGGCGGCTCTTCTAATCTTGTATCCATCTCTTTTTGGCTGTTTACCTGATGTTGGGGTGTTTATTATAAGATCTATCTCGCCTTTTCTTATTCTATCTACGATATTTGGACTCCCTTCACTAACTTTTTTTGACTCTTCAACAGATAAAATGCTATTTTTTCTAAGATGTTCGGCTGTGCCTTTAGTAGCAACTAAGTCTAAACCAAACTCTTTCATTTTCTTTGCAATAGGAAGTATTCTGTCTTTATCAGAGTCTTTGATGCTCAAAAATACAGTTCCTTCCGTCGGTATCTGGTTGTAAGCTGCGACTTCAGCTTTATAAAATGCAGTACCAAAATCATAATCTATACCCATAACTTCACCTGTTGATTTCATCTCCGGACCCAGTACTGGATCTACACCTGGAAGTTTATCAAATGGAAGTACAACTTCCTTAACCGCTACGTGGTCTATATCTGGCCTACCAGAGTACTGCACATTATTCAATTTCTTACCAATCATTGCTTTTGATGCTAGTTTAGCCAGTGGTATACCTGTTGCCTTACTCACATAAGGGATTGTTCGACTTGATCTAGGATTTGCCTCAAGTATGTAAACTGTATCATCTTTAACTGCCATTTGTATGTTTATAAGGCCCACTACATTTAGAGATTTAGATATTACTTCAACATATTCTTCAACCTTATCTAAAACCTCATCTGAAAGTGATTGTGGAGGCAGTACACAGGCGGAATCACCCGAATGTATACCTGCTTCTTCAATATGTTCCATTATGCCCCCTATCAAAACATTTTCTCCATCAGATACTGCATCTACATCAACCTCTACACCTTCATCTATAAATTCATCTATTAGGACAGGGTGGTCAGGACTTACTCTAACTGCTTCTTCTATGTATCTTTCAAGCTCCTTTTCATCGTGGACTATCTCCATAGCTCTGCCTCCAAGAACATATGATGGACGGACAAGTAGAGGATATCCTATGCGATCGGCTATTCTTTTAGCACCTTCTTTTGAGGAGGCCACATCACTCTCAGGCTTAGGGATGTTAAGATCTTCTAAAAGTTTATTAAATCTGTCTCTGTCCTCTGCCATATCCATCATTTCTGGATCGGTGCCATAAACTTTTGCATCCAAATCATTTCTCTTTTCAAGCTCATTTTTGAGGGGGACAGCGAGGTTCACAGATGTTTGTCCACCAAACTGGACCATAACTCCATCAACATCTTCTACTTCTATGACATTCATAACATCCTCAAGAGTTAGGGGATCAAAAAACAGTTTATCAGAAGTATCGTAATCTGTAGAAACAGTTTCTGGATTATTATTAATAACCAGAGTTTCTACACCTTCATCCTCAAGTGCGGAAACTGCGTGCACGCAACAGTAATCAAATTCGATGCCTTGTCCTATTCTTATGGGACCTGCCCCAAGTATCAAAACTTTTTCCTTATCCTCTTCATCTTCAATTAATTCAGTTTCTGCCCCGTAAGTTGAGTAATAATATGGGGTTTTCGCTTTAAATTCCGCTGCACAAGTATCAACCATTTTATAAGTTACATCCAGATTTGAACTTACCTCGTTTCTAATTTCATCCAAATCTGCACCAGAAATATCAGCTATTTGCTCATCAGTAAATCCCATCTTTTTTGATTCTTTTAAATTCTCTCTCCAATCTTCTTTTATTTTCTCCTCAAAATCCGATATATTCTTGATTTTATAGATCATGAAAGGATCTATATCCGTGATATCCGCTATTTCATCAACTGTAAAACCTTCTTTAAGGGCATCATATATAACAAACAATCTTTTATCAGTAGGAGTTTTTAAATACTCTCTTATTTTTTCTTCATTAGAAAATGCCTCTCTCTTGAGAGGATTGAAGCCCTGCTCACCTAAATCCAAAGAGCGTATTGCTTTATTTAAAGCTTCTTCAAGAGTCCTACCTATTGCCATAACTTCTCCGGTTGCTTTCATTTGAGTCGTTAGCGATCTATCTACCGAATTAAACTTGTCAAAAGGCCATCTGGGTATCTTAACCACTGTATAATCCACAGCAGGTTCAAATGAAGCAGGAGTTTTCTTTGTCACATCATTTGGAATTTCATCTAAATTCATTCCAATAGCTATCTTTGCAGAAACCCTTGCTATGGGATAGCCTGTAGCTTTAGATGCAAGTGCCGAAGACCTCGAAACTCTTGGATTTACTTCAACCACTTTGTACTCTCCAGTTTCCTCATTCATTGCAAACTGGATATTGCATCCTCCTTCGACACCTAATTCCCTTATTATCTTTATAGCAGCGGACCTCATCTTTTGGTGATCCTCATCTGATAAAGTCTGAGATGGAGCCACAACAGCTGACTCACCTGTATGGATACCCATAGGATCTATGTTCTCCATATTTACTACACTTATACAGGTATCATTATGATCTCTCATTATCTCATACTCGAGCTCTTTCCATCCAGCAACACTTTCTTCAATCAATACCTGATCAATTCTAGATAGCTTCAAACCCCTTTCAGATATATTTTCAAGTTCTTCGAAGGTATGTGCTATTCCTCCTCCTGTACCTCCAAGAGTGTATGCAGGTCTTACTACTACAGGTAAACCTAAGTCTTTAGCTACTTCTTTGGCTTCTGAAATGGAGTTGACCGCTCGGCTTTCTGCTATCTCTTCACCCATTTCCTTCATCATCTCTCTAAATCTTTCACGATCCTCACTATCATATATTGTCTCAATTGGTGTTCCTAGAACTTCCACATCAAAAGTTTCGAGAACTCCTCTTTCAGAGAGTTCGGCAGTTAAATTTAGACCTTTCTGACCACCAAGTCCGGCTGCTATCCCATCTGGTCTTTCTTTTTCTATTATTTCGGTCACAGATTCAGGAGTTAATGGTTCTATATACACATTATCAGCCATTTCAGGATCAGTCATGATTGTTGCTGGATTTGAATTTACAAGAGTGACTTCAATTCCTTCCTCTCTAAGCGCTCTACATGCTTGAGATCCAGAATAATCGAACTCAGCTGCCTGACCAATTTCTATTGGACCACTCCCTATCAATAAGACGCTGTCTATATCTTCTCTCTTAGGCATATCATCCACCCAATATATCATTTAATGTTTCAAAAAACATACTTTCAGTATCTTTAGGTCCTGGATTTGCTTCAGGATGGTACTGTACAGCAAATACTTGTTTATTTTTATGTCTTACCGCTTCGACCGTTCCATCATTTGCGTTAGTCTGTATCACTTCCAATCCGGTATCATCTAAAGAGTCTTTGTCCACGGCAAAACCATGATTCTGAGAAGTTATATACACTCTGCCTGACTTGTGATCCTTTACTGGCTGGTTGGCACCTCTATGTCCAAACTTAAGTTTAAATGTTTCAGCACCCATCGCAAGAGATATGATTTGGAGTCCAAAACATATTCCAAATATCGGTATATCGCCTATAAAATATTCTACCGATCTTATAGCCCCTTTTACTTTGGCTGGATTTCCGGGTCCATTGCCAACAAATATAGCTTCAGGATCAAACTTTTTAATGTCTTCAGGATCAGTATTTGGAGGGAAAATCTTAACATGATATTCTCTTTCACTAAGTGACTCCAAGATTGACCTTTTTATTCCAGTATCTATAACTGCCAGTTTTTTGCCATTTCCTTCTAAATCATAAGGCTCATCAGAGGTTACCTTTGGAACCAAATTCCTATCTCTTATGTCTGGAAGATTTTTTGCCATTTCAACAGCTTTTTTCTCATTAATATCTCCAACACAAAGTGTAGCTTTTATTGTTCCTTTTTCTCTAATAGAAGTAGTTAGCATCCTAGTATCTATATCACTTATACCTCGTGAGTCATTTTTTTTCAAAAAGGAATTCATATCATCTTCAGAATTTCTATGTGAGGGATTTTCACAATCCTCTCTCATAATAACTCCTTCCGCCATTATAGATTCTGACTCCATGTGCTCATAGGTACAACCGTAATTACCAACAAGCGGATATGTAAAAATTAGGAGTTGTCCTTTAAAAGAAGGATCTGTAATTGATTCTTCATAACCTGTAAATGATGTAGTGAAAACAAGCTCTCCAGTAGAACATCCATCCTTTCCAATTCCCTTTCCTTTGAGAATGGTACCATCCTCTAAGGCTAAAATGGCATCTTTCATATCATGAATACCTCATTAAGGCTTCTTGCTTAATTTTACTTAGAATTAAAAAAATCTTTGTGTTTTGTTTTTATTGAAAATCCTAAAGATTTTTTCCATTTAACTTTTACATGATTTCTCAAAAAAATAAAAAAATAATGAAAAATAACTTAAATAAACTTTATTAGCCAGTTAAATTGTATTTATATAAGATCGCAAAAAACAACAGAAAAGCTTTAGTTAACAAAAGCTAAAAAGCTTGATTATTCAAAATTCTAAAGAAAGTGATGTTCTATGAAGATAGGTTTAGTTGGAGGTACTGGAAATATTGGTGAAGGTCTAGCAATAAGATGGGCTAAAAACAAAGAACATGAAATCTTCATTGGTTCAAGAAATGAGGAAAAAGCAAAAAATAAGGCCGAAAAGTATGAAAAAATCCTCCGTAAAAATGGATATGAACCAAAAATAAAATCAGGCAAAAATTCTTACGTAGTAAAAAATAGCGATGTAGTTTTGCTTTCCATCCCATATGAATGTATTGAGGATATGCTACCAGATCTAAGAGAACTTTTCGCTAATCAGATAGTAATCTCTCCAATAGTCCCAATGTACAAATCTAAGAACTCATTTGAATGTAAAAAAATATGTGCTGCTGAAAATATAAGAGATATTCTACCTAACTCTGTCAAAGTTGTATCCGCATTTCATACTGTACCAGCACCAAACCTAAGAAAGATAGATTATGCATTTGATTCAGATGTAGTTGTTTTTGGGGATGAAAAAAAGGCAAAAGAAGCTGTTTTTATGCTTATTGAAGAGATAAAAGGGCTTAGAGCACTTGATGGGGGCCCCCTTTCTCTTTCATATCTATGTGAGGGCATAACTCCCCTACTACTCAATATATCTATGAGAAATGATGTAAAACATCCTACAATAAAATTTGTAGATACTTAGGGGTCAATTTTCTATCATAAGATCGTTCATAGTTTACTAGTGTGACGAAGTCAAGCCTATACAATATTTCTAAATTTTACTAATTTTCATTATATCTCAATATTGAGGAATCCGGTTTATGTAAATACAAATAACTTAAAGTAACAATCAAATGGGCTAATGCATTATATTTATTAGTAATTCAACCAATATTAGGTGTGTATACTTTAAAAGGTGATTAATGTGAGGGATCGTTTTATTATACAGGTTAATGGATACCACTCTAAGAGATGGTGAACAAACGCCAGGTATATCTTTTAAGCCGGACGAAAAACTTTGGATAGCTAGAAAGCTGGATGGACTAGGGGTCGATGTTATAGAGGCCGGTAGTGCTGTAACATCTCAAGGCGAGCGTAAAGGAATAAAAAAGATAGCAAATGAGAATTTATCAGCAGAGGTTTCCAGTTATACGAGGATGCTCAAATCTGATGTAGATTCAGCACTTGAGTGTGGGGTTGATTCAATACATCTTGTGGTACCTGCCTCTAAACTTCATATCGAGAAAAAACTAAAGAAGAGCACTGGAGATATACTAGATTCAACAATAGAAGTAACTGAATATGCTAAAGACCACGGCTTAACTGTCGAGCTGAGTGGCGAGGATGCATCAAGATCAGAACTTAGTTTTTTAAAAGAAATTTTTACTAGAGGAGTAGATGCTGGAGCAGATAGGCTCTGCTACTGTGATACGGTAGGGGTACTAACTCCTGAAAAAGCTTCAAAGGAGATTTCGCTGCTTTCAAATGAATTTGAAGTTCCAATAAGCATACATTGCCATAATGATTTTGGTTTTGCTGTTTCAAACACAATAAGTGCACTAAACAACGGGGCTGAGCAGGCCCATGTTACTATAAACGGGCTCGGAGAGAGGGCTGGAAATGCTGCACTTGAAGAAGTCGTTCTTTCAGGTGTAAAACTTTATGACTTGAACTTTAATATAGACACTAAGACTATATACGAGGTCTCTAAACTTGTGTCAAGACTTTCTGGAAAACATGTATCAGACAACAAGGCAATCGTAGGAGACAACGCCTTCACACATGAGTCAGGAGTACATGCACACGGAGTACTGAGCGATTCATCAACATATGAGCCCATCTCTCCCTCTGAAGTCGGACGTGAAAGAAGATTCACACTAGGGAAACACACTGGTCAGGCATCTGTTAGAGCTATGCTTAAGGAGATGGGAGTTGAGGTCAGTGACGATCAATTGATGGAAATAGTAAAACGAATAAAGGAAATAGGAGATCGGGGTAAAAAAGTTACTTCTGCCGATCTCCAAACAATTATAAACACAGTTCTCAACATTCATTCAGAATCCAAGGTTAATCTTAAAGAATTAACTGTAGTGTCAGGAAATAACGTAACACCAACCGCATCAGTAGAGATCGAGATAGATAAAAAAAGAATAACCAAATCGGGTACAGGCACCGGGCCTGTTGATGCATCAATAAAAGCCGTCGGAAAGGCATTATCTGAGATCACTGATATAAAACTAAAGAGCTATAGGGTCGAGTCTACAACTGGTGGAACTGATGCCCTGGTAGAAGTTATTGTAGAATTAAAGAAAGATGGAAACATTGTTTCTGCAAGAGGGGCTAGAACTGATATAATAATGGCATCTGTAGAGGCAATGTTAGAAGGAGTTAATAAATTAATACTAGGTGGAGAAAAGAATGAAGGGTGCTGAAGCTATTATTGAATGCCTGAAAAAAGAAGGGGTAGAAAAGATATTTGGATACCCTGGTGGAGCGGTAATAAATATATACGATGCGTTATATAGTGAAGAAGATATAGATCATATATTATCCAGACATGAACAAGGGGCTGTGCATGCAGCTGATGGTTACGCACGAGTTACTGGTAAAACCGGAGTATGTATAGCAACTTCGGGACCAGGAGCAACAAACTTAGTTACTGGAATGGCAAACGCCCATATGGATTCTGTTCCAATCTTAGCAATTACGGGACAGGTTTCAACACCTATGATAGGTAATGATGCGTTTCAAGAGGCAGATATAACTGGAATAACGCTCCCTATAACTAAGCACAATAAGCTATTAAGAAGTGCCTCAGAACTACCTCAATCCTTCAAAGAAGGTTTTCACATAGCTAATACGGGTAGACCAGGTCCAGTTCTACTAGACATACCAAAAGACGTACAAAACGAGGTTGCCGACTTTGAATATCCGGAAAAAATCGATATGAAAGGATATAATCCAACATATTCTGGGCATCCGCTCCAAATAAAGAAGGCCTGCAAAGCCATCTTAGAGGCAGAACGTCCTATCATATGTGCTGGGGGCGGAGTAATTTCTAGCAATGCATCAGAAGAATTGAGAGAACTTTCAGAGCTCTCTATGGCTCCAGTAACAACGACACTAATGGGCAAAGGAGCCTTTGATGAAAGACATCCGCTATCATTAGGTATGCTCGGAATGCATGGAAGGGAGTCTGCTAATTATGCTTTAACTGAATCAGACCTCCTAATAGGAGTTGGGATAAGATTTGATGATAGGGTTACCGGGAGGTTGGAAGGCTTTGCACCCGATGCAAAGGTCATACATATCGATATCGATCCGGCTGAGATTTCTAAAAATGTCGATGTTCATATCCCTATAGTAGGTGACGCAAAGAAGTGTCTTCAAAAACTAAACCAAAAATTATCTAAAGCAAAATTAAAAAAAGATGATACCAACTGGCATAAAAAGATAAAAAAATGGAAAAAAGAATCAAAACTAGATTACAACAAAGAAGGAGAAAAAATCAAACCCCAGTTAGTTGTTGAAAAAATAAATGATCTCTCCCCAGATGATACTATAATTTCAACTGAAGTTGGACAATGTCAAATGTGGGCTGCCCAATTTTTTGAATTCAAGAAACCTAGAACCTTAATAACTAGTGGTGGCCTAGGGACAATGGGATATGGACTACCTGCGGCGATTGGAGCGCAAGTTGGCAAGCCCAACAAAAAAGTTTGGAATATTGCTGGAGATGGCAGCATACAAATGACAATCCAAGAAATCGGTACAGCAGCTAAATACAATCTCCCGATAAATGTAGCCATACTAAATAATAATTACCTAGGTATGGTTAGGCAGTGGCAAGAACTCTTCTTTGATGAGAGATATTCTGAAACTTCATTAAAAGATAATCCAGACTTCGAAAAGATAGCAGAAGGTTTTGGAGCCAAAGGAATGGTTATAGAGGACAAAGGTAACGTAGAGGAAGCTATAAAAATAGCAAACTCATCAGACAAGCCATATGTAATAGATTTTAGAGTAGATAATAAAGAAAATGTATATCCAATGGTCCCAGCCGGCGGTAGCCTCACTGAGATAATCAGTAGGAGAGATGCTGAAGGTGTATAAAGATGCCAATAAAGAAAGAAAATAATTTAGGCTTACACATATTGGGATTATTAGTAGAAAATAAACCTGGAGTTTTAAATAGGGTTGCAAGCCTTTTCAGAAGAAGAGGTTTTAATATTGAGTCTATATCCGTGGGAGTAACAGAAAATCCTGAAATTTCTCGGATGACTATAACCTTAAAAGGTAATGAGCAGACTCTAGAACAAGTTATAAAGCAACTAAACAAGCAGATCGAAATAATAAAAGTATCTGAGATGGATAGAGAATATGTTGAGAGGACATTAGCACTTATAAAAGTAAATGCCACTGATTCTAAATCTAGATCAGAAGTAATGCAAATTGCAGATATATTTAGAGCAAACATCGTAGACGTTGGAAAAAAAGCTATGACGTTGGAAGTTACAGGGGATAGAGACAAGATAAATGCAATAACAGACATATTAAAGGATCATGGAATAAAAGAGCTAGCAAAAACAGGTTCCGTTGCTATGTCCCGAGGTCAAAAATCAATTAGAGGAGAATAAAGATGACTGTAGTATATAAAGAAGAAGATGCTAAATTAAAAGAACTTGATGATAGGGTGGCAATAATAGGATACGGGAGCCAAGGACGCGCACACGCACTTAATTTAAAGGATAGTGGAGTAGATTTAGTAGTTGGAGTCAGAAAAAATGGTGAATCGTGGAGGAAGGCTAAAAACGATGGAGTCAAAGTAGAAGAAATATCAGATGCAGTTAGAGATAGCAAATACATATCTATATTGATACCAGATGAGGTTCAGCCCCAAGTATACAAAGAAAAAATTTCTGACTATGTAGAAGACGGGGATGCTTTACTCTTTGCTCATGGATTCAACATTCATTATAATCAAATAGTACCTCCTCAAGATGCAGATATAGCGATGGTTGCACCAAAAGGTCCGGGTGATTTAGTTAGAAGAGTTTACAAAAACGGAGGAGGTACTCCAGGTTTAATGGCTGTATATCAAGACTATACTGGAAGGGGCAAAGATATTGCTTTAGGATATGCAAAAGGTATCGGATGTACAAGAGCTGGTGTGATAGAAACATCTTTTAAAGAAGAAACAGAAACTGACCTTTTTGGAGAACAAGTTGACCTTTGCGGAGGGGTTACCAGCCTCATAAAGACTACCTTTGAAATTTTAGTTAATAAAGGCTATCAACCTGAAGTCGCATATTTTGAATCATTACATGAACTAAAACTGATTGTGGATCTTATTCATGAAAAAGGACTGGAAGGGATGTGGAAATCCGTGAGTAATACAGCAGAATACGGCGGACTTTCAAGAGGAGATAGGGTAATTGATGGTAGAATCAAAGAAAACATGGAAGAAATACTTGAGGAAATTCAAAATGGTGAATTTGCAAGAGAATGGATACTTGAAAATAAAGCCGAGAGACCTTCTCTCAAAAGGTTAAGAGAAGAAGAAAGGAATCATATTATAGAAGAAGTCGGGAAAGCTCTTAGGGGCACCATGCCTTGGCTAGACCAATAAATGGGCGTGTGGCCTAGTGGATAAGGCGGCAGCCTCCTAAATTTTGAGGATGATAACTTTAAAGCTTTAAACAGGCTGGTTGCATGGGTGTTTTCAGGTGGAAGCATAAGTAGAGGTTACTCTCCCACTTTTTCTATAGAGGATGAGAAAAAGAAAGAATTGTTTATAGAGATAGCTGAAGAATTAGATTTGGATTATAGGTTTGTGAGAGAAGACGAAGAAGGGAGGGTAGCAGAGGCCTGTATAAAAGAGGATAGTACCAGGTTGGGAAGAGTTTTACACATACTGGGGGCTCCTGTAGGGTCCAAGAGTAAAAAAGCTGAAATAAAACTACCCCAATACTTGAAAGATGAAGACTGTCCCTTCGATGTAAAAGAAAGTTTCTTGAAGATATACCTGATGAACAGGGCAACTGAAAGGAAAGGTAAAGACATAGCTTCCTTGAGAGAAGAAAGGAATAAGAAGTATTTAACCGAACTCAAGGAACTTATAGAAGAGGTTTTGGATGTTGAGGCTACAATAAGTGAGTACAACATCTACTTTTCAAAAAGAAAGTTTAGAGAGTTGATTAAAAGTTAGTTTGGTGGCAATTGTTGACCGAATCTGTAGGGTTACAAGTCCAAAAATCTAATTCAAACAAAAAACCATAAGAGGGTTCTAATTTTAAAATTTTCTATGACCAAGTTTTACCTACCTTAAAGTTGCAAATTCATATTTATATCTTCCATATCTGGATGGTTTAGATGCTTTAAAGCTCTATCGCTTAATTCATCTTTACTATCCGCATTTGCTATTTCTTCTCTAAGTTCCTGCCATTTTTTGTGTCTCGCAAGAATGTTTACAGGTATTTTATCGATATCTAGTATTTTAGCTATCGCAACTCTGTGTATTCCATCTTTATACAATATTTCACCGTCTCTACCGATACATACAATAGGTTCGAAGTTGTGTGGCTTTAGTTCAAGCCTATGGTCTTTTTCAGGCCAATCAGCATCGTTTTGATGATTTGGGACGTAGCCATCTTTCTTCATACTTTCATATAGTCTATCGACATATTGACATCTCATTTCCTTAAACTCTTCCAAGCTTTCATAACCCCACTTATCTTCGCCTTTCCTAAAGCTTTCTTTAGCATAATCTACATACTCTGTATATTCCCATTCGTAGCCTTCCACAAACCTCTGATATAATGCAATATGAGTGGGATGTTTTTCAATTGGCTCTATGTATTTTCTGTCCCAATCACCTCCATGTACCTGACCAAAACCAAGGGTCTTAGGAATGGCTCTAACCCTATGTTCAATTCTAGATGGGTTTATTCGTATTATTTTATAGGGGTCCGATAATGCTTCATTGTGGTTAGCCCTAAATTTTCTGTAATGGCTATGCCACCTAAAACTCCTATTTTTACCTAGAATCTTAGGAATAAAAAACCAGTATGATCTACGCAATAAGGTCTTTAAACCTTCTTCCTTGTAGATTTCTACTGCTCTGCTTATCAACCTAGACATCTTGACATTTTAAACCTTCTATAAAATAATTTAGCTACAAATTAAATCAGTTTCCCACTAAAGATTTCATTCAAGCTACTTTTTATTTTGATGGGTGATTTTACCATCTTCCTTACCACCATTAAGAATGTTTTTTAGAATATTACTTTTCATTTACAAATAGATTGTAAATTTTAACTTTTTGTATTTTGCTAATCTTAAGAAAAATCGAGGTCAAAATTATTATCGCATATCACAAATCAATTTATTAGTATCCTGAATACTTCCTAAGTCCTTTTTTTAAATTACAATAATCATTTTCCCTAATACTTTCAAGAACAACAATGTCAGCTTTATAAAATAATGAAGAGAAAAGTCGTTTTAAATGTTCCTTTTTATCTGTTGATGAAAGTACATCATCTGATAAATTTTTACACCACTCCAAATAATAGGATGGAAAGTCCCCTTTGTAAGAAAATACTCCTCTACAAATTAAATGTGCAAGTTCGTCTGGCTTAGAGGGGACAGGAATCCCATCTACCAGCCTAGCGTTTTCAAAAAAAGATTTTTCCACTTCTATATCCACTCTTCTCATGCTACCATCCATTGGTGATTCGTATGCTAGATGGTTCATAAGATGTACTATGATATCCCCATAATAACCTTTCCATTCTGTATAATCTGAGTTAGGTTTATTGACATTAATATCTAAGATGGTGCTAAAAAGTATTTTTATTGCTTTGTATGGGTTTTTTATTAATATTTTTATTACATCGAGGGGTTTATCAATTGCAAAAAAAATTAAATCTTTTATACGATTTTGCTTTTTTTTAAGGTACCCAACATTTTTAGCAATTTTTATCGCTTTGTTAAAGTCTGAATGATAAACATAAATATCGATATCTCCTCCTAGGATAGATTTGGGTAAATTTTGATACCCTCTAGGTACCACAAACTCTATATCTTTTTCCTTGAACTTATCTAGCAAATTCTTAACAAGCTCTTCTTCTTCTTGCTTAAATTCCATCTTTGACCTCTATTAGGTCTCTTTTTCCTTGTTTAACTGCCTCCGAAAACTTCCTAAATTCTTCAGGTGAGAAATCTAATCGGAAATCGCCAATATGTAAATGAATGACGTCCCCTTTGTTGTATTCTACAAGAATTTCTTTTCCATCCTTAAGGCTAGTTGTTGAAAGCTTCTTTTCAATTATTCCCATCTTTAAGCCTCATTTCAGATTCTTCAATACATTTTGCAAATTTTAAATAATCATCAATAGAAAGCTCAATACGAAAATTTCTAACGTGCACATGTATAGACTCGCCAATATTATCCTCAACAACCATTTTGGTTTTTGAAAAAGATGGTGAAGAAGGTAATCTAGATTCTCCTATTTTTCTTATATATATATTCATTTGAACCACTTCGTTTAACTCTTAATATCTTAACCAATAATAATTTTAAATTGCTAATACATCATCAAATATTTTACCTGAGCTAGTATTCATATCAAAGTCGTTATCGTTGGTTCTTTAATTGACACTTTATTCAAATCCGTATTAAATCCAAAATATTCCAACAAGTATTTTAACCATCGAAAAATCATTTCTTTAATTACTTTAATATTAAATCTAGAAACGATTATAAAACAAGATAAAAAATACGAATGTTTAGTTTAAAGAGTTTTAACAATTAATTCAATTCTATGTTTTTATTTATATCCTCCATATCAGGATGGTCTAAATGTTCTAATCCTTTATCACTTAATTCATCTCTACTGTTTGCTTTTGTTATTTTTTGTCTAAGTTTCTGCCATTCTTTGTGCCTCACCAATACTCTAACTGGAATGGATCCAAGTTCAAGAATTTTAGCAATTATCATCCTATGTCGTCCATCATCAAAAATAAGGCGACCATCACTTCCGATATCTATTAAAATTTCTCGTTTTTGAGAGATAAAGCCGTCTTGTTTCAGAGGAACATCTTTATCCTTTACTCCTTCCTTATGAATTTCCTCCTGAGAGTTATATCCTTCCTCTTTTATTTTTTCAAAAAGTCTGTCTAATCCTTCTAAACGGTTCTGAAGTTTTTCTTTCGTTCCGTATCTTTTGCTGGGGTCTATGTTACCCTCTTCTATATCTTTTATTTTTTTCTTGTAAAATTCCGTATCTTCCCAAGCTAATCCATCTACAAAATGTTTTTTAAATGAGTCATAAAGATAATAATTTTCGAATGGAATTAAGGAACGTTTATTAGATCTATTCCTTGATGATGTGGTTTTGTTAAAAGGTTTGTCTTCTATCCTTTGTTCCCATTCTCCTCCTATCACGTAAGAGTATGTTTTTGAATAATCTTCATCAAACCTGGGTACTACCATGTACTCAACCTCTTTAGGATTCATTCTAATTAGTTTCCAGGGATTGGCTAATGAATTAGTATAGATTAATCTATTTAAGTTGTAACGATATAATGACCTAAAAGGTTTAAGTCTTAAGTTATATTTCGTACAACGATATATCCCAGCAAAAACTCCCAAAATGCCCTCTTCCCGATATATTTCCTTCAATCTGTCTATCTTGGCTTTCTGGACTTCTGTAAAAACCATGTATTACCATCAACCTTCGATGTTTGATATTAATTTAATAAAGTTAGTTTTTAGGCTTTTGACACCAGTTTTATGTCTAAGCCTCAGGACTTGTAGACTCTCCTATACTTCAAAACAACTTCCCCGTCTTCTCCCTCTTCTACCTCCACTTCAAAGATGTCGCCTTTCGATACATCGTGCTCCCTGACAACATCTACAGGTATGGTTATATCTAAAGAATCGGCACCGTGGTGTTCTCGGGCTTTTACTGTTTTAGTCATTTTGCTTTCGTAATCCATCATTGGCATTTATAAGTCCTCACTCTAATGTAATATTAGAACTAGACCTTTAAATAAGTGATGTTGAACCTTATAGTATAATTACGCCACGTCCGTAGAAGAAATTAAATAGAAGAGCAAAGGAAAAAAAAGAAAAGAGAAAACATGACTAAATCTGAAAAAGAGTTGACCAGAGAAGAAAGACGTGTAATCGAGGAGTGTAGCACTGAGCCTAAATTTTCATCGGATTTACTCAACCTTGATAAAAAAGGAACATTTAAATGCAAAAAATGTGACCAGAGACTTTTCGACAGCGAACAGAAATTCAATTCTGGTACGGGATGGCCAAGCTTTTACGATGTGGCAAATAGTGAAGCAATTTCAACCAGAAAGGACAGGAGTGAAGAAGTAGAGAGGATCGAAGTGATTTGCTCAAATTGTGAAGCACACCTAGGACACCTATTCGATGACGGTCCCCAGGATAAGACAGGGAAAAGATACTGCATAAACGGAATCAGTCTAGAGTTCGAGGAAGATGATTGAAACAACAGTTATCGGTGGAGGGTGTTTTTGGTGCGTAGAAGCAGCCTTCAAGCAACTTGATGGAGTTAAAAATGTAACGCCAGGCTATGCTGGTGGCCACAGCGAAAATCCCACCTACAGAGAAGTTTGTAACGCCGGGACTGGGCATGCAGAAGTAGTGAAAATAGAATATGATGGATCGGAGATTTCCTACGAAGATATACTTGAGCTTTTTTTTAAAATACATGATCCAACGACTAAAAATAAAGAGGGGCCTGATAAGGGAGCTCAATATAGATCGATAATACTTTACCTAAATGAAAAACAGAGAGAGAAAGCTGAAAATTTCATCGATAGTAAGCAAAAAGAATATGCAGACAAAATAATGACCGAAATTGAGTTAATGGATGAATTTTATCCTGCAGAGGAAAAGCATCAAAACTACTTTGAAAAGAATGCTAAAAATATTTACTGCAAAACCTACATCAAGCCAAAAGTGGAAAAAGCGAGAGAGTTCGAAAACTGATAAGATAAAAACATTGACTATAAGACAGATAAATAGAATGTTTTTAGCCTAAAAAAGAACCTTTAACAATTTTCAGTGAATTCTTTATTCCAATTTTTATAAACACATATATGGTAAACATTCCTTTTGATGAAAATAAATTCCTCAAGGGGGAAAGTTTACACTTCAAGCAATATGCCAAGTATTCTATAAACTAGAACCTTAAAGCTAAGCAAACTACTATTGAAATGACGTACGCCTAACTTGATATGCTAATCAGAAAGAGGATTACACCTAGCCCTATCAGAAAAACTACAACAGAATGTTCAGTGCAATATCAAAAGCTTATAGGAATGATTAAATGCAAGACAAAAGAAAAAAAGATTTTTGAAATACAAAATAGGGATAAAAATACTTCATGGATAACACGAGTTAAATTTATATATAATACCTAATCGAAATCTTAGAAAACATCATTCTGACTTAAATGTGGTATAGAATATTCTACGGATGTTCTTCACCTAAACAAAGGAGATTCAATGTACAAACCAAGAACTGAGGTATTTATGGAAAAATGATATAACGGTTTCATGAAGGTCTTTTAAGTTACCTACTAACGAGTAAAAATGATTATATTGGGTTGTTTTATAGATACATACAGAGAAATATTTTATAGGTACATACAGAAAAATATAATCCGTTACTTAGTACATAATAAAGATCTTCGTTTGTTAAAAAAGGTTATAAAAATAAATCAAAAAATAGTATAAAAAAAAATAGAGATAAAAAAGTGGCTATATACTAACCCTATAGCATAAATAAAAACATTATAAATAAGGAAAATCGATATCAGAAGTGAATAAATAATATGCCCTTAAGTATGTTTGAATCGGGAATTGATATATTATTAGATTTATTAGGAACATATGGTCCTAAA
>Ga0207421_10001410_pt1 | contig 30999 bp, 29 predicted proteins | sample SodLakKL_010_SED_4_FD_187542 | JGI IMG/M metagenome (GOLD analysis project Ga0207421, IMG submission 187542) | Alkaline sediment microbial communities from Lake Tanatar, Kulunda Steppe, Russia - 8KL_010_SED (SPAdes) (version 2) | ecosystem: Environmental > Aquatic > Non-marine Saline and...
AAAGAATAACCGCGTTATGCCTTCCATGCTGCTGGTCATGGGAATCGGCATTGTGATCTCCCTGTACCACGGCCTGCCAACAAATGAAAAACTTATTGGGTTTTCCCTGCCGGCCATAACCACTTTTGATGTCGCCGATCTCTGGCCGGCGATGCTCCTGGGTGGGTTTGCCCAGATCCCGCTTACTGCCACTAACAGTGTATTGTCAACTTCCTCTCTTTTAAAAACCTACTGGCCGGGACGGGAGATCAGGCCTAAAACCCTTTCTTTGAGCATCGGACTCTTCAACCTGGGGCTGCCCTTCCTCGGGGGAATGCCGATCTGTCACGGGGCGGGCGGCCTGGCCGCCAAGCATTATTTCGGGGCAAGGACCGGCGGGGCCAATATCTCGATCGGTATAATCGAAATCATTGCCGGGCTTTTCCTGGCCGGCATGGCCGCACTGGTATTTGCAGAATTTCCGGAAGCGGTTATTGGGGCAATGATGCTTTTAATTGGCATTGAACTGCTTAAATTTGTCAAAGCCGTTCCCTGGGGTTGGGAATATATCCCACTGGCAGTGACGGTGCTTTTATCGGTCATTTTTAACATGGCCTACGGCTTTATAGCAGGACTGATTCTTTTTTACTTAATCCGTTATTTTTTCCGGCCGCAGGAATCATAAACATTAAAAAACACGCCCCTGATCGGGGCGTTAAACCATCTCCATTCACTTACTTAATACATATCCACCTCTTGGCGGGGAAACTTCCCCGCCCATTTTTTTGCGGGAGGATTTTATCTGTATATTTGACTGAACAATCCCTATCCCTCTTAGCATACAACAGGTTTTATTTCAACACCCCGCGGGCAAAAGTACGGTTAACATCATTAATCTCCACTTTAACCGTCTGGCCAACTTTGTCGCCCGCATTTTCTACATTAATGACAAATCCATGGATCCTCGCTATGCCATGATTTGGGTTGGTAGAATGAGGTTCTTCGATAGTTAACTCCAATACTTCGCCCGCTTTTACCGGCAAAGCCAGATTCTGGATTTCTTTCTGGCTCCCCCGGGCCACGATTCTATATTTTTCTACATGAATATCTTCAGCGCCGCGGATAAAAATCCGCTGGTTTAATTCTTCTTCCAACTTCTTCAAATTCACCCCGCCGGTACCAATGATAATCGCCGCCACTTCATGGTGCATCTCAACCAGGACTGCTTCACTTTTTTCTTTCTGCAGCTGGCGTTTCAACTCGCTCTCGATCCTGGTACTAACCACCAGCGGAGTTAAAACTTTTCCTGAACCACTGCAGTAAGGACAGGACTGTTGAAGGTATTCCGATAAATCCTGGCGCACCTTTTTCCTGGTCATTTCCACCAGGCCCAGGTTGGTCAGGCCTAAAATATAGGTCTTGGTGCGATCATTCTTGATCGAGGTATTGAGCCTGTCGATTACCTTGCGACGGTGATCTTCAACGCTCATATCGATAAAATCAATAATAATTATGCCGCCAATGTCGCGCAGACGGACCTGGCGCGCTATTTCTTCTGCCGCCTCAAGGTTGGTTTTTAAGATCGTGTCAGCAAGATTACGCCGCCCTATATATCTGCCTGTGTTTACATCAATTACCGTCAGGGCTTCAGTTTCATCAAACACCAGGTATCCTCCGCTCTTTAACCAGACCTGGCGGGAGAGCGCTTTTTCAATTTCTTTTTCTACCCCGTATCGCTCAAAAATAGGTTCTTTTTCTTTATAGAGCTTAACCTTGGACTTAAGATGAGGTGAAATGTAGTCTACTATTTCCCGAACCTTGTCATATTCATGCTCATCATCAACCAGGAAACTGCTGAACTCTTCTACAAACAAGTCCCTGGCAATCCGGCAGGTAAGTGATAAGTCCTGGTATAGAATGGCCGGTGCAGTTTTCTGTTGGAAGCGGGTCAAGATCCGGTTCCAGAGCTGGATCAAAAACTGGAGATCCTGCTGCATGACTTCGGTATCTACTCCTTCAGCAACCGTTCTTATGATCAGCCCAAGCTCCCTGGGCTTCAACTTCTCCACTTCCCGGCGCAATCTTTCCCGTTCGGTCTGGCTCTCAATCCGCCTCGACACCCCAATGTAATCGGCTCCTGGAGCCAGCACCAGGTACCGTCCGGGTATGGTGATCTGCCCCGTCACCCGGGCCCCTTTACTGCCAAAGGGCTCTTTAACCACCTGGACCATTACCTCTTCGCCTACCCGGAGTAATTTTTCAATTGAAATACGGGAAGGAGGAGGACTGTCTTCTGAATCGTCAGTAAAAACATCATCCACATACAAAAACGCATTTTTTTCCAGGCCAATATCGACAAAAGCAGCCTGCATACCCGGCAAGACATTAGCCACAACTCCCTTGTAAAGGTTTCCCACTACCCGGTACTGCAGGGGGCGCTCAATATCTAATTCTACCAGCTTGCCTTTTTCCAGCAGGGCCACACGAGTAGCCCGGTTATCACAATTCACGATAATCTTCTTATCGATTATAATTCACATCCCTTCAGACAATGGCTGCAGGAATTGTTCATGCTCTCTGTACAACCTCTCGCGGTGCAATTCCCAGTGCGCTTTATAGTTACATTCACAGAATAATTCCTTTTCGAGCTGTTCAATAACAAAAAAAGGCGACACGCCCCCCTTGCTGCCGGCCTGCAGCAGCATATGCAATTCAAGGGGAGTGTCTTTTACAGGCTCTTTGAAATATGCTTCGAAAATATAGGGCCTGACATTAACATAAGTTTTTTTCCTCTTTTTCTTTGTTCTTGGAGCCAATATTTCCTCTCTGGCCAAAAGCCTTTCAAGGGCCTGCCGGTATTGCGATAAATCTACCCTGCAGCCCTCTTCAGCCACAAGCGCCGCCCGGTAAAGAGCGGCATTAACAAAGGAAGGCAGTGAAGGAGCGTTATAATCCTCGCTGCAGGCCCCTGTTAAAATCAGGCCCTCCGGAAGCTGTTCACTTAAAGCAGAAATGAACCGATGCGGGGTAACCGTCCCGGAAAAGAATACTTCTCCCAATTCCTCAGATGCTGTAACATTTACCGGCAGTGGGGCGGCAAGATTAAACCGCAAATGCGGATTGTATCCTTCACTGTAAGCCAAAGGGAGCTCGCTTCTGCGCAGAGCCCTTTGAAACAAGCGCATCATGTCCAGGTGCGAAATATGTTTTAAAGCATCCCTGCGGGCAAAGCTAAACCGGATCCTGGTCATATTGTTTCTCCTTGATTATAATCATCACTGCTAAAAGCTTTTTGATGCTCCCTGACAAAAATTTCTCTTTTGATACCACAATCCAGGTGATCCCAGGGCAGCAAATCATTATATGCAAACCGGCGCTGAGCAAAATCCTCCGGTTTAACACCCGCTTCCTGAAAAGCCTGTCGCCAGAGAGGCATGGAAAAGTATTCGGTCCAACCATCGAAACGGCACCCAAGGCTAAAAGCCCGTTCCAGGGCGGGAGCAAGGCGGCGATCGCCCCGCGCAAAAACAGCCTCCAGGAAGCTGGTCTCAGCATCATGCCAGCTCAAATCTACCCCGGGCATTTTCTTGAAACCCTGCTGTATAATCTCCTGGCGATAGGCAACTTCAGAAAGCGGCAGCTGGGGTTCCCACTGGAAAGGCGTGTGAGCCTTGGGAACAAATGTGGAAACACTCACCGATAAACTTATCTTTCGGCCCACTTTACGCCGGAAGTACTGCCTGATCCTGCTGCAAAGGTCAACTATTGCTTCAACATCAGCTTCAGTTTCAGTTGGCAGGCCAATCATGAAGTAAAGTTTAAATCCCTGCCAACCCGCTTCGACGGCATCAACAAGCGCAGAAAAGATTTCTTCTTCAGAAATATTCTTTTTGATTACCCGGCGCAGACGCTCTGTTGCCGCTTCCGGTGCAAAAGTAAGATTACTCCGTTTACCCCGGTGCAGCCTGTCCGCAAGTTTGATCGAATACGAGTCCAATCTAAGAGAAGGCAAATTGCATTTTACCTGCTCACCGGACAAAGCACGGTCCAACTCTTCGATTAGTTCATCAAGGTGAGGGTAATCAGTGCTGCTTAAAGAGGCCAGGGATAGATCCTCATAACCGGTTTTTGCAATTTGTTCACAGGCTATCTCCAGGATTTTTTCCCTGCTGCGGCGCCTTACTGGCCTGAAAATATAACCGGCCTGGCAGAAGCGGCAACCCCTGCTGCAACCCCTGAACAGTTCAACTACGGCCCGATCATGGATTGCTTGAATATAAGGAATTACTGGCGCAGCAGGGTAGGGGGCGCTGTCCAAATCTTCGACCAGCCTTTTCTTAATCACTGCCGGAACCCTGGGATCTTTTTTTTCAAGGTTTTCGAGTTTTTCTCCCCTGTAGACTGGTTGATACTGGGATGGAACATACACTCCCTCTTGTTCAGAAAGCCTTACCAGGAGATCTCTGCGATCATAGGCTTCCTGTTTTAAATCTTTTATAATAGCCAGTATTTCAGGAAGGCACTCTTCAGATTCACCCAGAATAAAAAAGTCAAAAAAAGGAGCCAGCGGTTCCGGGTTAAATGCGCAGGGCCCTCCCCCGACAACCAGGGGATCTTCTTCATCGCGCTGCTCGGTGAAAAGCGGGATTTTGGCCAAATCGAGCATGTTCAGAACATTGGTATAACTCAATTCGTATTGCAGGGAAAACCCGACCAGGTCAAATGCAGCAAGCGGCTTCCAGCTCTCAAGGGTAAACAGGGGCATATCATGGGCCCGCAGCAGTTCTTCCATATCATCACCCGGGGCAAAAACTCTCTCCATAAGCATATCAGGTATGTTGTTGACGCTGTCATAAAGGATTTTTAAGCCCTGGTTAGACATGCCCACTTCATACAGGTCGGGAAAAGCCAGGGCCATCTTTACTGCCGCTGTGGCATGATCCTTCTTTCGGGCATTCCACTCATTACCAACGTAGCGGGCCGGCTTTTGCACTTTCGCCAGAAGGCGCTTTATTTTTGAATCTAAAGTCTGCATATCAGCACATCTCAATCATAAACATATTCTTACTTCAACAGCTATTTCCCTGGCTTTTTAGACAGGAGCAATTATAAATCAGGAATCATAATATCATATCATTACCGGTTTGATAAGTTGTCTCAAAGCAGTCCCTTTTCCCTAAAGCTAAAGAAGCAGCCATCCCCGATGATAATATGATCCCTTACAGCTACCCCCAGGATGTTTCCGGCATCAACCAGGCGCCTGGTAACCTCAAGATCCTGTTGACTGGGACTGGGATCACCGCTTGGATGGTTGTGAAACAGGATTACTGTTGCTGCACTTTTACGCAGCGGTATTGTAAAAATCTCCCGAGGGTGGACTATGGAAGCGCTTAAACTGCCCACCGAAATTTCTTCCCTGGATATAACATGACTCTTGGTGTTTAATAGCAAGATTTTAAAATATTCCTTCTTTTTGTAGCGCAATTCTTCCATAAACAAGTCGGCAGCCTGCCTGGGGCTTGTAATACTTCCCGTTTCTTCCCGGGGTGATGTAGCCAACCGGGAACCCAGCTCGAGGGCTGCTTTAATAGTAACTGCTTTATCAGGCCCTATCCCCCTATTTTCCTGAAGATCTTCCAGGGAAAGATGGGGCAGGTTACGCAGCCCCCCGCTTTTGGTAAGAACCCTGGTTGCCAGCTGCACAGCCGATTCTGTCCTGCTGCCGACACGGAGCAAGATCGCCAGCAATTCGGTATTGGACAGTGCTTCTGCCCCCAAAGCAATCAGCTTTTCTCGGGGCCGTTCCTCGAGTGGCAAATCCTTAATAGTAATACAATCATTCTCCATTAACCGCCATCCTTTCTGCTTAGCCATGTTGGAATCTTCATCTGAATCAATAAATCAAAAAGCAAGCTCAACGGCAAACCAACCACATTGAAATAGCATCCTTCAATCTTGTCAATAAATATTGCCCCGCGGCCCTGGATACCATAAGCACCGGCCTTATCAAAGGGCTCGCCGCTTTCAATATAGCGATCGATATATTCCCGTTCCAGGGCTTTCATCCACACCTTCGTCCTGGAAACCCCGGTTTGGAAACAGCCCCCGGCAATATCGTAAAGCGCCAGGCCGGTGTAAACTTCATGTTTATTACCGCTCAATAATTCCAGCATCCGGGCGGCATCATTATGATCTGCCGGTTTTCCCAGGGTGCGCTTCCCGCAAACTACAACCGTGTCAGCGGCCAGCACAAAACCACTTTCCAGACGGCTTACCACATCAAGCGCCTTTTTTTGGGCCAGTTTAATCACTATTTCCCCCGGCTTTTCTCCATTCGTTATATCTTCAGAGACCTCAGGTTCAACAACCGTAAATTCAAGGCCCACCTGTCTCAACAATTCGGCTCTCCTTGGTGATGCAGACGCTAAAACCAGGTTCATTTCCCATCACCTATATTCGTTTGCCTGATCATCCTGCAGGTCACTCCCTCCAGGTAATAAGCGGCGAGGCCGGTAAATATTCCGGTCGGTATTGATAATAGCAACAAAAAGGGGAAATAGCCCCTTAGAAGTTCAAAACTGGCTATGATCAAACTGGCCATGGCCAGCTGGGTCAGGTTGTGTGTAGCCGCTCCTACAACGCTGACCGATATAAGGCTAACCACTCCCTTTTTTTGAAATATTAAAACCAGGCCCATAGCAAGGCAGCTTACTACCCCTGCGGTTACACTCAGCCAAAATCCAAAACCGAATAACCCGCCAACAAAAATACTACCCAGCACCGATCGGATAACGGCAACCAGCAGCCCGCTGCGCAAGCCAAACAAGATCAAGGCCAGGAGAGTAATAATATTGGCCAAACCAATCCTTACTCCGGGTACCGGCATCGGTAAAGGCATCGCAGCCTCGACAGTATGAATTACTACCGCAAAAGTAATCAGCAGTGCCAGGTAAGTTAAATATCGCAATCGGTTTCTGGCCTGGAAACCAGCGCTCGGCATATCTATATTCCTCTCGAAATATTCTGTGTTCGCATAAACAAAGAGTTTAGCGCCTATTAAATTTAACCTGCTTCGGCTATATGCAACGAAGTCATATAATCTTTATTCCAATTCAATTGTATCCTGCAGGCCGCTGGTATAGGTTATTTCCATATCGGGAGTAACAAATATCCCTTCAATCCCGGCCATCTCTTTAATCAAATCATATCCTTCTTCAGGCCCAAGGATAAAAGCAATCGTAGATAAAACGTCCGCCTTCATTGTCTCATCAGCAATTACAGTAACACTGGCCAGTTCAGTAGCCGGCATACCGGTTTGAGCATTAAGAATATGGTGATACTTAACCCCGTCTTCTTCAAAAGCACGTTCGTAGTCACCCGAAGTATCCACGGCCCTGTCCTCTAAAGGCAGTACCGCAATCATATCCCTTTCATCCCTGGGGTTCCTGACCCCAATCCGCCAGGGTTCGCCGTCCGGACGTCTCCCCAGCAAGCCTATATCGCCGGCATTGACATAGGCATTTTCCACCCCTGCCTCAATTAGAATTTCCAGGGCTTCATCCACAATAAACCCTTTGGCAATACCCCCCAGTTCCAGGGCCATTCCCGATACAGGCAGATAAATAGTTTGTTCTTCCGGATCAAGCTCTACCAGTGAATAGTCCACAAGATCCAGGGTGTTTTCTATTTCTTCCGGTTCAGGCACCCTGTAATCTTGATCGGAAAAAAACCCCCACAGGTCGGTCAAAGGCGCTACGGTAGGATCAAAAGCGCCGCCGCTCATTTCAGCATACTCCAGGGCCTGCTCGAGCACGTAAAAAACTTCACTGCTTACCTGGACAGGTCTCTGCCCTGCATGATCGTTGATTTTTGCAACATCACTGTCCGGAATGCTCCTGCTGAAAAGCTCTTCCAGCCTTTCAATTTCAGCAAAAACCTGATCCCTGATCTCTTCAGCGTCCCTTACACCCCGGGCTTGAAATCTCAGTTCGGCAACGGTATCCATGGTCATGTGGGTATAAGTAAAAGTATCTACAGCATAAAATGTGCGTGTGTAAAAATACCCGAACATCAGGACCAGGACCAGAAGCGGTATAACATAAACAGGTTTAATATATTTTGCAACCCGGCCACTTTTATTTTCAGCCGGGCTGGTATTTTTGCTTGCTGACAAAATTCATTTTCCTCCTTTAGCAAAAACCGGGCCTATCTATATATTATTAACCGGGTAAAATCGAAAAGGACAGGGCTAAAGCGGGTTATATCACCCTGTCCATTCAAATACCGGACTGCAGCCGGTGCAATTTAACGCCCGGTGTAAAAAATTACAACCAGCACAGCACCCAGAAGTAAAGCCAGGATTAACTGGTCGAAGTTTAAGTTCTTCGTTGTCCATTCAATCGGGTTAAAACGAAGCCTGCGCCTGATGACACTTTCACTTTCTTCCTCGTATTCTCTATCTGTGCGGTCTGCCATCCTCCGCATCGCTTCGCCGGTTTTAACATACCCCTCATCAATACTCTCGTCCAGGCTCCTGGAACGATCAGCAAATTTTCTTGCAGCATCCCCAGTTTTTGTATAACCTTCGTCAATAGCCTCATCCAGGTAGCGGGTTCGCTCTGCCAGACTGCGTCCTGCTTCTGCTGATTTTTGAAAAGCACCGTCTATGCTCTTATCCAGGGTCGTTATATACTGGCAAAACTGGTACAGGTTACGCCCGGTTTTCATATATAAATTGTCCACCGAAGAATCAAGAGCCGTCCCGTAATGGCAAAACCTTTTAAACAGGGCTTTTCCCAGGGGATTAAAAATTAAGTATTCCACACTTACCCAGGGCGGCAGGTGAATGCCTCGCTGCAGGATAACAGCCATGTTAAGGAACAGCAGCAATCCTGCTATAATCAACCTGACAGCGCCCCAGATCCCATCCAGGCTATAAATACCCACCACCTTGGAAGCGTAGGGAATTAGCGTAGAGATCATCTGCGGATACGCTCCCAGGATGATACAAAAAGCCGACGTGCCGATTATGGCCAGGTAACTGCTAACAGGAGGTTTCCTGTGAATTTTTGCCCGCCCCTTGATGAAACCAAAACCGATTAACTTGCAGAAAGAAGCCGCAGTACCAATGCTTGCTATCATCAACATCGTTTCCGCCGGGCCCATGTCGTAAAATGCGTATTTAAGCAGGTATTTGCTCACGTAACCGTTAAAAAGCGGGAACCCGGAAATAGCCAAAGCCCCGACAATTCCTCCCAATGTAGCCAGGGGCATAGCTTTCCAGATGCTTTGCTTTTCCTGTTCTTCTTCCTCGGAATCAATATGAGTCAAATCATGCAGGTCTTCAGTATTGGTGGCATAAAAAACTGCGCCAACGCTCATAAATAGCAGAGCCTTATAAAGCATATGGTTAACCACGTGCAGAAGGGCTCCGTCTGTAGCCAATTCCGTGGCCAGGCCCACCCCGGCCACCATGTAGCCTACCTGGCTGATAATGTGGTAGGATAACAGGCGGCGCATATTGTGCTGAAGCATGGCCATGGTAACACCGGCCAGGGCCATAGAAGCTCCCATGTACATTATTATTTCACTCGGCGGCAGGATCCTGGCAATGGCGAAAACCCCGATCTTGGTAGTTAGTCCGGCTAAAACTACGCTTGAAGGAAAATTTGCCGATGGGTAACCACGGGCCACCCATAAATGGAATGGCAGGAAGGCCGCTTTGAAACCAAACCCGACGATAAAAAATGCCAGCCCGGCCTCGGGAGTGGTTAAAACAAAGCTGCGCGCCTCTTCGTAATGGAGAAGAATCCCAAGGAGGACGATCAATCCCCCGGCCAGGTGAAACGAGAGGAAGTATAAACCTGCCATCAAGGCATCCGGAGTCTTCCTGAGCAGTATTAAACCCGCTGTAGACAAGGTTAGCATTTCCCAAAAAATGAACAGAGTCACAAAGTTATCAGAAAATACAATACCTACAGCGCTGGCCATGGCCACTACGGCAACTGCCTGTTCGCTGGGCCTTGAAAGTTGCAGGCCGTACAGAAGAGCAAAGGCGCCAACCAGGGTGAACCCAAAAACAGCAATCCTGCTGTATTCGTGTTCGCTAAAAGATACCGGGGCCAGGACCACGTCCCCAAACAAAACTGCTGAACCCAGTGTGGCTTCAGTTAAATCGTAATAGGCCAGGAAAAAAAGAATTCCGATTACTCCAAGCATTAGAATATAACGCATAATCTTAGGCCCAAAAATTACTCCAGGAACAAGAATTATAGGTAGTGCTATACCTGCTATAACAAATATATTGATCCTAATCACTCCATTACTATACTAATCTTGTTATTTTATGTTTACTATTGTTGTAGACGATAAAGCCTTTAAAGTCAACCGGTTAAAAAGAGCTCGGTTACCATTTTTCAAACAAAAGTTTGCTCCAACAATCAAGCGCCGTATGAAAAAACGATAAAGAGAATAACTCCGAGCACAAAAGCCAGCAGCAGGTTGTCAAAATTTAAATTCTTTATGTTCCACTGCTCCTGATCCCACCAGAAAAAGCTCTTAAAATGTTCCCTGAGCCGCCTGTCCCGGTCAAGTCCTTTTCCGGACACATAATAGGCTGATTGCCCCGCTTCATCATGCCCCAGATCCATAATATCTATGCTGCCGGTATATTCTGATTGTACATCCTCGTTATCAGCATGCTCGTAAAACTGCCCAAGGGCCATGTCATTTATATTAACTTCCCGGAAGAAAAATGACAGGACCAGCTGTGGGATGGGCTGAATAATCAGTCTTTGTATACAAAGCTTGGCCGGTGGGGCCCACTCAAACCATCCCCTTGACGATGCCGGCAGGTAAATAAACAGGGCCAGTAGGATTACCAGCGCCACTTTGCGCAGGGGATACCACTCAAAAAACCCAAACCCGTAAATGTTGGCAATGCTGTATTCGCTGAATCCAAGCAGTTGTGACCCGGGGATAAGCAAATATTCCAGCAGCAGGTTGGGAAAAACACCTATACCCAGGACCAGTGCGGCATAAACAACCAGGACAAAACCGGCCGAAAACGGAAGCTTGTACTCCCGATCAAGATCTTCCGGCACCCGACCAAGAAACACCCCCTGAAAAAGCTTCAAAAAGTAACAAATCGTTAGAGCACTGGTAATGAAAAATAAGCGTTCGGCAACATAAATGCCATAAATATCAAAGTGTTTATAAGCCTCCAGCATGGAATCGTGAATCAAAGTTTTACTGGCAAAACCGTTAAAACCTGGTATGCCGGCTATTCCCAGCGCCGCTACTACAAATGTAATCGTCACCAGGGGCATTTTTCTGGCCATACCGCCAAGGCGGGACAGTTCCAGTTCATGGGTTAACATATATACTACCCCAATCATGGAAAAAAGACCGGCCTTAAAAACAGCGTGGTTGGCGATGTGATAGAGGGAGCCGGTAAAGCCCATCGCCCCTTCCAGGCCCATAAATACAGCTACACCGAGACCGGCGGCAATATATCCCATCTGGCTGATACTGCTGTAAGCGAGGATCCGCTTGGTATTGCTTTGCAAAAGAGCCATTATAGCGCCAGCCAGCATGGTCACTATTCCTATCCACATCAGGGCGTAACCGCTGTTAAAAATAAAAAACCATTCAGCTGCACCGACTTCTCCGGCCGGCCGGAACAAGATCAGGCTGATTCTAAGAATTCCGTAAGCCCCGGCCTTAATCATGATCCCTGACAGCAGGGCGCTGGCCGGTGAAGGAGCCACTGGATGAGCCAGAGGCAGCCAGATATGCAGAGGCACCAGGCCGGCCTTTATACCAAAACCAACCAGGAACAAAACCAGGATAGTCAGGCGCTGACCACCCAGGTCTTCCAATGCCGGGACCATATCTAAATGACCGGTACTGCCAAATAGGAGCAGGATAGCAAATAAAAGTGCAAGCCCGCCTAAAATAGCCATATAGAGATAAAGCGATCCTGCCTGCAGGGCTGCCCGGTCCTGTTTATGGATCACCAGCACAAATGAGCTGAAAGTCATAATCTCGAAAAATATAAAGAGTGAAAAATAATCGCCGGCAAATACTACACCCAGTATTGCCCCCAGGGTAAATATCAAAAAGCTGTAGTAGCGGCGGAGATTATGCTCATAGTCCATGTAGGAAAATGAAAACAGCACCGCCAGGAAATAGACCAGGGTTATCAGAACCGCAAAAACCCAGCTGACGATATCAACACTAAAATAAAGGCCAAACTGCATAAATTCGATCAAATCACAGCAGACTTCTCCCTGCAGCACATAAGGAAGAAGCCACATGACACCGATCAGTGAAAAAAGTGAGGCAAGAATAGCTCCCGCTTTGCGAATTAGCATCTTGCTTTCGGGAAACAAGTACAGCACAATCCCGGTTAACATGGGTACCAAAACCAGGTACAGAGGGACATAGGTGCTAAATGTTACATCCACGGGCTAAATCACCTCAGTATTAAATAGACTATTAAAACAAACCTCCCCTTAGTAAGAAATCCGATGTCATCTGAGACAGATCGAAAGGTATATTTATGGGTGACAATCCAAAAATAACAGTACTTATAGCCAGTATAACCAGTGGCGCCAGCATTTTCGGGGTGGCATCTTGCACGTTAAGCTGTAAAGCGTGTCCATGCTCTTCATCCCCTACCATCTCGAAAAAGGCCGGTACAATAATGGGCAAGTAATAAAGGGCATTCAGCAAACTACTGACCAGCAGCACAATGACATAGAAGGTAGCATTAGCATCTAAAGCTCCAAGGCCAAGGGTCCATTTACTCAAGAACCCGTTCAAAGGCGGAATCCCGATCATGGCCAGGGCAGCTATAGAAAAACAGGCCATAGTGAAAGGCATTTCCCGGCCGATACCTCCTAAATCAGAGATGGACCGCTTGCCGGTCTTCCATATGATCGCCCCTGCTGCAAGAAAGAGGCAGCTCTTCATGATCGCATGGCAAAAGATGTGAAACATGGCTCCGGTGATGGCATTTTCATTAAGTATACTTAAACCTAGAAGAACATAGCCCATCATCCCCACGCTGGAATAAGCCAGGCGGCGTTTCAAATCGTTCTGAGTCAAGGCGACGGCGGATCCAAGCAAAATTGTTATAACAGCCAGAACTCCCAGCACGATATCCCAGTTGTTGGTCTGCATAACTTCAACTGAAAATGCATTAAAGATAACCCTGAACAAACCGTAAGCCCCTGTTTTGAGCATCACTCCGGAAAGCAGGGCGCTGGCGGGCGAAGGAGCAACCGGGTGAGCATCAGGTAACCAGACATGAAGCGGAAACATGCCGGCTTTCATGCCAAAACCAATCACAAAGCACATAAAGGCCAGGAATGCCAGCAGGGTCCCTTCCTCTAGTATATTTCCCACACCAAGGGATACGGTCCCTCCAAGCTCAAAAGTTATAATAATACCAAAGAAGAGAGCAAGACCACCGATGATGGTCATGACCAGGTACTTATAACCTGCTTTCAGAGCCTGTTCTGTCTCTTCATGGACCACCAGGATATAAGAAATAAGAGACATTAACTCGAAAAACACAAAGAGGGTAAAAAAGTCTCCAGCCAGGAATATTCCAAGGCAGCTGCCCAGGGTAAACATCAAAACCGCATAATAACGGCTCCCTCCGTGTTCTTCGGCCATGTAATCAATAGAGTAGATTGTGCATAAAAGCCAAATGAAAGCAGCTATGGCGGTCAGGCTAAAACTAAGCACATCAAGCCTGATTGAAATTTCCAGGTTCGGCAGTATTTCAAAGAAAGTATGTTGAACAATGCCGCCTCTCACTACAAAAGGATAGAGTGTCAGGACAAGCAGGAAAGTTACAGCGCTTGTCACCACGGCTAAAATATCACGTAGTTTATCCGATCTGCCGCTGGCTGACATCAGGATTGGGGTCATAATAATTGGGAAAAATATTACAAACATTATTATTGTAATTGCTGTCGCTTCATCCACCGAAGCCACCTCCAAAAATCATTATATAGTTCAACTAAGTTTACGGCAATATTTTTAAACAATCCCAGGATTGTTAAAAAAACAACTGCAAGGCATTTTCCAACAACACTATAGTAGGCCTGGAGAAAACTCCGAAAAAGATTATGGCAGCCATCCCAACTATAAGCGGTATTAGCATCTGACGAGGTACCGGTTTTACTTCGTGTTCAAATTCTTCCTGCTGCATAAACGCATTTACAATAATTGGCATATAATAGGCTGCATTCAGCAAACTGCTGGCCAGGATAATCACCACGAAAATGGGCCTTCCAATTTCAAGGGCGCCAAGGGCCAGGTACCATTTGCTGATTAGACCCCCGGTTCCTGGAATACCAATCATGGAGGCGCTGCCTATGGTAAAAGCAATCATGGTGATGGGTAAAACCTGCCCGATTCCTCCCAGCTGTTTGATCTGGCGAATACCGGTGGCATAAATGATCACCCCGGCGCACATAAAGAGCATCGACTTCATGATCGCATGCACAAGCAAATGATAGAACCCACCGGTTATCGCAATGGTGTCGTCAAGCCCAATTCCCAAAAACACATAACCGATTTGGCCGATGCTGGAATAGGCAAGCATCTTTTTTATATCAACCTGAACCATAGCAAATATAGACCCAAACAACATCCCCATTGCAGCAAGCCAGAGTATGATTTCATTGAGCGGTATTGACTCGAGCAGCGGCCGGGGAAAAAGCTGGTAAAACATAATAAACAGGGCAAAAGCGTATATTTTAATCACCAGGCCTGAAAGCATGGCGCTTGAGGGTGACGGGGCCGAGGCATGGGCATCTGGAAGCCAGACATGAAGCGGGAATAAAGCTGCCTTGGTCCCAAACGCTACAATAAATAATGCTGATGCGGCAAACATATTGTTAGGGTACTGCTCCATCGCAGCAGGCAAATATTGATTAACCAGGTCGTAATTCATGTGCCCGGTAACCATGTACAGCATTGCCACACCCAGCAAAAAACAACCGGTTCCCATGGCGCTCAAGATCAGGTATTTAAAACTTGCTTCCAGGCAGGCGCGATCTTCCTTGATAGAAATAATTGCACAGGCCGAGATAGCGCATATTTCCATTAGAACAAACAGGTTAAACAGGTCATTAGTCAGGGCTATTCCAGCCATTGAACCGACAACCAGGGCATACAAGGTATAGTACCAGCCCATTACTTCAGTCTTAAGTTCGTGTTCCAGGTCTTTCAGGGCATAAATCATGATCCACAGGCTAACGGCCAGGATAATTAACAGCATGTAAGCCCGGATCAGGTTCACCTTTAACTCTATGCCCCACGGTGGAGGCCAGCCGCCCATGTAGTAAGTAAATTCACCAACCTGGATAACTTGAACCATAAGGTAAATCGCCATTACCAGGGCCAGGAACAGCGAAGCAATCAAGGCCGGTGCACTAACTTTTCTGGCCCAGCGGTACAAAATTGGGGACAAAAACGAGATGCCTAAAAGAATTGCTAAGATTAATGCTGGAAAATGATTTGTTAATTCCACTACTCCTGGCTCCTTATCAGGCAAATTTCATCATAATCAACAGTTCCGTAGTAACGATATATTTTTACGATCAAACTCAAGGCGTAAGCGGTAATACTAACGGCTACCACGATTCCGGTCAACATTAAAGATCCGGGAAGGGGGTTTACATACAGCACTTCATTGGCAGGCGCTGTAACAATCGGAGCCTCTCCTCCGTAAGTATAACCAACGGCCACAAACATTAAAAAAACTGAGGTGTCCATGATATTCATGGCGATCACTTTTTTGATCAAATTCGAGTGTGTAAGCATGGTGTGCATACCGATAATAAAAAGCAGGATTGCCACCATGTAATAATAGTTGTGGACAATCTTCATGAACATCTCCATTTTAATCTTCCCCTTCGATAATATTATAGAAAAGAGATACAATAGTGCTGGCAACCTTAACCCCGAGGAAGGCTGTTATTATAAATATTGCTCCCGCGCTGAAAAACTCCCCTGCCTCACCGAGCGGAAATCCGGCCGCCTGGTTGGACAAAAAGTTGGCCCCTAAGGCCACCCCTACCAGCCCGGTAATAACAAAGCCGAGAGCTCCACCGCTTTCCAGGACAGAAGCGGTGGCATGCGATATTTGTTTGGCCCCAACTTCGAGGTTAAATGACAGGGCTACCAGGACCAGGCTGGCACCAAATATCGCTCCCCCTGAAAATCCTCCACCCGGCGACAGGTGCCCGTGCAGGATAACATAGATTCCGTATACCTGGATAAAGGGCGCCACAAGCCTGCTGGTTATCCGAACAATTTGATCTTCCACGGTTACCTGCCTCCTCGTTAGTGAGATTTCAAGGTAGCAATTACCGCGGCGATAGCTACAAAAAGAACCGTTGCCTCACCAAGGGTGTCGAAAGCGCGGTAATCGATAATAACACTGCTCACAATATTCACGGCTCCAGTATCTGCTATTCCTTCGCCCATATAGCGGGCTGGAATTTCATTGAAAACAGGATTGTTTGGGTCGCCAAAAGGTGGCATTTCTGCAACTGTAAAGCTAAAGAAAAAGCCAATCAAGCCGACCAGCAATATGGTGAATACACCGCGGGCTTGAAGACGCAGCAGGTAGCGCATGGCAAAAATAGCCGCAATGATAATAAATAGTAAATCTTCCACCCGAATATCCCTCCTAAAGGATACTTACTCAGCCCGCCTGGTTTTACTGATTGCCGCTATTAGCAGCAAGGTGGTTACCCCGGTGCCAAGCGCTGCCTCAACCATGGCCACATCGGGCGAACTGAGCTGCTGCCAGACAATGGCCATGATCAAACCAAAAGAGGCAAACACAATTACAGCGCTGAGCATGTCACGGATCTGGGCAACTGCAATAGCGCAAACCACCAGAAAGAGTAACAGCAAACCATCTAAGACTAGAGTCAATACATCAACCATCCGGCTCACTCCTACCGATTACGGGATTAATCCCGATTCTATAAGCAGCCCTGGCGATAACATGGGCAGCCGTCGGGTTGGTAATTACAATGAAAACGATCAACAGAGCCAGCCTGACAGCAACAGCAAGCTCACTCTGCAAAGCAAGGGACAAAAGGACCAGGCCCGCCCCCAGGGTGTCACACTTGGTCGTCGCATGAAGCCGGTTGTAAACATCAGGCAGACGCAGCAAACCAATGGTAGCAACCGCCAGGAAAAACAATCCCACTATAAATGATATTATCGATGCAATATAAAGTATGATATTTAGCACGGCGTCGATCAGTCCAGGGCTCCTTTCTCCAGGTACTTGGCCACGCCAATTGTGGTAATAAAGCCCATCAGGGCATATACCATGGCGATGTCAAGGAAATACACCTGTTCATATATTCGGGCAATCAGGGTAATGATAATCAGGGTATAGGTGGTAATAATATTAATCGCCACTACCCGGTCAGGCGCCGTCGGCCCTGCCAGAGCCCTGATCATAGATAAAAAGATCATAAGCATGACCAGGATCGCCCCTATTGTGTATAAATAATCAAGTATCTGTTCATAGATCATTTCTATTCACGCTCCATCTGCTGAAGCCTGGTAATAGGATGCCACTGTGTAATAGCCTCGCCGCTTTCCACCGTCAATGCGTGGACGAGGAAGTCTTTTTCATCCGCCAGAACCGTTAGAGTTCCCGGGCAGAGAGTAATTGAATTTCCCAACAACACTCGGCTGGCCACGCTGTCTATCTCCACCCGCATCGGCACCATATTAGGGACAATCGGCATCTTCGGATGCAGGACCAGGTAAGCCACCTGGAAATTAGCAATCAGGATATCCCTGAGCAATTTAAAAACGTAACCAATTAACCAAAAAACGTTTCTCAAGGTTACCGGAGGCCTGTCCTGGGCGGTAATGATCAGGTTGCGGTTAAAAAAAACCACAAAAGCTGAAGCGGCAAAGCCCACCGCTAATTGAGGCCAGTGGAATTGACCGCTAACAGCAGCCCAGAAAGCGAACAGGATCAGAGTTATACCGATGTAATTCAACCATTTTTTGCTCATTTCAGTCAGCCACCCGGTTATTTATTTGCCTAAATCAGCAGGCATAATAATTTTTTCACATGCTCCAACAATTAAGGAACTACTCTTATCAACTGCCCTCTTCAGATGCGGCGGCAGCGGCAGGCCGTTTTTCTAACTCTGCCTTGTTTCTGGGTATCGCGGTGCGCGGGTAAATAGTTACCGGCGGACAAACAGGTACGCACTTTCCGCAATCATCGCATTTGTCAAGATCGATTACAGCCAGTTTGTCATCCATATCTATAGCTTCCTGCGGGCAGGCTTTCACACAAGCCCTGCAGGCTATACAACCTACTGAACAAGCTTTCGATACTGTCTTGCCCCGGTCGTGGGAACTGCAGAGCACCAGGTGTCCCTGGTTTGACCGGCGAGGAAGAGTTTTTATCAAATCCCGCGGGCAGGCATTCACACAGAGCCCGCAGCCGGTACAGGCTTCCTGGTCAACGACCGGCAAACCGTGAGAACCCATTTCGATTGCTTCAAACGGGCAGACCCGGACACAATTGCCCAGCCCGAGACAGCCATAACCACAGGCTTTAAAGCCTCCATTAAAACGTCCGGCAACAGCACAGTCCTCCACACCATCATATATGAATGTATCAGCCGCCCTTTCATTGTCCCCAATGCAGAAAACTGTCGCTACCAGCGGTTCTGTTTCGCCCACTTCAATTCCCAGTTCTGCAGCCAGGGCTGTTGCCGTCTCGGTACCTCCAGGAATGCAGCCGGAAGGATTTACTTCACCTCTTAACACAGCCTCGGCAAACTGGGCACACCCAGCATAGCCACAGGCGCCGCAGTTGCCACCGGGGAGAACATCTTTAACTTTATCCAGCCTGGGGTCTACCTTAACGGCAAACACTTTCGCTGCCATAGAAAGAAGTAATCCAAACGTTAGGCCAATTAACCCCAGGGCAATAATTGCGTATAGTATTTGCACGGCTAAATTCACCTCGTAACGAATAAGTACTTAAAAAACTGCAACCCCCCACCTGCTATAAAGTCAGCATGCCCCTGAATCCCTGGAAAGCAAGAGACAGGATCCCGGCAGTAATCAAAGTGACCGCTGAACCCTGCAGCACGTCAGGAATATCAGCTAACTCCAGGCGTTCCCTTATGCCGGCCATGATCACGAGAGCCAGGGAAAAACCAAGAGAAGCCGCGATCCCGAACACTACGGCTTCGATAAAAGTAAATTCTTCTCTTACCGCCAGAAGAGCCACCGCCATGATGGCGCAGTTGGTAGTAATCAGGGGTAGAAAAATACCAAGGCCCTGGTACAGGGTTGGACTGATCTTGCGTAGTGTGGTTTCTACAAGTTGAACCAGTGAGGCGATCACCAGGATAAAGGTTACAATTTGCAAATATTCCATTTTAAAAGGCTCAAGAACAAAGGTATAAAGCAGCCAGGTAACTAGAGTGGCCATGGTCATGACAAAGATTACCGCCATACTCATACCAACAGCGGTTTCCATCTTTCTCGATACGCCGAGGAAAGGACAGATTCCAAAAAAACGCTGCAGCACAAAGTTCTCTACCAGTATGTAAATAAATATAATTGATAACAGTCTTTCCATAAAAACCTCCTGCCACCGATAGTTCTCTTTTCCATTTGTTTGTATCTTTTACCTGCAAACCCGGTACATTATTTGATATTGAACTTTTTAAATAATACATTTGTCAGGCCAAGGAGCAAGCCAAGCGCAATAAATGCTCCGGGCGGTTGGCCGAATAAACCCATCGGTTCAAATCCTTCGCCAAAAAGCAAAATTGTACTTTCCGGATCGGGACCCATAATTGTTCCTTGCCCCGCCACTTCACGAACCAGGGCCAGAATACCCAGGGCCAGGGTAAAGCCCAACCCCACCCCGACACCGTCAATCAGGGCTCGCAGAACGGGTTTCTTACTGGCAAATGCTTCAGCCCGGCCTAGTATAACACAGTTTACAACGATCAGGGGAACAAATACCCCCAAGGCTTCGTAAAGAGCAGGCTGAAATGCCTGTAAAACCATTTCAATGATCGTAACAAATGTGGCGATAACTACGATAAAACAGGGAATCCTAACCTGGGGTGGGATAAAATTTTTCAAAGCGGCGATGACCACATTAGACGCAATCAGGACAGCCGTAGCCGCCAGGCCCATGCCCAGCCCGTTTATGAAATAACCGGTTACCCCGAGAACCGGACACATCCCCAGCAGCAAACGAAACACGGGGTTTTCCCTGATTATTCCCCGGGATAAATCATCTAAATATGGATTACTAGTACTCATCAGTTATCACCGCCTCCACCTTCGCCTTCAGGGGCACCCTCAAGGGCATTTTTAACTGCAGTTATAATTCTCTCGGCAGTCAGGGTCGCACCGGTCTGCACATCTACTTCAAGCTTCTGCTCTTCGATAATTCTTTCCGGAACTTCCGGGTAAGCTTCCATAAAATAAGCATCCGTTTCATTCTGTTCGACAACCTCTATCACCTGGATTCTGCCGTCTCTAAATTCGACTTCAATGATTAGATCGCCGTAAGTCCCTTCCACACTGCCCCGGTATACCCCATCGGCAAGATCTTCAAGCCCAAAAGCCTGCCTTTCTTTGCCCAGAAAAGTTTCACCAATAGTGGTAACTGTGCGCCTGATTGAACTGATCATCGCCCCGGTGCTTAAAGTTGCACCGCTGACAGTGTCAACATCTTCACCGGCCTCAAGGGGATCCTCAAAACTTTTACCGATGAACTGTTCCTGGAAATTATCGGTAGTTATTACATCACCTATTCCAGGAGTTTCGGAATGGGAAACAATAAGAATGCCAATAATTTCGGTTTCAGCATCAACAGCCAGGTTATAGGTAATTGTTCCTTCATAGCCCTGGGTTTCTACCGTAGCCATAACACCCAGTTTTTCACCGTCTTGATCATAAACCAGGTCGAACTGATCACCGTTAATTTCTTCAGTTTCAAAATGATCAATCTCCGGGAAAAACCGTTCCAGCGCCTCCAGGTATTCACGCTGCTCTCGTTCCGTGATCACCGGTTCGGTTATATTATGAACCCCGGTCAACAGGGCAGCCGATACAATGGCAACCACAGCCAGGGTTATTGACAAACGTAACACATCACGCACTCTTCTTCACCCCCCCGAATTGTTGGGGAATTGTAAAGTTATCTATGATAGGCGTCACCGCATTCATAAGCAGGATGGCAAAGGTAACCCCTTCCGGAAGAGTACCCCACAACCTGATCAACATCGTGATCAGACCACAGCCAATACCAAAAATAAGTCGGCCAGCCGGGGTAACCGGAGTAGTAACAAAATCGGTAGCCATATATATCGCGCCAATCATGACCCCGCCGGCGAAAATATGAAAAAGTCCGGTCGTAAATATATTGCCATAAAAGCCACCGCCAAAAAATACCCCCATGACGAAGACAGTCCCAATAAATCCGCCCGGGATCCTGTAGTCAATGTGCCCCTTGTAGACCAGCCAGATCCCTCCGATTAGAAGGGCCAGGGCTGAGGTTTCACCAAGGCTTCCGGCTATATTACCTATGAATAGTTCCGGGAGGCTGAAAGTAACAGCCATTTCAGGAGCAGCCAGAACCGTGGCTCCCGTTACGGTGGCAACATCAAAACCAAAAGCAAACGGTTGCGGTGAAGACCAGATGTCACCAGCCATGTGCCCACCCCATGAAACAACCAGGATGGCCCGGCCAACCAGCGCCGGGTTAAAAATGTTATAACCAATCCCGCCAAACACCTGCTTGCCGATAATAATGGCGGAAGCCGAACCGATAATCACCAGCCACCAGGGCGCTGCCGCCGGAAGGGTCAGGGCCAGGAGCAAACCGGTTACCGCCGCACTACCGTCACTAAATATATCGCGCTTTCGCCGCCAAACTGCCTCTACCAGCATAGCTGAAACTACAGCGACAATCATAGTCAGAAGGGCCCGGTAACCGAACAGGAGCACTGCCATTAAGGCTGCGGGAAAAAGTGCAATTAATACATCGACCATCACACTCTGGACCGATTCAGCCGATCTGATATGTGGTGATGATGACACGATCAGTTTTCCGTTTATAACCATCACATCCCTTCCCGGATAGCGGACTTATTTATTCTTCCTTTTCATAATCTCATTTTTGCCAATCCTGATCCATTGAACCAGGGGTATTTTTGAAGGGCATATGAACGAGCAACACCCACACTCAAAGCAATCAAGAGCATAAAGCTTTTCCGCCCTTTTGTAATCACCGTGTTCTGCAGCCTGGGAAATAGAAGTAGGCATCAGGTTCATCGGGCAAACTGTAACACATTTGGCGCACCTGATACAGGGACTGCTTTCAGCCAGGTAAACATCTTCGTCAGTCAGGGCGAGGATACCAGAAGTCCCCTTGATTACCGGAATATCAGCGCTCGGTTGAGCCAACCCCATCATCGGTCCACCCACAACCAGTTTCAGGGTAGAGTCACTGATGCCTCCACAATACTCCAGCACTTCCGAAGCCAGCGTTCCCAGCCTGACCTGAATATTGGCAGGTTTGCTGACTCCTGAGCCGGTCACAGTCATAACCCTTCCAACCAGGGGTTTTCCTTCTTTGATTGCCTGGGTAATGGCCACAGCAGTACCGACATTGTGATTTACCACACCAACTTCCATTGGTAAAGCACCGGCCGGAACAACCCGCCCGGTAGTAACAGAGATGAGCATTTTTTCAGCTCCCTGCGGGTATTTAGTCGGCAGTGAGCAAACCCTGATAGACTCTTCTTCAGCCACCAGGCGCTCCATCAGTTTCATGGCATCTGGTTTATTATCCTCAACCCCGATGATCCCTTCAGAGGCATTCAGAGCTTTCATCATCGCCTTCAGGCCAAAAATAATTTCTTCCGATTTTTCAAGCATAACCCTGTGATCGGCTGTTAAATAGGGTTCGCACTCGGCTCCGTTGATTATAACCACATCAATCGGTTTGTCTTCCGGGGGTGAAAGCTTTACATGAGCGGGGAAAGTTGCTCCTCCAAGACCGACAATACCAGCTTCACGAACAATTTTTCGAATATCTTCGGGGGAAAGATCTTCCAGGCGGCCGGCCGGCTTAACATTTTCCGCCCATTCGTCACGGCCGTCCGACTCTATCGTTACCGCTTTAATTTTCATGCCCAGGGGATGGTTATAAGGGGCAATATCGGCTACAGTCCCCGAAATGGGGGCATGAACAGGAGCAGAAACAAAACCTTTATTGTCACCAAGCTTCTGGCCAGCTTTAACCTCGCAACCTTTCCCTATTTCTTCTACATCGGCTAAAAGCTCGCAGGGTGCTCCGATATGTTGCTGCATCGGAACAACCACCTTTTGCGGTAAAGGCATTTTTACAATGGCCAGTGTTGATGTAGCCTCTTTGTTATATACAGGATGGACGCCTCCATTAAAAGACGACTCGGCCATTTATATCTTCACCCCTTCTAGATAATTTGCTGCCTCCTAAAACTTCGACGACAGGATATTCCTGGTATAAATAAAACAATGCATTCATACAAATTAACTTAACTTACTTTCGTTAAATAATCGTAAAGTCCTTCTAAAAAAACCAGTTTTTACGGCCTTAAGTAAAAATATAATAAATCACCTTTTTAGAAATATTCTAATATATACCAGTTTACCGGAAAACAACTCCGGCCCTCATTTCACCGGCTGAAACCAGTAAGCCCGTGCATCGCTGACAATATAGAAAGAACCGGTTACAAGCACCAAATCCTCCTGTCCGGCTTTGCTTAAAGCCATGTCCAGGGCATTCCCAACATCTTCTATAGTTTCGATCCTTTCCCGTTCAAAGTCGGTTTCTTCCAAGGAAATTTCCAATAACCGGGCCGGATCAGCAGCCCGCGGTATAGAAGCCCTTGATAAAATGACTTGATCGGCAAGCGGAAAAATGGCGGACATCATCGCCCGCGCATCTTTGTCCTCCATTATACCGAAAACCAAAATCAGGCATTTGAAACTAAAGTACTCAGGGATCGCCAGGGCCATCTGCTTTATTGCAGCCGGATTATGCGCACCATCCATTACCAGTTTAGGGCTGTCTTTGAGCAATTCCAAGCGCCCAGGCCAGTGAATACCTGCCATGCCTTGCCGTATTGACTTTTCATCAACAACAAACCCCTGTTTTGCCAGGAGCTCCACCGCAGCCAGCGCGGTAGCAGCATTACAAACCTGGTACCTGCCTCGCAGGGGAGTAAACAAGTTACTGTATGAGCTGTCAAAACCGCTGTAATCAAAAGATTGCCCCTGATCGGTAATAACCCGCGGGTTAAATACAGGACTGCCAACCTTTCCCTCCCCATTTTCACATGGTGCAAATAAACAGTACAGGGGAGAGTCGAGTATAGAAGCTCTATCTTTAATCACGTTCAGTACCCTGGGGTCCTCGCTCGCAGTAAGGACCGGTATCTCTTGCTTAATAATCCCCGCTTTTTCAAAAGCCACCGCTTCCACGGTGTCTCCAAGCACCTCGGTATGCTCCAGGTCAACATTGGTGATAATGCTAAGTAAGGGGATTACAACATTGGTGGCATCAAGACGGCCTCCAAGCCCGACTTCAAGGACTACCAGATCAACCTTTTGACGAGCAAAGTAGGTCAAGGCCAGAACAGTAACGACCTCAAATTCGGTCGGCTGGCCGTAGAGTTCATCAGCAGTCACTTCATCCACGATCGGGCGGATCAAACCGACCAGGTCAGCCAATTCATCACAGTCAATATCCTGGCCGTTAATGGCCATCCGGTTGGTAAAAGAAAGGAGATAAGGGGAAGTATAAAGGCCAATCCTGTAACCGGCCGCGCTTAAAACTGAAGCAAGTGCAGCAGCTGTGGAACCCTTGCCATTGGTACCTGCTATGTGGACATAATCTACCTGTCGGTGCGGGTTGCCAAGCATATAAAGCATAGCTTCCATTCTCTCCAGGCCTGGTTTACTCCCAAACCTGCTGAGGCCATGAATCCATTTCAAGGCTTCCCGGTAACGCTGTTCGCTGTTCATCAACTAGCTTAACTCCTGCAATCTTTGCTGTAATTTTTGCAATCTCGTTTCCTGCTCTTCGCGGCGGGATTTTTCTTTGGCTACAACTTCTGCCGGGGCTTTTTTTAGAAAGCCTTCGCTGTTCAGTTTGCTTTCAGTCCGCTTGATTTCCGCTTCCAGCTGGGAAAGCTCTTTCTGCAAACGCGCTTTTTCTGCATCAAAATCAATAACGCCCTCTAAAGGCAGGTAAACTTCTATATCTTCACCAATAATAGCCGTTAAAGCCTGTTTCGGTTTTGCTGCATCAGGATCGATTTCCAGGTTGTCCACAGAAGCAAGCCGCTTGACCTGGTGAGCTTCCTCTTCCAGGCAGGTGGCGCTGCGCCCCCCGGCCCTGACTATAACCGGTGCTTTCTGGTCTGGGGCAAGTTTAACCTGGCTGCGCAGGTTCCTGATGGCCCTGACCACTTCCTGGAAAAGCTCCATATCTTCAGCTTCCCGGGGGAAAACAAGTTTTTCTGCAGGTTCAGGCCAGGCTGATATCACCAGGGCTTCTTCCCTGCGATTTGGCAATTGCTGCCAAATTTCTTCAGAAATAAAGGGCATAAAGGGATGCAGTATCCGCATTACCCCGTCAAGCAGGTAAACCAAAATGCTCCTGGTCCGGAGGCGATCTTTTTCTACATCTACATCAGCTTCATCCCGGTACAGGTGATATTTGCTGATCTCAACATACCAGTCACAAAAATCGTTCCACAGGTAATCATAAATCAAGCGGGCTGCTTCGCCCAGCTCATATTCTTCAAATAGTTCGTTGGTCTTTTTGACGGTTTCATTAAAGCGGTGCAGGATCCAGCGGTCACCACGGTTCAAGTCGTCCGGCAATTGATCCGGGTCAAACTGGGCCAGCTGCTCTCCCCCACTTTGCTGATCTCCAAGGTTCATCAAAACAAAACGGGAGGCATTCCAGATCTTATTGGCAAAATTACGTCCAGCCTCCACACTTTCTTGCCTGAAACGCTGGTCATTACCCGGAGCTTGCCCGGTAATCAAGGTAAAACGCAGTGTATCAGCCCCGTAATTTTCAATAACTTCGAGAGGATCAACCCCGTTACCCAGCGACTTGCTCATCTTGCGTCCCAGGGCATCACGAACAAGTCCAGTTATGTAAACCGTTCGAAATGGCACTTCCTTCATAAAAGCCAGGCCCATGAACATCATCCGGGCAACCCAGAAGAAGATAATGTCGTAACCGGTAACCAGGACGCTGGTTGGATAAAAATGTTCCAGGTCGGGTGTTTTATCGGGCCAGCCCAGGGTGGAAAAAGGCCACAACGCCGAGCTAAACCAGGTATCGAGAACATCCGGATCTTGCACCAGGTCGCTGCTACCGCAAGAAGAGCATTTTTCCGGATCTTCATAAGTCACCATAACCTCTCCGCAGTCGCAGTACCATGCCGGAATGCGGTGTCCCCACCAGATCTGGCGGGAAATACACCAGTCACGGATATTCTCCAGCCAGTCATTATAAATACGGGTAAAGCGGGGCGGAACAAATTCGGTGCGCCCTTCTTCAACGGCCTCAAGGGCCGGCCTTGCCAGCGGTTTCATCTTGACAAACCACTGGCGGGAAATAAGCGGCTCAACCACCGTATCACAACGCTGGCAGTGGCCGATAGAATGCTCATAGTCCTCAATCTTCTCAATTAACCCTTCGGCTTTTAGATCTTCAACTACCTGGCGGCGGCAGTCGAAGCGGTCCATTCCCTTATAAGGCCCGGCAGCCACTGTCATTTTAGCATCTTCGCCGATTACTTTAATTATTTCCAGGTTGTGGCGCTGCCCGATGGCAAAGTCATTGGGATCATGGCCGGGGGTAACTTTAACGGCGCCGCTGCCAAACTCAGGATCTACATAGTCATCGGCTACAATCGGAATTTCCCGGTTGAGCAGCGGCAGAATTATCTTTTTGCCTACCATGTCCCGGTAGCGTTCATCTTCTGGATGAACGGCAACAGCGGTATCCCCGAGCATTGATTCGGGGCGGGTGGTAGCAACGGTTATTACTTTGCCGTTCTCGGCCAGGGGATAATTAATATGGGTGATAGTCGAAGCTTCATTTTCATGTTCCACTTCTATGTCTGACAGGGCGGTTGCACAGCGCGAGCACCAGTTGATCATGTAATCCCCGCGGTAAATTAAACCCTGATGGTAAAGATCAACAAATACTTTACGCACCGCCCGGGAACAACCTTCGTCCATTGTGAAACGCTCCCGCGACCAATCACAGGAGCAGCCAAGACGGTGCAGCTGCCTGGTAATCCGTTCCTGGTAAGTATCTTTCCAGGCCCAAACCCTTTCCAGGAATTTTTCACGGCCCAGTTCACGGCTATCCACACCCTCTTCAGCCAGATGCTTTTCAACAACATTCTGCGTAGCAATACCGGCGTGATCGCAGCCAGGCAACCACAGGGTGTCATAGCCCTGCATCCTGCGGCGGCGAATCAGGACGTCCTGGACAGTATTGTTCAGAGCATGGCCCATATGCAAAGAACCGGTAACGTTAGGTGGTGGTATAACTATGGTAAAGGGAGTCTTGTCTGGGTTGCCGGAAGCATGGAAATAATTACCCTCGAGCCAAAAATGATACCTTTCTATCTCCACTGCATCAGGATCATAAACAGGCGGCAGCATGTTTTCAGTCATAATATCACCCCATCTTATCTCGCGTTTAAATGTGGCAGCTATAAAACCGTTTAGTTTCTATAACCAGTGCTAATCATTTGTCCCAGTCTAATAAATAGTATTATTTTACGCCCTGAAAGTCAATCCTGATAACATAATAAGCCCCGACAAAACTCATGTTTGCGCTGGTTTATTGCCGGAGCAAAGGAATCTATTCATTTAATGACCATACTATACTGTTAAACTTAATCGATCTCTTTGATAGATACAAAATAGCTTTTATCATCAACAATAACCCGGAAATGTTTTTTGCCGTCGTCAGGCTGGGTCACGTATTCTGCCAACTCTTGATACCACTTATCAAAACCATCTTTTTTTTCTTTTGCCTCTTCAAGCGTAACTTTTTTAAATGACAACCCATCTCCGGGTTTGGCTTGTCCTAAACGATATATTTCATAAGAGGCTGCTGTAGCAATTTTCGGATATCCCCCGGTAGTTTGACGATCCTTCATCATTATTATAGGCTGCCTGTGACCCGGCACCTGGATTGCCCCCAAAGGAATACCATCAGAAATAATATCAGCTTTATCCACATGCATAATTTCCGGACCGGTCAACCTGTAACCCATCCGGTCAGCCGCTTCGCTTATTTGAAAATCACCATCAAGAAAAGTTTTAATCCCTTCTTCGGTAAAAAAGTCAGTCTGCGGCCCCATAATTACATCGATCACAAAAGGAGGCTGATATAAAGGCCAGCGGTCTTCAGGCAAAGCTCTTCCCAAAGAACCATGCTCTTCGAGAACAGCTAATTCTTCGCCTCCTCTTAAACGAGCGCCTTCTACACCACCAATCTTGCCCCTTAGATAGGTAGATCTACTTTGCATTACAACAGGTACATCCAGGCCACCCTGTACGATTACGTACCCGCGCACCCCTTCAGTGATCCATTCTATTTCAACCTGGTCGTTGGCTTTAACGACAATTGGTTCATATACAGAATATTCCTGGTTTCCATTAACGTTAATAACACAGCGTCCGCCGGTAACAACCAGGATGGTATCTTGAAGAATTTCCAGACGGGGACCTTTCAATGTAAATTCTAAAGAAGCCGCATTGGCATCATTCCCCAGCATCAAGTTTCCCAGCCTGTAAGCAACCTCATCCATGGCGCCTGCCGGGGCCATTCCATAGCGTTGATATCCAAAGCGCCCACCATCTTGAACGGTAGTAAAAGGTCCGGGTTCCAAAACCTTGATTGCTTGCATATAATTCACCTGCCTGTAAGACTATTTTTGGGCATCTTACTAAATAAACAACTACCCGTAGGATTTAAATTCTTGCTCGCTAATCGGATAAAATTTAAGGTAATGGCCCGGCTTTGGCAAAAACGGGTCATCCTTGGTCGGATCGAATAATTTCAGGGGAGTCCGCCCAATTAAACGCCAACCACCGGGACTTTCCAGGGGATAGATACCGGTTTGACTGCCGGCTATACCAACTGACCCGGCAGGTATTTGTGTCCGGGGATTTTCTAATCGCGGGGTTGCTATTTGCTGTGACATCCCTCCAAGATAGGGAAAACCAGGCACAAAACCCAGCATATAGATTAAGTAAGCGGCGGAATGATGTATTTCAATAACTTCTTCAACCGACAGATTGTTATGCTCGGCAACATAATCAATATCCGGACCATATTCTCCCCCGTATACCACGGGAATTTCAAGGGTTTCCGGATTCGGGATAGCCACCTCTTGCAAATGCTCTTCAATATTAAGCAAAACACTTTTTAAACTTTCAAAATCCCAAACTACCGGGTCATAATAAACCAGCAAAGACCTGTACGTAGGAACTGTTTCCAAAAGTCCTTCAAGTTCACTTCCATGCCACAAGTAATAATCCGCCGCCCGGACCTTGGAGTTGATATCCGGATCGATCCTGTTTTCAAATTCTAATACCGCAGCTTGATCTCCAGCCGGCAAAACGTTAATATCCGACACATTCCCAACCTCCTGATAAAATATTGTTTCTAAGCGCACCCTATCATTCAACCAACCGTTTCTACAGCGTGACAAAAAGCATGGTCTAACACTTTTAACTTCCCCACGAATTACTGCGCCAGTGGGTTAATCTCAACACCTTCTTCGTTCAACCGAGCTTTTAATTGACTGGTTAAAGCTATTGCTTCCGGGTTATCGCCATGCACACATATCGTATCCGGGTTAATGTCAATATCCTCTCCCGTGATAGTCTGCACTTTACCTTCTTTAACCATACGCAGCACTCTTTCCACTACTGTTTCGGGATCATGAATTACAGAACCCTCTACTTTTCTAGAAACCAGCATTCCTTCGTTATCATAAGCGCGGTCTGCAAAACCCTCCCTGGCCACGGTCAGGCCTTCCTTATTCCCTGCTTTCTCCATTTCGGAAAAAGCAAGGGCAACAAAAACCAGGCCTGGATCCACCGCTTTAATAGCCCTGGCAATTGTATGCGCCAGTTCACTTTGCACACTGGCCATATTGTTTAAAGCCCCGTGCGCTTTTACATGAACCATTTTTACCCCGTTAGCCTGGCAAAAAGCCTGCATGGCACCAATCTGATAAATTAACTCATTTTCCAGTTCCTTTGGCGCTATATCAATTCTTCTACGCCCAAACCCAAAAAGATCAAGAAATCCCGGATGAGCACCAACCCCAACCCCATATTTTTTGGCCAGCTTAACTGTATAATCCATAATTTGAGGATCTCCAGCATGAAAACCGCAGGCAATGTTGGCTGATGAAATATTTTTTATCACCTGATCATCAGCACCTATTTTATAGACACCAAAGCTTTCTCCCATATCACAGTTCAAATCAATCGATTTCATTAACAACTACCCCTTTCTTTTGAAAATTGTTCCTTCAAGTTACATTCACTTTCCAACGAATAAGGTATGATTCGCCAAAGATCGTTTTAATCCCTGCTCATAATAACTCTTAAAGGCTGGGCATGAAATTGTCCTAAAACATTAACCATATAAAAATAGCCGGCAGGACCGCCGGCCAGTAAAGGTTCATATTAACAATTCACACAGTTGATTTTTCAATTAATACATATAAAGCAAATAAAAGCCTCATAAACATTAACTCACTCTATCTGGTTCTTTTAAACGCTTTAACCTTATTAAGAAGTACTACAATGCAGCCAGGGATTCATTCCAAACATCGGTTATAAACATATTTGCTGGAACAT
>Ga0207421_10001411_pt1 | contig 30997 bp, 22 predicted proteins | sample SodLakKL_010_SED_4_FD_187542 | JGI IMG/M metagenome (GOLD analysis project Ga0207421, IMG submission 187542) | Alkaline sediment microbial communities from Lake Tanatar, Kulunda Steppe, Russia - 8KL_010_SED (SPAdes) (version 2) | ecosystem: Environmental > Aquatic > Non-marine Saline and...
TATTCGATGTTTGTTTCGGTCGCACCGAACACCCTGAGCAAGGGATCCATGAAAACGAGTGTCAAAGCACCGATAAGAATCGCCACCACGAGGTTCGTGATGATGGCGTTGTTGACGCTCCTTCTCATGGCTTCCTTGTCCTGTCTTCCGTACGCTCTGCTGAAAACGGACGAGCTTCCGATTCCGATCATGATGCCGATCGCGAGCACAATCATGTGAATGGGGTAGGCGATCGAAAGCGCCCCGATGGCGATTTCGCCGACTCCTCTGGCCACGAAGAACGTGTCCACAAGATTGTATAACGCATTAAAAGCCATCGCGGCGGTCGCCGGAATGGCCAGTTTTAAGAGAAGTTTTTTAACGTCCATGTTTCCCAACATGTAACTGCGTTCTGATTCATTCATTATTTTTCACCCACAACCATTATAACAGTTTGTCATGTTTTGTTAAGTGCCTCGCACCGCTTTTTCCAAAAAAAGCGTTTCACCCGCCAAGGATGAAACGCAATAAGGCATGATAGAGGTCGATGATGCCGCGATCTTGGATCTCTACGATGTTCAAGACACGGATGACGGTGTGAAACGGTTCCGTCTCAGGATACCGAAAACCGGCGGTGATGATAAGAAGGATGAGAATGGCGATGACCAAGGCTATATAGAAAAGCCTGCTCGCAAAGGATACCGATGTTGTTCCGTTCATCTCAGCGATTTTCTCATCGAGCGCATCAATCCGTTCATTCAATGTATGAATCGCTTCAGTAAGCTGTTCAAGCGTCTCTCCATCCGTTTCATTCCCGGGGGGTGTTTCTTTTGGCGCCGCCGCTTCTTCCTGTTCGCTTCTCGCGGTATAGTTGATCGGGTCGACGGGTATCGCGTTTTCCATGAGAAAACGGATCGCCAGTTCTTTATCCATGTAGGTCGATATGCTGAGCGCTTCACGCTTCGCAATCATTTCGAGGTCTTTGATCTTTGCGCTTTCAATCTTCTTTTCCAATGCTTCGTCGAGTTTGTCTTTTTTCTTGAGCATTCTGAGCAACATCTCTTTGAACATCGGTTTGGTGATTGTCTTTGGGATATTGACTTGGTACTTGCGTCCGATCCTTGCGATTTCATCGACACTGCTGGTCTTATTCAAGATGATTTTGAGATCGTTCGTACGCAGCCCGTCGAGTGTGCCCTCCGCGTCATGGAAATAAAGGTTCATGCTCTCGCTCAGTGTTTCGATGGTTTCGATGGTGTTCGGTGTTTCATCAAGGCTGTCAAGCAACATGCCATACACCGCATCGTCAACGTTCCTGTCTTTCCCCGTAGATAGCACGAGTTCCCAGAGCTTCTCCTTGTACTTGTAAAGCAGACGCTCGTCGTCATAATACACAAGTTCACTCTCACACTGGGTCTCACTGAGCTGGTCGAACCGTTCGATTCGATCCAGGCGTTTTTTATCCACGAGACCGAGTTTGTTGTCCTGGTCCTTCTTTTTCTCGATGAGGGCCGTTTTTTCTTTTTCCACGGAATCCTCAAGCAGCGTTTTAAGCATGGCAAAACGTTTTTCGCGCGGAATTGAGAACGTGCCTTCATCCATGAACTGGCGCATCAGGCGCACCGGACTTTTCACGAGGGCGTCGATATGATTAAAGATGTCGACGTTCCTGCCGTCATAACGAATCACTTTGCTTTCCATTCCCCTACCTCCAATGTCTTCCTTCTTCTATAGTAGCATGCGCAAGGCTTTTTGCAAATTAAAATCCCGCATCGAATGGATGCGGGAGGGATGATTATTGGTTTTGATGGACGACGATTTGCGGGAAGGGGATCTCGATGGCGTTACGGTTGAGGAACTGGACGAGTTCGTGGCGGATTTTACGTTCGATCATCCAATGGTTGCCGTTCGTTGTCTTCGCCATGATGCGCATGTTGATGCTTGAATCGGCGAGTTCAGTGACACCGAGGAATGACGGGGTCTCGATGATTTCATCGTATTTTTCCATCAGCGTTTCGACAAATTCGGGCATGATCTCGGTGACCTTGGAAAGGTCTGTGTCGTAGGCCACTCCGAAATCAACCAGTGCGATGGTGTTGTTCCTGGACCAGTTGATGACTTGGGAAATGCTACCGTTGCTGACAATCAGTTCGGATCCCATGAAATTTCTGAGTGTCGTATTCCTTAGATTCATACCAACGACATTGCCCCTGAATCCGCCGACTTCAATGGTTTCACCGACGTTGTAAACATTGTCGACAATAAGGAAAAATCCGGAGATGACGTCGCGAACAAGGTTCTGTGCGCCGAACCCGATAGCGAGGCCGAGGATCCCCGCGGTGGCAAGAATCGGTGTGATATCGAAGCCCAGTTCGGTGATGATCAGCATGAGAATGATGAACCAGACCACCACTTTGAAGGTCACAAACGTCAGCGACGCCAACGTTTTGCCTCGTTTTTGCTCTTTCGATTTGGCAAAGGCGCGATTGATCGACCGTTTTCCCACTTTAAGCACAATACGTGCCAAAATAATCCATAGCACAATCACAACAAGGGTGACAAGCATGGAAGCAAGTTCCTCTCTTATTCTTAGAGTGCTCATGAAAAAGTCAAGAAGCATTGCGCGTAGTTCATTCATTATTCCACATCCTTTTTTATACTATCTAATTATGATTTTAACGCTTTTTCAGGCCCAAACCAAGTGTAAAGCGCAAATAAGTCTTCATAACTCAAATCTTTCAATGTGTAGGTCGCGCTCTGATTGGCGCTCAAGACATTGATTTGCAACGTGCAGAGCCTGCGGAAACGCTGCAGTATGCTGCGGTTCAAGAGCATGCTCTGGATATGGGGTTTCTTGGTGAGGGTCGTCTTTCTGGCGAGCAGACGGGTCCGGAGCATAAGATTGTTCTTATCCATGTAATGACCGCCGTCCTTGTAGCGGAGCCAGCCCAGGAATAGGGCCGGAATCATCAGAAGGAAAAAGGCTATCGTGTAAAACCAGAAAAAGGGCAAGGGAATGAGAAAAACAAACGGAAGCGCGGCGCGAATCAAGTAGCGTCTTCGGCTCTTTTTCGGCAATGGTGTCAAGGTGTGCTTTACGGCATATTCCGGAATGAATCGTGACAAGAATCGCTGCACGTTTCGTGTATGGATGATTGGAATCAGCGAGATTCTGAACGCATCCTCGTACTCGCTGCCTCCGGCCACTTCCGCCTGGATGGACGCAAGAGAGAACGGCTGTCTCAGAACGCCTTCTTCAATGTATATGGACTGGATGCGATGAAACTGGATGCTGAACTCCTTGCGAACGATCAGTCCGCGTGATATTTTCAACCGGTCGCCTTCGTGCTTCACTGTGAAAAATGCAAAACGGATAAGAAACCGGATGGTGGAAAGCCCCCACGAGAGCAACAATAAAAAAGCGAGCACGATCATGATCCCAATCAGAGACGTTGCCACAATGGAATCGACGATGACTTCCATCACCGTCTCGGGAATGACCGCGAGCAACTGGGAGAAAATGATCCCGAGCACACCGAAAATGAGTCCCACACTCCCGCTTGTCACTCCGGCGACAAGCAGTCTGTCAAAGCTAAGTTCAAGGGTCGGTCCGTCTGAATCGCTTGTGTGGGTATCGGTCGTGGCCATGTCTTGGGCCAAGCGTTGTTTCAAACGGTCGGCCTCTTCTTTTGAAAGCGCCGATATGTGAAACTCCGACTCCCCCGAGGACGCGGCGGTCTCAATGTGAAGCGAAACAAGGGAAAACATCCTCAGAATGATGCCGGCCTCTGTGTTGATGGTCTGTATGCGGTCTTTCTTGATGGTCCGGTCCTTCTTGATGAGGACGCCTTTTTTGATGTGCAGCGAGCCATTATCGTATTCATATTTGAAAAAGAGCCAGCGAATGAACCCGAAGATTAGAAGAAATGCCAGCACACCGCTCATGAATATGAGGTATCCGGGTGAAACGCCGAGCCCGTTTTGCCCGGTGAGTTGCACCAGGAAACTGATTCCGATCGGAAGGAGAAGGCTTCTGAGTTCTCTGAAAAAACCCGTCACAATCACAATGGGATGTTGGCGTCGCATCAGACATCCTCCTCACTGAGGAGAGCAAGATGGGCGATCTGCCGTCTCAATGATTCGGCGGTTTTCTGTTTGAGCGCCGGAATCTTGTGAACGGTTCCGGCGGTTGATACGCTCAACGTCGCCAGATTGAAAAGCCTCATAATCGGGCCGTGTTCCGTATCCACATGCTGAATGCGCACCATGGGCACAAGCGAACGCTTAATCACAATGATGCCGTGCTGAATATCGAGTGCGTCCTCCGTAATCTCATACCCCCAATAAATCATGCGTATCGTCGGAATGATCAAAACATGGGTAACAGCAAGCAAAATCGCAAACCCAAGCAATATGAACCCTATGAACAAAGGAAGGTCCAACCAGAAACGTCGGACGATGAAATACGTTGCGACAAGCAGAAATTCAAACGTCGCGTATATGCATCCGCGGATGCGCCATGCGATTTTCGCTTTTTCGTCAATGCGTTCTTTCGGTCGTGGTATCCTCATGCAATCACCTCTCATTCGATTATACCCAAAATATCTTTCACTTTAAAGAAAATGTGCGAACAAAATTGAATTGTCGATTTTTTGACATTCAAAGTAAATAATATGTTATCATGTTTCTAGAAAAGACAAGGAGTGAACAGCCATGAACTTAGCGATGCAACGCGACATCATCATCTGGATGCAGGGATATTCCAACCCCTTCACGGATTTCTTTTTCAATTTCATCAGTTTCTTCGGTGAACCGGAGTTTTATATCCTGCTGCTCGGTTTCGTCTACTGGGTGGTCAATAAAAAAGCGGGCGAATTCCTGGGCGTCACACTCGGTTTCTCAATCAGCCTCAACAACATACTGAAAGGCGTATTCAATATCGACCGGCCGTTCATCACCTATGCCGACGACATCATCAACATGCGTGGCTATTCGGCTACCGGTAGCGCCTTCCCAAGCGGTCATGTCCAAGGGTCGAGTACGGTTTTTTATGCTCTGGCCTCCTACTACAGGCGACGGTTCCTTTGGATATTCGCCTCAGTCATGCTTGTTCTGATGATGGTTTCCCGCATGTTCCTGGGCGCACACTATCTTGTGGACACCGTCGCAGGGGGTGTGGTGGGCATCGTCGTCGCCACCGGCGCATACCGACTTTATGAAAAGGTTCATATCGATGAGCAGCGTCTTCACAAACTCTATTTGATTGTGCTCGTGGCATTGCTGCCGGCGGTATTCCTGATCGATGTCAACGATTTTTTCAGAGGATACGGCATTTATGCGGGCATCATCCTTGCGGTCATGTATGAGAAAAAGCACGTCAATTTCAGCTACGACATTTCACTTGCCAAAAAGGCCTTGCGTTATGTCCTTGGTGTGGCAAGCATGATGGCGGTCATGATTCTCCTCGGCGAACTCTTCGCACTGCTTGGTTTTGAAGACGGAAGCTTCGGCAAGAACTTCCTCGATCTGATCCGTTTCTTCGTCATCGCTTTCGTCGGTTTCGGACTGTATCCCAAGCTCTACACCAAACTCAATTTCTAGCATTTCATTATTGTAATCCCGCTGAAGTGCTGTTATAATTGACATGGGCACTCAAGGGGCTCCCATTACGAATGGGAGCTCTTTTTTTATATTAGGATATCCATACTCAAAAGGACGGTGATCACTATGCACAACACCAAATACATCTTTGTGACCGGAGGGGTTGTCAGCTCACTCGGCAAAGGCATCACCGCATCTTCACTCGGACGCATTCTTAAAAATCGCGGCCTGAAAGTATCGATGCAGAAATTCGATCCCTACATCAATGTCGACCCCGGTACCATGTCACCCTATCAGCATGGCGAAGTCTTTGTGACGCAGGACGGTGCGGAAACCGACCTCGACATCGGGCACTACGAGCGGTTCATCGATGAAGAGTTGAACCGATACGCCAACATCACAACCGGTAAGATTTATCAGGAAGTCATCAACAAAGAGCGCCGCGGAGATTATCTGGGCGCGACCATACAGGTCATCCCTCATGTCACGGATGCGATCCAGGACAAACTCCGCGAAGCGGCGAAGACCACGAATGCCGATGTCATCATCACCGAAATCGGCGGGACGGTCGGCGACATTGAAAGCTTGCCTTTCCTTGACGCCATAAGACAATGGCGTAACGAAATCGGTGAAGAAAACACATTCTACCTTCACACCACGCTTGTGCCATACTTGGAAGGAGCGAAAGAACTAAAGACGAAACCGACCCAGCACAGCGTCAAAGAGCTCAAATCCCTCGGCATCGATCCCGATGCCATCGTGCTAAGAAGCTCACATCCGATCACCGATGAAATGAAAGAAAAAATCGCGCTTTTCTGCGATGTCAAAAAAACCTCCGTCATTGAGGCATTGAACGAAACCATCATCTACGAGGCTGCGAACAACCTGAAACGTCAAGGCCTTGACGGCATCATCTGCGAACATTTCAACTTCCCTGAAAAAGAGGCCGACATGCGTGAATGGAACGCGATGATCGACACCATTCGCAACCTCGACACGCACGTGACCATCGGAATCATCGGAAAATACACTGCGCTTAAAGACGCCTATCTCAGTGTTTCCGAAGCCTTGGTGCACGGTGGCTACCCGCTCGGCGTAGACGTCAGGATCAAATGGATCGACGCCGAACACCTTGAAAAGCATGACGTCAAGGACACCCTTGCCGATATTGACGGGTTGTTGGTGCCAGGAGGCTTCGGTTCACGCGGCACCGAAGGCAAGATGAACGCCATCCGCCATGCAAGAAAAGAGGGGCTCCCGTTCCTGGGCATCTGCTTCGGCATGCATCTTGCGACCATTGAATTCGCCCGGAGCATCCTTGGCATGGACGACGCTTCAAGCACGGAAATCAACCCCGCGACATCCCATCCGATCATCGACTTGCTTCCCGATCAGACGACGGAGACCTACAAGGGAGCGACCATGCGACTCGGCAATTATCCGTGCGCACTCGAAGAAGGCTCACTCGCTCACCGTCTGTACCGATCACCGTTCATTGTCGAAAGGCACCGACATCGCTATGAATTCAACAACGCTTATAAACAAGCGATGGAAAATGCCGGCATGCGTTTCAGCGGAGTCTTCGAGGACAAGGGGCTTGTGGAAATCATCGAACTGGATGACCACCCCTATTTTATCGCCGTACAGTTCCACCCTGAATTCAAAAGTCGCCCCACCCGGGCCCATCCGCTTTTCCAAGGCCTTGTGGAGGCCGCAAAAAAAAGATCATCGCTCCTCTGATGATCTTTTTTACTGGAATGTTGTCCTGAGCGCGTCAATGAATCGACGCATCAAGGCCATGTGCGTATCGTAGTTCAGAAGCATCTCCTCACTGTCGCGCTTGCGTTTCGCATGCACGTAAGCGTTTCTGAGCTGACGCGGGGATTTTCGGCCTCTTCTTCCCTCACCGCCCGGAAACAGTCTGACAATCGAATCGCGGTCGAAAGGAAAGTCAAAATATGTTGCGGCTTTGATGATGTTCGGAAGAAACAGTGTCTTCGGGGGCAGTTTTCCGTTATCTTTTTTATAGAAGCGTATCAGTTTCTGAGCCCCGATTTCACAGTCGATATAGGTTTCTAGATAAAGGGCGATTTTGTGATTGACGGTCAGGTTGTATGTCGTGTCAAGCAGCGTGTCAATGGCTGTTTTTCGTCTTTTCAAGGTCTTCACTGGTATAGATTTCCTCTTTCAGGACACCGACGTAGGGAAGATTCCGGTAACGGTTCTGATAATCGAGCCCGTAGCCGACCACGAAAAGGTTGGGGATGTGCTTGCCGATGTAATCGGGCACATACGGGACGTTTCGCCCGCCCGGTTTGTCAAGCAGCGTCACGACCTTCACGCTTTCCGCGCCGCGGTAATGAAGAAGATCCATGACGGCCTTGATGGTGCGGCCGGAATCGACAATGTCTTCGACAATCAGGATATGACGGCCTTTGACCGGGACGTCTAGGTCCTTCTCGATTTTGACGTCGTGATGCGACGTCACGCCTCCATGATAGGAAGAAACGTCCATGAAACCGAGTTCCAAATGGAAGTCGAGCCGTTTGCACAAATCGCTCATGAATGGGACGCAACCGTTGAGCAGTCCCACAAGCAAAGGGAATTTAGTCTCATAATCCCGGGTCAGTTCGGGTTTGAGACGTTGAATGATCGTTTCGATCTCCGGTTCGGAGACGACCGTTTTTTCAATATCGTTATCAAGCATGATGGGCACCACCTCATATTTATTATCTTTATTCTAACAAATGTGAGCGGTTCGTAAAGGTTTTTTTGCCTTATTTGAATGAGACGGGTTTGTTCGTATGGGCCGATCGGTAAATGGCATCGATGATGCGGTTGATTTCGTAGCCTTCTTGCGCTTTGACAAATGGTGCTTCATACTTCAGAATGCTTTCGATCCAGGCGTCCGTTTCCCATTTCGCAGCGTCCGCATGGGGCAGTTCGATGGTTTCACTCACGTAGCCTTCATCCGAGACGTAATTGAGGGTCAGTCCGTCGTGGATGGTCGCGCCCGCTTTCGTGCCATGCACTTCCAGGATGTTCTCGCCTTCATCGGTAGTGTTGAGCGCATAGGAACATTCGAGGTTGATGGTTGTCTTGTCGGTCGTCTTGATGAAAGCGAATGCGCTGTCTTCAACGTCATACGTGGCATGGTCGAACGGACCGAACTTGTTGACTTTGTTTTCATGGGAAAGTTTCGTATAGTGAGCGCCAGCCACATAAGCGATGGTGGGAAAACCGAGCAGATGAAGGGATAAGTCGAGCACATGGGAACCGATGTCGATGAGCGGACCGCCACCCTGAATCGTTTTGTCGGTGAACGTGCCCCAGCTTGGGGTCCCGCGTCTGCGAATCGATTTCGCCTTGATGTGGTAGATTTCTCCCAGTTCACCTTCTTCGATCATCGATTTGAGGCGACGGATGTCGGCACGGAAACGGTTCTGGTATGCGACAGTGAGAAAGCAATCATTATGTTTTGCGGCATCGAGCATAGACCGGGCCTCTGATTCGTTCCTGGCCATCGGTTTTTCCACCATCACATGTTTTTTATTCGCCAACGCACGAATTGCGAAATCGTGGTGGGTATCGTTCGCGGTGAGGACATGGACGGCATCGATGGAGGGATCCTCAAGCAGTGCGTCCGCCGTGTCATACACGCGTGCATTGGCGCTGCCAAACTGTTTTTTCGCCTGGACCGCTTTGGAGCGGGTCCGGTTATGAAACGCGTCGAGCGAGACTCGCTCGTGTTTAACGAGGTTGGGGAGATGCTTTTTGAACGCGATTTCTCCGCAACCGACGATGCCGATACGTACTCTTTTCATAATGTGCCTCCTAGGTTTTTTTGATCAGCGCATACCCTTTTTCACCGATGCGCGGGTTTCCTGTTGCCGGGTCATGGTCAAGGTCGCCAAGCAGGATGTGTCCGTCGAGCACACTTTTACAGTCCAGAGTTATGGCCTTGCCGCGGTTGAAAACGGCCTGAAGGTCACCCTTTTCAAGGATGATGACGTCTTCACTGGCATGAGAGACAGTGAATCGGGTTGCTTTGAAAGCCGGTTCTTCAGCGTAAAGGGCGATAAGACGAGTCAGGTAGGTTTTAAGTGTGATATCCTGACGGGCTTCGTCCCATATCATGCAGCGCCGATTGTCGGGATCCTCCTCGCCTTGCATGCCGACCTCCCCGCCATAGAAGACACTCGGGCTACCAGGCAGAAGGAACATGAACAGATAAATCTGTCTGAGCAGGAGCGGATCGCCTTCAAGGTGTGAGGCGATACGTTTCGTATCGTGTGAATCAAGCAGATTGAAAAGGTTTTTCACGACGACTTCCGCATAGGAGACATAAGTCTCTACAAGCGCATCTTTCAGTGTTGTCGCGTCAAAGTCTGGATGAGCCGTTTTGGAATAAAACTTCCAAAGCGGGAACGTGAACTCGTAATTCATGACACTGTCGTGCTGATCCCCTTCAAGCCATGGCCCCGAATGGTCCCAGTTCTCGCCTAGGATGAAACAGTCCGGCTTCACGGCTTTGACGGTTTTGCGGAAATCACGCCAGAAATCATGGGATATCTCGTTGGAGACATCGAGACGCCATCCGTCGATGTCGAAAGTCTCTACCCAATAGCGGGCGACATCGAGCAAGTATTGTCTGAGTTCCGGATGTGCGGTGTTGAGTTTCGGCATCCGGGGTGTGAAGGCGAATGTGGCATAAGGCGGAAGCTCCCCGTTCTTGATGGCAAGTTTGAAAGAAGCCTCGTCGCACGGCAGCGATCGAATATAGAAATAGTCGTAATACGGGCTTTCCTTGCCGTTTTTTACCACATCAAGGAAGAACGGGTGTTGGTGGGAGACGTGATTGAATACGGCATCAAGCACCACCTTGATGCCTTTTTCGTGCGCGGTATTTACAAACGTCTTGAACTCTTCTTTTGTGCCGAATTGGGGGTCGATCTCAAAATAGTCGACGGTGTCGTACTTGTGCGCCGAAGGCGCTTTGAATATGGGCGTTAGATAGATGCCGCTGAACCCCATCGATTTCAGATAGTCGAGTTTCTCGGTCATCCCTTTGATGTTGCCGCCGAAAAACATCCGGTTGTCATAAGCGTCCACGTCTTCCCACTCATACGTGGCCTTTAGCGGATTCTCATAATTATGGAAACGGTCCGGAAAGATGGAGTACCATACGGTATCCTTGACCCATGAAGGGGCAGTGTAGCAATCTTCTTCAAGAATATAAGGAAAATTGAAGAAATTGTCGAGGTTCTCCTTTTCCAGTGGCGCTTCATGAGTGTCCGCGAGATATTGTGAACCATAGACATAGCGTCCATCAACAAGAAAAGCGTACTTGGTGCGCCGGGTGGGTCGGTTCAGTTTCACAATCAAATGGTCATGTTCACTGCTGTGTGTCTCAATATCCATTTTCCGTATCTCACTATCCCATGAAAACGTTTTCTCATTATCGCTTCGTTTCCAAGCAAAAGGATCTCCATAGATGATTTCGACTTTGGACGATTTTTCTTTCAATACTTTAAGTCTTATGTGCAATGTATTAATATCGCTTGCATAAGCCATTTCTGATTTCGGTCTGTGATGAAAGTAATGTTTTTTCATGTAGCACCTCTTGTGTTTTTTGTACTTACATTGTATAGTATTCATTGAAAAATTCAATAGGGTGCCTGCTAAAGTTATATTGCGATTTTAAAGCGTTTACAATATAATGTGATGTATGATAGGATATAAAGGCATGCTTTATTAGACAATTTGAGGAGTGACAAACATGGATTTTATCAAGAAACTTCTTTCATCCATTGCCGGATTTCTTATGAAAGTCGGCAAATTTCTCGATTTCAGAGACAAGGACGACGTCACTGAAGCCGCAGAAAGGGGTGAAACACCGAAGGTTGATAAATCAAAAGCCAAAAAACGTGGATTCCAAAGCCTTTTCATGGGATTTGGTCAAATACGGAACGGACAGTGGTACAAAGGGTATCCGCTCATGTTCGTGTTCTTTGCCTTTCTCATTGCTGAAATAGCCACTTCCACCTATATCTACGCGCCTGCAGAAATCGCCAATCATCCGGCTGAAGATACACTCTACTTCTTCCGTGATTACGGCGGCATTTTCACCCGCGGTGTATGGGGCTTCTTCACGCTTGGGGCCGTAACGACCTATTCTGTCTACCGTGGTCAGGATATCCGGGCTCGCGGCGGCATCTATGACTGGGCCGCAGGCGACAACTCGCGCGCATTGTTAGGACAAGGAATCATCGTTCTGGTATTGCTTGCGTTCCTCGCCGGACTATGGTACTTCAGCGTCAAAGACGCTTATCGGACAAGGCTCAAAATCGAAGCCGGCATTGCCGTCGAACGCTTCAAAGACTGGATACAGCGCGTCTGGGATGAGTTTTTCGCATACATCATCATCATTCCGGCGGTAGCACTGATCACCTTGTTCACATTGATTCCGTTCATCTTCTCTTTTCTGGTCGCCTTCACCAATTATACCGGCCGGATCACACTCGGTACACAGTTGATCCAATGGCACGGCTTTACCACGTTCGCGAATGTCTTCGGCGGCATGGAAGGCTGGGGCACATTCTTCCGAAGGGTTTTCCTATGGACCGTGTTCTATGCCATCATGAGTTCCTTCACCGTTTATGTGCTCGGTTTCATCCAAGCGATGGTCATCGAAAGCAAGTACGTCATCGGCAAAAAGGTCTGGCGACTCATCATGATTCTCCCCTGGGCCGTTCCGGGACTCATCTCATTGATGATTTTCAACAACGTTTTCGCCGATTCCCAGGGACTCATGAACCAGGTGCTTGCGGACCTTGACATCACACAGGATGTCAAATATATTCTCCAGCGCATCGGACTTGTCGGTCAACAGGCGGCGCTTCCACGAGAAGATTTGACCGGGAATATTCTTTGGTTCTCGCATTCGGGCAACGCTTATCTCGCCAGAGCCATTATCATCATGGTCAACCTCTGGATGGGGGCACCCTATTTCATGCTTCTGATTACCGGGGTGCTTGGGACCATTCCTTTCTCACTTTATGAAGCGGCCGATATCGACGGCGCCTCATCATTCCAGAAATTCCGTTTCGTCACCTTCCCCTGGGTCGTCCGAGCCACAGCGCCCGTCATCATCACAACTTTCACATTCAATTTCAACAACTTCGGGGCGATATACTTCCTCACAGGCGGCGGTCCCGGCTATCCCCGGGCTGAAATACCGCAGACTTTGCGGGGCATCGCACCCGGGCAGACAGACATTCTGATCTCCTGGATCTATAAGCTATCGTTCCAATCCACCGTCAACCACTACAACCTCGCGGCGGTCTACTCGATCCTCATCTTCCTCTTGATCGGTACCTTCGCCGTTTGGAATCTCGCTAGACTCAAATCATTCTGGGAGGAGGATTAATCATGAGCCAAGAAATTCAAGAGCCTAAACCAACGGCAGCCCAACAATTTGAAGACAAGTTTTTCAGACCGTTCCGTATCGTCATCAGCTCGATATTGAAGTATGCCTGGCTGATCCTTTGGGTCATGATTTCGCTGGCCCCCATCACATGGATGGTCTCGGCCGCGTTCTCACCCGTCCGAAGACTCAACCGGGTCTCGGTCATTCCCAATCCTTTCGAATGGTCGCTGGTCAACTACCGTGAAATTTTCACGTATCGCTCATCGACCGGGCAGATGTTCCCAGACTACGTCGAAGCGTTCATGCGGACGCTCTTCATCGCCGGGTTCTCGACCATCCTTACCGTCATCCTTTCTTCTCTCGTAGGATTCGCGTTCACGCGTTACCGCTTTGCAGGCAAGAAGAAAGTGCTCCTGACCATGATGGTCCTTCAGATGTTCCCTTCATTCATGGGTATGATCGCGCTTTTCCTTCTCTTCCAACAGTTCGGATGGTTGAACAGTCCCTCAAGAATGGCGCTCATCTACGTTGCCGGAGCGATTCCTTACAACACATTCATCGTCCGCGGATTCATGCGCAACATTCCCAAGACGCTTGATGAGGCGGCCGCCATTGACGGCGCGACCAACCTCCAGGTCATGCTCAAAATCATCGTACCTCTCGCGACCCCGATCATGGGATTCGTGGCGGTTACTGCCTTCATGGCGCCATGGATGGACTATATCCTGCCATCCATCCTGATGCCGCAAAACGAAGTCGTCGCCCAGTGGCTATTCAACATCAACGACCCTGAAAGTCAGCCGCACGAACCGATGCAGTTCATGGCCGGTGCACTATTCCTAGCCGTGCCGATCATGCTCGTTCAGATCTACATGCAGCGCTATGTTGTCTACGGCTTGACGCAGGGTGCCGAAAAAGGATAAGACTCAAAAAAGTGCGGTGTTTCCTTGCCGCACTTTTTAAAAGACAGGTGAAACCATGAAACAGAAACTTGAAACATTCGTCAAAATGCTATACTCGAACAACGCGATCTTAAAGGCGAGAAAAGCGTCCTATCTGCTCACCTTTTTGATGTTTGTCATCAATATCGGACTGATCAGCGTCCCCAACTATGCCGGCATTTATCAGGGCGTCGAGCAAACTGACAATATCCACAACATCAACGAGGCGTTCATAGAACTTTATGAGGATGAACTGTCCTGCAGAATCGATGACGACGCGTTGATGACGTGCGATGAAGAAGGACCGATCGAATACGGCGATTATGTCTTCCGGTTTGTCGAGGAACTCGACGCCGACCAGATCGACGAGGATGACATTGCGCGCTCATCCATCCTTTTCAGCCCCTGGGAAGCGGCCGTTGTCTACGTTGAAGACGCGGGCACCGCAGATGAACGGATTTTCTTGGTCTCGGGAACCTATCATTTGTTCAGGGATTTCGATTTCTCCGAAGTCCGATCGAACGCTCAGGACTCGGATGATCCGGACGCATACTACGAACGGACCACGGACATGTTTCTTGAAAGTCTCTATTATTCAGGATTCGGAGACAGTGTCCTTATCGTCTATACCACTCAGTTCGCACAAATGCTGATCTATACGTTCTTCGTCTCACTGATGCTGCTTGTGCTCAACTACCGGGCCAAATTCAAGAAGCTCACATATCCGGCGAGTCTCAAAATTACCGTCTTTTCAGCGACCGGACCGGCATTGCTTACAGCCGCTCTCGGGTTATACATTACCGCATGGGCCAGCATGTTGTTCATCGTACTTTATCTTGTAAGGGTTATTCTGATCTACTACAGAGTCAACCGCGTGGAAGAAACACTGACCTGATGAAAAATGCATTTGGAAGGGTTTTCATACCTTTTGAGCCCTTTAAAAAACCCTAGAAAACGTTTACACACTAATAGGGTTGTAAGCACTTTCAATTTTGTGATATCATTATAATAGGTTTAAATATAATTTATAAAAATATAGGAGGCATTATGAAAAAGCTAGCATTATTTTTAACAGCTTTCGCATTAGTATTCGGTCTCGCAGCTTGTGCTGACCGTGGTGACGAACGTCAGTACGGTGATGACTGTGAAGAACCGGATGGTGAAACCCCTTGCTGGAGCAACGAACTCCAGGACTTCATCTGGGAAGATGGCGCTGAGATCACTATCGGTGTCGATAGCGACTCAATGGGCGCTGCACTGGTTGAACAATGGGACAGAGACTTCCCTGAAATGGAAGGACAATTGACCTTTACCAACTATGGTTCACAAAACGATGAAACCAGCGGTATGCAAGGACTTGAGCTCGCTCAGGACGAAGCCCCTGACTTAGCGCTTGTCATTGACAACGAACTGATCGGCCGTGAAGGTGCCGTACTTCCACTTCATGAGTACTTCATCGATATCGGTGAGGAAAACACGCATCCCGATGCATTCGAACAAGTCAACATTCTTGACTATTTCTTGCTACCGGCGTTCTATGACGGCATGGTCTTCTCTTGGAACCGTACAATGCTTGAAGAGTGGGACGTCGACCTGACAGATTCCAACGGCGACAACCTGCCTGATGCATTTGACTCTTGGGAAAAAATCTTTGCTATGGCCGATGAGTACGGTGTAGCGGTAGACGACCGTCCCGAGTTCCGTGATGAGCCGATTCTTGAATTCTTCCCTGTTTCTCTCGATGAAACATGGAGTGCCTATTCTTCACTTACTGCAGACGGATGGCAACTCTTCGGTGGCGGAAACTTTGACGATCCTGAATTCGCTGATGAGTCATTCCTTGCCGGACTTGAATTCATTGAAGCTTTCAGCCAAACCAACATGAGTATTGATGAAACCGGATCAATCCGTGCGGCGGATGCAATGGGCTGGAGATGGGATGACTATCTCGAAGGCGACTATCCATTCTCATTGGTTGGTACTTGGATGGACGTTGAAGGGGCAATGGAAGATAACGACCTCGAGTTCGAATTCTCCGTTATGCCTACATACAACGATACTCAACTTCGTCCACTGATGAAAACCAAAGGCTTTGTCATCAACGGATACACACCATATCCTTCAGCGGCGTCTCACGTACTCAAATGGCTCTATACTAACGAGACCATGGGTACCATGATCAACAACTCCGCTTACCTCCCTGCCCTCCAGGAAGATTCAGACTTCTTCCCTGAGATGGATGCAGAGTTCAAGCAAGATTTCGCCGTTGCGATGCAACATAACCAATTCGAAGTTGCCGCAACCCTTCCTGAGAACCCTTCTGTTCGTGCAATGGATGTTTATTACAACATCGACCTGAACGAAGTTCTCAAAGACCTCTGGGACGGCAACATAACCCCTGAGGATGCACAAGCTGATATTGTTGAAGCAGCCGATTACTGGATTGAAAACAACAATACTCTCGACTAAAAATCTTTAAAAAGGCTCGCAAGAGCCTTTTTTCTTGGAGCGATAACTATGAAAAAAAGTATCCTTATCATTCTTCTTTTCCTTTTCACTTTCACCTTGGCCGCCTGCCAGGAGACGGAAGCCCCCAATGACAATGACGACAATGGCGATAACGACATTGTAAACGGGAACGACGATGAATGGAAAGTGCAATACGACATTGTCGAAAGTTCCAACAAGTTCTATGAGAACGTCGATACATGCTATCAGATCTTCCCTATTTCCTACGCCGATTCAACGGGCGATGGGAAAGGGGACTTCATGGGCATTGTCGAGAACGTCGAATATCTCTCTGAGACACTCGGCATCGACTGCATCTGGCTCAACCCGTTCAATCCTTCCACCACCTATCATAAATACGATGTGACGGACTATTACGGCATTGACAGCGACTTTGGCTCCATGGAGGATTTTGATGTCTTCATCGAAACCATGCATGACCATGACATTCTTGTGCTTATGGATCTCGTCATCAACCACTCCTCTTTCGACAATCCCTGGTTCATCAATTCCAGACGGGGCGAAGACGCCTCCAAACGCGATTGGTATACCTGGAACGACCTGGATGACCGCGACGCCTTCCCGAGCACCGAAGGATGGCACGCCTACGGCGGTTCATATTATTACGGATCGTTCTGGGACCGTATGCCGGAATTCAACTACGACAATCCCGAGGTTCGCGAGGAAATGCATAACATCGCCGAGTTCTGGCTTGAAAAAGGCATTGACGGATTCAGAATCGATGCGGCCAGACACATCTACGACCAGAACCAATACCCTCGCGGCACGAACATCCGCCGTGAAAGCATTGATTGGTTCCGTGAGTTCAACCACTATGTGAAACAGGTCAATCCGGACGCCTTCGTCGTCGGTGAAGTCTGGACAAGCGACGCGCAATATGTCGCAGGCTTCTATGAGGGCATGGATTCGAACTTCAACTTCCGTTTTTCCGAAGACATTATTACAACCCTTCAGGACGGCCGGGACCGTGGAATCATCGAGAACCTGCTTGATTCACGGTCCAGATACAGCGAATCGCGCGATGATTTCATCGATTCTGTGTTCATCACCAACCACGACCAGGACCGCATCATGAGCGAACTCTCCGGCGATGTGGACAAAGCCAGACAAGCGGCGCACATCCTTCTTACGATGCCTAGTATCGCATGGATCTATTACGGTGAGGAAATTGGCATGACCGGTGAAAAACCCGACCCTTCCATCAGGCAACCCTTCATTTGGGATAATGACGGAACATACAGCCCAGAAGGTGTTCAAAGCGGTTGGGATGCCATTCACGAATGGGATGAACATAACCTCGAACTCGATGGCGTCGCCGAACAGCTTGACGACGAAGACTCACTGTTGAACAGCTACATTGAACTGATTCAACTGAGACGCGAGCATGCACCGCTCGGCGCCAGAGCCTCACTTGAAACCGTAGATGATAGCGACAACCGTCTGCTCAGTTACTTAAGAAGCGATGGAGAAAGCACCTACTTGATCATCCACAACCTTTCAAGACTGGACCGCTCATTCGATTACGACTTCACTTATGAGCTTATTCATGCTTCGCATCCGCTTATTACGGATGACAACGGGGAAATCACGCTCGAGCCACTGTCGACCATCATCCTGGATGTCTCCGACAGTGATCAGATCACCATCAATCCTTAGACCGCACAAAATTCGGAACACAAAAAAAGATCTCAACCTGATAACAACGGTTGAGATCTTTTTATTTCGTTATGGATGGTTGATGCGATTAGAAGAATCGCTTATAGATAACCAGTCCGCCGGCCACGACCACAAGTGTCGTACCAACAGAAATGAGGATGATCGGGATGGTTCCAAGTCCGTCATCGATCGGTGTCGTATCGTCATCAAGCGGTTGTGTCGAATACATGATGAACGAATCGTTTGCAGAAAGTGTGATGGTCTCTCCACCCGATTGAGTAAACAGGGTGTCAAGTCCGCCATCGATGCGCTCACCGATTTCATCGGTGGTCGCCACGACATTCCATTCGCCTGCCGGTAGATCGAAGTCCCGTGACTGGTCACCGGCGTTATGAATCATGAGAATGGTACGCCATTCATCGTTCGGGTCTTCAAGCGCATAAGCGATCAAACCGGTCTCCGGTGACATGACAGTCATCGCATCCGTGATCGCGCCGCTAGTGCTTAGTCTGAAGACATCCTTGGATTGTCTGAGGTGGATCAGCGAGCGATGGTATTCGTACGTGTCGTTATAATCCACTTTCCAGTTCCAGTCGATCTGGTTGACTTCATCGGGGGAACGATAGGAGTTGTGGTCGAAAAGCTCCTGCGGATCGCATGTGACTTCGCCGCTATCGGGCATGACGCATGGTTTCGTACGCATCATCTCGATGCCCGCGTGCAAGAAAGGGATGCCTTGCGAGGTCAGAATGATGTTGTTCGCTTGGCGCTGCATGCGGGTGATGACATCGAAGTCTTCAAAGGTCGAGAGGACCAGTTTGTCATGGAGTGTGTTGTTGTCGTGTGAAGCGACATAGTTCACGGTCTGTTCAGGACTTTGCGCGATTGCATCTGAAGGCAGTGCACCGGCTGAGACACCGGATTGGTTGGTTCCGCCCGTAGTTCCAAACAGTACGGATACATTCGAGAAGTTGTCGCCTTGAACGAAGCCGCCTTCTGAACTTTCAAAGACGCTTCCTTTGATGCCGTCACGGGTGATGTCGTTGAATACGCCGATGCGACCCATTTGATCAAGGTTGTGTTTTGTCGCTCTGTCTTCATGAGGCAGTGGCGATTCGCCGCCGGTCCATGGCTCACCGTAAAGAATGATGGTATCATCGATTTCGTGAACCGCCTCGCGTATCTGGACCATGGTCTCGACATCATGAAGTTCCATAAGGTCGAAACGGAATCCGTCGACGTTATATTCTTCTACCCAGAAAAGGATGGAATCCACCATGAACTTGCGGAACATCGCACGTTCGGAAGCTGTCTCGTTTCCGGTGCCGCTTCCGTTGGAGAAGCCGCCTTCATCCGTCATGCGGTGATAATAGCCCGGAAGAATCTTGTGCCATTTCGAGTCCGCGGAGAATGCCGTGTGGTTGTAAACAACGTCGAGCACAACACGAATGTCTTCTTCGTGGAAACCTTGGACCATTTGTTTGAATTCGTTGATGCGTACTTCACCGTTGTAAGGATCGGTGGAATAGCTTCCTTCGAGTGTGTTGAAGTTTCTTGTCATGTAACCCCAGTTGAAAATGCCATCATGGATGCCGTGGTAATCCTCATCCTTGAGACGTGTCTCGTCAATGATTCCGTTGTCGTGAACCGGAAGCAGATGGACATGGGTGATGCCAAGTTCCTTGAGATGGTCAAAACCTGTCGTCACACCGTTGTATGTCGTGCCTTCTTCAATCAGACCGAGGAATTTTCCGCGGTGGTCTTCCGTACCTTCCCAGGATTCATGGCTGGTAAGGTCACGGACATGAAGTTCATAGATAATGGCATCCGTATAACTGTTCATCGTGTTCGGACGAGAACCGTATTCCCAGCCTTCAGGATTGGTTCTCGAGAAGTCGACCACCATGCCGCGTTGGCCGTTCACACCGGTCGTAAATGCATATGGATCGACCACTTCGTGCACCTGTTCGCCGTTATCAACGGTGAATGTATAGTAGGTACCATGCAGATCGCCTGAGACCGTGGTGGACCATACGCCTTTATCGAGACTGTCCATCTCAATGGTTTCAAAAGGCTCATCCACGCCGGCATTGCCGTCATAGTCTTCCTGTGAGGCGGTATGACCGTACTCATAGAGATTCAAGGTGACGCCTTCACTGATCGGCGCCCACAGTTTGAACTCGGTTTCATCATTGGAATAAAGCGCCCCAAGATCGCCGTCGTACGCATAGGCTTCGTTAAAAGCGTCTGAGGAATAAAAGCCATCAAATCCGATGCGTGAATCCGCAGGCTCATCATCACCGAAATCAACAATCATGCGGTAGGTTTTCGTCAAATCGATGTCTTCATCGATGGTCAGAGTCCCACGTGAGCCTTCAATGTTGAATGTGTCAATGCCGATCGGGTCACCGTCTTTTGTGATGGTCACATCTTCCTGCGCGACCCCGGTTGTGAAATTGAAAGAGATCTCACGGGTGTCTTCGAATGTCGCTTGAAGGATCTGATGTGAAATATCCGCCTCTTCTTCGGAATAGTAGATGTTCTGGTCGTTTTGGACCAGGAACACTTCTACGACGCCGTTCGGATCGGGATTCGTCATATCGATGAAGCGGTCCATGTCGACATCCTTGTTCCAATCGTCGTCACGGACAATGACGCCTACCTCAGTAGCGCCGTCAAGATTGGTTTCACTCAGGTCAACCGTAAGACGTTGACCGAGGTCACCCTCCTCTTCCCAAAAATAACGCTCTCCAGCACCGCTGTCCGGTGCCTCAGGCCAAAGCCATACCGAATCGAACTGGGAGTAATCGTCGTCAAAACGAAAGTAATTGACAACGAGTGTTGTTGCTTCGCTGGCGTGCAAGCTTACATTGGTTGAAATGAAAAGCGCACCCAGTAATAAAAATGATAACAATGCTTTTTTAATCATTATAAATACCCTCCAATAATAATTTACATGAAGTATTATAACATAAAATGAAAGCACTTGTTTTTTAAAATGTCATTTTTCAACTAAGTTGCAGTAAAAAGGGAAAGAAAGCGTTTTCTTTAATTGTTTTCTTTAATGTAAATACGTGCTTCGTATGGTTTGAATTCAGAACGTTTTGCATCCGTTTTCATGTTGCTGAGATAAAGCGAATATGCACGTAGGTCCACCGGGATGTCCATGGTTAATGGCGTTCCTTTGAAGTTGGCAAGCACAACAAATTCGTGGGTGTTGGTCGTGATTTTGTAGTTGAAAGTCTGTGGATCGTTCAGATCATAAAACTCGGCGTGACCATGAGCGATGTTCGCTTCGCGTCTCAGTCTAAGAATTCGCTTATACTGATTGAGGATGGATTCACTGTCGGATTGTTGGCGCTCGACGTTGATTGAATCCTTGTTGCCAACAACATCAATCCAGGGATGAACATCCGAAAATCCCGCATATTTATCACTGTTCCATTGCATCGGTGTTCTCGCATTGTCCCGGGCACGGTCTCTTAAGGCTTGCATTGCCGTCTCATGGGACGCGCCATTGCTGATGAAGTTGTCGTATTCCGTGAATACCTCAACGTCCCTGAAGTCTTCGAGATTTTCATAATCGACGTTGGTCATGCCGATTTCCTCGCCGTAATATACTATAGGGGTTCCCGGAAGCATGTACAGAGTATAAAGCAGCATTTTCGCACTCTCTTCATGAAACGCACCGTCATCGCCGTAATGCGAGACGATTCTGGGTTGGTCGTGGTTGTGCCAATAGATCGTGTTCCAGCCATTATCCTTGAAGACATCGAGCCAATGGGCGAAGCTTTTTTTGATTCTGGTGACGTCAACCGTTCCCTTGGCCCATTTGCCGGGGGTGAGCGTGTTGGTATCGTCGGTATCGACCCAACAATGCTCGAACTGGATGAGCATGTCGAACTCCGTCGTGTCGAACCCGGCATACTGAAGCGCTTCTTCTCGTGAAGCGCCGCCGGCCTCGCCGATCACGAGCAGGTCGTGGGGTCGGAACAGTTCCCTTCCGAGCTCTTCGAGGTATTCGTGGTGCTTGGGCAGGGAAGAGAAGTTTTCGTATCCGGGGTGTCCGTCGGGGAAGTCCCAGTTTTTCTCAAGGTGATTGGACGCATCGACTCTGAATCCGTCCACACCGAGGTCGATCCACCACTGGATCATCGCTTTGAGCTCTTTGCGCATGGTTTCGTTGCGCCAGTTCAGATCCGGCATCTTCTTGCTGAAAATGTGAAGGTAGTATTCATCGGTCGCTTCGTTATATTCCCACACGGGGCCGCCAAACCAGCTTTTCCAGCGGGTCGGGCGCATTCTTCTTCCTTTTTTGTCGTACTTGGGTGGCTGCCAGATATAAAAATCATGATATTTTTCATGCTCGGGATGGTTCGGGTCCTTGGCCGCTTCAAACCACGGATGTTCGTCCGACGTATGGTTGAGGACCAGGTCCGTGATGATCTTCATGTCACGGCGGTGCGCTTCGGCGAGGAGATTCTTGAAATCCTCGATGGTGCCGTAATCCGGGCTCACTTTGTAAAAATCACGTACGTCATAGCCGTTATCGTCCATCGGTGAATCATAGTGCGGCGATATCCACAATGTGTCCACACCGAGGTCACGCAGGTAATCCAGCCTTTCGATGACGCCGTTGATGTCTCCGATTCCGTCGTTGTTGGAATCATTGAAACTTCTCAGGTACACTTGATAGATGATGGTGTCTTGCCACCAGAATTTGCTCATGGTGTCACGCTCCTTGTAGATTTGAGATTTGTATGATTGTGTTACTTTTTGTTGAAACTGTTCCAAAAATTGTCCAGGTAGCCCTGGATGTAATCGTCTTCCTCGAGATATTCCGCATGGGACCAATGCGAAGGGAAGAGTTCAGTATACACCTGTCGGCGATAGCGTTCGTCGAATAATATCGCGACGCCTTTGTCATCCATGGTACGGATGACCCGTCCGACTGCCTGGATCACCTTGTTCATGCCGGGATAGGTGTACGCGTAGTGAAACCCGTCGTAGCCCTGTTCGTAAAAATAGTCTTTTCTGATCTCATTCATGCGGTTGAAGGCCGGAAGGGCGACACCCACGACCATGACACCGTGCAAAAGGTCCCCGATATAGTCCACCCCTTCGGAGAAGGAACCGCCGAGCACCGAAAACATCACTTTTGATTCACTGTCGGTTGAGGTGAATTGTTCAAGCAACGATTCGCGTTCGCCATGACTCATGCGAGGGGTTTGCACGAGCGTATTATAACTGACACGGTCAAACTTCTCAAGCACCATTTCCATATAGCGATACGAGGGGAAAAAGACGATATAATTTCCTGTCTTGCTTTCGAGCATCGCATAAATGGTGTCGATGATCCGGCCTACGCTTTGAGGGCGGTCATGGTATTTCGTGGACGTTGAGACATCAATGAAGAGCCCGAGACGCTTAGGATCAAACGGAGTCGGCACCTCAAAGAATCGGCCTTGTCTTTGAGTGATCAACGATGAGTAATATTTCACCGGATTCAACGTGGCCGAAAAGAACACTGTCCCCGATGCACGGGTTTTTACGATGTCTTTGAGCGCTTCTGAAGCATCAAGACAGACGATGTTAAAACGCACATCATCCTGATCGCTTTCAATAACGTAACGGTAAGCGGATGAGTAATACTCACTGATCCTCACAAACTGCATCAACGTAAAGTAGTGCTCGAGGACTGCTTTTCGGTTCGGATGCTTCTTATGTTCGCTCAGAAAGGATTCAAGCTTGCTTGCCAGATACTGAACACCTTTCATGAAGGTTTCGTCCAGTGCGGTATCCACATGGAGTCCGCTTTTTTTTACGTCGGTGGTTCGTATGCTTTCATCCATCAGGTTGAGAAGCATCTCCACCGGACGCTTGAGATGAGACGGTTTCATCGTGGAGACGGTTTCTTTAAGCGATTTCATGTCTGTATGCGACAACATTGAAGAATACATGCTGAGTGAACGGTCCACAAGGTTATGCGATTCATCGACCAGCAGCTTGGGAACGTATTGACTTTCTTCGAAAAAACGGATCAATCGGATCCTCGGGTCGAACGCATAATTGAAATCACAGATGATGATGTCCGCGTAGTTGGCAATTTCGAGCGCGAACTCATGCGGACAGATGTTATGGTAGGTCGCGTAATCCTTGATCAGTTTCATATCATAGACGTCGTCATGTACGAAGATGTCTTTGAGCGCTTCGCTTAACCGGTTGTAAAACCCTTTTGCGAACGGACAGATTTCCGGGTCGCAGTCCACTTCGTCCTGAAGGCACATGTTGTCTTTGGAGTTCAGCGTGATCGCTTTGACCTTCAGGCCTTTTTCCTTGAGGGCGCGGACCGTGTCGACCGCGATGTGCTTGCCGGCATTCTTCGCGGTAAGGTAGAATATCTTCTCTTTTGAGTTTTTGATGGTCTTGAGCGCGGAAAACAAGGCACCGACCGTCTTGCCGATGCCGGTAGGCGCCGTGGCATAGAGGATATCCTCTTTGATAAGGGTCTGATAGATCGCCGCCATGAACGGTCTTTGCCCTTCACGGAAGTCTTCATGCGGAAAGACCAGGCCTTCTATGGAGCGTTCCTTGTTGTAAAGATGATTGCGATAGGTATCCAGCCAGTCCATGTAATCATGCATGGTCTGATTGAACGTTTTTTCCATTTGCTTGAAGCTGACGCGGGTCTCAAGCGGTTTTTCACGTTCGTCTTTGGAATGGATATATAAGAGACGCAACTCGACACTCGAAAGGTTATGGTCCGCCATGTACATATAGGCATACATTTTAAGTTGGTTTATGTGCGCAGGGTATGTGCGTTCATTCACAAGATCGAGATCCGTTTCCGTGCTTTTGATCTCTTCAAGAATGATGGTGCCGTCGGTATTTTTGAAAACGCCGTCGATGCGTCCACTGATGTGCAGCTTGGCATCGCCATATTGAAAAAACGTCTCCACATAGACTTCTTTCTTTGCGGAGGCGTCGTAAGTGTTTTGTCGTTTCACATGCAGTTTCTGACCTTCCAGCTGGCGTTGGCGTACGTTGGACTGGTTCGTCAGATCGCCGCTGGCATGAAGAAACTCAACTATTTCTTTGACACTGAGCTTTTCTGTTGTCATGGAATCACCTATCTTATTATACCAAAAATGAGGGTTCATATGGGAAATCCAGTGGTATTTTATTGCATTTTGCACAAAGAATGGCTTAAAAAGACAATCAAGCTTTGCAATTTGACTGTCTATGTTTTATAATATCCTTAAATAGAGACGAGGAGCGTGTTTTTTATGAAAAAATTAAACTTGATCATACTAGGTTTGTTCGCAATATTCACATTGAGCGCTTGTGGTGAAGACGAAGGACCAGAGCCGGGTGAAGTGGCCGCAGACTACATGGGAGAAGCCGCAGTGAGAGTTGCCAGCGATCTTGAACCCGAACTTGACGACATCGAATTCACACTAGCGGAATATGAGTCGGTGTTCTTCCGACTTGAGACGGAATTTGAAGATTCTGTCGATGAGCGGGTAGCATACTTCATCCATTACCAGGCGGACGATCTCGTAGGATACGCCGTGGTCATGTTCTCATTCACATATGACCCTGAAGAATTAGATCCCGAACCGGATCCCGATGCATGGGAAATTGACATTTATACCGACGTAGAGGAATTTGAAACCGCAACGGATGAGGCCATCGATACTTTGAATACTTTTGAGGAACAATCGCAAAACCTTGTCGACGCTTTGGAAGCCGAAGATGAAGACATCAGTTACGAACTTCTCAGAATCACCGGAGATTTTGACACATCGCAAATTGAAGACTTCATTGAACTTTATTTGGATCCCGACAACGGTGACGCAGAATAACGATTACAATCTTTCAGTCATTTAAACCCGCTTTCAAAAGCGGGTTTTTTCTTTTTCATTGCTTTTTATTGAAAAAAGCACCGCCTGAGTGCGGTGCTTCGATATCATATGAACGCAAGAATAACAATAGAAGTGATAACGAATACAATGCCAATAAACAGAAATGCCAAGTTATACGGTGTGTTTCGCTGTTGCTTCTCATCTTTCTCCTGAACATAATCAAAATACGTGTGACTTTCCATGTCGAAACTTTGGGATTCTTTAATCTTTCTCGCGTCACGCAGTCGTTTGACACTGTAGGAAAGCGGTCTGAAGATGGTGGTCGCACGGCTCAGTGCGACTATGCTGAAAAGGGTTGCGATGGCCCCCACTACAAACAGAGCGTCCGATAAAATAGAAAGGGAGATGGTGACTCCGTGCCTCCATAGAATGAAGGCAAACACGAAGAACACCATCGTCCCGATTGCTGTCAAAATCGCCTTGAGCATTATTTGAGTACTTTTTTATATTCAGCGAGCTCGGCGCTGTTCGCAAGTATGAGGTGTCCAGGCTTGATTTCCACAAGTTCAGGTGCCTCTTTTGAATAATCGTGCGTAGACGGGTCATATGCGAACCGCTTACGCTTCTTCTCATAGTTCGGATCCGGAAGCGGAACCGCACTGAGCAAGGAACGTGTGTAGGGGTGCAGCGGGTTTTTGAACAACTCATCTTTTGGTGCGAGTTCAACCAGTTTACCGAAGTACATGACTCCGATCCGGTCGGAGAAATACTTGATGACGGAAAGGTCATGGGCGATGAACATGATGGTCAGACCGAGTTCCTGACGCAGTTCGTTAAGCAGATTGATAACCTGCGCCTGGATGGAAACATCCAAGGCACTGATCGGCTCATCGGCAATGATGAACTCGGGTGCGACGACGAGTGCGCGAGCAAGCCCGATACGCTGACGTTGTCCACCGGAGAACTCATGAGGATAACGCCCGGCGTGCTCAGGAAGCAGACCGACGGTCTCAAGGACATCATTCACCTTTTTGGTGATGGTCTTAGCATCCTTTTCGCCGGCGATGCGGAGGCCTTCCGCGATGATCTCACGAACCGTCATACGCGGGTTGAGGCTGGCGATGGGGTCCTGGAAGATCATCTGCATGCGTTTCATGGTCTTCATGTTCGGGTCCGCGGTGATTTGCTGACGACGGCGGATTTCTTTTCTGAGTTCAGTGATCTGGGTGTCTTTTTTCTCTTTTATTTCCTTGACTTTTTCATCGTATTCCTGTTTCAGCTTGTCTTTGTCCTTGTCTTCAGAGGACTCAAGCTCGTCTTTGAGGTCAGAAATCATATCCCGTGCATCGTGACGGGTTTGGCGAATCATCTCTTTCAAGGATTCATACCCGGCGGAAATCGTTTCACCCATGAACTCGACGATGCCGTCTGTAGGTTCATAGAGTTTGATGATGGTGCGCCCGGTCGTGGTCTTTCCACAACCGGACTCACCGACCAGGCCGAATACTTCGCCTTTATAGATGTCGATTGATACGTCATCCACAGCTTTGACTACGAGTTTGTTTTTTCCAAAACCCGATTTGAAATGCTGTTTGAGGTTTTTCACTCTTAGAATCGGTTCGTTGGTTGTACTCATGATTCATCCTCCTTACCTTCAGGAGACTCTGCCATGTGTTGGATTCTTCGTTGAACCGCTTCGGGCAATTCGACTTCCGGTGCATCTTTATGCAGCAACCATGTGGCCGCATAGTGTGTGTCGCTCACTTTGAAATATGGTGGTTCTTTTTCGAAGTCGATTTTCATTGCATAGGCGTTACGGTCAGCGAAAGCGTCTCCCTTAGGTGGGAAGAGCATGTTCGGCGGTGTGCCGGGAATGGCTTGGAGTCTCTCTTCAGTATTCAAGTCAGGCATTGAGGATAGAAGTGCCCAGGTGTAGGGATGTTTCGGGTTGTAGAAAATTTCGTCTACACCACCGATTTCGACTATCTTGCCTGCATACATTACCGCGACTCTGTCTGCCATGTTGGCCACAACGCCGAGGTCATGGGTGATGAAGATGACAGAGAGGTTCCGGTCCACTTTCAGCGTCTTGATCAATTCAAGAATCTGAGCCTGAATGGTCACGTCGAGCGCGGTCGTGGGCTCATCACAGATGAGAACGTCAGGATCCGCGGTTAATGCGACCGCAATGACGATTCTTTGGCGCATACCGCCTGAGAATTGGAACGGATACTGGCGGAAACGCTTGTCCGGTTCAGGAATACCGACGTCTTCCATGACTTTGATGGCACGTTCCTTCGCCTCTTTCTTGGTCACTTTGAAGATGCGTGCTTTTTCCTCTTTGAGATTCTCAAGTTGTTGCTTGTAGACTTTTCTCGGATGTTGGTGTTGCGCAAACTTGTCGGCGAATTCCTCTTTCGCCTTCAGTTTTTCGTTTTTGTAGCGATTTTTTTCTGCGCGTTTCTCTTTCGCCAGCTTTTCTTTTTGCGTTCCTTTTGTGGACTGGAAACGGCGCTCGATATCATCCATGTTTTGCTTATGCTCTTTGTCAATCCGGCTAAAGCGCTTCGCTTTTTCCTTTTTGAGCTGGTCGACCGCATTCTTATATTGCGGTGTTTCTTCAGCGATCTTGTCTTTCATGGATGCTTTGAGTGTTTCAATTTTTTTGTCGTACTCCTTGGCTTTTTGTTCGTAACGTTCTTTGATCTCCTGTTTGATTTCCGTCTTGCGTTTCGCTAGATTTTTTCTGGCTTCGGAAATCGCTTTTTTCTGTGCATCGAGATCTTTTTCAAACGCTTCTTTCAAGGAAGTGATTTTTTCGGTGTCGCCTTGTTCTTTTAATTCTTTCTTCTGCTCTTTAAACTCCTTGATCATGGATTTGCGTTTGACCTTGGCGTCATAGAGCGCGTTATAGTGTTCGCGAATGAGTGCTTTGAATTCCTTCTTGCGATGGTCTCCGTTGATGAGCATTCCCTCGGTGATTTGCTTACCGATCCGCATGATGGGGTTAAGTGATGACATCGGATCCTGGAAGATCATGCCGATTCTGTCACCACGGATATTGTGGAAAAGCTCTTCGTTGATTTTGGTCAGGTCCTGACCATCGTACCAGATTTCACCCTCATCAATGACGGCGTTTCCGGCCAGGATGCCCATGATGGCACGTGATGTAACGCTTTTACCGGAGCCTGACTCACCGACAATCGCAAGCGTTTCCTGTTCGAAAAGATCGAAACTGACGCCGCGCACGGCGCGAACCATGCCTTGGTTGGTCCAAAATGATATTCTCAAGTCGTTAACTTCAATTTTTTTCTTGGCTGGCATTATTCAGACCCCCTTAAGGTTGGATTGAACGCGTCTCTCAAGGCGTTACCGAACATGTTGAAAGTAATCATCAGAATCGAGATGATGAGAGCCGGTGCCAAGGTAAGATGCGGGTTGCTCAAGAGTTGTCGTTGACCATCACTGAGCAGCACACCGATGGACACACCGGAGAGCGTCACGCCGAAGAAGTTGAATGTCTGGCCATGACCAATACCGAAACCGAGGAATGAAATGGTCGATTCAGCAAAGATGACGACCGGAATCATAAGGATACTTGTCGTGGTAATAGTTCCGATTCCGTTGGGAAGAATGTGACGGAAGATGAGTCTCGAGTCTTTCGCGCCGAGTGTCCGTGAAGCGAGGACGTACTCACGACCTTTGTATCTGTAGAACTGTGTCCGCGTCGTCGATGATACGCTGACCCATCCTGAGAGTGTCAGAACGATGATCAGACTCCACAGGCTCGGACCAAGCCATGCCTGGGCGATGGCGAGTGTCAGAAGCCATGGAATACGGCTGATGACTTCGGTGAACCGTTCCATACCGATGTCGACCTTGCCGCCGTAGTAACCGGAAATCGAACCATAGACAATCCCTACCGAGATGTTGATGAAACCGACAATGACGCCGATAAGAAGCGAGGTGCGAAGTCCGAGCCAAGTAAGCGCGAACAGGTCGTGTCCGTCATTGGTTGTTCCGAAGAAGAAATACGGGATGTCGTCATACCCCATGTAGAGGGCATAATCAAGAACGATTCCATAGGTGTAGAACTCTTCTCCGCCGATGACCATCGATTCACTTCGTGATGTGATCTCACGAACGGGACAGCCTTCAGCGAACTCGTGACCGACATAATCGTCACGAGAATCCGGCAACGTACAGTTGTCGTTACGTTCAACCAGCGCATACAAGTCTTCAGATGAATATGCGCTTCGTGATTGCAATCCGAGCGCTCGCTCATACACGTTATAATCAAACGATGCAACCGTCTGTGTCGCGTTCGCGCGGCGATATCTGATTGCTGGTACTTCTACAACGTCATACCGGGCAAGACGATAGCCTGATGATTCATATACCGGATCCGTTTCACCTTCATGATATACGGACACACTGGTAAGTGCGATATTTGAGCGGGCCAGTTCGCTATCGATGCGAAGCCTTATCTGTGATTCAAATTCATCGATTGTATTGCCAGGGAGCACTTCATCGAGACGTTCAAAGACATCAAAGTTCATAATGCCCTCTTCTTCAAACGTATCAAGGACACGATATTCATCCTCCACTTCCAGCATAACGCTCAAAGTCGTACCACTGACAAGGATGTTTTCGATATCCACTTCAATGAGCGGTGTCTCATCACGTCTGAATTCAACGGCGGTCTCGTTAATTACAGACCCTTGAAGATGGTCGCTTCTGAGTGACAATACATTTTGACCACCAACACACCCCTCAGCCAACGTGGTACATGGGCTTGTAGTGTTGGAAAGCGAGTCCGGAATGATGTATTGCTCGTCAAAACCGGCCGGGAGATAAAGGCCAGTTTCCGGATCGACACGGTCGAGATTTACCGAGCGGTTCTCATAGGAACGATGCCCATCAAGTATCCCGAAATGTTCAAGAATGGGAATGCGTGGTGGCAACGTCCTCAAACGAGGCTCCTGACGCGTAAAGTT
>Ga0207421_10001412_pt1 | contig 30987 bp, 24 predicted proteins | sample SodLakKL_010_SED_4_FD_187542 | JGI IMG/M metagenome (GOLD analysis project Ga0207421, IMG submission 187542) | Alkaline sediment microbial communities from Lake Tanatar, Kulunda Steppe, Russia - 8KL_010_SED (SPAdes) (version 2) | ecosystem: Environmental > Aquatic > Non-marine Saline and...
GTGGATTCCGCGGTGGATTCCGGAGTGGATCCCGCGGTGGATCCCGGATCAGTCCCAAGGGCGGACAGGGGTGAACCTGCCAGGATTGTGACAAGCAGCAAAAGTGAGAATAAAGGGGAGCTGTTGTACAATATCCTGGAAATGCATGAGCCGTAAAATGCGTTATTCATAAGAGATGGAGTAAATCAGATGGAATAAATTGGAATTGCCATGGTGCTGAAGGACGCGCCGGATGATGGTGTCGCCGACCCCGAAAGCGCAACCGTCATCCATCACACCGTACGAAGCTTCCATTATACTAAAGAAGCCTGTCATAGGAAAACCGGAATCAGGCTGAAAGCGATCACACAATCACGCCCAAAAAAACACCGCCATGTTTCAAAAGATAGAAGGGTACCCCGTTTACGGAGATCACGATGAGCAGACCATCCGGCAATTTCTGGATGTCATGAGCAGGGCAGAATATGGTGCCCTGATGGCGGACGGACATCTGGGCTATGTCATGCCCATCGGAGGGGTTGCGGCCTATCGCAACAAGGTGTCCCCCGTGGGTGTCGGATTTGATATCGGATGCGGCAACCTGGCTGTCCGGCTGGATATGCAGAAAAAAGACCTGAATCTGGACCTCCTGCTTGACCGCATCGAAAAATACATCTCCTTCGGTATCGGACAGACCAACCCGGAGGCCCCCCGCGATCATCCCATTTTCGACAGCGACGACTGGGACGCATACGAACCGGCCTCCCTGCGGGCCGAACTGAAGAAACTGGGCCGCGACCAGCTGGGTACCGTGGGTGCCGGAAACCACTACGTGGACATTTTTGCCGATGAACAGGATCGCATCTGGGTGGGCGTCCATTTCGGAAGCCGGGGGCTGGGACACAAAACAGCAACCGGATTCATCAACCTGTCGCAGGACCGGCCCTGGAATGTGCGCGCCGTGGAAAAAGAGGTGCTTCTGGATGTCGACAGCGACCTCGGCGAGCGATATTACCAAGCCATGCGGCTCTGCGGCGCCTATGCGTGGGCCGGACGCGAATGGGTGTGCGAGTATACGGCAAAGCTGGCCGGTGCCGAAATCGTTGAACGCGTCCACAATCATCACAACTATGCCTGGAAAGAGCAGCATCCGGATCCCGGATCGCTGAAACAGGATTTGGCAGATAATGCCGCAGAGGAGCGAACAAAGGGAAAGGATGGCGGCAAAAACACGTCGCGCAAAGCCACTTTGCGCGACTACCTGGTCATCCGCAAAGGCGCGACCCCTGCATTCCCGGGCCAGCTCAGTTTTGTTGGTGGAAGCATGGGCGATCCCTCGGTGATTCTGGAAGGGGTTGACAGTTCCGAGAGCAAAAGGGCGCTCTATTCAACCATTCACGGGGCGGGACGTGTCATGTCACGGACCAAAGCTGCCGGCAAATACCGCGGCCGGGGGAAAAAGCGCAAGCAGGTCCGGGCCGGTGAGGTGACCCCGAAGATGATGAAGGAATGGATTAAGAAAAAGGGGGTCAAGCTGCGTGGCGGGGGACTGGATGAATCCCCTCATGTCTACCGCCGCCTCACCGATGTTCTCAATACGCATCAGAACACCATTGAAATCAAACACTGGCTGCAGCCGCTCGGCGTGGTCATGGCCGGACCGGATATCTTTGATCCGTTCATCGATTAGAGTCACGGCCGATGTTTCGCATGTATGCTTGGCAAGGGTTTCGTGTTCATGCGGAGGCCCCTCCTTGTCCCCCCTTCCTGCGCCTTTTTCTCCTTGATTAACTTGGCAAATTCTTGTACTTATGGTGATTGTCAAACCACCACTTGCTGAGTCACCATGTCTGTACTGGCCATCCTTGCAGGAACCATCGCCATTCTGCTGAGTGCCTACCGGTTCTACGGGTCGTTCATCACCCGAAAACTGGGGGTGAGCAACAGCAACATCACCCCGGCCCACACCCGCGAAGACGGTGTGGATTACGTTCCGAGCAACCGGTTTGTGGTACTTGGACACCATTTTGCGTCCATTGCCGGAGCCGGTCCCATCGTCGGGCCGGTCATCGCCGTCTCTTTTGGATGGGTACCCGCCCTTCTCTGGATAATCATCGGCGGCATCTTCTTCGGTGCCGTTCATGACATCACGTCCATGACCGCTTCGCTGCGTCACCAGGGCAAGTCCATTGGCGAAATCATCCAGCAATACATCGGCGATTCCGGAAAAAAACTCTTTCTCATTTTTGCATTCGCCACGTTGCTTCTGGTCATTGCGGTCTTCATGGACATCGTGGCCCGAACCTTTATCACGGTCCCCTCTGCCGCGTCGGCGTCAGTCTTTTTCATCCTTCTCGCTCTTGTGTTCGGCGTCGTCATCAACCGCCTGGGCTTCCCGCTCTGGATCAGCACCATATTCGGGGTCGGCCTGCTCTACTTCTTCGTGTATCTCGGTGAAATCTATCCCATTCAGATCGGGTATGGTTCCTGGATCGCCATCCTGGTCGCCTACATTTTCATGGCCGCCGTAACACCGGTATCCATACTGCTGCAGCCCCGGGATTTCCTCAACTCCTTCCTGCTGTACGGAATGATCCTTTTCGGCATTGTTGGAATCATTATCGGCAACCCGCGCATTGAAATGACCTCATCCATGCAATTCCAGGTGGAAAATCTCGGATTCCTGTTCCCGGTCCTTTTTGTCACCATCGCCTGCGGTGCGATTTCCGGCTTTCACTCCCTGGTGGCATCCGGCACCACATCCAAACAGATCAACAAAGAAGAAGATGTCAAAATGATCGGTTTCGGGGGGATGCTGATCGAGACCCTGCTTGCGGTCATCGCCGTTATGGCCGTTGCCGTTATGACACGCGCCGATTTCGGCCTCCGGCTGGCAGAAGCGGGACCCGTAACTTTGTTTTCTGAAGGGCTTGGCGGATTCATCTCCTCGATCGGAATTCCTGTTTCGGTGGCCATCTCTTTCGTGGCGCTGACCGTTTCCGCTTTTGCGCTGACCACCCTTGACACCTGCACGCGGCTGGCACGTTTTATCATCCAGGAATATGCCGAGGACATCCCGTCCGTGCGTATCCGCGCGCCCCTGCAAAACCGTTTTTTCGCTACATTCCTGGCTGTGCTTTTATCCGGGATGCTGCTGCTTACCGGACAGTTCGAACAGCTCTGGCCCATATTCGGCTCTGCCAACCAGCTGCTGGCCGCCCTGGCCCTTCTGGCCGGGACCGTCTGGCTGGCAAAGAAAAAAGTGAACCCGGTTTTCACCGTCATCCCAATGATATTCATGTTCACCGTAACGCTGCTTTCCCTGCTCATCTTCGCATGGAACCAGTACCAGCAGGACTCCTGGTTCCTGAGCGTGCTCTCGATCACCCTGTTTGTACTTGCGGTGATCCTTGTGGTGATGGCCCGCAACAGCCTTCGTCAATTTTACGAGGAAGAAAAACGCGGGCAGACGAAACCGGAATTAAAAAGCGTTCCACAAAGATGAAACCGATGCGATCCATCCTGTCCCGGGTCCGCGAACCCGCCAATGCGTACACGCATCTTGCCGGCGCACTGCTCTCCGTGCTCGGACTCGTACTGCTCATCCACAAATCCGCTCTGCACGGACAGCCGACACATATTGTAGCGTTCTCGATTTTCGGAAGCAGCATGATCCTGCTCTATCTCGCAAGCACCCTCTACCACCTGCTTCCCGTATCCGAAAAAGGGATCCGCATCCTGCGCCGCATTGACCATATCATGATCTATGTGCTGATTGCCGGCACATACACCCCGATCACCCTGATCGTGCTGGATGGATTTGTCGGGTGGGCGCTTTTCACCGCCGTCTGGGCCGTTGCCGTACTGGGCGTGATCTTCAAACTGATCTGGTTCAACGCCCCGAAATGGGTCTCCCTGGTGCTTTACCTGACCATGGGATGGATGGCCCTCATCGTTTTTCCCGCATTATGGCAGGTTTTCTCCTTCGGCGCCATCGCGTGGCTTTTAATGGGCGGACTCGCATACACCCTGGGTGCCATCATCTATGGAATCAAATGGCCTAATCCCTCGCCAAAACATTTTAATTTTCACGCAATTTGGCATATTATGGTGATGGTCGGCAGCTTCTGCTTCTTCTGGCTGATGTACCAGTATGTGATCTACTACTGATCAGAAGCTTCATGGCCCCGGTTTTCAAGGCAACCCGCCCGATCACAACCGATTCAGACGGGCGGGTTCTGTGAGCTAATCTTCTTGCTTCATCCTATGGGTACATACCGATTGACGTGGGGTATAACGCTTCTGCTGATTCTCCTTTCGGGGGTGGATGCGGCACGGGCCCAGATCTACGAGAATGTCTACCGTCCGACGCGCCCCGCCTGGCAGCAGCTCGAAACACCGCATTTTCGCATACTTTTCCAGGAAGGAGAGGAAGCGGCCGCCCTGCGTTCGGCCTGGCTGCTGGAGGACCAGTACGATATCGTGCAAACGCTGGTCGGCGGATCCCTTTCCGGCATGCCGGTGGTGCTGAACGGTCAGAACGATCTTTCGAACGGATACGTCACCACCCAGAATTTTCGCATTGAGGTCGAAATACCACGGATCAAGAGCAAGAGCATGAACCCATCGGACGGAAACTGGCTTAATACCGTCATGCCGCATGAGCTGGTCCACGCCCTGCACCTGAATGTGATCCCGGCCTTCGGGGTGGCCGGTGTGATCCGCCCGTTTTCACCGGATCTCGCCCGCTCCATGCACCTTGCCGCCCCGCTTGGCATGATCGAGGGCATTGCCGTCTTCCATGAGTCGCACCGCCAATACGGATTGAGCGGCCGCGGCAACCACCCCTATTTCACACAGCAGTTCGAAACCATCTACGACAGCCGCCACCGCTGGTCACTCGGACAAATGCTGATGGATCCGGCCCGGACCTGGCCGTTCGACCGTCACTATATCGGCGGACATGAATTCATCCACTGGCTGCAGTACGAATACGGCATGGAAACTACGAAAAACACCATCCGCTTCGTTTCGCGCTGGCCATTCCTCGGGTACGGATCAGCCCTCTGGTACCACACCGGCAAACGGCCATCCAGGCTCTACCGTCAGTTCCGTGAACAACATGAAGAACAAAAAGAGGAAGATCAAAGACCGAGAAAACATGAGCAGGATAATCATGAAACGAAAGATCATGAAAAGGAAGATCTTGAACTGGAAGATTTTGAGCAGGAAGAACTTGAACCCGAAGACCTTGAGCATGTGGAATCCGGCGTCATCGGCCGGGATGTCTATCCTTCGCCTGATGCCGTCACCGCCGGCCGGGTCCGCCAGCCCTTCTGGATATCCAACCGCGAAATCCTTTATTACAGCCTTTCTTACAACCAGCGGCCGGGTATTTATCGCTATGATACACGAAGCAACAGCACCGCGCTGTTCCTTGAAACCCGGTCAACGGACGACTTCCAGTTCACGCTAAACCGCGACCGAAGCCGCTTCCTCTACTCCCGGTATCACCGTCATCCCCACTATCACAACCACCAGCGCATGAGGATCCATGAGGCCTCCGTTGACGATGACGGGGATGTCCGGCTTCCCGGCCATTACCTGGATCGTGAAAACAGGCGCCTTATCCTGGTGGATCGTATCCACGCCCCCGCATATGGCCCGGAAAATACGATTTGGGCCCTGCAGACCCATCATGAGCGCAACCTGCTGGTATCCATAAAAAGAACCGGCGTGGATACCCTTCTGATACCGGAGCAGGGACACCTCCTGGAACTGATCTTTCATCCAAAAGACCCCGATTCCCTTGTGCTTCTGGCCAATCGCCAGGGGCTTCAGGGACTCTGGTTCCTGCATCGTGATGATCTTGAGCGATTTAACCGCGAACCGGCGGATATCGCATTCGAACTCGCATCCATTTACGATCCGGACTGGCATCCCGATGGCCACACCCTGCTGTTTACGTCGGATTTCGACGGACGGATGAATCTGTACGAATATTCCGGTCCCCTGGCCCCCGCTTCCGGCCCAGAATCCTATGCCGTCTCTGTGCGACGAGTAACAAACCACCGCTACGGGGTCATGGAGGCCTCCTGGAGCCCGGATGGATCCATGATTGCAGCCGTTCAGCTTCAAAAAAATCGCTTTGAGCTGGTGCTTCTGGATCACGACCAACTCACACCGGAGGAAATACCGGCAGATGAATGGAAATACCCGCCCTTCTCGGGCCCCTCCCCGGCCCCGCCGCTGCCGGCCGGTTATACCGAAAACCAGACCGGTGGTCCGCTTGATGATGGCGAAACGGCGCCTTCCGCCAACAATCCAACAGAAATGGAATTGCCCGGGGATTGGACGCTCTCATCCTACCACACGGGTATCGGCTGGCTTCGGCCGCGCTCGGTCTTTCCCTATTGGGAAAACGAATCACAATTCATCGGCCACCGCTTTGGCGCCGTGGTGTCCGGCGGCGACGTGCTTCGCCGGCATAGCTACAATGCCGAGCTGAGCACATCCAACAACCGTTTCTGGTACGACGTGGATTACCGCTTCAGCGGCTTTTATCCCGGATTTCGATTGAATTTCTACCAGCGGCCCGTCCAGACCACGGATTTTCTGCTGGATCGCCAGGGGGCCGGAATAGACATTCCCCTGCAGTACCACATCGACCAAAACACGCGCAGTTCCTCTGTCTCTTTTGTGCCCGGTATCGATCTGCTCAGGGAGAGGATCATCACAACCGGCGGCTCTTCACAGTCAGACTGGTTTCAGCGCGCACGCGCATCCCTGTTTGTATCATGGCAGCACCGTCTTCAGCAGAACATCCGGGACGTTCAGCCCAATACCGGCTGGCTTCTTTTTTCTGAAGTGAACCAGGACCTGCAGACCGATGCTGCAGAGAAACTGTCTGCCTTGCGGGTCGGGATGTACCGGTTCCTGACCTTTTATAAGGAAGAAAACTGGTCCCTGCGCCTGGGTATTGAAGCCGTTACGCAAAACCGTCCATATTTCGATATAAGCGGCTTTTACTCCCGGGGATTCGATGAGAGGATCTTGTTGGGATTCAACAATGCGGCCCGTCTTAACAGCCGCTTTGCCATACCGCTCTGGCACGCCGACCGCGGACAGGTACTGCTGCCTGTTTTCCTGGACCGTTTTTACCTGGTCCTGTTCAGCGATACAGTGTTCCCGGTGCAGTCTCGCCAATATCAGGACTGGAAGTCAGATTCCCGCACGCTCTTTGGGGGCGGAATCCGCATGCAATTCCGGATGTTTAACTTCCCGGTGGATATCGGGATCGCCGGCGTCTACGAACCAACGCGCAACAGAGGAAATGTTTTTATCGGCTGGTTTTGACCTCTCCTATCGGGAGGATACGGAATCCTGCCTGTATCTCCGCTTTCAGTACGGAATCGGCTCTTTCGGGTGAAACGACAACTGTCAGACCGATACCGAGATTGAACGCCTGCCTCATATCCTCAACAGGAACATTCCCTTCCTTCCGGATCAGTTTAAAAATTGCCGGCCATTCCCAGCTTTCCCAGTCAATTATTGGAACCAATCCGCCCGGAGCCTTATTTCCCGCACTTTTTTCATCTCTATTTTTTTTCTGCAGGATTTTTTCGCCCCCACTTTTTTCCTCCGAATCCCTTTCCTCCACGGCCTTTTCTTTTGGCATAATCCGCTCCGTATTACCCATAATACCACCACCCGTTATGTGGGCAAAGCCACGGATACCCTCCATTTTTTTTAGTTTTCTTATGATCTGCAGATAGGACGGATGGATCTGCAGCAGGGCTTCTCCGATTGTCATGCCCAGTTCCGAAACATGAAAATCAACACTGTACTTCGATAGCAAGACTTTGCGTGCCAGTGAGTAGCCGTTGGTATGCAATCCGTTTCCCGTCACTCCGAGGATCACGTCCCCGTTCCGGATACCGGATCCATCCAGGATGTCATCCCTGTCCACCACGCCCACCACCGTTCCGGCCAGGTCAAATTCGCCTTCTGCGTAGATATCCGGCATCTCTGCCGTTTCGCCGCCAATCAGTGCGCAGCCGTTTTCCTCGCAGGCGATAGTGAACCCTTTCAGAACATCGTAGGCCACATCCTGTTCCAGTTTTCCGGTGGAAAAATAGTCCAGAAAAAAAAGCGGCTCTGCCCCGCAGACAGCGATGTCATTGACGCAATGGTTAACCAGGCACTGACCCACCGTGTCATACACCCCGGTCTTGAACGCGATGATCAGCTTGGTCCCGACACCATCCACGCTGCTTACCAGGACCGGCTGCTTCAAACAGGAGAAATCCGGCTGGAAGAGACCTCCGAAACCGCCAATGGAAGTTACAACCTCCGGCCGGTGCGTTCTGGAAACCAGCTTGCCGATGGATTTCACAAACCTGTTTCCGGCATCCACATCCACTCCGGCAGACTTGTATGTATGTTTCTTGGACATAATTAGCTGAAAATATTAGGGATGATTCGGGAAGTGACATACTGTCCCGGAACCAGTCCGGGAACGGTGAAAGGACACCAGAAAGTTTGGAACAAAAGGAAACAAAACCAAGAAGACCTTTATTTTTTTTTCCACACGGGTTTTCTATGAGTAATTAATTTTTTTATAAATTTGTAATCTTATATAGATGCTGTGGATATGTGGAAAAGAAAGTTTTCCGTGTTATTAGATGTGGCATTCCCATATTTGTGGGTAAAAATGTGGATAAAAAACATACCGGTAATAAAAAGGTAGAAGATTTTAATCGGAATATCCACGCATCACATGAATTATACATTTCAGCGCGTTTTTGCAACCCACACTTCACACAGGGCACTTATGGTGTGGGAATCCCGCATCTGTCAGTGAACAAATGGTTATCTTCCGCACAGAAAAAAGATCCGTATCCAAATCAACAGGTTTGGCGCACGGTTATCCCCATACTTGTTAACAATAAGAAATACCATGAGAGCAGTTGTGCAGCGTGTTTCAGAGGCATCGGTCACCGTCGACGGCAACATTACCGGCACTATTGGCAAGGGTTTACTGGTGTTGCTGGCAGTACATCGCGATGACACCGACGAACAGCTTCGCTGGATGGCAGAAAAACTCAGAAAACTTCGGATTTTTGAGGATGATGAGGGAAAGATGAATCGCAGTGTGGAGGATGTGGATGGCGGCATGCTTATCGTATCGCAATTCACGCTGTATGGTGCGTTGAAAAAAGGCACCCGTCCAAGTTTTACGGCATCGGCCGGACCCGAAAAGGCCGAACAGATGTATGACCGCATGGTAGCTTTGCTGGAAGAGGCCTTGCCCGGAAAAATACAGACGGGGATTTTTGCAGCCAAAATGGATGTATCCCTGGTCAATGACGGACCTGTAACCATTATCGTGGAGCGCTGATGTCTCTCGTATTCCTTTTTCTGGACGGTGTAGGGCTCGGCAGACCCAACGGGTTGAATCCCTTCGCGATGCATGACTATCCCGCTTTCAAAGCGATGGCGGGGGGACAGGCTTTTACGGACGATGCCGAAACCTGTCGGAACGGAGCGCATTTTTTTACCTCTATCGATGCCTGTCTTGGAGTGGATGGATTGCCGCAAAGCGGAACCGGGCAGGTGACCCTTTTCACCGGAATCAATTCAGCGCAGCTGCTTGGCCGGCATTTTGGCCCCTATCCGCATTCAGCCATACGCGGCCTGCTGGATGGGGAGAGCATCTTTCAGAAAATTGGCCGCCAAAACGGGCGCTGCCACTTCATCAATGCTTTTCCGCAGCGGTTCATCGATTATGTAATCACAACCAACCGCTGGTCCAGCACCACCTTCATGACCACAAGGGCGGGAATGAAACTCAATTCCGTGCCGGAGATACTGGAGGAGAAGGCCATTACCGCAGAGCTTACACAGGATGCCTGGCGGACCCGGCTTTCCCTGGATGTCCCTCTGATATCCGAATCAGATGCGGCAGAACGGGTAATCCAGGCAACGACAGAGCACGATCTTGTCCTGGTTGAATACTATCTGACGGACAAGGCCGGCCACAGCCGCGATGCCATTCTGGCGCACAAAATCCTTACCCGCATTGACCGGTTCCTGGAACATCTCATCAACCGGCAGGAGGAAAACGGATATACACTGCTCCTCACCAGTGATCATGGCAATCTGGAGGATCTCTCCGTCAAGACGCATACACGCAACCAGGTGCCCTTGTATGTGCTCGGAAAAGGAGCAGACCTGTTCCACGAAGCGAAATCCATCCAGGATATCACCCCCCTGTGTGTGGAATGGCACAGATTATTTTTTGGGCAGAGCTGACAGGATCCGCTGGAATATTTCATCAACAGTGCCGGTACCGTCAACAGACCGAAACATACCTGCCTGTTGATAATACTCCATCACAGGCGCCGTCTCTTTCTTGTAGACTTCCAGGCGGGTCTTGATCTTCTCTTCCGTATCGTCCGACCGGCCCTCACCACGGGAGAGCAGCCTCTGGATCAGCACTTCGTCGGGTGCATGCAGTGAAATAAATACATCAATCGACTCATTGCGTCGTTCCAACATGTTGTCGAAAGCTACGGCCTGTTCCACAGTACGCGGAAAACCATCCAGGATATATCCTTTGCTGTAGTCTTCACTGGCAATAGTCTCTTCCACCATGTCCACAACCGTCTGGTCAGGAACAAGCTGACCCTCGTCGATGATGGATTGTACAAGTTTTCCGAGTTCCGTACCCTGGTTGATAGCATCACGAAACATTTTTCCCGTTGAGAGATGAATAATACCTAAATGTTCCGCTACCATTTTCGCCTGGGTTCCCTTTCCGGCACCCGGCGGACCAAATATGATAATTCGCATCGTTAGTAGTAATAATGATTGATAGAGAAGGTTGAGTCGTTAAATAATCTCCATGGAATATATCATTCCATTACAAATTGGCAAAACCAACTTCGATGGCCGGAAACAGAAAAGCGAAATTATTTTTCCAATAAACCGCTTTCCGGTTGCATTTGCAAAACAATAACAGTGACTTCACAATGTATTTCAACCAAATAACGCACTGCATAATTTTTTGTAACGCGTAGCGTTATCTTGCGTATAATATCATGTAGTCACCACGGAAAACAACATAAAAAACCGGGTAAAAAAATGGAAGAACGATGGATAAAGCGGTATGCCAACCGCAAAATGTACGATGTGGAGAACAGCAAGTATGTTTCTCTGTCGGATCTGGCCGAGATCATCCATTCTGGCGAAAGCATAAAAGTGACGGATAAAAGCGGTAAAGAAGATTATACGCCACAGGTGCTTCGCCAGATTATTATGGAACAAAGCAAACAGTCGGATGTTTCTTCGGTATCGGCACTCCACGAGTGGGTCCGGATGGGCGGTTCATATCTGGATCAGCAGTGGGACGAGTTGCGCAGTGGAATGGAGGGATGGCTCAAGGAGCGGCGGGAACGTATCCTGAAGGGCCTCAGCCGTGAAGATATTGAGGCATTGAAGAAAAAAGTCGACGAACTTGAAAAGAAAGTGGAAGAACTTGATTCATAACACCCAAAAAGCACAAACGAGGTAGCAACATGAGCAACGAAAAGAAAAAAGAGACGGAAAAAGAAAAAAAAGAAAAGCACGAATGGAATGAGCGTGCAAAAGAGATCTGGCTGGCCGGACTCGGAGCGCTTTCTGCTGTGGAGGAAGAAGGAAGCAAGTTGTTCCGGAACCTTGTGGATCGGGGTTCTACCTACGAAAAGAAGCGAAAAGAGCAGATGGACGAGCTCTGGAAAGAGGTATCCAAGCGGTATGAAAAGGCGGAAGGCCAGGTCGGTGAGTCCTTTGACAAAGCTGAGGACCGCGTTGAGCACAATCTGAAGTCCATTATCACCGGAATGGGTATCCCGACGAGAAAAGAGATCCAGGAACTCTCCAACAAAGTGGATGCCCTGAACAAGAAAATAGATCAGATGAAAGAGAAGCAGTCATCCGGTTCCGGATCTGCAAAAGGCGGGAAAAAGCAGGGCAACTCCTGACAGAGCGGTCCTTCTCCCCTGCGCTACATTTTGGCGTTGTCGGTTTCCCTGGCGATGGACCACACATATCCCCCCTCCTTTTGGGCCCTTTCTTCTCTGCTGAGGCCGCGATTACCATAGGGCGGTTTTCTCAGTTTGCGGAAAAGCGTCAGGAATATCCACCCGAAAGGCAGATAGTAACCGATGAGGTCCCAGTCGCGAAGCCAGCGATTCGGGATTTTCCGGTTGTTTTTTCGATCATGGAAATCCCGGTAATGCCGTGTGAAAAGAATTGGCCAGCCGAAAGGGCTGGTGAGCCAACGGCGTCCCTTTATGCGGCGGAAAGACCGGAAGAGGGAGGCGAAGTGATAAGGTTTTTTTCCGTGCTCTGAAGCCAGGGAGTCAAGCACCTGCTGCATTTCCAGGCGGATATCCCCGGCAATGTTTTCCGCCTCGGCCCTTTCCGGATCGGCGGGTGTGGCGGCGCCCCGTTCCTTTGCCCTGGCCCGTATATCAATCGGCTTTCCGATGAAAAACTTCATATTGCAGGGAAACGCAAAATAGAAGAAGAAAGGAAAGATTGCAGCGAGAATGATCAACGGAAGCGGGATGAACGGAATTCTGAACAAACGGCTGCCCACTTTGTCGATCCAGCGGAAAGTCAGGTTGGCCGGATTGATCCACTCGGCATTGATGCCGAAAACGGGAAGCAATGGAACATCATAACGGGCGGCCAGCTTCACGAAGCTTGGCTGAAAAGGCTGCAGGCGGTATCTGCGGTTGAAACCCTTTCCGATGCCAGGGATACCTTCGGGGTAGTAGATTACCCGTCCGCCACGGGACAGGATCCGGTCAAAATTGAGGTAGGTCTGGTCGACAGCCCCGAATTTCCGCCACCAGTTGTCCAGGCCGAACGGACGCAGCCACCAGTTAATCGCCAGCTTTGGAGAATAAAGCGGTTTTATTTTCGCTTTTTCACCGAAGCCGCCTTCCCGCCAGAGCAATTGATCGAGCACGAACGAGTCGTGTGGAAACGCATTTCCGCTGTGGTTGGATGCGAGGATCACCGGTCCGGATTCCGGTATGTTTTCAAAGCCGGAGAGGGTGGCTCGGAAGTAGTGATCCATGATACCGGAGGAAACCTCGCGGTAAAAACTTTCGAGATATTCGAAATCCATCGGATCCTCACCAGGGGCCATGCCTGAATATCGTTGCCGGCTCATGATTTCGGTTGTTTGTTGAACAGGTAGAAGAGAAAACCGATGAGGAACAGCACACTCCAGAGCGGCCAGGGGCCGTCTTGTACGACCGCCATCGTACCGGCAAGCACAAATGCGCCGGTCATGATGCTTCCGCTGAGGTTCTGGATGGAGTCCGGTTTCGGTACACGGTCAGAGAGGGTATCCTCAAGGTGGTTCAGGCTGTCGGCGGCTATCCTGGGGAGGCGCATGAGCACGTCGACCAGTTCCGGAGTTCCGCGCCAAAGCTCTTGTGCAATGGAAGCGGGATGAAACTGGTCCTGGAAGATCTTGAGTGCATGTTTCCGGGATAGGGCGGGGATGTCGATTTTTGGATTGAGCATTTTTCCGACCCCTTCGTAGGTAATCAGCGCTTTGGTCATGAGGGTCATTTCGACGGGAAAGAAAACGCGATGCCGCCCGCCTATGGCCAGGGAATTGATGATGAGCTGGCCAAGGCTGAAATCGCCGTAAGAGGCGTGCTGGTAAAATCGCCGGAGCAGGTCGGTGACGGAGCGCCGGAAACCGTTGGGGTCCCCATTTTTCCCGATCCGTGCCATAGCGGTGAGATTGCGGGTGGCACCCTCGATATCGCCGGAAACCAGCGCATGGAAATAGTAAAGCATGCGCCGTCTGGTACGCTCCTCAAAACGTCCCACCATGCCGAGATCGATGAACCCGATCTTGTCATCGGACATGATCATCAGATTTCCCGGATGCAGGTCGGCATGAAAAAAACCGTCTTTGTACAGCATGCGTATAATGGCCTCGGCGCCGCGTTCCAGTATCTTCTGTTTGCGGTCGGGCGATGCCTCTGAGAGCTCAACCGTATCCGGCGTGATGCCTTCCATAAATTCCATGCAGAGTACATCCCGTGTACTGTATTCGCGATAGATCTCGGGGAAACGGATGTAATCGACATCGCTGAAATTGGCTTTGAATATCTCGGCATTGTCCGCTTCGTTTTCCATCTCCACTTCCTTAAGCGTGTAGGAGCCGAATTCGCGGATAAGCCGGCGCGGCTGATATTGGGGAATGACCCAGTTCAGGAAGTGTCCGAGCCATCGCAGCAGGATGATATCCGTTTCGATCGTATCGCGTATGCCCGGCTTGATGACCTTGAGGACCACGATCTTGCCATCGAGTGTCACCGCGCGGTGTGTCTGGGCAATGGATGCCGAACCAAGCGGTTGTTCGTCCACCGTGATAAAAAAATCCTCCAGCTTGCCGTGCAGGTTGTTCTCAATGATGGAGCGGATGCTTTCAAAAGGCACTTGTGGCAGATTGTAGAGCAGGTTCTTCAGTTCGGCCGTGATGATTTTCGGGAGGATGTCCTGCCGGAGCGAGAGTATCTGTCCCAGTTTGATGTAGGTTGGGCCGAGGAGTTCCAGCCGGCGCCGAAGCTGAACGGGAAACGGAAGGTTGCGCAGGTCCCGCTTGACAAAAGGTTTCACCAGGAATGCAGTGAAGCGGGACGGAAAAGATCGCATCCGCGTTTTTCGTTCTTTGGAAAGGGAAGCGACATAGGCGATGATACCGCCCATGAACAACCCGGAGACATGGCGGTGGATCTGAAAAAAACGCCGCACAAGGCTTTTGTAAGGGGCGAGCGGATCAAAATTGCTTCTTCTGCCGGAGGCGCGGCGATCCTCTTCAGAAGATTCTTTTGGAACCCCGGTGTGGGAATCGGCTTCGTTATTCTGGTTGCTCATCCGGCATGGTTACGTAAAACGGAAAAAAACAAGATATTTGCACAGTGGCTTAGTTGCAATCAGGGCGTTGCTGATTCAATCCGCCAGCCCGGGTTGCATTGGGTCTTGCAGCCTGCAATGCAGTGAAACCAAGTTACGGGATTCATTCCGGATTAGGGAATGATAAATTTGAGACCAAATGTCCATGACCTGACATCAGCCCGGATCCACAAGAGTATGATTATAATCGTCATGGACATTCTATCTGACTATTAAATCAAAATTTATAAAACGGATGAAAAGTAAGCGAAAAAATTTCCCGGGGTGCGTATTGCAATGCGGTAAGCAAACGTTATGTTTACATTTAGGCCCCTTTGAACAGGCAGGTCTTGGTGTAAAAGATGAGAGGACCTGGTAATGAGAGACGGGTGCCTGGTGGTAATGGATGTGCCTTGCCTGTTGTGTTAACCTTTTCAAGATGATTACACCATGACAAAGTTCAACAATTTTATCCGGACATCGATGTTTGGCGGTCTGGTGGTGCTGATGCCGATCATCCTCTTTTTCCTGGTAGTGAGGTGGGTGTATGGGGCGATGACGGATGTGATCTATCCCCTTACCTCGTTTCTCGTGGAAAAAACGGCCCTGCAGCAACTGCTCGCTGATATTCTGGTGATTGCATTCATACTTATCATCTGTTTCGCGGTGGGCGTGTTCGTAAAAACACAGATGGGAAACCTGATTTTCAGGGGTGTTGAAAATGCCACTCTCAGGTATGCGCCGGGCTACAGCATGATCAAGGAAACGGTGATGATGTTCTTCGGGCGGAGTAAATCCCCGTTTTCCGCGGTAGCACTGGTCCGGCCGTTCTCAAGTGAAACCATGATGACGGCTTTCGTCACCGACGAACATCCCGACGGCAGCTTTACCGTGTTCATTCCCACCGCACCCAATCCCACATCCGGCAATATCTATCATCTTCCAAATGAGCGGGTGCATATTGTGAGTGTGCCGGTGGATGAGGCGCTTCGGACCATTCTGAGTTGCGGGATAGGTTCCACGAACATGGTTGTCAGGGTAGCGGAACTAAGGAAAAAAAAGCCTGACCAGATCGGTTGACTTCCACCGCCGTTATCAAGAGATTAGACCATAATCACGTTATTGATAAAACGACTCAGGGAAACGCAGAATGGCACCGGAAACACAGGCATCATATGATGCATCTTTCAGGGATGAAGGAGAGTATGCCCTCTGGCTGAAGCCGGAAAGTGAGGTGTATGATATCTTGAAAAAAATCATTGACCGGCTGGCCGCTGAATACGATGCCCCGGTCTTTGAACCGCATATCACGATTGCCAGCGGCATCCGAATGCCTGTTGACGAGATGGTCGGAAGGTTGGAGGGTATTTCGAAAACCGCAGAGCCAATGACCCTCTATCTCGGGGATACGGATTTCCGGGATTCCTACTATCGCTCGCTATTTGTGCGTATTGCGCCAAATGAGGCATTGCTGGATCTCAGGGAGCGGAGCCTGCGGGAATTCCGGCTGGAGCACGAACCCTATATGCCCCACATAAGCCTGATGTACCGGGAAATGGATCCGGGGAAAAAGAAGCAGATCATTGATAGTGTGGGAAAGCGCTTTGACCTGGTATTCATACCGGACAAAATCCATCTGGTCCGCGTCTCGGGTCCGTCCGAAACATGGAAGGAACTGCTTCATGTCCCACTGTTAACCCCATGAACCGCAGCGCCTGTTTTGCAAATTTTTTTACCACCTTCATAAATTCCTGACAATTACTGTCTATCCTGTCCAAAAACGCTGTTAATCTTATAGAAAATCGCTTTTATAATCATTTCTCCAAGGCCAACATTAACCCATCTAATACTATTACATTATGGCTGCGTATCAATTTTTCAAACAGGTAAACAAATGCTTCGATCGGGCGGCAGGCTATCTGACCATCGAAAAGGGCCTGCTTGCCCAGATCAAGGCGTGCAACAGCACCTATCATATTACATTTCCACTTCGCAGGGACGATGGCAGCGTTGAGGTCATCCACGGCTGGCGGTCAGCGCACAGCGTCCACAAAATGCCCACCAAGGGCGGGATCCGCTACGCTCTTGAAGTGAACGAGGATGAGGTAACAGCCCTTGCCGCACTCATGACCTACAAGTGTGCCGTGGTTTCGGTGCCATTTGGCGGTGCCAAGGGCGGGATCCGTATCAACCCGTCCAAGTACTCCTCATCCGAGATCGAGCGTGTCACCCGGCGGTACACGTTTGAGCTGATCAAAAAGAATTTTCTTGGTCCGGGCGTGGATGTGCCGGCGCCGGACTATGGTTCCAGTTCCCGGGAAATGGCATGGATCCTGGATACTTATCAGAGCATGGTCGATTCGCTTGACAGCGAGGGTTGTGTCACCGGCAAGCCGATTGAGCAGGGCGGTATCAGTGGACGCACCGAGGCCACGGGCCGTGGCATTTTCTTCGGCCTGAAAGAGGCGTGTGACGACAAAAAGGATATGGAGGCGCTTGGCCTTGCCACCGGACTTGAGGGCAAGCGGGTCATCGTCCAGGGCCTTGGAAATGTCGGCTACTATGCGGCACATTATCTGCGTGAAGCAGGTGCGCTCATAACCGGAGTGGCCGAAGTGCATGGAGGCATTTATGACGACAAAGGCATTGATGTTGAAAAACTGCGCGACCATATCCGCGAAACCGGCTCCATTCGTGAATACCCGGACGGCCGGTTTGTAGAAGAATCGTTAAGCATGCTGGAGATGGAGTGCGACATACTGGTCCCGGCTGCCCTGGAAAACCAGATCACAGTCGAAAATGCCGGGAGGATAAACGCAAAGATCATCGGCGAGGGCGCCAACGGACCCACAACCAGTGAAGCGGATACCATTCTTCGGGAGCGGGGGATACTGGTTGTTCCGGATATCTATCTGAATGCCGGCGGTGTGACTGTCTCCTATTTTGAATGGATCAAAAACCTCTCTCATATCCGCTTTGGCCGGATGGACCGTCGCTATGAGGAAAATGCGATGACACGTCTTCTGGAAGCCATCGAGGGGCTGACCGGAGAGCATTTCAGCGAGCACGACGTCAAGCGGATCGGCAAGGGGCCTGAGGAGTGGGATATCGTGGATTCCGGACTGGAAGACACCATGGTCACCGCCTATCACATGCTGCATGAAACAGCGCGGCAGTACGACACGGATCTGCGGAATGCCGCGTATATCAGCGCGATCAAAAAAGTGACCGTATCCTATCAGCAAATGGGTATTTTCCCGTAAGGACGGGCGCCACATTTAGTGGATCAGGCCGGGATCACGGATCATGTACACAGGTGCTTGTTATTTGTGTAAAAAGAACACTCTTATATGCTGATATTTGTCCTGCTTGTGCTTCCGGCACGGATTATCGGCGCGCAATCGGTCCGTCAGCCCGATCGGCCCGAACCGGGACTCATCCGATGAACGGCGCCAGGTCAACGATATAATCGGCGAATTTGGAGAGGCCTTTCTGTGTTACCCGATAACGCGATTCGGTTTTGTTTCCTTCGGTGGTTTTCTGAACGGAGACATATCCGGCATCAACAAGCTTGGAAAGGTGGGTGCTCAGATTGCCGTCGGTAGCATTGAGGACTTTTTTCAGTTCATTAAAACTGATATCATCCACCCTTGTGAGCACCGACATAAGGGCAAGCCGGATGCGCGAGTGGATGAGATTGTCCAGCTTGCGGTAATCCAGGGAGTTCGGTTCGGTAGCCATTGCCTTGGAGTCAAATGATGATCAGCTACAGCTGGTTAGCAGAAAATAAAGCACACTGGTTATGAAGCTATTATAGTATACACAAATTGCGTAAAATTAAAATAACGCATCCACTAAAAAATAAAGCAGGCATTCAGAAGGGTGAAACGAATATTCCAGCCTCCGGATGGCGCACAGGAGCATGATTATAATTGTCATGGACATTCTATGTGACCTTATGAATCCAAAGTTTTAAACAGATGAAAATATCCGGAAAAAGTAAAAGGCGGCCTCGAAAAAACGGTGATCAGCGCAAGCGCGGCGAAGCGCTGCTTGCGGAATTGTATGAACACTATCCCAACCCGCACTGTGCGCTCAACTTCACCAATCCGTTTGAGCTGCTGGTCGCGACCATACTGAGCGCCCAGTGTACGGATGTAAGGGTCAACATTGTGACCGAAGATCTTTTCCGGACCTGGCCCACCCCGCAGGCCATGGCCGGAGCGCTGTTGCCGGAGCTTGAAAAGACCATCCGCACCACCGGCTTTTACAGGAACAAGGCCCTGGCGATCAAAGAGGCTTCCCGCAAGATCGTGGAGGAGTTCGGCGGCGAAGTGCCCATGACAATGGACGAGCTGCTCTCCTTGCGCGGGGCCGCCCGTAAAACGGCGAATGTGGTGCTCGGGAATGCCTTCGGGATCAACGATGGGGTGGTCGTGGATACGCACGTCAAGCGGCTTGCCAATCGCTTCGGGTTGACGAAACACCAGGATCCGGTCAAAATCGAGCTGGATCTGATGGCGCTGTTTCCGCGGGAGGAGTGGACAAACCTCTCCCACCTGCTTATCGCACATGGACGAGCGGCCTGCAAGGCCCGCTTTTCCAAACCGCCTGACCATCCCGTCTGCGAGAAATTCGGCATCCGGTGCACCTGCAATGCCCTTCGCAAAAATGATAAGGCCGGCCAGGTAAAAAAAGGCAGCAATCAGTAAAGGCCGGCAGGAACACGCATAAACCCGGTTGAATCAGCATATAACCGGCATAAGTGAACAAAAAACGAGTCCGAACAGACAACAGACACCCCATGACCAACGGTACCCATCCACAAGAAAACAACGGCCGGCAAGGCAGAAGCGACCCCGGCGATGATGCTTCCCGGAAGCAGGAGCTGCTGGTGAGCAGCGTCGAAATGAAACTGCCTCCGATCCGCTCTGATGTGGAAATGATCCCCGTCACGCACGAGGGTTCCGAACTTATCTATTTCCATGATCCCCAGGGATATCTGCCCGGTCCGATTGCGCTGGACCGGCAGATTGCCGCGCTGGTTCCGATGCTGAACGGCCAGTTTTCCGTTCGCGACATATGCGATGACCTGAAGCGCTACGGCAGCGATGTGGATGAAGGGCATCTGCTTGCCTTTGTGCGGCAGATGGACGAAGCACGCCTGCTGCTGTCGCCCTGGTTCCGGCACTGTAAAACAGAAATCGAAGAGACATTCGAAAAACAGGGTGTGCGTCCGGCCGTCTGTTCCGGTTCCACCTACCCCTCAGATGCGGGTGAAATCCGGGAGATGCTGGACGCGGCCTTTGCCCCGAACGGGCGAGCGGAGAGCAAAACCGGTCCCGATACCACGGAAACGGGCACCGATGGCCTGATCAAGGCCCTGTATGCCCCGCATATCGACCTGAGGGTCGGACTCGCATCATACATACCCGCATTCCGGCCACTGACGGAACTGCGGCCCCGCCGGGTGGTGCTTTTGGCCACCTCACATTATGCCGGCTCCTATCATCCGCTCTACGACGGAAAGCCGTTTATTGCCACCCGGAAGGATTTTGAGACGCCACTTGGCACCGTTGCAACCGACAGGGAAACGCTCCGGCTTCTTGAAGGGCAGGCGGATGCGGCCGGATGCTCCTTTGTGGACCGTGCACACCGGAACGAACACAGTATCGAGCTGCATCTCATTTTCCTCCAGTACCTCTGGTCGCACCCGTTCACGCTCGTGCCCCTGCTGGTCGGCTCGCTGGAGGAGATGTATTATGTGGAAGATGGGGATACCGGCCGGAAAGTGGATGCCATGGCCTCCTTCTTGCGGCATCATTTTGCGAATGACCCGGACACCCTGTTCGTCATATCAGGAGATCTTTCCCACGTGGGACACAAGTTCGGCGACCGGGCGCCGGCCTCGGAAATGTTCGGGGACATCCGTACCTTTGACCGCGAATTCCTCGACCATGCCGCTGCCGGCAGCAGCATGGAATTGCTTCAGATGATGAAACGCAACTATGATCCCTACCGGATTTGCGGATTTCCTCCGCTTTACACCGCACTGCAGGCACTTTGCAGTATAAAGGGCAGGATGACCAGCTATGAGCTGTGGGATGAGCGCGAGCGCGAGAGCGCTGTTACGTTTGGTTCTGTTCTATTTCAAGAACTTCCCAAATAGCTTCAATAAGTGTCTTTTTTCCGACGGGCTTGCTGAAGTATTTGTTGACCATGTCCTCAATTCCATATTCTTTGAAGGAGTGGACATCATGTCCGCTGAAAACGAAAACCGGTACGTTCTCATACCCGTCCAGTTTTCGCATTTCCCGGATAAGCACGGCGCCATCCCCTTCCTTTCGCAGGTTCAGGTCCACGATCACCAAGTCAAACGATTGTGAATTCATGATATCCAGTGCGTCATCGGGATTGTCCACCCCGGTCATTTCAAAAGGCTCTTTCTTGAAGAACAGCTTGACCAGCATCTGGTTTGCGTTGTCGTCTTCGACATAAAGAATCTGTTTTGGCACCATTACTTCATCGTTTTTTTTATGAAACGCGGGCTTTTACTCCCCTGTTTTGTCTATAATATCCATTTTTTCGGCAAAATAGGAACAAAAATCGCGCATATCGCCGGCGATGCGCTCGTCATCGGTGGAACGTTCAAGCGTGTCGGCCATGGTTTTGAGGGTTTCATAGAAAAAAATCTTCATCTCGTCCCGGCTCATGTCCCTGGTCCAGAGATCCAGACGGAGGGTGTCCTTGTTGTTGTGATCCCACAGGGCGAGCAGCATGGCGCGGACCGGCATGTCGGTTATGCTTGTGTCATCCGCATTCCAGACAATCTTTTCCGGGATGCTTTTTTTGTCCAGGGTTACATTGATGCGAATCTCTTTGTTGACCATAGGAACGAGCGTTTGGATTGTGTTGGATATTTTTGATGTTTGATAACTGCTGGATGTTGGAAATCTGTTGAATAATTTTTGATGCTGGATATCAGCCGGATGTCAACGGGCGGCAGCTGCCAACGGGCAAAAGGGCGGCGGACACCGCTGTTCAGTATTTATGTGCAGTAATTATCGAGTTTTTCAAGGACTTTTTCCATGTCGTCCGGTATTTCAGAAGTGAACTGGAGCCAGTCGCCGGAAGCGGGATGCTCAAAACCGAGGGTGCGGGCATGCAGGCACTGCCGGCCCAGCAATGAGAAAATGTTCTGGAACATGGTTTTGCGTGTGCCCGTATTCGGACCGTACCGGACTGAGTCGCCGCCGTAGACCGGGTCGCCCAGGACCGGATGCCCCATCCATGAAAAATGGACCCTGATCTGGTGGGTGCGGCCGGTTTCAAGCATGACGTCCAGCAGGGCCAGATGGTCGTACCGCTTCAACACCCGGTAATGGGTGATGGCGTCCTTGCCCTTGCCGGGCTCAAGGACCGCCATTTTTTTCCGGTCGGAGGGATCGCGGCCAAGGGGCTGGTGGATGGTTCCGCGGTTTTTTTGAGGCGCACCCCAGATGACGGTGCGGTAGGTGCGTTCGACGCTTTTTTCGGCAAATTGTTTGGACAAATGGTGGTGTGCGTGGTCATTTCTGGCGACAACCAGCAACCCGCTGGTTCCCTTGTCGAGCCGGTGGACAATACCCGGGCGTAGTGAATCCTGTTCGTGGTTGACGGTTGACAGGTTGCCCCTGTGCCAGAGCAGGGCATTGACCAGTGTGCCGGTCCAGTTTCCGTAGGATGGGTGTACCACCATCCCCGCCGGTTTGTCAACGACGATCACGTCATCGTCTTCATGAACGATTTCCAGCGGGATATTTTCCGCCCTGGCTTCCGGAGGCGGCGCTTTGGGGACGATGATCACGATTTCGTCCCCCGGCTGCACGCGGTAGGAGGCTTTTTCCAGCAAGCCGTTCACCCGTACCCATCCCTTGCGGATGCCTTCCTGGACCTTGTTCCGGGTTGCGTTCTGTATGAACTGCGTAATGTACTTGTCCAGACGCATCTGCTCATGGTGCCCTTCGGGCACATCAAGGTCATGCCGTGTATAATCTTCCCGGTCTTCCCGGGAATGAAAATGAGGAGCAGGCGTTTCTGTCATACGTGGCTGTACAGCGTTTGATTTTCTATGTGCCGGTACGGCACAACGTACACTGCCGGGCCGGTCACTGATATCCGCCGGCAAGTGTCCGCAATGCCCGCCGGCAATCCGGTGGCTGTTGTACCTCTTGTGACCCTTGTGCAATTCATAGAAAAAAGATGTAAGGATTTTCCCATATGGGAGTCTTATCTGTAACTATTCAGAGGGAGTGATGCTCTCACCTTCCGGCCGGCGACGGTTGGTGGGCGCTCTTTCTGCCTGACCGTCCCCTTTTGTTGGATGGCCGTGCGGATGGTTGCGTGGCAAAACGGCCAGAGCGGAAGACATGCGGCAGGACCTCTGAAATGTGATCAACACCAATGATTTTCAGGCCTTTTTTTACTTTTTCCGGAATATCTTCCAGATCCGGCAGATTTTCACTGGGCAGGATAACGGTTCGGATTTCCTTGCGCTGGGCGGCAAGAAGCTTTTCGTTAAGGCCTCCTATGGCGTAAATGTCCCCCCGAAGCGTAATCTCGCCGGTTACAGCCACATCGTGCCGGACCGGCGTTTCGGTGAGCATGGAGATCATGGCCAGCGCGATACCCATTCCGGCACTCGGACCGTCCTTGGAAATGGCCCCTTCCGGTATATGCACATGAATCTCGTTTTTTTCGAAAAAGTCGTCGGACAATCCAAACTCGGAGGCATGGGACCGGACATAGGTCAGTGCCGCCTGGGCCGACTCTTTCATCACATCCCCCAGTTTTCCGGTCAGCAGCAGCTTGTTCTTTCCATACATGCGTGCCACATCCAGGTTGAGGATACTGCCACCCGTGCTGGTCCAGGCCAGCCCGTTCACGCTTCCGATACGGTCTTTCTTTTCCACGTCCCGTTCCTTGAACTTCTCCACGCCGAGAAACTCACGCACCCGCTTCGGATTTATGGTAATCTGCGAGAGGCGCTTGCTGGTATTCTTTTCCTGAACAACTTTTTTGGCGACTTTCCGGCAGATGGAGGCAAGATTCTGTTCCAGTACGCGCACACCTGCTTCAGCGGTGTAACGCTGGATGACGAGCTGGATCGCATCCTCCCGGAAACGGACCAGCGAGGCTTTCAGTCCGTGCGACTTCAGCAGCTTCGGGATCAGGTGGCGCCGGGCTATTTCCACTTTGTCGTGTTCCAGGTAGCCGTGCAGCGGGATGATCTCCATCCGGTCAAGCAGTGCGGGCTGGATGTGGCTGGCCACGTTGCCCGTGGTGATGAACATGACCTGCGACAGGTCAAAGTCCAGGTCCATGTAATGATCGTTGAAGGTGTCATTCTGCTCAGGGTCGAGCACCTCCAGCACGGCCGATGACGGATCGCCGCGCAGGTCGCGGCTCAGCTTGTCGATTTCATCCAGGATGATGACCGGATTCATGGTCCCGGCCTTTTTGATGGCCTGGATGATGCGGCCCGGCATGGATCCGATGTATGTCTTGCGGTGGCCGCGGATTTCCGCCTCATCGCTCACGCCACCCAGCGAAATGCGAACCATCTTGCGGTTCATCGCTTCGGCGATCGACTTGGCCAGACTTGTCTTGCCGGTGCCCGGCGGACCTACAAAGCACAGGATCTGCCCCTTGATCTTGTTGACCAGGTTCAGCACGGCAATATACTCCAGGATGCGCTCCTTTGGTTTTTCAAGTCCGAAATGGTCTTTTTCCAGCGCATCCTCCACCGCACGGATCTCAAGCCGGTCCTCGGAGTATTCGCCCCACGGCAAGGCAAGGATCCAGTCCAGATAATTCCGGGAAACGCTGTACTCCGGCGACATGGCCGGTGTCTTTCGCAGCCGGTCCAGCTCCTCGTACGCCTTGGCACGGGCAGCTTCGGGGATCGGGCGCGTATCCAGGGCCTCCTTGATCTTGGCCAGTTCGGGATCGGCGAAACCCTCATCATCCAGCTCCTCCTGCAGCACCTTGATCTGCTCCTGGATATAGAACCGGCGCTGGGTCTCCTGGATTTCATCCTGTACTTTTTCGTTGATTTCGTTGGATACGGCCAGAAGTTCCAGCTCACCGGTCAGGTGGGTGAGCACTTTCCGGTACTGCCGGTCAAGGTCGGTTTCCTCCAGCAGCTGCTGCTTTTCATCGATATCAAGATCCAGATAGGAAGCGACGAAGTAGAGCAGGTTTTGCGGGTTGTAATTCTGTTCAAAACCCAGGAGAACCTCTTCCGGCAATTCGTGGTTCAGCAGGACCAGTTTCTCAAATCCCTCCTTTGTTTTACGGATAAGGGCTTTGAGGCGAGGGGTCATCCGCGGCTTGGCCGGCTCTTCCATTTTTATGGTGGCCTCAAAAAAGGGCGTGGTCTGCTCAAATGAGACCGCTTCGGCCAGCCGGATGCCACTAATCAGGACTTTCTGCAGGTCGTTGGGCAGATGCAGCACCTGGATGACCTGGGCAAGCGTGCCCTTTCTGTGGAGCTTGTCCGGAGTCGGACTGTCGTCATCCGGCTCCATCTGTGCGCACAAAAGGACATACTTGTCCTTTTCCACAGCTGCGTTGACAGCGGCAATGGTGGAGGAGCGCCCGACCAGGATGGGAAACATGGTATTTGGAAAGATGATGGTATCCCTCAACGGGATTACCGGCATACGATCCGGTACGTCAATAAGTTGCTGATATTGCAAGTGTGTTTTCTGTTTTTCCATATCGCTATAAAATAGCCATTATTTCTGCCAATTTCGCAGTGTAAGCATTCTCCGTTTTCAAGGTCTATACAGTACCGGAGAAGTTTCGGGAATAATGCCGGTATGTGATGGAATAATGGAAAACATGGAAAACATCAGGACAGGAGGAATTCCACAAGAATGAAAAATAGTCCTATCTTTGCAAAACGCATGACGCTGGTCGCTTCCGGGGCGACCGGTGCAAACAAACATACAAATGGCGCCGTGATCAGGAGTCTGTACATCAAAAACTATGCACTTATTGATGAACTGGAGGTTTCTTTTGGAACCGGCCTCAACATTCTTACGGGTCAGACCGGCGCGGGAAAATCGATCATCATTGGTGCCCTGAATGCGGTGCTTGGCGAGCGGGCGGATACGGAAACCGTGCGCCAGGGCACCAGCAAGGCCATCGTGGAAGCGGTGATTGCAACAGGCGCCGATCCCGATCCGGTGGTCGGCCGCCTGTTGGAAGAGAATGATGTGGAGAGGATGGGCGGCGAGATCATCCTGCGCCGCGAAATACGTCCCGCAGGCAGCCGGGCCTTTATCAACGATACGCCCGTGACGATCTCCCTTCTGCGCGAGGTGGGTGACCGGCTGGTCGACCTTCACGGACAGCACGACCACCAGCTGCTGCTGAAGCAGGATCATCACCGCGAGGTCATCGATGCCCTTCCCGGCGTAAGCCCCCAAAAACACACTTACGATGAGGCCTACAGGACCGTAGTTCGCCTCAGGAAAGAACGTGACGCCCTGATCCGGCAGGAGCGCGAGCTCAACGAAAAGATGGAGTTGCACCAGTTCCAGTTCCGGGAACTTGCGGCGGCTGATCTGGATCAGGCGGCGTATGAAGAGATGGAGGCCGAAATGAAGCGGCTGGATCATGCCGAAGATCTGGACCGGAAGGCGGCCATGATCGGCGAACTGGGTTCCGAGGGGGAGCGGAACCTGATGGATCTGCTAACCATGATTGAGGAGACCCTGGGTGATATGGCAGAAATGGACGAGGAGTTCCGGAGCTATACCGGAGAGCTGAGGTCGGCACGGCTAAGTTTCCAGGAACTGCTGTCCCATACCGAACGGTACCGGTCCCGCATTGAATTCAATCCGGAACGGCTTGAGGAATTGCGACAGAAACAGGCGGAAATACGCCGGTTGGAGAAGAAATACGGACGGCTGCTGCCGGACCTGATCCGGTACCGCCAGGAGCTTGAAGCATCTGCAAACCTTGCCGAAAATTTCGACCTTGCGCTGGAGAAAAAGGAGAAAGAGCTTGCAGCTGCTGCGAAAGTGTTGCGGCAGAATGCTCTTGAGCTGCACGGAAAGCGTGAAACGTCGGGTGCCGCACTGGGAGGCCAGATATCCGAAGCATTGAAGAAGCTGGGTATACCCAACAACCGGTTCGAAACACGGGTCATGTGGCGGCAGGACGATAAAGGATGGATCGATGTGGATGGCACACTGGTGGCGTGCCATGCCGACGGGCCGGATGACGTGGTGTTCTACATCAGCACAAACAAGGGCGAGTCGCCCAAACCGCTGGCCAGAATCGCTTCCGGCGGGGAGATTTCGCGGGTCATGCTGGCCATGAAATCGGTGATTGCCCGCGAGCAGCACCTGCCCGTCATGATCTTCGACGAGATCGACACGGGAATTGGCGGAGCGGTGGCCGAACAGGTGGGATGGACCATGCACGATCTTGCGGGGCACTGCCAGATCATCGCAATTACCCATCAGCCGCAGATTGCGGGACAGGCGGACCATCACTTCCGTGTGGAAAAGCAGGAATCCGGAGAACGCACGGTCACACATATCCGGAAACTGGACGAGGAAGCGCATATACGACAGGTCGCTTCGTTGATGAGCGGGGCCGAAATAAGTGAGCATGCGGTGGCAGGCGCCCGGGTGATGGTGCAGAAAGCACGCAACAGAAGAAAGACCGGGTAACAGGACAATCAAACCAGTAAACGTGCCCGAAGAGAACACACACATATTTAATTATAATGGGTTACCGGTGTCCTACCACAAAACGGGCACGGGGTCGCCGTTGCTCATGCTTCATGGCTGGGGAAGCAGCTCCCGGGTGATGTTGCAGCTGGCGCATTCGATATCGGATATCCGTACGTGCTTCGTCCCGGACCTGCCCGGCTTCGGCGCAACCCCTCCGCCTGAAGCACCATGGGGAATCGATGACTATACCGATCTGGTACGGGCCTTTGTCCGCGAAGTGATTGGCGGACCCACGGATGTGCTGGCCCACTCCTTCGGTGGACGGATAACACTGAAATGGGCTGCGCGAAGCGGACGCGACACATCATCTGAGGCGGGAGCGGGGTCCAGTTTCGATGAACGGCGGGAGGGGGAGGCACCTGCAGGAGTTCACAGTCCGGAGCTGTTGAAAATCATCATCACAGGCGGTGCAGGCATGAAACCAAAGAGAAGCTTTTCTTATTACCGCCGCCGGGCGACGGCCATGGTCCTTAAGGCCCCGTTCATGTTGCTCCCGTCGACTTTGAAGGTCAAAGCCTTGAATTGGCTTCGGAGCACATCCATCTGGAAATCAATGGGTTCGGCGGATTACCAGAAGCTGGACGGTGTGATGCGCGAGACCTTTGTGCGCACGGTATCCGAACATCTGGAATATTGTCTGCCGGACATATCACATGAGGTATTGCTGTTGTGGGGACGGGAGGATCAGGCCACGCCATGGTATCAGGCCGAGCGCATGGAGAAGGGGCTCAGGAACGGGGCCCTGGTCGGGATTGAGCGGGCCGGGCACTATGCATTTCTGGATCAGCCGGACCGGTTCCAGCGCATCGTGCGGGCCTTTCTTGTTGACGGACAATAGGGCTGTCTCATGTATCCGGTCTTGCCGGTTCGTTCGGAAAGTTAAAAAAAAGCAAAGGCTCCTGTCACGGAGCCCCTGCTTCTAAAGAACGGTTTGGGATTTATCCTTTGAGATAACTCAAGTACGTCCCTTAAATCAGTTAAACATATACCGAACGCCAATCTGCGCACTCCAGGTGTTGGCGATGCTGATACTTCTGCGGAAGCTTTCGTCCAGGCCCCTGCCTGAGGGATAATTCACGTTGAATGTGGCATTACCGTTGGCATCCGGACCCTGGTAGGACATCGGGTTGTTCTGAACGGGCACTTGTGATACACCCCAGGTGTTGTTGAGCAGGTTGCCGATGTTCAGGACATCCATGGTGACTTGCAGCCGTTGCTGTCCCCGGAAAAAGCTGACATCCTGAGCAATTCTGAGGTCGAAGCGGTGCAACCAGGGAAGGCGCGCACCGTTTCTCTCGGTTACCTGTCCACGCATGCCACTCAGGTAGGGATCCTGTTCGATGAAGGCGTTGAGATCCTGCCACTGCTGCTCGGCAGTGCGCACGAGGTTGCCGTCATCATCTACCTGATCTACCAGTTGTGCATCGCTGAAGTTTTCGGGGACATACATCAGGCGCACACCGGAACCGTCGCCGAAGCTTCCGGCATAGGTATAGCTGTAGCGGCCCTGGGTCCCGCCGATATATACCAGCGAAAACCGGGTGAGATAGCGCGGGGCAAAAATCCGGGTATCAAAAGAAGTCAGGGCAACAATCCGGTTTGGAGTGTCAAAGCGGGAATAACCTGCTTCCGGGTTGTTACGGTCTGCTCTTGCCACATCAGGCCACAGGGACTGTGCCTGGGATCCGCCGATGAGCCCGTAGTCACGGGAGCGGCTGTAAGTGTAGTTGAAGCTGGCAAACAGTCCGAAGTCCCACGTTTTCTCAACACCAAGGTTAAGGGCAAAATAGGATCCTTCGTTGATGTTGGTCAGATAGTAGATCTCATTAAGTCGTGTTCCCTCGGCACCGGGTACAACCTGCCTGTAAAGGTCATAGCTGTTGCCTGCAATGTTGACACTTTCACCGGTTCTTTGGTGAGCAAGGTTTACGGCCAGCGGGCTGTTATAATCACGGGCGTAAATCAGCTCGACGGTACCAATGACGTCGTAAGGCAGACGCTGATCCACAGCTATGTTGGAACGCCATACCTGGGGCAGTTTGAAGTCATCGGCAGTCACATTGATCTGATTGGGAATCTCGGCATCCAATGTGGCCGGGTCCGGGCGGTAAAAGTTCACGTCGGACCGGAAGCCCTGCCACTGCGGATTTCCATCCTCACCCCAGCTGTCGGCAAAATAGCCGCGCTGCCCGCGCATCACCCCGTTGGCGTTGATCTGGTTTGATATCCACACGAAAGGCAGCCTTCCGGAAAACAGCCCCGTTCCACCACGCAGCTGGGTTTCTCCACTGCCTGTCACATCCCAGTTGAAACCGAGTCGGGGCGACCAAAGAGGGTTCACGCCCGGGAATGTGCTCACATCAGGTGAAATATTTGCGCCGCCGCGGGGGTTTGGAATCGAAAGGTTCAGTGATTCCACCGCCGGGTTTCTCGGGGCATCCATGGGATAGAAGGGGAGGTCAACACGGAGGCCGGCTGTTACGCGGAGGGTCGGGTTCACCATGAATTCATTTTGAAGGTAAAGCCCGACCTGGGCAAAGGAGACCTCATCCAGAGGCATGGCCGTTGGGTTCTGCTCGTCGAAAGTATAACCAATGGCAAAGTGCGAAGGCCTTACATCCAGATTCTGGTTGATTACAGACTCTACGAAGTCATCGTACGAGGCATAGCGGTACCAGGAATTCCAGACAGGATTGAATGCATTTGCGAAGGTCATGTACTCAAAGTTGGCTCCGGCCGTGATAGTGCTCCTGCCGGCGAAATAGGTCAGGGTATTGGATGCACTGAAGGTGTCATTTTCCAGCAGGTTGCCGACGGTAAACAGCTCATTTCCGATTGACATGTAATAGACATTCGGAGTGCCGTCAAGCGGCTCAAGGACTTCTATCATGGGAAAGACGTCACCGCCGGGGACGCTGCGCTGCTGCGGGGTGGACCATGTGTTGCCAATGCGGAAACTGTTGGCAATGTTGTTGCCGAACGTTGAATTGAGTTCAGCAACAAGTGAAGTCACCCGGGCATCGGTGGAGTAGTGTGCATTCCGGAAGGTGATCGCTTCGGGCCCGAAACGGTTTGTGTTGCGATACCGCTCGCTCCCCGGGAAACCGCGGATACTGTTCCCGTTTACAAAATTGTCGACAAAGGAGTCGTACATGTTGAATCGCACCATGGCCCGGTGGCTGTTGCTGATGTTGTAATCGAGACGGGCATTGAGCCGAAGCCCCTTGTTCTCGAAAGGAATATC
>Ga0207421_10001413_pt1 | contig 30985 bp, 26 predicted proteins | sample SodLakKL_010_SED_4_FD_187542 | JGI IMG/M metagenome (GOLD analysis project Ga0207421, IMG submission 187542) | Alkaline sediment microbial communities from Lake Tanatar, Kulunda Steppe, Russia - 8KL_010_SED (SPAdes) (version 2) | ecosystem: Environmental > Aquatic > Non-marine Saline and...
TCAGGGCTTATTTTTTCTCTATTAGAATCTATCAGCTTAAATGCTTCTGAATTATCTTGTTCAGAAATTAATTTATCTAACTCTGAAGAATCTATATCATATAAATAGCAAAATTCCATTAAATTCGGAGTTAAAATATCTATATCTTCTAATTTATTTTTGATCTTATTAGCCTTTTCAATCGATACAGGGTCTATTATTATTTTACTAGAAAAATTCTTATTAAGTAACCAGGAGATAATATCCTTATTTAAATTTGTATCAATAAATATCCAGCCAGCTGAATCTAATACCATCAAATTTTCTTTTAAGTAATCTAAGTCAATCCCATTAATAATTTCCATCGAATTTATAGCCCCAACTAGCTCACCGTTAGCATCAATAACTGCCAGATATGTTCCAGTAGGATGATCTTCCATTACTTTTATATATTCCAGATCAACTCCACTTTTTCCTGTATCAGTTAATAATTTTTCTCCTTTAAAATCTTTTCCTACTGTGGATAACAATATCACCTGACAACCTAAGTTTCCCAGGTTAGCAGCAACATTCCTACCCACCCCACCTGAACTCTCTTTTATTATACCACTATTTGAACTGCCATGTTGAAAAGTATTTGCAGAATAGCCTTTAATATCGATATTGGCTCCCCCGACTACAACTATTTTAGAACTATTTAACATTAATATCAACCCCTAAAAATAAAGTTCAAGATATAAAACCCCCGGTAATCACCGGGGGTCAATTATATTCTATTTGAAATATATTACTCTACAGTAATCTCTTTGCTAGCTTCCCACTGCCCATGAAGATTGCAGCTTTCAAAAGCTCTTAAAGTACAGGACTCTTCCAATTTAATTTGTAGGGTAGCTTCTGCTTTAACTTCAGGAGTGAAGTCTACTCTGGCAAGCTGGAAATATTCAGCATAAAGTTCAACATACTGAATGAAATGACCTTCTTCCATTGGATGATCAATCTCATTACCCATTTGAACAGTGACTTCAAAAAGTTCTCCTTTTTTTACTTTATCCGGGGCGATAATGTGAGGAACATGCTTCTTTTCAAGAGCAGTCTTATCATCATGATTGACAAGTGTTTTAATTTCGTATTTAGACATTTAATATAACCCCCTAATAATTTATGTTTAAGAAAATATTTTAAGCAAAAGTCTCAAATACCTCATCAGGTTCTCCACAAATTGGACAGTAATCTGGCATTTCGTCCTTTATGGTATAGCCACAGACGCTGCAGACATTAACTTCTTCTAACTCAATGTCATTACCTTCTTCAACAGAATCCTTTGCCTCATTAAACAACTTTGAATGAGCTTTTTCAGCCTCCAAAGCATAATGAAAAGTTTTAATAGCATCATTTTCTTTCTGATTTTTAGCAACTATTGAATACGCTGGATACATTTGCTCAATCTCATGATCTTCACCGGCAATAGCACCTTCAAGATTCTCAACAGTATCACCATATCCAAAAACGGCACCTGAAGCTACTAAATGATCACCTTTAACATTTTCTAAAGCCTTAAAATGGTTGGCTGCATGAACCTGCTCAGCATAAGCTATAGCCTCAAACAGGACACCTACATTTGGAAAACCATCATCCTCAGCTTTTTCCCCCCAGACCATGTACCTCTGATAAGCCTGACTTTCTCCTCCATAAGCTGACCTCAGATTTTCTGCGGTCATGTCATTCTCGACCATAAACATCACTCCTTTTTCTCTGTGGCATTATTTTAAAAGATATACAAATATTTAAAATCCTACTATTTTTAATAATACCACTAGTAATGATTTTTGTCAAGCAGTTAACATCTTAAAGTGGTGAAATCATCATATTGCCTTCTTGTTGATATTGCATAGATATAATCAAATCAGTCCCCTGACAAAAATAGTCATAATCATTGATTTCTTCTCCATTAAAAGTAATATCTAGTTCCTCAGAATCCAGATTTAAAATTCTAATCTGGAGATTATCAAGCTCAGAATCAAAGCCAGTCTTTTTATTGTTAAATTCTAGCCTGAGGCCATTACCTTCTGCAGAAACTTCATATTCTATTAGATTATAAGCTTCTTCCTGATATTCAAAACTTATACCATCATCTTCATAAATACAATCTTTATACTTAAAATCTTCTTCATCAAGAACAATATTTAAGGTTAAATCACTGAAGCTGCCATCAATATATTGCGCAGGTTCCATAGTTATAAAAGAACTCCCTGCCTTGATAAACAAAGGCAGTCTATCAAGTTCTGCCTGATAAAGATAAGAACGCCCACCTTCATAAATCTCTCCAGTCCAGTAATCATACCAGTTACCATCTGGAAGGTAAACAACCCTCTCAGCTTTATCTGGCCTCATAACAGGAGCAAGTATTATATTCTCGCCGACTAAAACCTGATCGCTTATATTATATGTCCTCTCATCATCCTGATAATAGAAGAATAATGGCCTCCAGACAGGCAAACCTGACTGACTTTGCTCAAAAAATAATTTATAGATCTGTGGCAGAAAGTGATATCTCAGTTCAACATATTCCCTAATTATACTGGTATATGGTTCACCAAAGGCCCAGGGCTCCTGCTCCTTTGAGCCGATAGTCGTATGATTACGGAAGAAAGGCATAAAGGCTCCCAGCTGATACCAGCGAGCCAGTAATTCACCTGAGGTATCTCCAGTAAAACCACCAACATCGCAGCCGGCAAAACCAAGTCCACTAATACCCATATTTGTTATCATCGGAATCGATAGTTCAATATGTTCCCAGAAGCTCCTATTATCACCGGTCCAGACAGCTGAATAACGCTGACTCCCGGCAAAGGCCGCCCTACTCAAGACAAAGGGACGTTCATTTAAATATTCTTCAAGCGCCTGACTGGTAGCCATAGCCTCAAAAAATCCATATAAATTATGAAATCTCTTATGTGGGCCAGGATCGCCATCATTCTTATGCTCGACCCTCTCATCCATAGTAGCAGTCTCATTAAAAACTGCAGGCTCGTTCATATCATTCCAAAACCCTTTAATCCCCTGTTCGATCATCTCTTTATGAAGATCTCGCCACCAGTTTCTAACATCCTTCTCAGTAAAATCAGGAAAGACACTCTCTCCTGGCCAGACATCTCCAGAATAGAGCTCACCATCAAGATAGCGGCAGAAAAAGTCGTTGATCTGGCCTGAACGATAAACCTCATATTCAGGATCCTTCTTAACTCCAGGATCAACGATATTTACAAGCTTAAATCCAGCATCAGCAAGGTCAGTTAACATTCTTTCAGGGTCTGGAAACTTATCTTCATCCCAGGTAAAGACTCGATAATCATCCATATAATGGATATCAAGATGGATTACATCACAGGGAATCTCCTCTTCTCTAAACCTATCTGCAAGTTCATAGACTCTCTCTTCAGGATAATAACTATATCTGGACTGATGATGGCCTAAAGACCACAATGGCGGCAGAGGAGTTCTGCCTGTCAGCCAGGTATATTTTTTAACTACATCTGCAGCTCTCTCAGCAGCAAGAAAATAATAATCTATCCTGCCTCCAGCAGCCTGGATCGAGAGGATCTCCTCCTGGTCTGCTCCAAGATCAAATTCTGTCCGATAACTATTGTCAAAATACAGCCCAAAACTCAACTGACCATCAAGAGAGAGATAGAATGGCACAGAGATATAAAGAGGATCTGTTGATGGGACATGAGCATCAAAAGTATCAGTATTCCACATCTCATAGCTTTTGCCACGTTTATCTAAAAATCCTGTCTTCTCACCAAGGCCATAGATTCTTTCATTAGACTTTAAAACCTTATTGATCTCAACCTCTCCCCGGTTAAATCCATAAGCCTGGCCAGGAAAATCAGCCTGTAATAGATTCTCATCTTTATCAAAGAAAAAGAGAGCAAATGAATCAAGTTGTATCCTGACTTCTAATTCAGGCCCGGAGATCCTGACCTGTTCTTCACTATAAAAATAATCAAGCTCAACCTCTTCATGTCCGGCAACTACTGCCGGTGTTGAAGGTTCTCTAGCAAAATCATCTCTCTCATCAATTAATATCCTGACCAGCCCTGACCGATACCAGACAAGTTCAACCTCTTTTTCAGCAAAATATATGCTAATCCCGGTTGGGTTTTCCCTGACTGATTCAGGACATGAAAGATACTTAAATAATTTTTCAGCTTCCTCCTGATCTCTATCCTTAATGGCTTCACTATTCATCCTTTAAAAACTCCATGTATTTAGAAATATTGGCTTCAGGATCAATAGCTGGAACAAGTTTAGACTCTTTAGAAGTTAGTATAGTCGTCACCCCAGGGCCATGGCCCATCTTGATACAATCACTATGAACAACAACTCCAATACTGCCAGCACCAGTAATATATTCCCGGCCATAGGTATTATCACAGTTTGATAAATAGACTAAATCTCCTAGTTTTAACTGATCAATTCCATACTCCTCCATGATCTCTTTATCGCCAGTAGTAATATCATAATCGCCCATGGCTACAGTTGATGCTCCAATTCCTGAACCCATAATATGGCCTGGAATCTCAGCCGCTACAGGCACAGTCAACTTGCCATCTTCCCCTTCAATACCTAGCTTTTCAAATAAATCTGGAGCAATATTAAAGACCTTAACTTCAGGATAATCTTTCAATTCAAGTCCCTGCCCGGCAGCCTTAACCAGAATCTCGTCACCGACTTTCATCTCTTCCATATCATCTTTCTCAAAATCAATAATAACATGATTAATACCGCCATGGAGCCCGGTAACATAACCTTCTGCACCCTGAGCTTCTCCGCTAACAACCTTAGCCTTATTACCAATACAGGCCAACAATCCTAGCCCATAATTATCAGTAGACCGTGCCTTATCGCTTATCTTCATACTAACTCCAGGCTCAATATGATCGCCAGCCCAGCCAAAAGCAGGATCTCCAACTCTTACATTGTACGATATCCCACCGGTTCCTGGGATATTATGGCCTTTACCCTCTCTATCCATCCTGTAGGGCAATCTGCCTGCCCCAGGATGAGAGATACTTCCCTGAACCGACTGAACTACAATTCTATCTTTATTAGTTTTTAACATCTAATTATCTCCTCTTTCTCTCTAATAATGGTGTAAAATCAGTCTCTTCTATCAATATTTTAACTGCCTTTTCAAGATAATCCTGATCTTCCCGATTAAACCTGCCCTCTGCCGGGCTGTCAATATCTAAAACCCCAATTATCTTTCCCTCAATCTCTATTGGGATAACCAGTTCAGACATCGAAGCAGGATCACAGGCAATATGGCCATTAAATTCATGAACATTTTTAACTAACTGTGTCTTCCTTTCAGCAACAGCAGTCCCGCAGACCCCGTTACCAACCTCAATTCTCACACAGGCTGGCTGACCCTGAAAAGGCCCCAGAACCATCTCTTCTTCACTGTCCATAAGATAAAACCCAACCCAGTTCAACTTAGGGACTAGATTATAAATCAACGAAGCAGTATTTGCAAGATTTGCCAGCCAATCTCTCTCATCTTCTAATAAAGATTTCAACTGCTTTAAAAAATCAGAATAATATTCTTCTCTTATCATCTTTTCACCCCTAAAAATTTATTTCATCACTAACACTTTATATTTTACCATAAAAAAGAGGCCAATCAAAATTAATGAAATATGTAAAAAACTATAATTTTCAAGCTGGACCTGACGGTTACCCGACGGTTACCAAGTAGTATCTCTTAACAAATTTCACAAAGTATTTGCTGCCTTCCAGAGGCCAAATTATATTCAATAATAATCCTCTGAAAAGCAGCATTTATTCATCAATTATATTTTAATTTTTTATACCTTTTCTACTGTAACTATTACCTCATTTACCATGGCATGACCAACAATCGATTCTACCTGATATTTAACAAAGTCATTCGGGTTCAGTGAATCAATCTCATGGGCCACCCGATAATGGAAAGTTCTATTCCCATAACTCCCAGGATAATAGACTGTCTCCGGGTGAATTCTCTCAGTTACTTTAACTCTGGTGGTATCACTAAAGATGTCAGATGAAACCCTTACTTCATCTCCATCTTCAATCCCCATCTCTTCGGCCACTGAAGCATTTATCCAGAGCCTATTAGTATTATAATCTTTAGTAATCTGTAATAACTGTGGCGTATTAGCTGTTGCAGTATGAGAATGATAGGCCTCTTTACCATGGACCAGCCTGAATTCATTAGCTCCAAACTCAAGACCTGTAGCAGGTGGCAGCCAGCCAGCAATTGGAGGCGCTCCATGCTTCTCAAAGGTCTCAGAATAAAACTCAAATTTACCACTTGGAGTTCCTAATTCTGGCCAGGGTTCAGGTTGAGGAACATCTACCATCATCGAGCCCTTCTCTTTAAATTCAATCAGACTGATATCAAATGGCTCTAAAATAGCAGCATTGGCCTCATCCATTGTAAATTTAAAATATTCGCCAACACCCATTCTAACAGCCAGTTCTCTGATAATCTCATCAAAACTTTTGGTCTTGCCATACATCTTCGGGATAGCCTGGGTCCGCATGGCCAGGTAACCTCTGCTGCCACCCCGGGATTCAATGATTTCCTCCCTTTCAGCAAATGAAGGTTCTGGCAGGACATAATCTGCAACCATGGCAGTCTCAGAACGCTGGGTCTCAAAGACAACCAATAAGTCAAGTGCCCCAAAACCTTCCTCCATATGGTCGTAATCAGGGAAATTCCTAACAGGGTTATGATGTCTAACAAAACCGGCTTTAACCTTGCCTTCTTTTATCCGTTCTGCCAGCACATGAGGCAGGCCATGACCAGTAGCCAGTGGATATTCATCTTCAACACCGGCACCATCGGCCCTTTTAGTATCAGGGGCAGCTGGAGCAGGATACCTATCAGGATCAAGGCTACCAGTCGATGGGCCATTATAAAACTTCAGACCGCCATCCTGGTTAATATTACCTAATAAAGCATTTATATAGGCAACTGCTCTGGCAGTTTCAGTACTATTCTCATAATTACAACCAAAAGCACCTTTCCAGGTTGGGTGAACTATAGCCGCCGGCGCTACATCTGCAAGACCTCTGGCCATCTCTCTAATAGTATCTGCCGGTACATCAGTTAACTCTTCAGCCCATTCCGGAGTATATTCATCAAGGCTATCAGCAAACTGATCAAAGCCAATAGTATGTTCTTCAATAAATTCATGATTATATGAATCATCATCTATAATAACCTTGCACATAGCCAGCACCATTGCCAGATCAGTACCTGGCTTAATCGGTACCCATTTATCAGCAATTATCGAAGTCTCATTCTGTCTCGGGTCAACACAGACTAAAGTAGTATCCCCCTTAACCGCTTTATTAACAGCCTTTAGCTGACTGGTTCTGATTCCAGCACCATAATTTCTCCCGATCATCACGACATATTTGCTATTGCCAATATCAGCAGATGGTACTCCACCCATACTGGCTCCAAAACCCCGACCTCTAGCAGTATTACAGGCTGCATTATGGGTCATAATAGTACTTACATTTAGAGCATGCATAAACCGATTGCCATAAAAGACCCCGGTTCGCCTTGGATTATGGGCATAAAAGACCTTTTCAGGACCCTCTTCTTCTAAAATTTGCGTCAGTTTTTCAGCAATCTCATCTAAAGCCTGATTCCAGCCAATCGGCCTGACACTACCATCATCTTCAATCTTAATCGGCTGCTTTAACCTGTAAGGATCATAGACCCAGTCAATTCCGCCATGGGCTCTAGGGCATAATCTCCCCTGACTCCTGCCATTCTCTTCATGGCCAGTAACCTTCCAGATCCGGTCATTCTTAACATGGATCCACATTCCACAATGACTGGCGCAAACATTACAGAGACTTGCTCTTTTCACAACTTCTGAATCCTCCTGAACTTCAGCCCAGGCTTTAAAATCAAAGCCACTCAATCCTATACCAACGGCTCCAGCAGTCAATCCAGCCGTCTTCAAAAACTTTCTTCTAGTTAATCCCATCTATATTAAACCTCCTCAAAATTTCTAAGTATTTTATACAAGCTCAAAATCCTCTGGAGCAGTTCTTAAAATCAGGAATAAGCCAAGGCCATCCTGAGCCTCTAAACCATATAAATAAGCTTCTTTGCCATCTGCTTCTAATTCTTCCACTCGCTCAACCCCAAGCTCCGCCATTTCTTCCTGATTACCAAATTCAACAGCATAGGTCGGGCAGGTAGTTACACAGGCAGGCTCCTCTCCATCTTCTAAAAGATGGACACAGCCATTACATTTATACATCTTACCCTCAATAATTTCAGGTACATCATAAGGACAATCATTTAAACAAGCTCCACAGCCAATACAGTCCTCAATATCAGTAACATTCATCTCGCCATACTGTCTTTCCAGGGCATCAACTGGACAAGAATCTATACAGGGAGCATCATTACAGTGGAAACAACTCCAGCGAGTTGAATTATACTCAACCTCAGGATAAGAACCAGTCTCAATACTCTTAAATTTAATGCTTTGAGCAGTAATTGGAAAATCATTCTCCCGCTGACAGGCCAGCCTACAGGACTGACATTCAACACAGAGACTCTGATCCATTAAGATTGCTTTTTTACTGGCATCTAAATTTTCAGCATTGGCTCTGCTTCCTTTCATTCCAAAACCAGCAATTAAAGCAGCCGCTCCAGCAGCTCCTTTCTTTAGAAAGTCCCTTCTACTTTCTCCATTCTTATCATTACTCATTTTCTCACCTCTCAAATTTTTGAAATTTATCATTCTCTTCATTATCTAAATCAAACTCCTGCCATTCCAACATTATGAATTTTTCTAAAACTCTAATTAATTCAAAATAATCATCTGATATCTCTTTTTCTTCCGCCTCCTTTCTCAGAGCTGGGATCCAATCTAAATGGTGGAGTAAAAATAATTTCTGCTCCTCTTTTAAACCTTCTTCTATTAAAAGACTCATAAACTCCAGCTCAAAACAGATATAATCAGGCATTGCCTGATAATCTTCTGGAATCTCAAGTTCAAACTCCTTAAAGAGATGCTTGATATGAAGTGCCCAATCACTCATTAAATAACCCTTATCATTAGCAAAAGGAAGGTCATAACTATCATCAAGAGTCCAGACCTTATAAATCGATTCAATTGGCCTAACCTCCCCTTCTTCAGGGCAGATATCATGATTCCAGACTTTCAACATCTCTTCCAGATTACCTACTGTTTCAAAAACTGACATGTGAATATCATAACTTTTCTGGCTAAAATAATTCTGCACTATCCTATTATGCAATCCAGATCTTATATCCTCATAAATTTCCTGATCCGGTTGACTGAATAAACTGGCAAAAACAAGATAGATTTTTTCTCTTAATTCATTTTCCATTAAATATTATCCCCTCCTATCAAATATCTACAAAACCTAGTGATATTATCGAGATTTATTTCACATATCCTTATATATTATATTAAATTTAAATTCCTGTATTCCTCTTTTTCAAAGTAATTTTTTTAACTTTTTAATAAATATAATACAAGTTTCAATAATCAATTGACAGCCAGCAATTTAAAGATTATAATTATAAGCAATAAAGCTAAATTTATTCTAAAAAATATGAGGTGAAAAAATGACTACTAATAAGTCAGATCGCTTTAAGATAGACGAAAGCTCATTAAAAAATGACCTGAAAAATCATACCGAAGTTTTTGTTTTAGATAAATTAGAAGAAATCTTAAATAATGATGAACAGTTCAATGAGATCTGTACCTGCCACAACTGTTTATTAGATATAACTTCCTATACATTAAATAGAGTTCCGGCCAAATATATTTCCAGCCCCCAGGGTTCACTCCAGGCAAAGCTTATAGAGTTTGAGCAACAGGTAAATGTAGATATCATCTCAGTTTTAACTAGAGCTATCAAAATTATATCTAAAAACCCCCGGCATGATAAATAAATATTACTTGCAAATTAATTTCCAGGGAAATTTAGTTCCTCTATAAATTTTTCCTGGAAATCTGCATCTTTAGATAGTTCAATATATTTTATCCTCTTCTTCAAAAGACCAACTATCTCTTCCAAATCTCTATCTAACAGATAAAGACTGGCCCCAGCTCCTGAGCCATTACCAAACTGAATAATCTTGCCCTCAAATATTTCAGGCAACATCCCAATCAGAATAGTATTATCAGGGTCAAGGTAATTAGCAAAACCTCCAACTAGATAGACTTTTTTTATCTCCGCTAATTTTATATCAAGCCTGGCAGCCAAAACTTCTATCCCTGCTCTGATTGCACCTTTGGCCAATTGCAACTGCCTAATATCTTTCTGGGTTAAACTTATCTTATTCTCCGCTTTATCTTCAGAAAAAATCAGGACCTCTTTCTTTTCTTCATCAAATCTATCCTGCCAGAATTCAGACATATTCTCCTTATCATTAAATTTTCCTTTAGGATCAATTAGGCCAATCTCTAAAAACCCGGCAACTAAATCGAGCAAGCCTGAACCACAGATACCCCTGGGCTTTGCAGCATTAATTGTCTGATAATCAAAACTATCTGCTCTAATCTCAAACCTTTCAATAGCACCAGCCAGTGCAGCCATCCCAGATGAGATATTACTCCCTTCAAAAGAAGGGCCAGCAGCAACAGAACAGGTATATATCTCACTGTTATTACCTAAAGCAACTTCACCGTTGGTACCAATATCAATTAATAATTCATTCTCCATACTCTCTCCTAAACCAGCTGCCAGCAGACCACCAATTATATCGGCCCCAACATAGGCTGAAATAGATGGCAGCAGTAAAAGTTCAGCTTCCGAATTTATCTCTAAACCTATTGAATCAGGTGATAGATTTAAGCCTTCAGTAAAATCAGGAATAAAAGGCGATTTAGCTATATCAATCGGATCAAAACCTAATAGGGTATGGAGCATAGTTGTATTGCCAGCAAAGGCTATTCTATAAATGTCATCATTTTTAACACCAGCTTCAGCTGACAGATCTGTCAGCCCCTGATTTAACCTGTCAACTAAAACCTGCTGTAATTTCTCAGTATTTTCTCTAGATTTATTGGCAAACTGAATCCTTGAGATAACATCAGCACCAAATTCCTTCTGAGGATTATACATCGAATCAACAGCCAATTTCTCACCAGTTTCTAAGTCATATAAATAAAGAACCAGGGTTGTTGTTCCGATATCAACAGCTACCCCGAGCAAATTCCTCTCTTCAGTAACTGGAACTACTCCAACCAGCTTATCCTGACAACAGACTGCTGTCAACTCCTGAACCTTAGAATCAAGAGCTTTAATATCAGCGATAAAGTTATCGCCAATATTAGTTGTTCCGGTTTTATCTAAGTACCTTGTTAGATAGCTCCTCTGATCATCAAGGTCTGGTTTTTCTGGCTTAAAGTCAGCCAACCTCCAGCCTGAATTTAAACGGCCTCCGACTTCAGCTGTCCCAGTTAATACATTTATATCTCCCTCAGTATCAAGGCTTACTTCAAGATCCTTCTTAGCCTGATGCAGACAGGCCAGCCTAACCCCTTCAGTTTTCTCCTTTTCAGAAAATATCTCTTCCTCAATACTTTTAAGCTCTGGAGCAGGGTTAAGACGCACCCTGCATTTTTTACAGGTTCCCTCACCACCACAATAAGCAGTAAGTTGATATCCTTTCTGATTGATAATATCATATACACTCATCTCTTGCTCAATCTTGAATTCTTCAATTCTATCTCCCTGAATTATTCTAACCTGAAAAGCCATAATACCCCGCCTTATTCTTAATTTTATGAAAATTATATTTAAAAAAGAGACCAGACAGCTGATACTGTCTGATCTCTATTATATATCAAGTTAAATATCGATTTAGAATAAACCACTGATCTTGCCATTTTCATCGATATCAATATCTTCAGCAGACGGTCTCTTTGGAAGGCCTGGCATTGTTAGAACCGGTCCAGTTAAAGCAACCAGGAATCCAGCACCTGCAGAGACATTAATCTCTCTAACGGTAACTGTAAAGCCTTCTGGCCTGCCTTTTAGAGATGGATTATCAGAGATTGAGCTCTGAGTCTTGGCCATACAGATAGGCAGTTTATCATAACCATAACATTTATATAGTTCTATCTGCTTTTTAGCCTCATCGCTAAATTCAACACCATCAGCACCATAAATCTCTTCAGCTATAGTTCTAATTTTTTCTGGAATTGAAGCTTTCTCATCATAGAGGAACTCAAATTTTGATTCTTCGTTATCTAGAATATCAATAACCTTCTTACCTAATTCCTCTCCACCTTCGCCACCTTTGGCAAAGACTTCTGATAGAGCAACATTAACTCCAAGAGCTTCACAACGTTCTCTAACTAGTTCTAATTCAGCTTCAGTATCATCAGGGAAGCGGTTAATAGCAACAACTAATGGTACCCCGAACTTCTGGATATTTTCAATATGCTTCTCTAGGTTCTCAATACCATCAGATAGTGCCTCAAGATCTTCATCAGTCAAGTCATCTTTAGCTTTGCCACCATGCATCTTAAGGGCTCTAACTGTTGCAACTAATACTGTTGCATCAGGATTAAGATCAGCAAATCTTGATTTAATATTGAAGAATTTCTCAGCACCTAGGTCAGCACCAAAACCAGCTTCAGTAACAGTAATATCACTGATTGACATAGCCATCTTGGTAGCCATAACACTATTACAACCATGGGCGATATTAGCAAATGGTCCGCCATGGATAAAGGCTGGAGTGTTTTCTAAAGTCTGTACCAGGTTAGGCTTAATAGCTTCTTTAAGTAGAGCAGCCATTGCACCATGAACACCAAGTTGCTTGGCAATAATCGGTTCGTCATCATAATTATAGGCAACTACAATTCTTCCAATCTTTTCTTTTAACTCACTAATATTATTAGCCAGACAAAGAATAGCCATAACTTCTGAGGCTACCGTTATCATGAAATTATCCTGTCTTGGATAACCATTAGATTTGCCACCAAGACCGACGATAATATCTCTAAGGGCACGGTCATTCATATCCACTACTCTTGAAAAACTGACTCTTGTTGGATCGATTCCAAGTTCATTACCCTGCTTAATATGATTATCAATAGTTGCTGATAATAGATTATGTGCTACACCAATTGCATGGATATCACCTGTAAAGTGAAGATTAATATCTTCCATTGGAACAACCTGGGAATAACCACCACCTGCGGCACCACCTTTAACACCCATTGTTGGTCCTAAGGAAGGCTCTCTAAGAGCAATCGCTGCATTCTTACCAAGCCTATTCAATGCCTGACCTAAACCTACAGTTGTAGTTGTCTTACCTTCTCCTGCCGGAGTTGGAGTCATGGCAGTAACCAGAACAAGCTTACTATCCTGGTCTAGCCTTTCTAAGGCATCTAAGTTAACCTTAGCCTTATACTTACCGTAATGTTCTAATTCCTCTTCTAATAAACCTGCCTTCTCTGCTATCTCACTAATTGGTTTCATTTTTGCTGCTTGTGCAATTTCAATATCGCTTCTCATTCTTTTAAATTCCTCCTTTATAATATTATACTGTTAAAATAAAACTAAAAATTTTATAACCTATCAATATACTTCTGTAATTTTTCTAAAATTCCTGCTTTTAATTTAGGCTTATTAAAATTATTAAGTATTTCTTCATATTTAGCCTTTGCCCGATCAGCAGTTTCTGGTTGTTTTTTATCACTAAAATACCGTTCTCTCTTTGATAATATTGGTATTCTCATATCTTTCATATGCCTATAAGTGTGCTCTGTTGAAATATAATTTCCGCCAGGGCCAATCTCAATTATCTCATCAGCTGCAATTTGATCTTCATTAACCTCTAATCCTGCAGCAAAATTATTTACTATCCCACAAATCTCATCATCGATGATGAATTTTTCATAAGACATCGACATATAATTTTCTAAAAGTCCAGCAGCATGGAGAATAAAATTAAAGCCATTATTAACAGCAGCCATAATATTTAACATCGATTCATAACCTGCCTGGGCATCAGGGAATAAAGAATCAGTTAAAGCACCGCCACCTCTTGAAGGAATACCATAATATCTGGCCATTTGAGCAGTTCCATTAAACATCTTGGCAGTCTCAGGGCTACCTAAAGCAAGATCTGCTGTTTTAAGATCGACAACACTTGAAGCTGAGCCATAGATTACTGGAGTACCAGGATTAACCAGCTGTGTTAAAACAATCCCTGTTAAAATCTCTGCATTCTGCTGAACTAAGGAAGCCGGTAAAGTTGTCGGTGCTGTCGTGCCTGTCATACTTAATGAAGCAATAACCATTGCCTGCTTATTTTCAGAATATACCATCAGGGCATCGCTCATCCGTTCATCAATCGTTAAAGGGCTATTCGTATTAATAAGAGACACTAAAACAGGATGATTCCGAACAAATTCTTTACTCTCAAAAACTATTTCAGCCATCTCTATTGATTCTTTAGCCTTTTTGGCACCCATAGCACTTCCCATTAAACATTTATCACTATACTTAACTGCAGCCTCTAACATCTTGCCATGGCGAATATTATCATCAATATCAGTCGGCTCTACTAAGACTCCACCAACAACATCAATATTATCACTGGCCTGGGCAAGCTTTGTGAATTTTACATAGTCTTCATATTTGGAAGCACGACGATTCATTTCTGGATAGTCCATCACAAAGGGAGAACCATAGCCAGGGACTAAAACCGTATTTGCTCCTCCAATTTCAACATTATTTTCTTCATTTCTTGCATGGAGAGTAAACTTTTCAGGTGCTAAAGCTAGATATTCATCAAGATCTTTTTGAGTTAAATGTACTCTCTTATCTTTAACCTTTACACCTGCTTTTTTAAACATTTCCCTGGCCTCTTCTGAAACAATCTCTACCCCAGACTTTTCTAAAACTTTTAAAGTGGCCTCATGAATCTTTAATAAATCTTCTGATGAAAAAATATCATCACCATGCTTCCTTCTCTTAATCATAACTCCCACCCCCTCAACTATTTTCAATCAGTTAATATTCATCAGGCATTTCCAGCAGTTCTTGATAACTAAAGACAGGACCATCCTTGCAGACATAGTGGGGACCAATATTACATTTGCCACATTTCCCAAGACCACAGGACATTCTCATTTCCAGAGTAGTAATAATATCTTCTGGTTTTACACCGATATCCAATAGTTCATTAATGACCGATTTAATCATTATTGGAGGACCACAGACATAATATTTAATACCTGAAGTTAGACATTCAATCTCATCTTTTATCAGATTATGAGGAAAACCGACACAGTGCTCCCATTCTTCACAGGGTTTATCGATTGTATATTTCAACTCAGTATTGGTTGTTTCTTCCCACCGGGGCTGGTCGTAGTCATAGAGCATATCCTCAGGCGAACGAAATGCCTGCAACATCTGCACTCTTCCATAATTTTCCCGATTACCAGGATCTAAGACATAATCGATTGCAGACCTTAGAGGCGCCAGACCAATTCCACCACTAATAAATACTAATTCCTGTTCTTTATGCTCTTCAACTGGAAATGAATTGCCATAGGGCCCTCTTAGACCCACCTCATCACCAACAGTCAATTCATGGAGTGCCGCTGTTACCTTGCCTGTTTCTTTAACTGAAATAACAATTTTATCTTTATCAGAAGGCGATGAAGCAAGTCCAAAAGGAGCTTCACCGACACCATAGACAGTCAACATTAAAAACTGGCCAGGCTCAAAATCAAATACTTTTTCATTTCCTTTAAGACGAAGATGAAAGGTTTTAATATTTAGGTTGCTTCCAGTCTCCTGAATCACTTCAATAATTTCTGCTTCTTTTGGAAGATAATCATCTCTCTGCACTTGCCTGACCTCCTTCAGTTAAAGTATTGTCGACTTCATTAATTACTTTTCGTATATCAAGGTTAACAGGACATTTATAAATACAGCGACCACAACCAACACAACCTGGTTTCCCCTCAAAATTTTGGGGATGATAGGAAAATTTATGGAGCAGACGCTGCCGCCAGCGTTGATGTTGTTCCTCCCTAGGATTATGGCCTGATGCATGCTCAGTAAAGAGAGAGAACATACAGGAATCCCAGGCTCTACTCTTTGTTCTATCTTCCCAGAAAAAATCAAAGCAGAAACAGGTCGGACAGTAATATGTGCAGACTCCACAGCCGATGCAACTGACTGTCGGTTTATCCCAATCTACCTCAGCAAATACCTGCCCCTCTGGGAAAGGCAATTTATTTTTAATTTCAAAGCTTGTTTCATTCGCAAACTTATTCTCCCAGTCTGAAAGTAATTTTTCAAGTTTATCAATCTTGCCTTCTTCCAGATTATTTATATATTCTTTAATCTGATCTGGAAGATCTGAATCAGTTTTAATCATTAGATAGTAGTGATCACGACCTCTGGCATCTATATCTTCATATAAATATAGCGGTGCCAGCCTATGGTCAAAATACTCTATCTCTAATTCTTTCTGGAAGTTATTCGGTGGCAGGTTCTGATTTCCATACCCTATAAAAAGATTATTGTTGCGCCTACTTTCATAAAATGGATCCTGATAATCATCTTCTAAAAACACATCATCAAAAAGATCAATAGCAGCAAGATCACAGCTTCTAACTCCAAAGAATAATTTAGCTTTATCTTGATTAAAATCTAAATTATCAGAGTTTCTTTCATCTCCTAACCGTTCATCTCTTGGTAAAATAAAGTTTTTAGGTGTTGTCTCTGGTAGTTCTTTCAAATATACTGAAGGGATCTCTGTTTTACTTCTGATTTCCCGATATAAAACTCTAGTCAAACGTCCCTGTTCCACCTTAAAAGGGGCTATTATTCTATATTCTTTAAATAATTCTTCTAAAAGACCAATTAATTCTGCTGAATTAAGTTTTTTAACTCTCATAATTAATCTCCCTCCTGCTGGAGGAAACCTGGTTCTGGATCTTCCTCATTATAGTCTGAAAATAACGACAACTGATCAATTTTTAACCCTGGTCTATAATCAAAATATCTTCTTGCTTGATGATACAAATGAGATGTAAGAGAGCGCATCTCTATGCCTTCAGGACAGGCCATCTCACAGGCTCCACAATTAACACATCTACCTGGCATATGCATTGTTCTCATCAAATGAAAAACCATATCCTCTTCAGGATCACTTCCATCCTCCAACCAGATAGGTTGATTGCTCTCTACAAAACAATGGTCACAGTAACAGACTGGGCAGGCATCCCTACAGGCATAACACTGAGTACAGCGTGAAAATTCTTCACTATAATGTTTTTTCCTCTTCTCAGCTGTCTCATCTGATAGTAAATACTCTATTTCCTCTATTTCTTTCGCAAACTCTGATTCATCCAGCGGTTCTCCAACAAAATAATCGGCTATAACTGGGTTCTTAGTATCGCATTCATCACAGGCTGTATTTTCTTTAATCCCTGGACATCCATTGATTCCGATAATTATTAAATTATCTCGATCAATAATATTTTCAGAAATATAAAATGCAATTGCCCTAGTATCACATGGTTTAGCCACTACTGCTTGACGAATATCTCTATTCTTTAATAAATACTTGCTTAGCATTGGATAAGCATCTTCAGTAAATACAATCTTCTTACTTTCAAAATCTCTCTTTTCTTTAATAATAACTGGCTCAATCAATCCTGAAAATTCTCCAAAACTATAAGCAAGTAACTGCTCAAACTCTTCTTCTTTAAATACTAATTCAACTGTCTTCTGTAAATCCTCAGTTATTTCTTTATAGGAATTGTTCATCGACCACACCGCCTTCACTGCCAACAATTGTACTTCCTGGATTCCCTGTTTCCTGCTCTAATTTTTTTATGCTTTCCTGATCTAAATAGCCTTCCCAGGGTCCGACTGATTTAACTCTATCAACAACCTGAGTTACAACATTAGCAAATCTTCTACCTTCCGCTGCCGAACACCAGGTAAAATTAAGTCTTTCTGACTCAACACCAGAATATTCAAGAAGTTCTTTAAGCATTATAAATCTTCGACGGGCATAGTAATTACCGTCTATATAATGACAGTCCCCTGGATGACAGCCTGAAACCAGTATACCATCAGCGCCTTTTTTCAAAGTCTTAATGATCATTAATGGATTTAACCTACCAGTACAGGGAATCCTAACTGCTCTAATGTTTGTAGGATACTGCAGTCTACTGCTACCTGCAAGATCTGCTGCAGCATAGCTGCACCAATTACAAAGATAAGCTATTATCTTAGGTTCAAACTCTTCTTTTTCATTGGCTGCCATTAGAGCATCCCCCCTTTACTAAATTCTTCTTCATCTTTAGCTAACAAAGCTTCAACTTCATCTAATATCTGCTGATTCTTAAATCCTTTCAGATCAACTGCATGAGGGCGACAGACTCCAAGACAGTTTCCGCAACCTTTACAAAGAACCTTATTAACTTCAGCTTTTTTCTCAAAAGGATCTACTTCTATAGCTTTATAAACACAAACCCTTTCGCAGTCACCGCAACCAATACATAAGCTTTCATCGACTTCAGCAATAGTTGCTGCAGTCAATAGAAACTCTTTTGAGAGAATCGAAGCCGCCCGCCCTGCTGCAGCCTGGCTTTGAGAGATTGATTCTGAAATATTTTTAGGTCCATGGGCCAGTCCTGTTAGAAAAATACCATCAGTTGATGAATCTACAGGCCGAAGTTTAACATGGGCTTCAAGAAAAAATTCATCTTCATTCAATGGAGTCTTTAACATTTTACTAATTCTATTATTGTCATCCCCAGGCAGTATAGCTGCTGCCAGAACAACCAAATCTGGATTGTCTTTTACAACCGTATCTGTTAAAGGTTCTTTAAATTCAATTTCCAAATTGTCACCTTCAACAATATCAATTTCTGGTTTAGTCTCAAGGTCATACCTGGAGAAATTAACACCTAAATTCCTGGCTTCACGATAAAGATCTTCATAATATCCGTAACTACGCATCTCTCGATACAGAATCGTTATTTCTGAGTCAGGTTTCTTCTTTTTTAATTCAATTGCATTTCGGAGTGACTGAGTACAACAGAGCCTGCTACAATAAGGCCTGTCTTCTTCTCGGGAGCCAACACACTGAATCATATAAATATTTTTCGCATCGGATAAACTATTATCATCATTTTCTATAGATTCCTCTAATTCCAGAGCTGTCATAATCTTCTCTGAATTTTGATACTTATATTCATCAGGCTTTAGCTCCTCACCACCGGTAGCAACGATAACTACTCCACCTTCAAGCTCAACAGCTTTAGGCCCTGATAATTCAAGTTGATAATTCCCAACAAAGCCTGAAATATCTTCGATTTCATACCCAGAATAGATATCGATTAATTCATTTTCTTTAATCTCCTGGATTAACCTTTCTAAAAATGGCCTAATTGGACGGCCCAGTCCACTCCGATGAATACTGGCAGCTTTACCTCCTAAAAATTCTTCTTTTTCAACAAGGGAGACAGGAAATCCTAAATTACCAAGCTCCCTGGCTGCTGTCATACCAGCAACCCCACCACCTAATACAAGAGCTCTAGTAATATTATCTACTTCGCCTCGTTCTAAAGGCAGAGCATTTTTTATCCTGGCAACTCCAGCTCTCACTAACTCATAAGCTTTCCAGGTAGCCTTTTCTTTTTCATCTTTATGAACCCAGGAACCCTGATCTCTAATATTAGTCATCTCCATCAAATGGGGGTTTAATCCTGCTCTTTCAACTGCATCCTGAAAAAGCATCTCATGAGTTCTTGGTGTACAGGAAGCAACCAAAATTCTATTAAGATCATATTCTTCTATTCTATCTGCTATTAGTTTCTGACTATCAGTCGAGCAGAGATATTTAACATCTTCGGCTAATTCAACAAAGGGCATGTCAGCTACTCTTTTTGTTACTTCCTCAACATCTATAACTCCTGCAATATTTGTGCCACAATGGCAGATAAAGACTCCTATTCTAGTTCTCTGATTAGTAACAGCACGACTGGCTATCGGTGGCGCCTCAGTTACACCTAATTCTTTAATATCTAAAGAAGCTAACCCACCTGCCATAACAGCAGAACCACTTGCCTCTGCAACAGATTCAGGTATATCCTTTGGCCCTGTAACAGCCCCACAGGCAAAGATACCTTCTCTACCTGTAACAAATGGCGAAAATTCACCAGTATCGGCAAAACCATATTTATTGGTCCTTACCTTTAATTTTTGTAAATCCTCTGTTACCTCTTCTTTTGGGGCTATTCCAGTTGCTAATACAACCAGATCATAATCTTCAGACTTAAATCCGCCATCACCACCTGTAGTCTTTAATTGTAGCCTGCTATCTTGCTCTCTTCTCTCTATTTCAGCAACTCTACTCCTTATAAAATTAACTCCTGAAGTTGCTTCTGCTCGATTAAAATATCTTTCAAAACCTTTTCCATGGGATCTAATATCCATATAAAATAAATCTACTGCTGCATCAGGAAGATGTTCCCTGGTTAATAAGGCATGTTTTATTGAATACATACAGCAAACAGATGAGCAGTAATTATGATCACGACTGAAATCTCTAGAACCTGTACAATGAATAAATGCTATTTTTTCAACCTTCTTGCCATCAGATGGACGTATAATCTTACCATCTGTTGGGCCTGCTGCATTCAAAATCCTTTCAAACTCAAGGCTTGTGACCACATCCTGATGTTTACCATAATTATACTGACTAACAATATCGCCATCAAAAGATTCATAACCTGGAGCAAAAATTATTGCCGCAGCTTGGACTATAAAGTTTTTCTCCCTCTGACTATAATCAACTGCATCAAAATTACAAACTATCTCACAGAGACCACATTTATCCTCCTGGAGTTTCCTGCAGTGATCTGGATCAATTACTGCGAGATTAGGGACTGCCTGTGGCTGATATTTATGAACTGCCTTGTGCTCAGTTAAACCTAAATTATATTCATCAGGAATCTTCTCTGGACATTTTTCAAAACATTCAGCACAACCTGTGCATTTATCTTCATTAATATATCTAGGTCTTTTTTTAAGTCTAACTCTAAAATTACCTGGAGTACCTTCAACACCCACCAGTTCAGTCATTGTATATGTTGTCACATTCTTATGATTATAACATGATGTAATTTTAGGTGCTAAAATACAGGTTGAACAGTCATTGGTTGGAAAAGTTTTATCTAATTGAGCCATTCTTCCACCAAGACTAGGGCTTTTCTCTACCAAATAAACTGGTACACCCATTTCAGCCAGATCTGTTGCAGCCTGAATGCCAGCAATACCACCACCAATAACAATTACTGGGTCTGCCATTTTAAACACCACCTGATTCTGGTAATTCAGTTTCCCAGGATGATTTGCCGGACTGTACTCTTTCTAGACTTTTTAAACGATATTTTACAAGATTTTGATCAAACTTCTCTAATTCTTCCTCTAAATCCTCAGAATAATATCCGGCTGAAACTGAAAGTTCTCTGAGAACCCTTATAATATCAGCAAATCTAACATTTTGAGGACAGGCTGATACACAGCGGCGACACTGAATACATTGCCAGATAGTAAGTTCAGAAAGAAGTTCTTCTTTATAACCAAGCAAAGATTTCTTGATCATCAATCTCGGATTAAAACTTTCTTCTTCCTCGCTTACAGGGCAGGTCGCCGTACAGCTGCCGCAACTAAAACAGAGACTTAAATTCTCTCCGCCTGGTTTAGATTTTATCTCTTCTTTAAATTTTAGATCTAATTCTTTATATTCTTTTACCATTATATCTCTGACACCTCCGGTCTAGGATAGAGGCCTGCTTCTTCGACAACTCTAGGAGTTATTTCCTCCCAGGCCACCGGCATAAGGTGAATGCCTCTTACTCCTTCTATCTTCCTTACATGTTTTATAATATCAACAGCCATCTGGACACCTTCTTCTTTCTTATCTTCAGCCTTATCCATTCTTTCAATCGTATAATCTGGGACATCCATCCCGGCTACATATTTTTTCATCATTCTCAAGGCCTTAACTGATTTTGTTGGAAGTATTCCAGCCATTATATAACATTTCTCATGAAGGCCCCTCTTTCTCATCTCCTCCATCCATTTATCAAACTTTTCAAGGTTATAGATAGCCTGGGTTTGAATAAACTCCATCCCAGCTTCAATTTTCTTTTCTACTTTCATCATATGAAGCTCAAAGGGATCTGCAAAAGGATTAGCGGCTCCACCTAAAAATAATTTTGGAGGAACATCCATATCTTTTCCGTTTAGAAGAACTCCATCATCTACCATTCTCCTTGCCGCTCTAAGCATACTGACAGAATCAAGATCAAAAACATTTTTTGCTCCTTCATCCATCCCGAAACATTGATGATCACCAGTTAAGCAGAGAACATTTCTCAAACCTAGAGCACTTGCTCCTAAGAGATCACTTTGAATACCTATTCTATTTCGATCCCGGCCAGTTGCCTGGATTATCATTTCTAACCCTTCATCAGCAGCAATTTTAGCAGCTGCTATACTTGACATCCTAACAATAGCTGTCTGATTATCAGTTATATTAACGGCATCAACATAGCCCCTTAAGAAATCTGCTTTTTCTCTAATAAAATCCGGATCTGCACCAATTGGTGGCCCCATCTCGCTGCAGACAACAAATTCACCTTCTTCAAGTAATTTCTGTAATTTAGATATATAGTCAGCCATCCTCTAATTCTCCTTTCATTCCTGGAAGAACTCCGGATTTTTATGGCTCCGGACACCGCCATCTTTATATGTTGACCAGTCTTTCGGTGATTCAAAATCTAATAAGTTTTCAAGCTGGCCTAATTCTTCAGCCCGGTCATAAATTGTCTGCCAGCCACAATCAATACTATCATCAACCTCACAGATTCCATCTTGAGACCCGCCACAGGGTCCATTTAAAAGACTCTTGGAACAGCGAGCTACAGGACAAACACCGGCAAATTGATCGAGAATACATTTACCACAACCATGACACATCTCTTCCCATTTGCCAATATCGCTGGTCCTACCATAAAATGTTGTATCAAGACCAGGCAGGATAATTTTACCTGGATTATTAATAGCTAAATGTTGAACACCTACTCCACAGGCAATAGATAAAACAACCTGATTCCGAGCAACAGGTAATTCCAACTCATCCAAAAATTCATCATCACATTGCCTTTTAATCGTCTCTGTCTCGATTGATACTGATTTACCTTTGCTCTGATAATAAAGATTAAGTAGTTCTTTTAAAGAGTCAGCCTCCCTTTCACCACCAGCCAGACTGACAGAGACACAACTTCCACACCCTGCTATTAAAAGGCTATCAATATCATCAGGAAGACTATCTTTAATTTCTTTAATATCTTTTAATTTACCTACAATCACTGTTTTAACGCCTCCTTCCAATCAGCAAGAAAAGCGCCTAAATCAGCTGCCATTCTCGGCGAAAGCCTCTCATAATGAACTCGATCTTGCTCGATTTCTAATTTTTCAAGATCTTCTTTAATTCTTTCAACAACCTGTTGACAACGATCATGGCCTGTTAAATGCTTGCAGGCTTCAGAGACACAACCAAGAATCATAATATCTGATGAATATTTAGAGAGAATCTCAAAAATCTGACCTCTTTCCACAGTCGATACACAGGGGACCTCTATTTTCTGATAACTTTCTAAAGGATCCTTTCCGACCATTGAATTATATTTTTCAGCAGCTATTTCTGCTGAATTTTCACAGATAATTAAAATAGGATCTTGCTCATTTTCCCCTTCAATTTTTAAATAATCATCTTCTATCTGAATTGCATTAGTTGGACAGCGACTAAGGCAGAGGTTACACCCCTGACAGGCTAAGTCCATAACCTTCATCGAATTAAGCTCATCATCTCTCTGAATAGCCCCATGGGGACAGACCCGATAACAGGTATAACAGAGTATGCATTTCTGATCATCTACTTCTCTATCATATTTATCAATTTCAGCTACTCCTGCCAGATTTTTAGAAACTTCATTTAAGGTAAAATCAAGCTCTTCTTCAAAATATGTTAAAGCAGTCGGTCCCCGGCTACCTTTTAAAAGATATACTCCACGTTTACCGCTTAAAGTCGGCTGGAGATATATATTATCTAGCTGGAGATATTCTTTATATCCATCAGCCAGGTTAAAAATTCTAGCAATTCTCTCTGTTTCTTTAGCCGGCTTCAATTCAGGAGCAGCAAGAATATTGCCATTTAACTTTAAATCTATATCTTCTCGATTATAATGAATAATCTCTTCCTCAATAATTTTTAATTGTCCTAAATCAAATTTTAAAAATATTATTTCTGATTCTCTTGCTCTCTCATAAAGTCGGTCATTATCTTCTATAAACCTCATTGCCTGATATAGATAATAAACTTCTTTATCAGGATAATTATCTTTGATTTCCAATGCTTTTTCTAAACCAGCCTGACTGATTACTGCAGCTGAAAGTTCAGGATAATCCTGTAAAATAATCACAGGCTTGTCTTCATTGATATCATAATCATCCGAAAATAATGAATCTGCTTTTTCTAAAACAGGTTCTTCCTGATACGGCAGATTAATAATAATATTTGCAACATTAATCTCTTCTGGCTGATTCTCTTTGTTACAAATAAGTTTGAAGTCACCGATTTCACCCTGGCAGGCAACTAGGTCTTCTGCAGATATTTGAATACTTTCAAAATCTGTTTCTTCTTTATCGCCTATCCAGGCCAGTTCAAATTTTCTTTTGCCTGCCATTAAACTACTACCTCCTTCTCTTGATAAATAATCTGATTTGCTACTGCTTTACTTTTACTAATAGTAGTTGCAATATCTCCTGGACCAGAAATAGTACCGGCCAGATAGACATCGCTCTCAGAACCAGGAACAATCTCTTCCAGGAAACCATCATCAGTCAACTGTAAATTAAAGAGCTTCGACCATAATTCATTTTCTAGCCCAGGATGAATCCCCTCTGATAGAACCAATAAATCTGTTTTTGCTATAGCCATCTTACCTTCTTGCTGATCTTCATAAGCTATCTCGATCTTCCCAGCAGCCTTATTTATTCTTAAAGGTTTACAGTTATAATAATCTATGCCTTCGTCATTTAATCTTTGAAATGATAAATCTGTCAAAAACCCGGCTTCCTGAATATCAATAAAGAAAATTCCTAGTTCCATCTCAGGAAAACTTTCTCTTAATACTCTGGCAATTCTATAATTATAACCACAACAGACCCGGGAACAATAAGCAGCTTTTTCCTGAGGGCTTCTGGAGCCATTACATTGAATAAATAATGCTGACTCAGGTTCAAAATCTAAATCTAAATCCAGATCTTTTTTCTGAAGATGATCCTCTCGCTTAAAGAGCATCTCTTCAAATTCACCTGACCAGATAATCCTTTTATCATCAAATATCTCAGGTGTGCCTGTCTCCAATTCTGACCAGCGCCTATAACCAGTTGCCAATACTATCTTATCTATATTCGTATATATTTCTTCTCTTTTATCGGTATCACAATATAAAGTAAACAGGCCATCCTCTTTATAAGCATCAATAACTTTATGATTATTTTTTGTTTTAATTGATTTATCTCTTCTCACCTGATTAAAGACTGAATCTACCAGGCAGAGATTACAGCGCGTACAGATATCAGTTGCCTTACAACCAAACTCTTTAATCTGTCCGCCAATTTCGCCGGATTTTTCAAAGAGCAGAACCTCAATACCTGCATCTGCCAGTTCAACAGCTACTGAAGAACCGGCAATCCCACCTCCTATTACACCAATTCTTGTCATATCTAACCTCTCCTTTTACTGAAAACCTTTAATCAAGCTCTCCTGCTCTGGATGCTTTCAGATAGTTCATGGCATGTTGGTCTTCATTCATTAAAACTTCAGACGCTCTAATTAACTTAATCATATAATCATCAAGGGGATCAATTATTGCTGAGTCCATACCTTTACTTATTGCCATAACCATAAATGCCTGATTTAATAAATGTCTCTGCGGTAGTCCATAAGATATATTACTTAAACCACAGGTAATATGAACACCGGTACCCCAACCTTTAATTGTTTCAATAGCATTAAGAATCTCTGGACCTCTAGAACAATCCACACTGATCGGTGTTATGATTGGATCAACAAAAATATTATCTGCTGGAACACCATCGTTTATTAATTTGTTAATAAGTTTATCTGCTACTTCTATTCTATCATCAGCACTTTCTGGCATCCCTTCATCGCTCATACAAAGAGCAATCACATTGGCATCATATTCTTTAACTATCGGTAAGACTTTACCATATCTATCTTCTTCTAAAGTAATTGAATTGATGAGAGGTATTCCTTCATGTTTTTCAGCAGCCTTTTCTAATGCTTTCTCATTAGGGCTATCCAGTGACAATGGTTTATCAAGTACTTCTTGAGTTACCTCAACTAACCAGAGAAGATGTTCAATCTCATCATGAACGAAGGCTCCAGCATTTACATCTATAAATTCAGAACCTGCTTTTTGCTGCTTTAAAGCTATATCCTGAATATACTCTTTATCCCTCTCTTCAATCTTTTCTTTAATAACATCTCTTGTTGAATTAATTAGTTCTCCAATAATAATCATAAATTATTCCTCCCTATTCTTATTATAATTAATCAATATAATTACTATCTGTTAGTTTTTCAAACTAAATCAGTTCTTAAAATAATTCTTCCTGGTTCAAAAATAGCTATTTCATCATTTTCCTGTCCTTCAAGTAAGCTTTTCAGAAGATCAGGATTTCCTTCCCGCTCTTCAAATTCTAGATTAATAAATTCAGCTGATTTCCTGGCAGATTCTCTATATTGATCAAGTCCTTCAACCCAGGTATTTATAAAAACAAGTCTTGTATAATTTTTATATTCCAGCTCCATCGTCTCTCTGGCAAAATCAGCTCCAACTCTTTCTTTATAATTTTCATACTGGCTTAATGGGTCGCCACCAAATTCTATCCAACCTCGGGACAAATAAATCGTGCCTGGATTGCTACAGAATTCATGACGATAAGCCTGATTAGAACCAAGTAAGATTGTAATACAGTCATGCATTCTAGGTACTATCAGAGTGGCTTTCTCACTGCTGATCCCGGCAACTCCGTTAGAACAGAGTCCATAGCCTAATCTAATCTTACGATAACCTGCTTTTTCACTTGCAGTAACTGCTTGTTGAACCTTCTGATTTAATTTGTTTGGAGTCCTATGAAGTCCATATTCTAAATACTCTGATTCCATTTCTGGGTTTAACGCTTCAATTTCTCGTCTAATCGTTGAACAGGCAATTATCTTATCCAAACTTCTGCCTCCTTCTACCAGGGATTACCAACTGCTGATATATCAAGAACTGTCTCAATAAAGATTTTGTCTTCTTCTCGCCCTCCACTTAAACGGCCATATTTGTCATCTCTCTCTATATATATTTCAACATTTTGAGCTGCCGACCTTTCTGCCTTTTCTATAACCAACTTTCGGCCTATCTCTTCAGCAGCAGATAAAGCTGCTTCCAGCCTCTTATAACCTAATCTTTCTTCTGGAGTATGAACTGCATAACCAGCTCCTACTTCATCCGGTTTAATAACGATCTTTACTTTTTCAATAATTTTACCCATTACTGTTCCCACAGCATTAGCCACCTCGGCCCATTCAGGCAATAAAAGTTCAGCTGATATTCTCTCTACTACTCCTGGAAAATAAGCCCTGGCCGGGGCACCTACTCCAACTAAAGGCTGAGAAATATCTACATTGTAATTAATCAGCTCAGTTTTGTTTTTATCAAGAAGCTTCCTATAAAAATAATCGATTTCTTTGCTTTTAAAGTTCAACTTTTCAGTCTCATCCCTAATCCCAGACTCGATCATTAAAGAACCTAACTTTATTTCTATTTCACTTTCTAGCAGTTCAACAAAATCTTCAGCTGCTAAACCTGATCTTTTTGCAGTTATTTCTACTCCTAGACAGGCAGCTTCTTTATTCCATTCAAGATATTTATCCTGCCAGTGGAGCATATCAGTAGGAGTTAAACCTGCTCTATGAAGACATCCTGTCTTGACCAGTTGAGACCAGGGCAGAACTTCAGGATCAACATCTAAGATTCTGCCTAATTCTCTAATAGTATGTGGGGCTTCTTTAATTTCTGCCATAATTTCTTTTTGAATCGAACTTAAGCTATATTTAACTGGATCTTTTATATAAACTAAGACAGAAACAGGTTGATGGTTGATCGGAAAATAATCTGCCTCTTTGATCTTTTTTAGCTCTTCAAGTAGATGGGGGTATTTGTCTGTAGACCAAGATAATGGGAAAACCCTTTCAGGGCCAATCTCCAAATGACCTGATTGATCTAACCTTATCTGGCTATCCCCTCCAAGTCCAATCGTTGTAATCTTTGCTGCTTTAACCCTGGTTAGCCAGCCGCCAACCCTTGCCCCGGCTTCACTTAATCCTGGACGTCCATCTTTTAATAGAGCAAGATCTGTAGTAGTACCTCCAATATCTACAATTATTCCATCATCTATATTTGCTAAATGACGGGCGCCTATAACACTTGCAGCTGGACCTGATAAAGATGTTTCTATAGGCCGTTTTTTTGCCTCTTCGGCACTAATCAAACTGCCATCACCTTTAACTACCATTAAAGGTGCATCAATCTTATAATCAGCTAGTTTCTGTTCAACAGAGATGATTAAATCTGTTATTAAAGGAAGTAAACGAGCATTAAAGACAGCTGTATTAGCCCTTTCCTGAAAACCCAGTTCTGAGCTTAATCTATGGCCCTGAACAACTGGATAATCAATTTCTTCTTCAATCAATTGTGCAACAGCCTTCTCCTGAATTGGATTGCGGACGCTCAGGTATCCACAAACAGCAAAAGCATCTACTTTATCTTTCATTTCATATATTTTATTCTTGATTTCCTGACTATTAATCTTCTCTTTGATCTTACCTTTAATAGTACAGCCACCGGCGACAGATACAAGATGGTTAGTTGGCAATTTATCTTGAGGATCGAAACCAATTAGAATCGCACCTACTTCAGCCCCCTGCCCCTCAACAATAGCATTAGTAGCCAGGGTAGTTGAAAGAGAGACCAGTTTTACATCTTTCAGCTTAAACTTGTCAGATGAAAGCAAGGCTTGAAGACAGTTATCGATAGCAATCGTTAAATCATTCCTGGTTGTAACCTGTTTGGTTGCTACGATTATATTACCTGTCTCAAGATCAACTACAACTCCATCTGTAAATGTACCTCCTGTATCAATGCCTAAAGCTAACTCCTGCATAAACTGGTCCCTCCTCCTATAATCATCCTAGAGTTTATCTTCAGCTCCCTGAACTATTCGATCGAGCTCATTAACTATATCTTCTGGTAATGGCTCTGGTTCATGATTTTCTAAGATATCTTTAACTTTTTCATTACTCCGTTCAAACAGGGTCTTTTCGCCTTCCATCTCCCAGTTATCATAGAACTGTCGTTTAAATAACTCTGGATACCAGGTCTCTTTTTTGAAATATTTACGAGTATGAGCTTCTCCAAGGAAATGACCACCTGGACCGACCTTATCAATAACATCCAGTCCTAAAGTATCATCATTAACTTCAATCCCTTCAACTATTCTCCTGGCAAAACCGATAAGATCATTGGAAATAACAAGATTTTCTAATGAAGCACAGTTGCCGTGTTCTATATAACCAACATCATGATTTAAGTTGGCTCCTGATTGAGCTGTTATTAGGATTGAAAGAGCATCTTCAATTGCTGCCTGTTGATCCACCACTTTGGAATCAGTACATCCACAGGTTCCAAACATTGGTATATCTAAATAATTTGAAACATCAGCTAAAGCCGCCTGCATTAGATGGAATTCAGGAGCACCGTAAGCGAAAATAGTTGTATTCATATCCATAATTGTAAAGACTCCGCCCATGATAAATGGATTACCGGCATTTACCTGCTGGTTTAATACCAGTCCACTGAGACTTTCAGCCAGCCCAGTTGCCATTGCTCCAGCTAGAGTTGCAGGAACAGTTCCGCCAGCCATAATACATGGTGTATAAACTACAGGCAGTGATTTTTTGCCTGCAAGAACCAACTTCTGGGCTGCATCTTCAGCATGCTGAAGTGGAGAAATCGGCTCGGCATATAATGTCATAAATGGATTATCTCTAAGTTCCTGCTCGCCACCAACAATTGTCTCACACATCTTTATGATATCTCCATAACCATCAGCATCATTGGCAGTAATTACAATTGGCTTCGAAGTATTTAAGACCATTGCCTGGAACTGATGACGATCATAAACCAACTGAGGTACATCCTGAACAATCCCTAAAGACATTACAAAATCAAGATTTTCTAAAGCATCTATGGTTTTTGTTGCCATTGATACAGTCTCTTTTGAAGTCTTAATTCTTTCACCACTATATGGATCCATAAAATGAGGTGTATCTGAACCAGTTCCAAAATAAGCATTATTATTAGTTAAATCGACTACCCTCTCCCTGGTCCGGCTATTACTTAAAGTAACCCGATTAGGAACTGTACTTAATGCATCTTTTACTAATTTATTCGGGATTCTTACCCGATTTCCTTCTACTTTACAGCCTGCATTTTTCATTATCTCAATGGCTTCATCATCATAATAAACGACACCAGTCTCCTCTAGTATCTTAGTTGAGGCTTCTAGCATCTTATCTATCTGATCTTCAGTTAGAACTTCTAAGTTAACACCTGCTACAGATTGATAACTACTCTTCATCTTTTTCCCCCCTGACCTAATTAACTTCTGCTAATTCAAATACTAAATCTTTTGCTGAAGCTGCATCTGGTGCCCAGCCATCTGCTCCTATCTCATCTGCAAATTC
>Ga0207421_10001414_pt1 | contig 30951 bp, 28 predicted proteins | sample SodLakKL_010_SED_4_FD_187542 | JGI IMG/M metagenome (GOLD analysis project Ga0207421, IMG submission 187542) | Alkaline sediment microbial communities from Lake Tanatar, Kulunda Steppe, Russia - 8KL_010_SED (SPAdes) (version 2) | ecosystem: Environmental > Aquatic > Non-marine Saline and...
GCCGAGGGGCTGGCCGATCTCGAGGGGGTGCGGGAGATCCGCGGCCGGGGTCTGATGACCGGCATCGAGCTCGCCGGCGATGCCAGCGCCCTGCCGCGCCAGGCCCTGGAGTCGGGGCTGCTGATCAACGTCACCGCCGGCAGTGTGGTGCGCCTGGTGCCGCCGCTGACCCTGAGCGACGATGAGGTCTGTCAGCTCGCCGACGGCGTGATCGATCTGGTGCGCCGCCACCTGGTCGGCGCCTGAACTGAACCGAACCGAACCACGGAGGGCGTCTTTGATGCGCCACTTCCTCACCCTGCGTGACTGCTCCGCCGAGGAGATCCACCAGCTGCTGCGCCGGGCCACGGAACTGCGCGAGATGCACCGCGCCGGGCAGCTGCACCAGCCCCTGCAGGGCCGGGTGCTGGGGATGGTCTTCGAGAAGTCCTCCACGCGCACCCGGGTCTCGTTCGAGGCGGGCATGGCCCAGCTTGGCGGTCATGCGCTGTTCCTCTCGCCGCGGGATACCCAGCTTGGGCGCGGTGAGCCGGTGGAGGACACGGCGCGGGTGATCTCGCGCATGGTCGATGCGGTGATGATCCGCACCTTCGGTCACGACATGCTCGAGCGCTTCGCCGCCTACTCGGCCGCGCCGGTGATCAACGGCCTCTCGGATCTCTCGCATCCGTGCCAGCTGCTCGCCGACCTGCAGACCTTCACCGAGCACCGCGGGCCGATCACGGATCGGCGCGTGGCGTGGATCGGCGACGGCAACAACATGTGCCACAGTTGGATCGAGGCCGCCGGACTGCTCGGCTTCGACCTGCATATCGCCGCGCCGCCCGGCTACCGCCCGGAAGCGGATATCCTGGCGCTTGGCGGCGAGCGGGTGCGGCTCTTCGACGATGCCTACGCCGCCGCCGAGGGCGCGGATCTGGTGACCACCGATGTCTGGGCGAGCATGGGCCAGGAGAGCGAGCAGGCCGCCCGCGAGGAGGCCTTCCGCGGTTTCTGCGTCACCGAGTCGCTGATGGAGTGCGCCGGCCCCGAGGCGCTGTTCATGCACTGCCTGCCCGCGCACCGCGGCGAGGAGGTGGAGGCCGCCGTACTCGAGGGGCCGCAGAGCGTCGTCTGGGACGAGGCCGAGAACCGCCTCCATGCGCAGAAGGCGCTGCTCGAATTCCTCATGCTCAGCCCGGAGCCGTGAACACGGCCGGCTGAATCCTGCACACTGAACCCTAACGACTGAACACTGCCCAGGAGCCTTCCATGTCGGACGTCAAGAAGGTCGTACTCGCCTACTCCGGCGGTCTCGATACCTCCGTCATCCTCAAGTGGCTTGAGGAGACCTACGGCTGCGAGGTGGTGACATTCACCGCCGATCTCGGCCAGGGCGAGGAGCTTGAGCCCGCCCGGCGCAAGGCGGAGGCGTTCGGGATCCGCGAGATCTACGTCGACGATCTGCGCGAGGAGTTCGCCCGCGACTTCGTCTTCCCCATGTTCCGCGCCAACGCCGTCTACGAGGGCGAGTACCTGCTCGGCACCTCCATCGCCCGGCCGCTGATCGCCAAGCGGCAGGTGGAGATTGCCCGTGAGACCGGTGCGGACGCCGTCGCCCATGGCGCCACCGGCAAGGGCAACGATCAGGTCCGCTTCGAGCTCGGCTACTACGGCCTGGAGCCGGGGATCAAGGTCATCGCGCCGTGGCGTGAGTGGGATCTCAACTCCCGCGAGCGGCTGCTGCAGTACGCCGAGCGCCACGGCATCGACATCGAGGGCAAGCGCGAGGAGGGCGGTGCGCCGTACTCCATGGACGCCAACCTGCTGCACATCTCCTACGAGGGCGGGGTCCTGGAGGACACCTGGACCGAGGCCGAGGCGGACATGTGGCAGTGGACCTGCTCGCCGGAGGCGGCGCCGGATGAGCCGCAGTACGTGGACATCGAGTTCGCCGGCGGCGATCCGGTGGCCATCGACGGCGAGCGCCTCTCGCCGGCCTCACTGCTCGGCCGGCTGAATGACCTCGGTGCCCGCCACGGCATCGGCCGGATCGACATCGTCGAGAACCGTTACGTGGGCATGAAATCCCGCGGCTGCTACGAGACCCCGGGCGGGACCATCCTCCTGCGCGCCCACCGCGCCATGGAGTCGATCACCCTCGATCGCGACGCCGCGCACCTCAAGGACGAGCTGATGCCGCGCTACGCCGAGCTGGTCTACAACGGCTACTGGTTCGCCCCGGAGCGCGAGGCGCTGCAGGCGATGATCGATCAGACCCAGCAGGTGGTCGAGGGCACCGTGCGCCTGAAGCTCTACAAGGGCAACGTCATCGTCGTCGGCCGCCAGTCGCCGCAAAGCCTCTTCGACGCCTCGGTGGCCACCTTCGAGGACGACGCCGGGGCCTACGACCAGAAGGACGCCGAGGGCTTTATCCGCCTCAACGCCCTGCGTCTGCGCCTCGGCGCTAAGCGCCGCGGCTGACTCCGGTCGGGTCGCGTAGCCGCTGCCGGTGGGTCATCGCCGGCAGCGGTGCCCGCTGCTTGGTGGGGCGGCGCGTGCGGAGATCGACCGGGCGCGCCAGCGGCCCGGCTCTCAGGTCCGCTCCGGGTCCTTCTCCGGAAAGCTGCACAGATCGGCGATGACGCATGCCCCGCAGCGGGGGCGGCGGGCGGTGCAGGTGTAGCGCCCGTGCAGGATCAGCCAGTGGTGGGCGTGGAGCCGGAACGGCTCCGGCGTCACCGCCTCCAGCCCTTCCTCCACCTCGCGTACGTTCTTCCCCGGCGCCAGCCCGGTGCGGTTGGCGACGCGGAAGATGTGCGTATCCACGGCGATGGTCGGCTCGCCGAAGGCGACGTTGAGGATGACGTTGGCCGTCTTGCGCCCGACGCCGGGCAGCGCCTCGAGGGCGGCGCGCTCGCGGGGGACCGCGCCGCCGTGGTGTTCGATCAGCTGCCGGCTGGCGGCGATGATGTTGCGCGCCTTGTTGTTGTAGAGGCCGATGTGCTGGATGTACGGCTTGAGCCCGTCCTCGCCCAGCTCGAGCATCGCCTGCGGGGTGTTGGCCACCGGAAAGAGGGCGCGGGTGGCGCGGTTGACGCTCTCATCGGTGCTCTGCGCCGAGAGCGAGACCGCCACCAGCAGCTCGAAGGGGGTCTCGTAGAGCAGCTCCGTCTGCGGCTCGGGCAGCGCCTCGCTCAGCCGTCGGTAGAGCTCGTGGCGGTGCTCAGCGTCCATGGCGGTCGTCGATGCGGTTTTTGATCGCCAGCAGCAGGGCGAGGCCGATGAACGCCCCCGGCGGCAGGATGGCGAGCAGGAAGACGTCGCCGTCGACCAGTTCCACCGTCCAGCCGGCGGCGGCCGGGCCGAAGAGCTGCTCGGCGCCGTCGAGCAGGGTGCCGCGGCCGATGAGCTCGCGCAGGGCGCCGAGGACGATCAGCACGGCGGCGAAGCCGGTGCCGGTGGCGATCCCATCCAGCGCCGCCGGGCCCACCGGCTGCCGTGAGGCGAACGCCTCGGCGCGGGCGAGGATGGCGCAGTTGGTGACGATCAGCGGCAGGAACAGTCCGAGGGTGCGGTAGAGGTCGTGGAGCCACGCCGCCACCACCAGCTCGACGATGGTGACGAAGGCGGCGATGACCAGGATGAAGACCGGGATGCGCACATCCTGCGGGACGATGTTGCGGATCAGCGAGACCACCACGCTCGAGGCGGTGACCACCAGCAGCGTGGCGATGCCCAGCCCCAGCCCGGCCACGGCGGTGGTGGTCACCGCCAGCAGCGGGCAGAGGCCGAGGAGCTGGACCAGGGCGGCGTTGTTGCCCCACAGGCCGTCGCGGAAGATGCTGCGGGTCGTCGGTGTCTGGCTCATCCGGTGGGCCCCTCGTCGCTGTGACCGTCGGCCTGCGGGTCGATGGCGGTGGCGTCCTCGGCGTGTTCAACCCCGCGGTAGGCTTCCGGCTCGGCGGTGTAGTCGATCAGCACGGCGCGCACGGCATCGACCACCGCCCGGGCGGTGATGGTCGCCCCGGTGATGCCGTCGAACGCCCCGCCGTCCTGGCGCACGTGCCAGTCGTCTTCCGGTGGGTCGCCCAGGGCGCGTCCATCGAAGCCGTACATCCAGTCGCTGCGTGCCGTCTCGATGGCGTCCCCAAGCCCCGGTGTCTCGCGGTGGGCCACGGTGCGCACGCCGATGATCTCGCCGTCGGCGTCGATGCCGATAAGCAGCCGGATGGTGCCGGCGTAGCCCTCCGGCGTTTCCACCTCGACGGCCGCGCCCAGGTAGGTGTCCTCGGCGTAGGCGGGGTAGATGCGCAGCGGCGTGGCGTGATCCAGCGGGTTGGGGCGCTCGTAGACCTGGTCTTCCGGGGCGTTGTCGTGGCCGTCGGGCAGCACCGCGGCCAGGCGATCGAGCACCACCTGGCGCTCGGCGGTGGCGATCTGCTCGCGGGTCTGCTCGTGGACCAGTGCCACCGCAGCCAGACCGATGCCCACGAACAGGGCCAGGATGCCCCCGGCGCGCAGGCTCACCGGTAGCGTCATGCCGCCTCCCCAGCGCTGCGGCGTACCACGTAGTCGAGCAGCGGTGCGGTGGCGTTGAGCATGAGCACGGCGAAGGCGAAGCCGTCCGGATGACCGCCGAGCTCACGGATGACCAACGCCACCACGCCGATCAGCGCCGCGTAGATCAGCCGCGCCGTGGGCTCGCGCGGGGCGCTGACCGGGTCCGTGGCGATAAAAAACGCCACCAGCAGCGTCGCCCCGGAGAGCAGATGGAAGAGCACCGGGGCGCCGTCGCCGAGCTGCAGGAGCGCGGCGGTGGCAGCGGTGCCGGCAAGCACGCCCAGCGGCAGGCGCCAGTCGATGATGCGCAGCGTCAGCAGGAAGGCGCCGCCGAGCAGGAAGGCGCCGCCGAGCCACAGCCAGGCCCCGGCGGCCTGGGTCTGCCCGAGCAGCCCGCCGTCGCCGGGCAGGGCGGCAAAGCCCTCGGTGGCCAGCCGGTCCAGCGGCGTGGCGTGGGTCATGGCGTCGGCGATGGGCGCCAGGCCGCCGGTAAGGAAGTACTGCAGGGCCTCTGCGGCGGGGATCGCCGCGCCAAGGGCGGGCTCCGGCGCCGGCCACAGGCTCACCGCCTGCGGGAAGGCGAGGACCACCGCCAGGTAGCCGACCATGGCCGGGTTGAAGATGTTCTGGCCCAGCCCGCCGTAGACCTGCTTGCCCAGCAGTACCGCCAGGGCGCCGGCCAGCGCCGGGATCCAGAAGGGCAGCAGCGGCGGCAGGGCGATGCCGATGATCAGCGCCGCCAGCGGCGTGCTGCCGTCGGCCAGCGCCGGACCCACCGGGCGGCCGCGCAGGCGCAGGGTCAGCGCCTCGGCGGCGACGCCGGCACCAAGGGCGGCGGCGATATTGAGCAGTACGCCCACGCCGAAGAGCCAGACCATGACGCCCGCCCCCGGCAACAGGGCGAGCAGGACCAGTCCCATGATCCTGGGCGTTGTGGGTGCCGCCAAGCTCAACCCTCCGTGGTCTCGCTCGAGCGGTTCTGCTCGGCCTTGGCGGCCATGGCCTCACGCTTGCGCCGGCGCGCCTCCTCCTTCTCGCGCTGGCGGCGGGCCTCGCGGGCCTGCCGGGCCTCGTGGCGCTGCCGGGCCCGCTCGGCCTGTTCCCGCTCGCGCATGCGCGAGCGTACGGCATCGCGGGCGTGGCCGGTGATCGCCGCCAGGGGGATGGAGCTGGGGCAGACGAGCTCACAGCTCGAGCAGCCGGTGCAGCGCATGGGGTCGATGTCGATGTGCTCGGCGGCCTCGCCGACGCCGACACCGGCGCGGATGCGCCGGGCCATCTCGAACGGCTGCAGGCCCTCGGGGCAGACCTCGGCGCAGCGCCCGCAGCTGATGCACGGCTGCTCGAACAGCGGCGCCTCGTCGGCGGACTCCACCACCACGCCGTTCATGCCGTGGGTCAGCGGCACCCGGCGGTCGGTGATCGGGGTGCCCATGATGCCGCCGCCGACGATGGTCCGGCAGCCCGGGGTGCCGGCCTCGCCGATGAGCTCGGTCAGCGGGGTGCCGACCCGGACCCAGTAGTTGCCCGGCTCGGCGATGCCGCCGCCGGTGACGGTCACCAGGCGCTCCACCGACGGCTCGCCCTGGTGGACGGCGCGGTGGATGGCGTCGAGGGTGGAGACGTTCTGGCAGACCACCCCCACCGCCGGCGGCCGCGCCCCGGCGGGCACCGTGCGGCCGGTGGTCGGGTAGACGATGTGGCGCTCGTTGCCGGCCGGGTAGTCGCCGCCGACGCGCACCACCTGGATGTTGGCCTCGGCGGCCTCGATGGCCGCCTCGGCCGCGGCGGCGGCCTCGGGGGCGGTGTCCTTCACGGCCATGAGGATGCGCTCGGCGCCGCAGGCCCGGGCGGCGATGCGCGCCCCGTCGATGATCGCCTCGGCGCGCAGGCGCAGCAGCGACTCGTCGCAGGTGAGGTAGGTGTCGCACTCGACGCCGTTGACCACCAGGGTGTCGACGCCGCTGCGCGCGGCGTCGGCGAGCTTCAGCGCCGAGGGGAAGGCCGCCCCGCCCATGCCGCGTACGCCGGCATCGGCGATGCGCCGCAGCAGGGTATCCGGCTCCGCCTGCAGCGGGGCCTCGATGGGCGGCATGGCGGTTTCGCGGCAGTCGGCGCCGTCGGCCTCGAGGATCAGGCACGCGGCGGTGCCGCCGGCCGGGTGGACGATGGGCCGGCGCTCGATGGCGCTGACCACCCCGGAGGTGGGGGCGTGCAGCGGCACGCCGCTGCGTCCCTCGCTGACCCGGGTGCCGCGGCGGACGTGCTCGCCCACGGCCACGGTGGCCGCGACCTCGGCCCCGGTGTGATCGAGCAGCGGCAGCACCAGCTGCGCCGGCAGGGCCAGGCTGCCGATCGGGCCGCTGCGCGAGCGGTCCTTGGCGCCGGCCACGGCCACGCCGCGCCGGCGCGGCTGCACCTGCTGGTGGCGCAGCGGGCCGGGGCGCTGCTCCGGCCGCGCGGCGGTGGACTGGGGCGTGGGCAGCGGCCGGATGCGGGCGTTCAGCGGCGGCTCCACGGACTCCATGGTGATGCAGTCCATGGGGCAGGCCTCGACGCACAGCCGGCAGCCAGTGCACTCGTCGGCGAGGACGGTGTGCACCTGGCGCTGGGCGCCGACGATGGCGTCCACCGGGCAGGCCGGCAGGCAGCGGGTGCAGCCGATGCACTGGCTCTCGTCGATAAAGGCAACGGCCGGGCCGGTGTTGTCGTCGGCCACCGGCTCGGGGTCGACCTGCAGGAGATCGGCGATGGCCCGCGCGGTGGCGTTGCCGCCGGGGGTGCACAGGTTGGTGGCGGCCTCGCCAGCGGCCACGGCCTCGGCGTAGGGGCGGCAGCCCGGGTAGCCGCACTGTCCGCACTGGGTCTGCGGCAGCAGCTCGTCGATGTGCCCGACCACCGGGTCGCGTTGCGCGGCCAGGCGACGCCCGGCAGCGCCGAGGCCGACACCGCAGAGACCGGCGATGGCTGTAAGGGTCAGGACCGCGCTGAACATAGGCGACAGGGTACCATGATCGTGAAAAGCCTCACGTATTGCCCGGCAAGAGGTCGAGCCGGGTCATGCGCAGGGAGTCGTCCCGCGGACGGGGCTGCTCCTGCTCCTCGGCTGCCTCGAGGACCTCGGGGGCGGCGTAGATGGTGGCCTCGGCGCGCAGCGCCAGGGCGATGGCGTCGCTCGAGCGGCTGTCGATATAGCGCATCTCGCCGCCCTCCTCGGGCTCGATGGCCAGGGCGGCGACGTAGGCCCCATCGACGATGGCGTCGATGTAGACCGCCTCGAGGCTGTAGCCGGTGGCGCGCAGCACGCTGCCGAACAGGTCGTGGGTCATCGGCCGCGGCGGCTCGACGCCGTGCAGGGCGTCGTGGATCGCCTGCGCCTCGGCCGGGCCGATGAAGATCGGCACCACCTGCTCGCTGTCCGGCTCGCCGAGCAGGACCACCGGTGCCGGCGCGCCGCCCTCCTCCAGGGCCAGGGTGGAGACCTCGACGACCACCATGTCATCCGGATCGCCGGCCAGCTTACGCTCGTTGGCCTGGGCCAGGCCGGCGAAGCCCATGAAACCCATGGAGAGGATTCCGGCGCTGACCAGGGCGATCGGCGCGCCGCGGAAGGCGCGCGGCACCTCGGCGCTCTCCAGGCGCTCACGCAGGGCGGCGAAGATCACCAGCACCAGCCCGAAGCCGGCCGCCGCCGCGGCACCGTACACCGCCGAGGCGATCAGATCGTGCTCACCGCGCAGGTTGAGCAGGGCCACGCCGAGCACCGCGCAGTTGGTGGTGATCAGCGGCAGATAGAGCCCGAGCACCTGCTGGAGCATGGGGCTGGTGAAGCGCACGGCCATCTCGGTCAGCTGCACGGCGATGGCGATGATCAGGATGAAGGTCGGCGTGCGCAGGTACTCCGCATCGAGCGGCACTAGGATGTACGTGAAGGCCAGGTAGCTCAGCACCGAGGCGAGGGTCAGTACGAAGGCGGTGGCCGCTGCCATGCCCGCGGCGGTCTCCACCTTGCGCGAGACGCCCAGAAACGGGCACAGCCCGAGGAACTGGGTGAGCACGAAGTTGTTGACCAGTACGGCCGCCACGGCCAATAACAGGAGATCCATCGCCATCCCCATGTTGGAAATCGGTGGCTTGATCCGTTACGAACAGGGTGAACTTAACACCCCAGCCTTGTTGTCCACTACTTGATGAACAACCCACAGGTAGAAAGCCTTATGACGGTAGCACAAGGTATGCAGCATCGACGTACGACGTTGGCCCTGGTGGCCGCACTGGCAACGGCCCTGATCGCCCTGGTGAGCACGCCGGCGCTGGCCGACGATCTGGAGCACCTCCAGCCGGACGAGCGCAATACGGTGGAGATCTTCCAGCGCTACGGGCCTTCGGTGGTGGCCATCGAGGTGGAGGTCCGGGGTGAGCGCGTGGATCCCTTCGAGCGTATTCCGGAGGGGATGGTCCCGCCGCAGTTCCGCGAGTTCTTCGAGCGCGATCGTCCGCGCGGCGAGGCGCCCCGGCGCCAGGGGGCGGGCAGTGGCTTTCTGATCGATGACGCCGGCCATATCGTCACCAATTACCACGTCATCCGCAACGCCCTGGAGGAGGAGAGCGTGGAGCTGCGCGAGGGCGCCTCGGTGAAGCTCAGCTTCGCCGAGCACGACGCCGTACCGGCCCGGGTGGTCGGCGCCAACGCCCTCTACGATCTGGCGTTGCTCAAGCCCGAGGATCCGGACACCATCCCCGAGGATGCCGAGCCGCTGACCCTGGCGGACTCGGATCAGACCCTGGTTGGGCAGAAAACCATTGCCATCGGCAATCCCTTCGGGCTCAGCTCGACGGTGACCACGGGGATCGTCTCCGGCGTCGGCCGGGATCTGCCGGGCATCGGGCAGATCGAGATCCCCATGATTCAGACCGATGCGGCGATCAACCCCGGCAACTCCGGCGGGCCGCTGCTCAACTCCGCCGGTGAGGTCATCGGCGTGAACACGGCCATCGTCCCCGGCGGCGGCGGACTGGCCGGCCGTGGCGGCTCGGTGGGCGTGGGCTTTGCCGTGCCCAGCAACCTCCTCCACGAGAGCCTGGACGAGATGGAGGAGGGCGGTCTGACGGATCTGACTTCCCGGGCCCGTCTGGGCGTGATGGTCGCCGGCCTGGAGGGGTACCCCGAGGGGATCCGCGAGCGGCTGAACCTGCCGGAGCGCGGCGTGATGGTGGTTGATGTGGAGTCGGGCAGTCCGGCCGAGGAGGCGGGGCTGCAGGGGGCGTCGTTCGAGGTGAATGTCGAGGGGCGTGCCATGCCGGCGGATGGTGATGTCATCACGCATGTCAACGGTGAGGCGGTTTCGGAGCCACGGCAGTTGCAGCGTCTGGTCTTTGCCCGGCGGGCGGGGGATTCGGTGACGTTGACGGTGCTGCGGGATGGTTCGGAGCGTGAGGTTGAGGTGGAGCTCCGGGAGGTGCCGCGGGAGCAGCAGCGGCGCCGGTAGTTCAGGGCCGAGGCCCGCGTCGGCTTGTACGGGGCCCCCGTGGGCGGTTGTGGTGGTGGGGACCCGGTGCCGATGAGCGTGCCCCGCCTGGCGGCGGGGTCCCCTGTGCTGCTCGCCCGGCGGGGCCGCTCGCTCAACTCGCGGCGCTGGCGCGCCGCTCGGACAAGATCTCGCTGTTCAGCGCGAACCAGGAGAGGTTCGCGCTGAACCCCCTTCCGGGCTGCGCTGCTCGGCACGCTCAAAAGGCCACCGGGTCCCCACCGCCACAACCGCCCACGGGGGTTCGGCATGCGTGTGTCCCTTCCCGTCGCAGAGATTTGGGGGGACGGCCTGCGTCGGGTGATGCGCCCGCTTTCCTAGTGCCAAATGCGCCGTCCCTGGGCATCGGGTGCCCCGGGGTCAGGCTTTTTGGGTGTGATTGGAAAGCGCCGCGGAGGTAGCGGTGCTGCCGCCGGCTCGGTGGTTCGGTGGGCATTGGGGGAATGGGCCGATGCCGGTTAGAGCGTTGGTTGGGTGGCGGGGGTGCCGGGTGCCTTTCTGAGTGCGCCGAGCAGCACAGTCCCGGCGGGGGATCCGCGCGAACCTTTGCCGGTTCGCGCGGATCAGCGAGCGTCAGCGCGGCGCAGCCGCGCATTGCGAGCGGCCCCGCCGGGGCGAGCAGCGCAGGGGACGCCGCCGTCAGGCGGCGCGCACTCAGCGGCACCCGGCACCCCCTCACCCAACCAACGCGAGCCCGGGACCGTGAACAGTCCGCGCCCCGCCGGAGCGCAGCGAAGCGTTACTTCACCCGCATCCCCGGCTCCGCACCGTCCTGCGGACCGACCACCCACAGATCCTCACCGCCCGGCCCCGCGCAGAGCACCATCCCCTCCGAAACACCAAAGCGCATCTTGCGCGGCTTGAGATTGGCCACACAGACCACCCGCTTGCCCAGCAACTGCTCCGGGCTGTACGCCTGACGCACCCCGGCAAAGACCTGACGCGTCTCGCCGCCAAGGTCCAGCTCCAGGCGCAGCAGCTTGTCGGCGCCCTCCACCGTCTCGGCCACCTTGACCTCCGCCACGCGCAGATCCAGCTTGGCGAAGTCCTCGATGGTGATCTGCTCATCGATGGGGTCCTCGGCCAGACGGCCCTTGGGCGCCTCGCTCTGCGCCTCGGTTGATGCCAGGGTCTCCTTGGATGCGTCCACGACGGCCTCCACTTGTTGCGGGTCGATCCGCGTTTTCAGCGGCTTGAACTTGTTGATGCCGTGATCGAGCAGCGGGGCCTGCACGTCCGCCCAGCTCAGCGGCTCGATGTTCAGGAACGCCTCGGCGTCTTCGGCCAGCCGCGGCATAATCGGCTTGATGTACAGGACCAGGATGCGGAAGAGGTTCAGCCCCACTGTGCAGATCTCCTGCACCGCCCGCGCCTGCTCGGGGTCCTTGATCCGCTCCCACGGCTTCTCGGCGTCGATGTACTGGTTCGCCTGGTCGGCCAGGTGCATGATCTCGCGCACCGCCCGGGCGTACTCGCGCTGCTCGTAGAGCTCGGCGATGCGCTCGGCGCTGGCGGTGAAGGTGCGGAACAGCTCCGGGGCGCTGAGCCGCGGCGCCAGGCGGCCGTCGAAGCGCTTGGTGATGAACCCGGCACAGCGGCTGGCGATGTTCACCAGCTTGCCCACCACATCGGAGTTGACGCGCTGGACGAAGTCGTCGAAGGAGAGGTCGAGGTCCTCCACCGAGTCCGAGAGCTTGGCCGCTGTGTAGTAGCGCAGGTACTCCGGGTCCAGGTGCTCGAGGTAGGTGCGCGCGGTGATGAACGTCCCCCGCGACTTGGACATCTTCTGCCCGTTGACGGTCAGAAAGCCGTGGCAGTAGACCGACGTCGGCGTGCGGTAGCCGGCGCCGTGGAGCATCGCCGGCCAGAACAGGGTGTGGAAGTAGGCGATGTCCTTGCCGATGAAGTGATAGAGCTCGGTCTCCTCGGCACGTTCGGCATCCCAGAACGCGTCGAAGTCGATGCCGCGCTCCTCGGCCAGACGGCGGAAGCTGGCCATGTAGCCGATGGGCGCATCGAGCCAGACGTAGAAGTACTTGTTCTCGGTGCCTGGGATGCGGAAGCCGAAGTAGGGCGCGTCGCGGGAGATGTCCCAGTCGCGCAGCCCGGCCTCGAACCACTCGTTGAGCTTGTTGATGATCTCCGGCTGCAGGTGCTCGGTGCTGGCCCACTCGCGCAGCATGGCCTCGAAGTCCTGCAGGCGGAAGAACAGGTGCTCGCTCTGACGGATTTCCGGGCGTTCGCCGGAGATCACCGAGACCGGATCCTGGAGCTCTGCGGGGGTGTAGGTGGCCCCGCAGACCTCGCAGGAGTCGCCGTACTGCTCGGCGGCGGCGCAGCGCGGGCAGGTGCCCTTGATGTAGCGATCGGGGAGGAACATCCCCTCGCCCGGGTCGTAGAGCTGCTCGATGGTGCGGCGCTCGATGTGGCCGCCGGCCTCCAGGCGCTGGTAGATGAGTTCGGCGAAGTGGCGGTTCTCCTCCGAGTGCGTGGAGTGGTAGCGGTCGAAGCCGATGAGAAAGTCGGCGAAATCGGCCTGGTGGCTGGCGGCCATCTCCTCGATCAGCTGCTCCGGGTCGACGCCGCGCTCGCGCGCCTTCAGCATGATCGGCGTGCCGTGGGCGTCGTCGGCGCAGACGTAGTAGCATTCGTTGCCGCGCAGCCGCTGGAAGCGCGCCCAGATGTCGGTCTGGATGTACTCCACCAGATGGCCCAGGTGGATCGGGCCGTTGGCGTAGGGCAGGGCGCTGGTGACGAGGATGCGGCGTGCCATATCTCCGGATTCGGTTTGCTGTGCGGGAAACCGCGCATTATGCCAGATCCCGCAACATGAACAGGAGGCAGTATGCAACGTTACGGTGGGTGGATGGCGGCGGCCGCCGGCCTCGGCGGCGCCCTGGCCAGTGGCGCGGCGCTCAGCGGGCCGCTGCCCGGCGACGCCTACGACATCATCGAGGCCGAGCTGATCGACCGGCGCAGCGGCACCGTGGAGCTCTGGCACCAGGAGGTTGATCGCAGCGAGGCGGACCGCGTGGGCACCTTCGGCGCCCTGACCACCCGCGGTACCGGCAACTGGCAGACCACCGTGGGCCTGGGCACCGAGGGTGACGAGGGCGCCGATGCCAATGCCTTCCTGGATGTCGAGGGGCTGTGGCTCTGGCGCGACCGCCACCGCGACGGCTACGGGCTGGGGCTGGCCGCCGGGGCTGACTACGACATCAGCAACGACCAGCGCCGCGACCACTACCTGCTGCTCCCGCTGACCGTGGACTGGGGCCAGCGCACCACGGTTCACGCCAACCTGGGCGTCAACCACAACCGCGAGGCCGACGACACCGACGGCATCTGGGGCCTGGGCCTGGACTGGCGTTTCACCGAGCGCTGGGACGTGATCCTGCAGGTCAGTGGTGATACCGACAGCGATCAGGACGCTCGCGGAGCTTTCGGGCTGCGGCGCAGCCTGCTCGACGATCTGGTCCAGGTGGATCTGGCCTACGGCCGGGTGATGTCCTCCGGCGAGGACGACGAGTTCTACCTGGGGGTCTCCTTCGACGCCATCCGCTTCTGACCCCACCGGCTGGCGGGTATCGGCGCCCGCCAGCCGGGTGAGGCCCTACATCGGCAGGTCGATCCAGCCGAAGAGGATGGCCGCGGCCAGGGCCCAGACGTAGAAGGAGAAGACCTTCAGTTGGGCCCGGTAGAGGAAGTAGATCACCAGCTTCAGCGACACGATGCCCACCACTGCGGCGACCACGAAGCCGGTGGCCAGCGCGGCGACGCTCACGCTCTCCAGGCCGCCGAGCCGGTAGACCTCGATGGCCTGGAGCAGGGTGGCCGCGCAGATGGTCGGGATGGCCAGGAAGAAGCTGTACTCCGCCGCCCAGCGCCGCTTGAGACCGGCGAACAGGCCGAAGACGATGGTCAGCGCGCTGCGCGAGAGCCCGGGCATGAGCGCGAAGCCCTGGGCGATGCCGATGATCGTCGCCGTTCCCACCCCCGTCTGGCGCAGCCCGCGGCGCCGGGGCGGGAGCTTGTCGGTCCAGAAGAGCAGGGCGCCGGTGAGGATCAGCGTGATGCCGATCATCCACGGGTTGGCGAAGACCTGCTCGAAGACGGCCTTCAGGGTCAGCCCCACCACGCCGGTGAACAGCACCGAGAGCATCCCGAGCAGGAACAGCCGGGCGTAGAGCGGCGGCCCCTGGAAGCGCCCGGCCCGGGCCCAGCCGTAGGCGTCGCGCAGGCTGTAGCGGGTGAAGCGCAGCAGGCTCGGGGCAAAGACCACCACGATGGAGACCAGGGTCCCGACGTGGACCACCAGGTTGAACAGGATCATCTCGGCGCTCTCTGGCGCCGGCATCGGGTGATCCTGGCCGATCAGCCAGTGCTCGAGCAGCACCATGTGGGCCGTGGAACTGACCGGCAGGAACATGAAGATCCCCTGCACAACCCCCAGCAGCACGGCGATCCAAAGGGCCATCCGGCGCGCTCCTCATCTGTGTCGATCCGAAGTCGGCTTTCATACGCGAGGGGGGCGGGCGGGTCAACCGTGATGCGCTGCAAAAATTGACGTAAGCGCCGTCTGCCGTTACTTTAAGGGCCGATCTCAGCCGACCGAGAGTGTGGATGGCCCCCGGGGCCACCCGAACGGAACGAATGGACAGCCAAGTACCGAGTACCAGCGCCGTGGCCCCGGACCCCGTGTCCGGCGCGCTGCGGCACGACCGCCACGTGGCGGGCCGCTCGGCCCGGGTCTGATCCGACCCGGCCCTGCCCGGAGCCCGCCGCGACGGCGCTCCGCAACAGGCAGGGCCGGGGGCCTCGCAACAGGCAGGGCCTCCCCCTGATACGAATCCACGCGGCGCGGCTGCATGCGCCGCTGCGTGCCGCTGCACGCCAACAGGGAGGAGCCGCCATGTTCGACAAGCCGCGCACCGCCGCCGCGGACACCCGCCACGCCACCGAAGAGGCCATCGCCCGCGCCCGCCGCCTGGCGCAGCAGCCCATCCGCGAGGCCGCCCGCGAGGCACAGCACACCCCGCTGCACGCCTTCGCCCGGGTCGCCCGACACCTGCCGCGCGATGTCTACCGCGATCTGGAGCGCCGCCTCCCCGAGGAGCGCCGCCAGGCCCTGCGCCATCTGCTGACGCTGCCGAGCGCCTGCGTCGGGGCCTGCCAGAGCGACGGTTTCGTCCCCGTCAACGACGCCGTGCCTGCGGCGGCCGCCGCGCGCATGCTCGACGCCCACGGCGGCCGCGAGGCGTACGTTGTCCAGGGGGATGGGCGGTACCTTGGAGTGGTGGCCCGCGGCGTCCTGCAGGACGCCGGCGAGACCCCGGTGGGCCGCCTGGCCGCATCGCGCCCCTCGCTCGAGGAGCTGGACGACGCCCCGCACGCCGTGCGCACCATGGACCGCGCCGGGACCGACGAACTGCCGGTGGTCGATCGCTACGGGCGGCTGACCGGGGTGCTCCGGCGAGCGGCCGTCCAGGCGAGCGCTCCGGAACGCCGGGGCTGGCTGCCGCGCCTCGGCCTGGGTGGCCGGTTCCGCCGTGGCGGCGCGCGCGGGCAGGGCGGCTGACGCCGCCCCGAGGTAAGCCCAACCAAGAAGAGGCACGACAAGGAGCCAAGCATGGCCTACGAAGAGCTGCTCGACGAGATTCGGCAGCTCCTCGATGGGAGGCGCTGGAAAGACGTTCGCGCTCGCATCGAGGAGCTGCCGGATCAGGACATCGCCGAACTGATCCTCAGCCTGGAGAAGTCGCAGCGGATCTTCCTGTTCAAGCTGCTGCCGCGGCCGCGGGCCTCGACGGTCTTCTCGTACCTCTCCGGGGACAATCAGGACGCGCTGCTCCAGGACATGACCGACCACGAGACGCGGGAGATCGTCGCCGCGCTCACACCGGACGACCGCACCGCGCTGTTCCAGGAGTTGCCCGCCGAGGCCACCCAGCGGTTGCTCGAACTGCTGCCCCCGGGGGCGCAGCGCGAGGCCCGCGAGCTGCTCGGCTACCCGGCGGAGAGCGTGGGCCGGCTGATGACGCCGGACTACATCGCCGTGCGCGCCGACTGGACCGTGGAGCGCAGCCTGCAGCATATCCGCGGCCAGCGCGAGAAGGCCGAGACGGTGAACGTGATCTACGTCACCGACCGCGACGGCCGCCTGCTCGACGCGCTGACCATCCGCCGGTTCATCGTCGCCTCGCCGGAGACGAAGGTCGAAGAGCTGATGGACTATCACTTCATCAGTGTCTCGGCCTTCGAGGATCGCGAGAAGGCGGTGGAGACGGTGCAGCGCTATGACCTGACGGCGCTGCCGGTGGTCGATACCGAGGGGGTGCTGCTCGGCACCGTGACCCCGGACGACGTCATGGACGTGGCCGAGGCCGAGGCCACCGAGGACTTCCAGAAGGTCGGTGGTGTCGGCGTGCTCAACTTCAGCATGCGTGACGCCAGCATGAAGCTGCTCTACCAGCGGCGGGTCGGCTGGCTGGTGCTGCTGGTGTTCATCAACATGTTCGGCGGTGAGATCATCGCCTCCTTCGAGGAGACCATCGAGGCGGTCATCGTCCTGGTCACCTTCCTGCCGCTGGTCGTCGACACCGGGGGCAACGCCGGCACCCAGTCGGCCACGTTGATGGTGCGCGCGCTCGCCACCGGGGATGTCAAGGCACGGGACTGGTTGCGGCTTTGGGGCAAGGAGGCCGGCGTGGCCATCGCCCTGGGTCTGACCGTGGGCCTGGCGGTCTGGGCGCTGGGGCTCTACCGCGGCGGCCTGGACATCGCCTGGGTGGTCGCCTTCGCCATGGTGGCGGTGGTCTTCATGGGCAGCATGATCGGCATGCTGCTGCCCTTCGGCCTGGCCCGGCTGAACCTGGACCCGGCCACGGCCAGTGCGCCGCTGATCACCTCCATCGCCGACATCGCCGGCATCCTGATCTACTTCACCATCGCCACGGCGATGCTCGGGCACATGCTCTAGTGCCGCGTCGGGGTGCACGTCCGCGGGGGCGGGCGTGCACCCTGGTCATCCGGGGCTCTGCGCCCTAGAATCCCCGCCAGAACGCAGTCAGGAGAAGGCGCCGCATGACGATCAAATCGGACCGGTGGATCCGGCACATGGCGCAGGAGCACGGCATGATCGAGCCGTTCGAGCCGGGTCAGGTGCGCGATACACCAGAGGGAGAGCGCGTCATCTCCTACGGGACCTCGAGCTACGGCTACGACGTCCGCTGCGGGAAGGACTTCAAGATCTTCACCGACATCAACTCCGCGGTGGTGGACCCGAAGGACTTCGATGCCGCGAGCTTCGTGGACGTCCACGGCGATGTCTGCATCATCCCGCCGAACTCCTTCGCCCTGGCCTACACGCTGGAGTACTTCCGCATCCCGCGGAACGTGCTGACCATCTGCCTGGGCAAGTCGACCTATGCCCGCTGCGGGATCATCGTCAACGTCACGCCCCTGGAGCCGGAGTGGGAGGGCCGGGTGACGCTGGAGTTCTCCAACACCACCCCGCTGCCGGCGAAGATCCACGCCAATGAGGGTGTGGCGCAGATGCTCTTCTTCGAGTCCGACGAGCCGTGTGAGATCTCCTACGCCGATCGGGGCGGTAAGTACATGGGCCAGGACGGGGTCACGCTGCCGCGCTCCTGACCGCCGGGCTCAGTCGTCGCGAATCGGCCCGCTGACGTCGGTCAGCTCCATGACGAAGGTGCGTCCGCTGTCGGCGTGCTCAATCTTCACCGGCAGGTTGTGCATGCGCCGGTAGACCCAGGCGTTCGACTCCCGGGAACTGTCGCCGTCGCGCACGCGCTGGATGCGTTCGGCCCGGTAGGAACCGGCGGAGACCGAGACGCGCTCGCGGCCCTTGCGCTCGAAGCTGTAGTCCGAGATCTCCCCGTCGTCGGCGATCCGGTAGGTCAGCACCCGGTCGAAGGTGGCCGAGAGATCGCGCATGATCAGAAGCTGCGGCAGCAGCCGGTCCACCGCGCCTTCCTCCAGGTCCATACGCTCGCCGTCCTCGAAGGTCACCTGCCCGGCGTCGTGGTCGAAGGTGATCTCCTCATGGCGCTCGTCGCGGCCCTCGCGCTTATGGATGAAGCGCTCCGGCCGCAGGGTGCCGTCCTCCAGGACACGCCCCTCGCTGATATCGGTCAGGTCCGTGCCCAGCACCGCCCGGGCGAGCCCACGGGGACGGACGAACATCTCGTAGCGGTAGCGGTCATCACCCAGATACTCCAGCTCCAGCCGACTGGTCCCCAAAGTCAGCCGCCCGTACTTCACCTCATACTCTGCCCGGAACTCGGGGATGCGCTCCGCCTCGGCCAGTGCGGCGGGGGCGACCAGGGCGGCGGTGCCGGCAAGCAGCCCCAGCAGCAGCCATGCCGCCACGCGACGAGGCGCGGGAATACGGCTGGATGGATCCCTCATACTGACTCCTTATCAGGCGGTTTCGCACGCTATCGCTCTTTAGGCAGCCCGTTGGCGCTGGGGTTCGTCCCAATCGGCCAAGTTGGCAACCGCGCCGGACAGTGCTCGCCCCCTTATAACGAATCGACCGCATCCTCCGCCCGGACGCGCACCGGCCCCGAAAGCACCCGCCCGTCCAGCTCGACCCCGGCCTCCGTCAGCGCCAGCCGCCCCTGCGCCAACCAGCGCACCGCCAGCGGATAGACCCGGTGCTCCTGCACCTGCACCCGCTGCGCCAGCGCCTCGGGCGAATCCCCGGCATGGACCGGCACCACCCCCTGCACGATGGCCGGTCCGGCGTCGAGTTCCGGGGTGACGAAGTGCACCGTGCAGCCGTGCTCCTCGACCCCCGCCTCCAGGGCCCGCTCATGGGTGTGCAGCCCACGGAAATCCGGCAGCAACGACGGATGGATGTTCAGCAGCCGGCCCTCGAAACGCTGGACGAAGACCGGCGTGAGGATGCGCATGAAACCGGCGAGCACCACCAGATCCACGCCCACCGCCTCCAGCCGCTCAACCAGGGCGGCGTCGAAGGTCTCGCGGTCGGGGAAGGGGCGGTGATCGACCACCGCCGTGGGTACGCCGGCGGCCTCGGCCCGCTGCAGCCCGTAGGCGTCGGCCCGGTTGCTGAGCACGCAGGCGAAGGTCCCGGGCAGCTGCCCGGCGGCGTGCTGATCGAGCAGGGCCTGCAGGTTGCTGCCGCTGCCCGAGAGCAGGACGGCGATCCGCGGGCCCTGGCTCACGGCGTGGCCCCGTCGATGGTCAGCCGCGGGGTGCCGTCTTCGGCGGCGACCACCTCGCCCAGCCGCCAGGGGCACTCGCCCTGCTCCTCGAGCACGGCCAGGGCACGCTCGGCGTCGGCGGCGTCGACGCAGGCCACGAAGCCGACGCCGCAGTTGAAGGTGCGCAGCATCTCACCGCGCTCGACGTTGCCGGCGCGTGCCAGCCAGTCGAAGACCGCCGGCCACGGCCAGCGCTCCAGCGCCGCGGCGCAGTGCTCGGGCAGGACCCGGGGCAAGTTCTCCGGCAGACCGCCGCCGGTGACGTGGCAGAAGGCCTTGACCCGCACCGACTCGGCCAGCCGCAGCGCCGGGGTGACGTAGATGCGCGTCGGCCGCATCAGGTGATCGGCCAGCGACTCGCCCTCCAGGGGCTCGTCCAGCGCCCCGGGGTGGCGCTCAAGGATCTTGCGGATCAGCGAGTAGCCGTTGGAGTGCGGGCCCGAGGCGGGCAGGGCGATGAGCACGTCGCCGGGGGTGACGGTGGTGCCCTCGATCAGTTGCTCGCGCTCGACCACACCGACGCAGAAGCCGGCCAGGTCGTAGTCGCTGTCGGCGTACATGCCGGGCATCTCGGCGGTCTCGCCGCCGAGCAGCGCGGCGCCGGCGTCGCGGCAGCCGGCGGCGATGCCCTGCACCACGGCGGCGGCGGTATCCACGTCGAGGCGGCTGGTGGCGTAGTAGTCGAGGAAGAACAGCGGCTCCGCGCCTTGGACCACCACGTCGTTGACGCACATGGCCACCAGATCCGTGCCGACCCCCTCGTGGCGCCCGGTCTCGATGGCCAGGCGCAGCTTGGTGCCGACCCCGTCGGTGCCGGCGACCAGCACCGGGCGGCGGTAGCCGTCGGGCAGCTCGACCAGGCCGCCGAAGCCACCGATGCCGCCGAGCACCTCGGGGCGGCGGGTGGATTCGACAGCCGGGCGGATACGGCTGACAAGGTCGTTGCCGGCGTCGATATCGACCCCGGCGTCGCGATAGGTCAGCGGGCGTTGCTCTTCCAAGGCGGTTCTCCTGGGGTGTACCGGTGGGCAGGGCTCGTAAGCCAATGCCGCGTAGTATGACGCCCGGCCCCCGGCGGCGCCAAGCGCCCGGCTGAACGCGGGCGGCCGGGGTTGCAGGGCGCCCTGATGCCACGGCGTCGGTGCAGCCTGTCGGGCCCCGGCGACGTGGATCGCGGCTCCATGGGGCCCCGTGGCTCGTGGTATGTTGGACAGCAGGCGTGCGCTCTGCACCCTCAGTGATCCACCCTGAACCCTGACCCCTACGGATGATCGACAGCCCGCCCATGAGCACGGCCGCACCCTCCGCCTCCGATCGTCGCCTCCACCGCCGTTGCCGCGTCCTGCCGGCCATGGTCCTGGCCGCCTGCGCCCTGCTCGGGGCCGGGCAGGCGGCGGCGAGTGATCTCTACACCGCCGAGGTTCGTGTGGACGGCCGCCAGGACGCCGAGCGCGATGCCGCCGTGGAGGCCGGCCTGGAACGGGTGATCGGGCGCATGGTGGGGGTCTACCACGGCCTGGAGGATCACCCGGCCGGTGAGCTTCTCGACGACGCGCAGCGTTATCTCGAGAGCTACCGCTACCTGCGCCTGGACGATGAGCTGGCGGTGGAGCTGCGCTACGAGGGCGATGTGCTGCTGCGCCACCTGGGCGAGCGCGACGTGGCCGTCTGGGGTGAGCACCGGGCGCCGATCCTGCTCTGGGTCGGGACCGAGATCGGTGGGCGGCGCGATCTGCTTGGTTTCGCCGCCTCGGGGACCGAGGGCGAGGTGCTCGAAGCGCTCCACGAGGGGGCGGGGCAGCGGGCCCTGCCGCTGATGTATCCGACCCTGGATCTGCGCGATCGCCAGGCCGTGGGTTTCGTGGATATCTGGGGTGGTTTCGATGAGGCGCTGCGTGAGGCCTCGCAGCGCTACGGCAGCACCGCGGTGGTGGCGGCGGGTCTGCGCAAGGCGAGCACCGGGGCCTGGCGGGCGCGCTGGACGGTGCTCGCTGGTGACGACGCCCTGCAGTACCACACCGGCCCCGGCGATCTGGAGGGGGTGGTTGAGCAGGGGCTGGATGAGGTCGGCGGTGCCCTGACCCGGCGCTTTGCGGTGGTCCCCGGCGAGCACGATGGTCAGCAGCTGGAGATCGCCCTGACCGACATCGACGCCGTGGAGGACTACCTGGGTGCGGTGCGCTACCTGGAGGAGGTGACGGGTGTCGAACAGGTGGATGTGCAGCGGATCGCCGGGGATCGGGTCACCCTGCGCCTGCTCCTGGCCCGCAGCCCCGAGCGGGTGGCCGAGGACCTGGATGACGCCGAGCGCCTCTGGCCGGAGGCGCTGCCCACCACCGAGATCGGTCCCGGCGGCGGGCAGCTGACCCGCAGCTACCGCTGGCAGCCGTAGTCGGCGCCCGTGCTCACCAGTCGTAGGTCAGGTTGACCAGGGTGGTGGCGTCGTAGCGGGATTCCGCCTCGGTGTCGTTGTCGTAGTCGTAGTTGAGCTGCAGGCTGGCGCTGAGGTTCTCCATCAGCGGCATGCGCACGCCGGTGCGCGAGGTGACGAACCAAGCGTCGGAGTCGCTCAGCTCGGCGATCAGCTCGTGGCGGTGGAAAAAGCGCAGGGCCCCTTCCATAAAGTACTGCCGGTAATCCAGCGCCCAGCGCGCGGCGGCCTCGCGGTTGCGCTCGCCGGTGGCGAGCTTCTCCTCGCTGATGTAGGTGGGGCCGGCCTCGGCGGAGAGGCGGATGCGGTCGTCGTCGAAGAACTGGTAGCCGGCACCGATACCGGCGACGTAGCGCTGGCGCAGGTCGGCCTTGCGGTCCTGGCGCCAGGAGAGGTTGGAGTTGGCGTACCAGGGGCCGTGAAAGAACCAGTCGTAGCCGCCGCCGATCCGCGAGTTGTTCACGTCCTCCTCGCCATCGCCGTCCTTGCCGCGGTTGAGTTCCAGGTTGGCGGTGAAGCGGTGGGCGTTGGTGCGCTCCAGGTAGTCGGCGTTGAGGTTGTAGCGCTCGGACTCGGTGTTGCCCTGGTTGATGGCGATGCCAAGGCTGGCCGAGGCCTCACGCCCCTCGGCCGCGGCACTGCTCCCGGCGGTGGCCAGGGCCACGGCCGTGGCCAGTTGGATGGAACGTCTGCGCATGATGGGCGGCTCCTCAATCTATGTGCATGTAAAGCGGGCGACCCGCGCCTGTGCCGGGCCGTCTCCCATGGCCGGGAGGTTAACAGGCCTGCTGTGCGGGGCAAGGCGGCGCTTGACAGGGCGGCGACGGCGCCCTGCAATGAGCCGACCCGCAATGCCCACCGGGGGGATCGGTGCAACTGCCGCTGAACATCCGCTGGAATGCCGCCGCCGAGCTCGAGCGTTTCGTGCCCGGCGACAACGACACGGCCCTGCGCCTGGTCACCGACCTGGCCGACGGCGTGCTTGAGGCGCCGGCGCTCTACCTGCACGGCCCCCAGGGGGTCGGCAAGAGCCACCTGCTCCAGGGGGCGTGCCGTCGTGTCACCGGTGGCGGCGGGGTCGCGGTCTACCTGCCGCTGGATCAGCTGCTCGGCCACGGCGCGGCGGTGCTCGACGGCTGGGAGCAGGCGCAGCTGATCGCTCTGGATGATCTGGATGCGCTGCGCGGGCGCGACGAGTGGCAGGGTGCGGTCTTCCACCTCTACAACCGGGTGGTGGAGCGCGGCGGGCGGCTGCTCTTCGCCGGGCAGCGGCCGCCGGCCGAACTGCCGCTGGGGCTGCCGGATCTGCGCTCGCGCCTGGGTTGGGGGCCGGTGGTCGCGGTGCGCGGGCCGGACGAGGCCACCTGCCTGGAGATCCTGCGCCAGCGCGCCGCGCAGCGCGGCTTGGAACTCCCGGACGCCACCGCGCGCTACCTGATCCGCCGCCTGCCGCGGGAGCTGCCCGGGCTGCTGGCCTTCTTCGAGACCCTGGACCGGGCCTCGCTCGCGGCCGGGCGGCGGCTTACGGTGCCGTTTGTCCGCGAGATCCTTGCCGAGCGCTCCCGGCCTGACGCAGATACATCAAAGCGGCGCTGAAGTAGACCACCGCCAGGGTGATCTCCAGGATGCCGAGCCAGCGCTCGGGGCCGGGCACCGCGGCGTAGGTGACGCCGTGGATGAAGTAGATCAGCACGAAGATGGCGCTCCAGGCCATGGTGTAGCGCCGCCCGTAGAGGACCCCGCGGGCGGTGAGCGCCAGCGGGCCGAGCAGCGTGATCAGGGCGATGGGCATCAGCGCATCCGCGGGCGGATGCAGCCACAGCAGCCAGCTGAGCATCAGCGCGACCAGGCCGATGAAGGCGGTGACGGCGATCCGGTGCAGGGCCTTGGCGGACATTATTCCTCGGGTCCGTAGAGCTGGACGGCCAGCCGCGCCACCCGGCGGCCGAGGGCGTTGCACAGCTTGCGCTCCTCGTCGGTGATCGGCCGGTTGCCCGCCGTCCCGGCGGTGTGGCTGGGGCCGTAGGGCGTGCCGCCGCTGGTGGTCTTGGCCAGGGTCGGCTCGGTGTACGGCAGGCCGACCAGGTACATGCCGTGGTGGAGCAGCGGCAGCATCATGCTCAGCAGGGTGGACTCCTGCCCGCCGTGGAGGCTGCCGGTGGAGGTAAATACCGCCCCGGGTTTGCCGGCCAGCGTCCCCGAGAGCCAGGCGCCGCTGGTGGTGTCCAGGAAGTACTTGAGCGGGGCGGCCATGTTGCCGAAGCGCGTGGGACTGCCCAGGATCAGTCCGTGGCAGTGCTCCAGTTCCTCGACGATGGCGTAGGGCGCCCCCTCGTCGGGGACCGCCGGGGCGACGCTCTCCCAGTCCGGCGAGACCGGTGGGACCGTGCGCACCACGGCGCTGGCGCCGTTGACGGCCTCCACGCCCCGGGCCACATAGCGGGCCATATCGGCGGTGGCGCCGCTTCGGCTATAGTAAAGCACCAGGATCCTGGCCACGGCGGTATCTCCCTCGATTGCGGTACCCGGCATTCTAACGCCTGCACGGAGAGGCTCCACCATGAAGGAACTGCGCGGCCGGCTGCGGGCCGCCGGCGATCGGCTCCGGGCGCTGCCTGCCCACCCGGGCGTCGGTCAGGCGCGGGGCTTTGCTGAGTATCTGATCCAGCGCATCCAGGCCGATCAGTGCGCCAAGAGCGCCGGCATGCTCGCCTACGTCACCCTGCTGGCCATCGTGCCGCTGATGACCATCGGCTTCTCGGTGCTGGCGGCCTTCCCCGTCTTTGAAGGGGTCACCGACCGCCTGCGTGAGGCCATGGTCGACTACTTGGTGCCGGCGGCGAGTGACGCCATCGATGAGCATCTGGAGAACTTCATGGGCCGCGCCGCGGAGCTCACCGCGGTGGGCATCGCCGGTCTGACGGTGACCGCGCTGCTGCTGCTCAACACCATCGAGCGGGTGCTCAACGAGATCTGGCGGGTGGAGCGGCCGCGGCCGACCCTGCAGCGGTTTATGGTCTACTGGACGGTGCTGACCATGGGGCCGCTGCTCCTTGGCGTGAGCGTGGCCTCCACCTCGTACATGGGCACGGTGAGCCTCGGTCCGCTGGAGCCGCCGTCGGACCTGGTGGCGCAACTGCTCAATCTGGCGCCCTTCGTGGTGCAGGCGGTGGTCTTCGCGCTGCTCTACAGCTTGGTGCCGCACCGCAGTGTGCCAGTCCACCACGCGGTGATCGGCGGTGTGGTGGCCTCGGGGCTGTTCGAGCTGGCCAAGGGCGGCTTCGCGGCGTTCATCGCCCGCGCGCCGACCTACGAGGTCATCTACGGGGCCCTGGCGGCGCTGCCGATCTTCCTGGTCTGGCTCTACATCTCCTGGCTGGTGATCCTCATCGGTGCGGAGGTCACCCAGGCGCTGCGCGGCTATCGCTGGCGCACCGGGGGGCACCTGGCCCGCGACCGGTGGGCACTGGTGCTGGCGGTGCATATCCTGGGGCACCTCTACCAGGCGCAGCGTCGCGGTGAGGGGGTGACCTTCACCGAGCTGCTCGAGCAGGAGCCGGAGGCCGGCGAGCCCGGCCTGGCCGAGGCCCTCGAGGCCCTGCGCCGGCACCACGTCATCGAGCGCAGTGCTGACGGCGCCTGGTTGCTGGCGCGGGATCCGTCGAGCTTTACCCTGGCCGAGCTCCACCGCATGCTCGCTTACCCGCTCCCGCCGGCGGCGGGTCTGGAGTCGGGGCCGGTGTGGGACCGCCGGCTGGCGGAGCGGCTGCGCCGGGTGGAGGAGCGTTGGGAGCAGAGTTTCGATCTGCCGTTGAGCGCCCTGCTCGAGCCCACCGCCGAGGAGGCGGCCGCAGCGGGGCGCCCGGCCCGTGCGGAGGTGGCATGACGACAACCGACGAGAAGACACGCTGTATTATCAGCGGCCGGGTGCAGGGCGTCTGCTTCCGGGCCGCCACCCAGGAACAAGCGGTGCGCCTGGGCGTGACCGGCTACGCGCGCAATCTGCGCGATGGCCGCGTGGAGGTGCTTGCCTGCGGGCCACCGGAGGCGGTGGCGCAGCTGCGCGAGTGGCTGCATCAGGGGCCGCCGGCGGCCAGTGTCACCGCGGTCCACTGCGAGCCGGCCGACGACCCGGCCCCGGCGGATTTCACGATCGGCTAAGCGGGCCGGGCGCAGCGGCTATCGTGCTTGGATCGTGGAGGGCGGCGCGCTACACCCCGCCGCCGATCAGCGCGGCATACCCCTCCCGGAACGTCGGGTAGCGAAGGCGGTAGCCGCTGGCCTTGAGCTTGCGGTTCGAGCCGCGCTTGCTGCCCACCCCGCGCATGCCGCCGCTGCCCGGTTCGCCGCGCGGGGGGCGCGGGACGCCGAGCAACTCGGCGATGCCGTCCATCACCTCGCACTGGGTCGAGGGGGCGTCATCGACACCGAGGTAGACCCCGCCGGGGATATCGTCGCGGCCGAGGTGGGCGAGGCTGCCGACCACGTCCTCGCTGTGGATGCGGTTGGTGTACTGCCCCTCCTGGCACGGCTCGCCGGCCTCGACCTTGCGGATGAGGAAATCGCGGCCGCTGCCGTAGATGCCACCGTACCGGGCGGCGACCCCGGTCCACGGGCCGGCGAGGGCGATGGCCTCGGCCTCGAGCAGGCGCTGTCCGGAGAAGCGCCCGGGCTCGGTGGGGCTGTCCTCGTCGATCCACTCGCCATCCTGTTGGCCGTAGACGGCGGTGCTGGAGACGAAGACCAGCCGCCGCGGCGGGGCCGGGTGGCGGCGCAGTACGCCGGCGAGGTTGTCCAGGCCGTCGACGAAGGCGCGGCGGTAGCCGTCGTCGTCGTAGCTGCCCGGGGTGACGATGTAGTAGACGGTGTCGAGCTCGGTGGGTAGCGCCTCGGCCAGGGTCGCCGGGTCCTCGAGGTCGGCGGCGATCGGGGTGATCCCCTCGGGCAGGCCCTCGGGCCGGCGGCGCAGGCCGAAGACCTCGGCGCCGCCGGCGGCCAGGCGGCTGCCCAGGGCCTGGCCGATGCGCCCGCAGCCGGCGATGAGGATGCGGCCGCGGGGGCCGCCTAGGTCAGACGGTTCTTCAGCCATGTCACGATCTCCGCGCGGGGGACGCTGGTCGGCTCATCGTCGCGCCGACCCTTGTACTCGACGCTGCCATCCTGGATGGCCCGGGGGCTGACCACCACCCGGTGGGGAATGCCGATCAGTTCCATGTCGGCGAACTTCACCCCGGGGCGGGCGTCGCGGTCGTCGAAGAGGACATCGATGCCGCTGGCGGTCAGCTCAGCGTAGAGGGCCTCGGCGGCCTCGGCCACCGCCGGATCCTCGGCCTTGATGGCTACCAGGGCGACCTGGAACGGGGCGATGGGTGCCGGCCAGCAGATGCCCTTGTCGTCGTGGTTCTGCTCGATGGCTGCGGCCACCACCCGCGAGACACCGATGCCGTAGCAGCCCATGGTCACGGTGCGCTCCTGGCCCTGCTCATCGAGCACGCTGGCGCCCATGGCCGCGCTGTAGGTGGTGCCGAGCTGGAAGATGTGCCCGACCTCGATACCGCGGCGCAGGGTCAGGGTGCCCTCGCCATCGGGGCTCGGGTCGCCGGCCTTGACCTCGCGCAGGTCGGCGGTCTCCGGCTCGGGCAGGTCGCGGCCCCAGTTGACGCCGGTCAGATGATAACCCTCGCGGTTGGCGCCGCAGGCGAAATCGGCCATCGCGGCGGCGGCGTGGTCGGCGATCAGCGGGATCCCCTCCAGCCCCACCGGGCCCAGGGAGCCGAACGGGCAGCCCAGCTCGCGCTCGACGCGCTCGGCCTCGGCGAAGGTCAGCGGTGCCTTGATCGCCGGGTGCTTCTCGGCCTTGAGCTCGTTGAGCTCGTGATCGCCGCGCAGCAGCAGCGCCACCAGCCCGCCCTCGCTGCCCTCGACCAGCAGGGTCTTGAGGTTCTGCGACTCGGGCAGGCCCAGGTAGTCGGCCACCTCGGCGATGGTCCGCTGCCCCGGCGTGGCGACTTCCTCCAGGCTCGCGCCGGGCGCCGGGCGCGGCTCCTGCGGCGGCAGCGCCGGGGCCAGCTCGACGTTGGCGGCGTAGCCGCTGGGCTCGCAGACGGCGATGGCGTCCTCGCCGGAGTCGGCGAGGACCATGAACTCGTGGGAGACGCTGCCGCCGATCGCCCCGGTGTCGGCCTCCACCGGCCGGAAGGCGAGCCCGGTGCGCTGGAAGATCCGGCAGTACGCCTCGTGCATGCGCTGGTACTCGGCGCGCAGGTCGTCCTCATCGAGGTGGAAGGAGTAGGCGTCCTTCATCAGGAACTCGCGGGCGCGCATGACGCCGAAGCGCGGGCGGATCTCGTCGCGGAACTTGGTCTGGATCTGGTAGTAGTTCACCGGCAGCTGGCGGTAGCTGCGGATCTCCCGGCGGAAGAGGTCGGTGATCACCTCCTCGTGGGTGGGACCGAAGCAGCCCTCGCGGTCGTGGCGGTCCTTGATGCGCAGCAGCTCCGGGCCGTACTTATCCCACCGACCGGACTCCTGCCAGAGCTCCGCCGGTTGCACGGCGGGCATGAGCACCTCCAGCGCCCCGGCGCGGTTCATCTCCTCGCGCACGATCCGCTCCACCTTCTGCAGCACGCGCAGCCCCAGGGGCAGCCAGGTGTAGAGCCCCGAGGAGAGGCGGCGGATCATGCCGGCGCGCAGCATCAGCTGGTGGCTGACGATCTCGGCGTCGGCGGGGGTCTCGCGGGTGGTGGATAGGGGAAAACGGGTGACGCGCATCGATTCGCTCCCTGTCTGGGTCCGGTCGTCGGCGACGGCTGCGTCGCGGAACCGGAATAGGGTAGCGCAGCCGGGGCGCAGGGGCGAAGGGAGGGGCGGGTCAGGACGCCGCGACCAGCCGCTCGGTGATGGCCTCGGCCGGCAGTGGCGGCCCGAAGTGGTAGCCCTGCGCCTCGGCGAAGCCGAGTTGCGCGAGCAGCTCGGCCTCTGCGGATGTTTCCACCCCCTCGGCGGCCAGTCCCAGACCGAAGCGCTGGCCCAGCTGGGCGATGCTGCTCACCAGGGCCTGCTGGTCCGGGTCCGTGGGTAGGTCCCGGATCAGCCTCTGGTCCACCTTGAGCCGCCCGGCGGGCAGATCGCGCAGGGAGACCAGCGAGGCGTAGCCGGTGCCGAAGTGATCGATGGTCACCCCCAGGTCGTGTTGGCGGACCCGGGCCAGGCCTTGGTGGTCGGCGCCTCCGGTCTCCAGCAGCTGGCGCTCGGAGAGCTCGATGTCCACTGTCTGGGCCGGCAGGCCCAGGCGCTCCAGGCGCTTGCTGAGCACCGCCGGCTCCAGCTCTCCGGTGCCCAGGGTGCGCCCGGCGGTGTTGACGCTCACCCGCGGGACGCGGTGCCCCTGGGCGTGCCACTCGGCGAGGTCGGCCAGCACCTGTTCCACCACCCAGCGGTCCAGCTCGCCGAGCAGCCCGGCCTGCTCGGCGGCGTCGATGACCTCCTGGATCGAAGGGCGTGCGGCGTGATCCTCGGGCCAGCGCAGCAGGGCCTCCAAGGCGGTGAGCTCACCGCTGCCCAGGTCGAAGACCGGTTGATAATGGACGCACAGGCTGTGCCGCGTCAGGGCCCGCTGCAGGTCGCGGACCAGGGCGACCCGGCGGGCTACACGGTCACTCAGCTCCGGCTCGATAACCTGCGCGGGGGCCTGTTCCGCGGCCGTGTGGCCAGCCGCCGAGCAGGCCTGCTCAAGCAAGGTGGCGGCGCAGCGGCTGTGCTCCGGGAACAGGGCAATGCCGATGCGCGGCTGTAGCTGACAGGCGCAGGAGCCGGTCTCGACCGGTTGCTCCAGGGCCTGGCCGATGCGCCGTGCCACCTGCAAAGCGCCGTGCCGCGAGGCGGTCTCCGGGAGGATGGCGGCGAACTGGCCGCGTCCCAGGTGGCCGAGCAGATCGGCGTGGCGCAGCTGGCCATCCACACGCTCGGCGACGCCGTGCACCACCCGATCGGCGATCTCCGCGCCAAGGCCGGCCTCGGTGCGCTCGAAGCCGTCGAGCTGAACGACCAGCACGGCCAGTTCGGCGCCCCGGGCCTCCGCGCGCTGGAGGCTCCAGCGCAGCAGCGCCTCCGTGGAGTCTCGATCGGGCAGGCCGGTGAGTGGCTCCCGGTCGATGGTCCGTGGTGGTGCTTCGTCTGCCGCACCACTGCCAGGCAGACCGGAGTCGAGCAGCAGCAGGACCAGGGGGCGCTCGTAGAGCGGTGCCTCAACCACCTGCGCGCGAACCTGCAAGAGGCCGCCATCCTCGCCGCGGCGGGTGCTCAGCCGCAGACTGCCGCAGGGCGTAGCCCGCGGCGGGGCGGTCCCGTCGGCCAGCAGCGGACACTGCGCCCGGACGCGCGCCAGCGCCTCACCGGGCAGGATGCGCTCGGCCGGCTCGCCGAGCACGCGTCCCGCGTTGCGTTGCAGCAGCTCGGCCGCCGCCGGATTGAAGAGGGCCACGCAGCCTTCCGCGTCGATGCCGATCACAGGCTGCGGCGTCTGCTCGATCAGCGTGGTGGCCAGCTCCGCCTGATCCAGGTTCCAGCGCAGGGTGTGGCAGTCGTCGGTGTCTTGGTCGTTGGACGGAAACTGCAGCTCCAGCAGCCGCAGCGGGTGGATCCCCAGCGCCTCGGCCACCTCCATCACCGTGCCCAGGTTCGGATAGCCGTCGCGCGACCAGAAGTCGTAGAGCGACTGACGGCTCATCCCGGCCCGCCGGGCGACCTCGGCCAGGGACAGGCCCTGCTCCTTCGCGCAGCGACGGATGAAGATCTCGAGCTCCGTGCTCATGGGTGGACTCCTTGTCTAGTCGGCCGCGGGCGCGTGCCCGGCAAATGTCTTACTCCGCGCCCGGGATTGAGCTGAAAAGGGCCGGACGATGCAAGGCCGTGGCGTCCAGATCGCTGGACGACCTTCCCGGTCTATGGGTGTCCGATCAGCCGGACACACTGCCCGGCGTTTTCGTCGCACGAACCGGACAGGCCGGTCAGCGCCCTTTGGTAGCGTTCCCCATACCGGCAAATCCCGGGCCGCCGATCGGTGATTGGCCCGGTAAGCCGGACCACCGTGAACTGCTTCGTGCTGAAGCAGGCGCAAAGGATTCGCAAAGGGAAACAGAGGAGAAGCAGTCATGCGGAAGTTCGACTGGACCAAGGGTGCGCTGGCGCTGACCGCGGG
>Ga0207421_10001416_pt1 | contig 30940 bp, 23 predicted proteins | sample SodLakKL_010_SED_4_FD_187542 | JGI IMG/M metagenome (GOLD analysis project Ga0207421, IMG submission 187542) | Alkaline sediment microbial communities from Lake Tanatar, Kulunda Steppe, Russia - 8KL_010_SED (SPAdes) (version 2) | ecosystem: Environmental > Aquatic > Non-marine Saline and...
GTGATGCTCACGCCTCCCGCCGGTACGGATGAGCCGGAATCAATCTTCCGTTTTCCCTGACGAAACGCCCAGTGGTGGTCGACATCGGCCGCGACGCAATGGCAGGATCCGGCGCGAAAGAACCCGAGGGTTGCCGGTTCCTTGCCGCTACGGAGCCCTCTGGCATGACGCCCTTCCATCTCCGCCTGATGCTGCTGTTCGTGTTGTTGCTGCTGGCCGGTTCTGCAGCGGCCAGCACCCTGAGCTACACCCGCGCGCTGTTCGAGCGCGAGCCCAATGATACCCCCGAGCAGGCGCAGTCCTTCCGCGGTATGGCCCAGGTGCTCGGTGAATTACCCCCGGGCGATATCGATCATTTCTGGTGGGTGGTCGAGGAAGAGGAGGCCGACCGGCTCTGGCGCATCAGTTTGAACGGCCAGACCCCGGACGGCATCCAACTGCTGATGTCCTGGCCGGCCGAGACCGACGAGGACGCCGGAGGGGTGATGGAATTCGGGGCCGAACCGGCAGCCGCCACCGTGGAGCCGATCGAGCTATTGGCGTTGGCGATCGACCACCGCAACCCGCGCCAGGCCAGTCACGCGTTCATGGTCCCACCCGGCGATCACCTGATCACGGTGTCCGGAAGCGGTGCCTACGAGGTGGTCTTCGAACAACTGCGCGCCACCCAGGTGCGCCGGCGCATCGACGCCGATGACCCCAGCCCCTACGACCTGCTCGCCCGTTTCCGCGGCTATGTGATCGAGCGGCCGGAAATCGAGTTCAAGCTGCCGGTTGGCGATCCGGCCGATGGACTCTGGGGCTTGAGCCTGACCGGAGAGCTGGACCGCCACCTGACGGCCGTGTTGCTCAATGCCGACGGCACCGAACGGGCCCGTGAGCAGGCCGGCGGCCTGCACGTGAACTGGAACGCGCTGGCGCTGGACGCCGGTGCTCGCCTGAGACTGAGCACCGTGGACGGCGGGGTGATCGGGCGCGTGCATTTCGACCTTTCGGGGCAGGGCCTGCGCCGCCAGCCAGACCGCCAGCGCGCCCGCAGCGAGGACGAAACCCGCTGGTTCTCTCCCGGCGAGACGATGGTCATCGATGAGCTCGACCAGCGCCGCGAACACCTGGCCTTCAGCATCGACGAGCGACACGCCGAGCAGGTCTGGAACGTGATTCTCGAAAGTGACCAGGACACGGCGACCCACGTCTGCCTGCACCGTCATGGCGAACGCGCCGGCCTCTGCCGCAGTCAGCCGGAGGGCACCGTGTTCGAGTCGATGCAGCTGGACGCCGGCCCGTACGAGTTGCGCCTGCAACGCGACCGCAACCAGCCGGCCGCCCGGGTGCAACTCAGCCTGAACGTGACCGAACGACCGCCGGCGAACCATGCCCGGCTGCCGAACGATGCGGCCGAATGGGCGGCCCCGCTGTTGCCCGGTGAGCGCGTTCACGGCCGTTTTATCGGCAACCGGCGCGCCTGGTTCGAGCTGCACGTCGGCGAGTCGGCCGGGTACTGGATGCTCGAGGCCGATAGCCCGGGGTTGTCACGGTTGTCCCTGCATCCAGGCAGCGGAAGCAGCACGCTGCTGCACGCCGAACGCCCCTCGGACCGCGAGCAGACCCGGATCGAGAATCTGTGGCTCGAACCCGGCCTGTATCGCGTTCAGCTGAGTGGCCGTGATGCCGAATACCGCCTGTTGGCCCAGCCGCAGGAGCCGCCCGCCGGCGACTGGGAAATCGAGCCCAACGACCATGAACGTCAAGCCAATCGGATCACGCTGGGCGAGGTGATGCATGGCAGCATCCAGACCAACAATGACCGTGATCAGTACTACTTTGAATTGCCGGGCTGGAATTATCTCGCGCTGGCGCTGGAACCGCCTGCCGGGCAGACGCTCAGCGCCGAGCTCACGTGGGCTGGCCAACGCATCTTCTCGACCCAGGTCAACGAGGAACGCCCGCTGGAGTTCGGCCAGACGCTGCCGCCGGGCGACTACCTGCTAAGCATCAGCAGCCGGGAGCCCGGTCCGATGTATCGGATACGGACCGAACTGCGCTCGCCACTCACGCCGGCCGGACCCGATCAAAGCGGCGTCTCGCGCGCGCTGCCGATCCGCCTGCCGCCCAGCGGCGAACTCGAATTGCGCCATGGCGCCTTCGGTCTGTCGGAGCAGCTGGTGGCCCTGCCCATCAGTGACCTGGACCGCGAGGTTCGGGTCAAGCCTTCGGGCGGGCGCTTTCAGATCGCGCTGCTCGACGCACACGGCGGTGAGCTGCCCATCGCAAGCGGCGAAGGCAACGAACGAAGCTTCGAACTGACCGCCGGCCAACGGGCCTGGCTGTCGCTGCGTCGCGTGAACCCGGGGCATGGCCTCAGCATCACCGACCCTGCACTGCCGATGGCCGACCGCAGCGCGTCCGTGGCGCTCACGCTGACGTCAGATGACGGACCGCGTGCCGTGGCGGCTTATCGCTCCGAAGCCCAGCGCGTGTCGACGCAATGGACGCTGCACAATGACGGCGACCAGGCCGCGACCGTCCGCCTTGAAGGCCATGCCAGCCACCAGGGCGTGAGCCTGGACGGCGTGCCGAAGGCCTTGACCCTGGCCGCAGGCGAAAGCCGCCAGATCGATCTCGAATGGCGGCTGCCACCCATGCTGGGCAGTGGCGCACCCTTGATGCTGCATGCCATGGCCGACGCCGCCGGCGCCAGCCATCGCGTCGAAATCAAGGCCGGCCAGGCACCACGCAATCCCCAGCGGCAACAGGAGGTTCCCGCGGCACTGATCGGGCTCACGGACCTGGCGTGGTCGGCGCTGGGTGCGCGCTTCATCGACGAGCACGGCGAGACGGTAGACGAAACCCTGGGCCGACAACGCGTGCGCCTGCAGCACCTGATCGACGGCATGAGCAGTGGCGGCAGCACGATGCAGTGGCTCGGCCCGGATGCGCTGCCCACACTGGTCCTGGCCGGACAGGGCGGGCACCTGCATGGCTTCCTGTTCAACGCACGCTCCAGACTCAGCGCCGATCAACGCTGGCAGCGGCTGCGGATCGAATCCGCGACGACGCCGGGACAATGGCAGCCGCTGGTCGAGGTGGAACTGTCCAGCCAGGATGGCGAGCAGTACGTGCTGCTGGACGAGCCGGTCGAGGCCCGCTACCTGCGGCTGACCCCGCTGGACACCTGGGGCGGCCTGGACGAGCGAGCGATCAACGGCATTGGCCTATTCCGGGCGCTGGGCGAACCCGTGGGTGTGCTCGCCGAAAGGCGCCACGATCTGTTGGCGGCTGAACTCGGTGGCCACTGGGTCTACACGCGTCCGCCCGCAGGCACGCCCCATGACTTTCCCAACGCCGACCGACCGCAGCGACGGGGCGTGCAGGTCCGTACCGACACGATCGAGCTGGTCTACGCCTTTTTGCAGCATCGCGGCGGCACCATCGACCGTCTGGCCTGGGAAGAAGAGCTGGACTGGGCCGGTGAGCCGATCGAGCAGATCCGGGTGATGACAGCGACCGAAAGCCCGTTGGGTCCGTGGCGGGACCATGGCGTGTGGCGACTCGAGCGCAACGCCGCCGGCCAGGCCCGGTTCGACCTGCCCGAGGCGGTTGCGGCGCGTTACCTGCGCCTGATCCTGAGTCTTCCCGCAGCGCCCGAGGGCCGCGGCAACCGCCCTCTGTGGCGCGCCCCAACGGCGATCCGCGCCTTCGAAGCTCACGGTCTGGGCAGCCGCCGTTCGCTACTCGGTCATTGGGGGATGGACGATGCCAGCGGTCCACTCGGCCCGTTGGGCGGTCTGGCGGACCGCCTGAACATCGATGATGCCAGCAGCACCCCGACCCAACCCTGGCGCCTGGACGATGAGGTCCGTGGCCAGCTGGCCCAGCCCGGCGATCGACGCAGCTACCAGATTGCCCTGGCCGAACCCGACAACAGCCTGCGCCTGCGCTTGCGTGAATCACAGCTCGGGCGCAGCCGGGCCGAGCTGAGTGGGCCCGACGGTGCGCCGATCGATCTCCAGTGGCAGCACGGTGCAGAAGGCTGGCGAGAAGCCGCCGCCATCGGTCTGGACCCCGGCGAATACCGCCTCGATCTGGTCGAACCGCCGCGATCGATCGTATTCCTGTGGGACGGCAGCGGCAGCGTGGCTGCGCTGCAGCCGGCCATTTACCGGGCGCTGAATCGTTTTGCCGAAGGCCTGATTCCCGGGCAGGAGGCGGTCAACCTGCTGCCCCTGGGCGGGCCGCTGCTGATCCACGGCTGGGCCGAAGCCCCTCGCGAAATCGGTCGCACCCTGGCCGCCTACGATAACCGCTTCCGCAGTTCGGATGCAGAGCCCTCGCTGATCCTCGCCTCGAGGGCGCTGCAGCAGCGCGAGGGCGAACGCATCATCTTTTTGATGACCGATGCCGAAGTGATCAATCGCGATCTCAGCGTCTGGGGCAGCCTGGAACGTACGCGGCCCAGGGTGGTGGCGCTGGAGACCAGCCACGGCGACGCGCGCGATGCGATCGAAACCCGCGGCTACCAGAACCTGATGAAGGCCTGGGCCCATGCCGCCGGCGGCCAGTATGACTACACCATGGATCAAAGCACGCTGATCCACGCCTTCGAAGGGGCCATGGACCGGATTCGCCAGCCCAGTCAGTTCGATTTGACGGTCGAACGCGACTACATCGACCCCCCCCGGCCGGGCGCACTGACGCTGGTCAGCGCCGGGCAGCCGGTGGTCGCCGGTGGCGCGATTCACCTGATCTTCGATGCCTCCGGCTCGATGCTCAGGCGGATGGAGGGCGGTCGGCGAATCGAGGTCGCCCGGCGCATCGTGCGCGAGGTGCTCGAACAGCAGATCCCGGTCGAGGTCCCGGTCGCGCTGCGCGCCTTCGGTCACACCGAACCGCACAGTTGCGAAACCGAGCTGCTGGTCGCCCCGCGCGTCGGCAATCGTGATGCGGTGCTCCATGCGGTCGATGGTATTCAGGCCATCAACCTGGCCCGCACGCCCCTGGCCGCCTCGCTCGACGCGGTTGCCGGCGATCTGACCGCGTTCGAGGATCAGCGCCGCCTGGTGGTGATGTTCACCGACGGCGAGGAAACCTGCGATGGCGATGTCGAGGCCTCGGTCCGGGCGCTGGTGGAGAGCGGCATCGACATCCGCCTGAATATCGTCGGCTTTCATATCGATGAGCTGGGTCTGCAGGACGAGTTCGAGCGCTTTGCGGCCCTCGGTGGCGGTGAGTACTTCGACACCCGCGACAGCGCGGGCCTGAGCGCAAGCCTGGTCCAGGCCCTGGCCGCGCCCTACCGGGTCTACGATCACCACGATGAACCCGTCGCTCGCGGGCGCGTCGATGGCGAGGCGCTGATCTTGCCACCGGGTCGCTACCGGGTCGTGATCGAGGCTGCCGGTGGTGATCGTGAACTCGAGGTCGAGCTGGCGCCCGCGGCGCGCCAGCGGATCGAAGTGAGCCCGCCATGAACCACCCCTGGCCATTCCCCGGGAGTGAAGCAACCGTGCCCATGTTCCCCTCAGCACGTCGCCTGCTCAGCGCCTTCGTGCTGGGGTTCGTCCTGTTGAGTCCGGGCGCCAGCGCCAACCTGTGCCCCCCGGTCGATCCCGCGATCCAGGCCGCCCACCAGGATTTCAACGACCTGCAATCGGCGGTCCGCACCGCTCGCGAGGGACTCGACCGCGCCCGGTTCGATCCGGCCAGTCTGCAGGCCGAGTTGGGCCGTGACCCGGAAACCCTGCTGGTCTGGGTGCGCGACAACACCCGCTGGCTGGATTACGAAGGCAGCCTGCGCGGCCCCTCGGGCGTGTTGATGGACCGGATGGGTTCCGCGCTCGATCGCAGCCTGTTGCTGGCCGCTCTGCTCGAGGCGGCCGGGCATCCGGTTCAGCTGGCATCGGCGCCGCTGGATCCAGGCGATCTGGAGCGGCTGCGTTCGGCCTGGACCGGCGAGCGGGACGCCCTTGAACCCTTGAGCGCGGTGCCGGCGGCCGCGATCCGCGACTGGACCGACGCCTTCGGGGCCGACGCGTTCGGGTTTGCCGTCGACGAACTCGCGCGGGAGCTCGAGCAGCGTGTTGAGCAATGGCGCGCGGTGCGCGAGGCGCTCGCGGCCCAGACGCTCCGGCAGGTGGCTGCGCTCGACGGTGCGCTGAGGAGCCAGACGCCGCCCATGGATCAGGACGAACGGCAGCATTGGTGGGTTCAAGTCGGCGACCGGCAGGGCTGGCGCGATCTCGACCCGGCCCTGCCCGAACTCGTGCCGGGCCAGACCTTGACCGGCCCGGCCACGGCGACGCTGACGATCGATGAGATCGATCCCGACCAATTCCATCGTCTGACCGTGCAAATCGTTGCGGAGCAATGGCAGGACGGACGTCTGCGCGAGCACATCGCACTCGAACATCAGATCCGCAGCGCGGCCTTGTTCGGCCGCCAGCTCAGCATCGATCTGGTGCCGACCGCTCTGCCCGATCTGGGCAAGCTGCTCGATGAGGTGCCGAGCGAGCTGCCACGCATGATCAGCGAGGCCGATGAGTGGCTGCCGGTGCTGCACATCGGCAATGATCCCGTTTCGACCCAGCGGATCCTCGCCGACGGCAGCGTGCGCCCGGTCGATCGCGGCCCGGCCCAGGGCCGCGCGCTGCGCGACGCGACCAGCGCCCTCGGCGGTCTCAGCCTGGAGGGCCGCCGGAGCGAGGCGCCCGCCGCGAGCCCGGAACTGGCGGCGGTCCGTGTCCGTTTCCAGCTGGATGCGCCAGGACAGGAGCGCGTCGTGATCCGACGCGAGCTGATGGACATGATCGGCCCGGCGGCGAGAGCTCAAGGACGGGTTGACATCGACTGGGGCGGGACGCTGCGCCAACAACGCGCGGTGGCGATGCTCAGTGGTCTGCAGATTCAGGGCCAGACGGGCTGGCTGAACGAGGAATTCGTGGCCTGGCAACGCTACGGCGCACTGATCGATGACCGTCTCGCTGGACTCGCCGCACTCGATGCGCAGGCCTACGAAAGAGTCGAGCTGATGGGCAAGGCGCTGCAATCGCGCTCGACCCTCACCGAGGAACTGCTGGCCCTTGCCCAGCTGCGCCACCTGTTGAGTCCGCAACAGACCCGCATCGCGCTGACCGGGCTGAACCTGCTCGGCTGGACCCGCCTGGTCGAGTTGGAGGGGCAGGTACCGAGCACCCGCGAGGGCTTCGACATCCTGCACAACCCAGTCGAAATACTGTCCGGTAGTGGTAACGGGATGGCACGATCACGCCTGAGCCAGGGCGTGTTCGAAACCGCGCTCGAGGCCTGGATCCTGGATGCTTCGGGTGAGCTCACCGGCGGCAACACCGCCCGGCGCTTTCAGCCGGATCTGGACGCGGGCGTCGATTGGGTCTGGCTGCGGGCGCCGGCCGATCTAGCGAAGCTCGCGACCGCGCTGCCCGACGACGTCCATCATCACCTGGCCGAGGTGCTGGCGACGGGTCGGGTCGTCGTGCTGCCCGATCGGGCGATTGCACTCGAGGCCCCCACCTGGTGGGAGATCGACCCGGTATCGGGCACCACGCTGGGTTTCGGTCCGGACCGCCGCGGTCAGTTCGTCGAGGCGATCCTGGTGTTGATGGGCGCCATCGACAATGCCACCTCGGCCGTCGGCATGGTCCAGTCGCTCTGGGCGTGTTTGTTCAACCATGCCTCGGCGCCTGGCATGCAATGCTGCATCCGCAATACCGCGCTGAAAGAAGCGGTCAAACGCTACATCAGCGCCGGTGTCGCGGACTATGCGAAGCTCGCCGGCCTGACCTTCGTCGCCGGCCAGGGCGCTGCCAACATGCTCAACAACATGCTGATTGGCAAGATGTCCGGAAAGGTGGCCGGTGGCCTGACCTCGCCCATGGACCCCAGCCGCGGCTGCCCGCAATGAGCCCGCAATGAGGATGCTTGAGACGATGCCAACGAGGAAGCCCGCCGGCACCATCATGATCGGCCTGTTCTTGCTGAGCAGCCTGGTCATGGGCTCAGCCTGGGCCGCCGCATCCGGCTGCGGCAACGCGAGCGGCGTCGCGTCGAACCCGGACAGCGGCCTGATCGAAACACCGCGAGTCGCGTGCAACCGCGCCCTCAGCCTGCATGTCCATTCGGCTCGCCTGGCCGATGGTTTCGACGGCCGGGAACCGCTACCGGGCCATCGCTGGCTGCTGCTCGAGGCCAGCTTCGAAAATCACATGCCCGTGGACCTGATCCTCGGCCTGGACTACCCGGAGGCCGTGCTGATCGGCAGTATCGAACGTCAACTTTACCTCCTGGTCGATGACGCACGCCTGTATCGCGCCACGCTGCCCGAACGCAGCGCGGTCAGAGACAGCTTCGTGATTCCAGACCGGGGTGACCGGGTTCGCTTCGATCTGGCCTACCCGGTGCCGGCCAACGACATCGCGAGGCTGAGCCTGCGCTACTACCACGATCAATACCAGACGATCGTTCTCGACCTGCTCGACGCCGGCGACCCGCAGGCCGCGACCGCCAGCGAGGTGCAGGGCCATGACCTGCTGGAGCTGGCCGTTCATGCGCATCAGCAGGTGGCCGAATTTCACGGCGTGCCAGCGCCCGAGCACATGCAATGGCTGGTGGTGGACCTGCGCGGGCGCAGCCTGTGGATCACCGGCGCCGATGCCCGTGCGCTCGAGGTGCAGGCGAAGCTGAACGATCAGGCCCGCCTGCCGCGGGTGCTCGAGTACATCGAAGCGCCCGGTCTGCTGCAGGCACGCGTCGATGGTCGCCACGCCTACCCGCGCCATCCCGGACTCGGCGGCCTGCCGGCCAACCCGGCCTTCCTGCCCGAGTTCGAGGCCGGCGGCATCGCCGTGTTCCCGGTTCCGGCCGATGCCGAGCGGGTCGAGCTGCTGGCCCAGTTCCCGCAGTTGGCCGGTCGCGAGATCAGCGGCGAAATTCGGCCGACCCTTGGTTTCACCTTGATCGACGGCCCGATTGCCGAGGCGCCGGAGACGCTGCTGGAAATCGACGATACGCCGGTGCCGCTGAGCGTCCACGCGATCGAACGACGGACGGCTTTTGCCGGCCACGAATCCGGATTGGGCGAGGAGTTGCTGCGCCTGACCGTGAGCCAGCGCAACGTCAGCGCCACCGGCGGCATGATGCGAATCAGCCAGCGTCTGGGCTTCGACACGGGAATTGAACTGATCGGCGTGTACCTGCGCGGTCCGTTGGCGCTGGTCGAACCCTACTGGCTGCCACCGGGCGGCGAAGCGCGAGCGTTCGAACTGCTGCTTCGCGCCCCGGCGGGTCTGGACGCGCTGGACTTCAGCTACAGCGGCGTTTCCGGTCGTTCCAGCCACCGCGCGCCGTTGCCGTAGAAGCCTTCGGAGGACTGCGCTCGATGCTTCGCGGTTTTTGGGGTCGCGCCGATCGGCCGCGGCGCGGTCAGCGCACTCCAACCGAATCGAATAACCCGACCAGACCGAGCGCGCCTCGGCTCGGTATAACCCACGACACCTTCGGAAAGGATCCACGATGAGCACTAGAGGAACACGGTTTGCGACGATGAGGTCGACGCTGCGCGCGGGACTTCTGTTCGGGGCGGCGTCCCTTGCCGTCCCTGCGCTGGCGGATACCGGGCGGATCGCTGGGAACCTGGACGGCGAGCCCTTCGTTTTTGACCTGCGCGACAATATCGAGGGGTTGACCGGCGCGGACTTCCGCACCCTGAACCTTGCGTCGATCGGCAGCACGCACTTGAGCGTTACACTAGAGGCCCTCCGTGAGGGAGCCGCCGGGATCGAGGGCGTGGTGATGGTTCTGGATTTCGACGCCGCCGAAGACGTTTCGGTTGGCAACTTGCAGGATGGCGAGATCATGGTGATCGAGGCGTGGCCTGCCGACAGCCCCGATCCCACGCAGGTGTGGATTGCCGAGTTCGACCGTTTCGAGCGTGTGGCCTTCGACGAGGTTCGACTCGCGGGCGACGTGGGCGTGATCAGCGGACAGATCACCAGCGAGCGGTTCTGCCTGCACGAATTCGACGGGGACGACCTCGTGGCGGTTCGACAGGATAGGGCCATGGTCTGCCGGACCGGTGCCGTCGCGTTTTCGGCGGCGAGCGCCGGAGGCGCTGCGCCTGCGGCGCGCGGGCCCGTTGAGAGGGAGATTCTGGGCCGTATCGATGGGGTGATCGGACTGGACCGCTTCAACTGGGTCACCATCCTGCCCCGGCACGGCGATGCCACCGCGACGCTCGGCGAGCTTCCCGGCGGTACCGAGATCCTCCGGCTTCAGGGCCATTCCCCGTCGAGCCCGGACTTCCGGCGCCAGCAGGTGGTTTCGATCACCCTCGTCGGCGATTCGGCGACGGGCCGGATCTCGCGCGACGCGACCGTGCCCGCCGAGGTGGAATTCTTTCCGGGCACCGACCGCGGATACTACAGCTCCGGTGGCGAGGGAGGCGCAGAGGCCCGGGTCATCGCCCTGCATCTCGACGGCGATACGGGTGAAACGTCGCTCGAGATCGAGGGCGCTCTGTGCCGGGTCGAAGGATTCGAAGAGGTTGCGGGTGCCTGCAAGAGTTTCAAGCTCGAGGTGCATTCGGAGATACGCCGCGAAGCCGAGGATTGAGGCGGCCCGGCGCTGGCCGATGCAGCTGGTTCGGATCGCGGTACAGCGAGACCGGCGAGTTATCGTTTGCAGCTCAGGGCTAAACGCTCTGAGTGAAAAAACTTTTTTAACTATGCCATCAAGATGACGCCGACAAGAAGGCCTGAGGCATTGCACCACGCATGAAAACCGAAACCCTGCACCGCCGAGCGATCTGAAGTCAGTGGCTGCGCGTGTCGCATTGGACGTTGGCGGTGTCGACACTCGCACTGATGGCCACCGACTGGTTGGTCCGTCACGCCCCGAGCGTGGCTCAGGCGGCGGCCGATTGGAACTGGCGCGGGCAGAGCCCTCCGGCAGTGTCAAACAGCGCTTCGATGCCCTCGGCGACAGCTACAAGAGCCCGGCCCTGCGCCGGTTGCTGCGTGCCGTTACCGGCGACTGGGGGCGGATCGAACGGGTGGACTGAGTCCCCGACGAACCGCCGGGTACTTGGGATCCGCAATGGGGACGGACCTATTCGCCAGCCCCGTTGCCAGGGTGCAGCGGGCGCCGTGCCTGACGGTTACGTGGGTCAGGTCGATGTCGTCAGCGCACCCGGCCCAGCGGCATGATGTACAGGGGTTGCTCGCCCGGATTGAGCCGCAGTAGCGAGAAGACCGCTTCGTCGCGAAAGGCACCGATGGCGACCGTGCCGATGTCCAGGGCGGTCCCCTGCAGGTAGACGTTCTGTGCAGCGTGGCCCGCTTCCATATGCAGGTAGCGTTCCGCCCGGGGCCCGTAGCGTCGTGCCGTCCGGGAGGGCACGCCGGACAGCACCATGACCACCGGGGCTTCCAGAATGGCGGACTGTCCCAACCCGGCCTGCTGAAGGTCGCGGCGGAAGTCGCCCGGGATGCGCTGCACGAGGCTGTGATCCCGCGGGTGGTAGCGATAGACCCCCTCCTCCAGGTCCTCGTTGGCGGCCACCAGGAGATCGATCTCCAGCGGAAAGGTCGCCCCTGCCGACGGGGCCGTGCGCAGCGCGCGCTGCGGCTCCGTGATGCCCTGGGCGGCCCAGACCAGTTGCGAGATCTCCTGCAGGGATAATGGTGCCGAACTGTAGCTGCGCACCGAGCGCCGTTGGTCCAGGGTCGCCTCGATGGAGACCTCGCCGGTGCGCTTCGGGTCCGGCAGCGCGATGATGACGCCCGAATCGGTGGACGGGACGCCCTGAGCGCTGACACTGGCCATGAACAGCAGCATGCTCGTGAACAGGCGGCGCATGGTCTACCTCCAGGCATGGGCGGTTATGATCGGCCCCTGAAGCGCGAGCCGCGGACACCAGTCCCTCGGTGGGCGGCTCAGGTCTCGGGTTGTCGTACCAGACGAATCATCGCTTCCGCCACGCTGCGACTGGATTGCGGGTTCTGGCCGGTGACCAGCTTGCCGTCGATCACCACATGATCGGCCCAGTCGGCCGCGGTGGTGACGTCGCCCCCGAGTTCGCGCAGGCGATCCTCGAGCAGGAAGGGCATGGCGTCCGCCAATTCCACCGCGCGTTCCTCGGCGTTGCTGAAGGCGGCGATCTTGCGTCCCTTGGCCACCGGCGTACCGTCCTGTAGCAGGGCTCCGACCAGGCAGGCCGGCCCATGGCAGACCGCACCGAGGACCTTGTCGTGTTCAATGAACTCGGCCACCAGTCGCTGTACCTGCGGGTTGTCGGGGAGATCGAACATGGTCCCGTGTCCGCCGGGAAAGAAGAGCGCGGAATACGGTTCGTGGTGGACGTCATTCGTCAGGGGGATGGTGTCGCTCAGGGCCTGTTGCGCGGCCTCGGCGGGGAAGGTCGGGTCGATTTCCAGGCTCTGCGGATCGAGCGGCGTCGGACCGCCTTTTGGACTCGCCACCTTGGTTTCGAATCCGGCCTCATGGAAACGCGCGTAGGGAATCGCGAATTCTTCGAACCAGAGGCCCGTCGCACGTCCCGGCGCAATCTCGTCGTGGCTGGTGACGACGATCAGTATCGTCTGACTCATTCAGGTTCCTCCTGGCTTGGGGTTTTCCTGGTGGACCGGAGTGCTGCGATCGGGTTCCGGCAAGGTCCATCTGCCTTGCGACGCCTTCGAGGTTGGGTCACTGGGGCGGGGCCAGTTGAAGTTGAAAACGGCCGGATCGTTGGCCAATGTCCATGAAGGCGAACCACCGGGGGCGGCAGCGATGGGCGTTGGCGGAGGGATCTGGTGTTCAAGCGCGGTTTCGGACGAACGACCGACCGTGTAGGTGCTTGATAGGCAGAAGTTGGCGCGCCCGAGAGGATTCGAACCTCTGACCTCTGCCTCCGGAGGGCAGCGCTCTATCCAGCTGAGCTACGGGCGCGTTTCAGCTCGCTATCATACGAGGCGTGTCTTCGGGCGTCCAGTGATCTTTGCCCCAGCCTCGATTCGAACCCGGTTCGGGGCTGGCGCCTTCGACAGACGGACCGACGTTCTACAGTCCTCTGATCCGTTTGGTGTTTATGGCTAGCGGTGGCGGGATGCCCTATACTCGCCCCCCGGTTCGCCCCCGCGGCAGTTATGTCTGAGCCCGGGCCGGAGCCGGTTGGTATCCCCGGAGGAAGAAGAAAGTGGCTGATCAAAATATCAAGATGGATGCGGGAAACAAGTTCTTGCTGGTCGTTGCCGTGCTCGTGCTCGGGGTGGCTCTGGTCTTCCTGGTCTATCACCTGAGCGCGTTTCTGGGGCAACTCGCCCTCGGTCAGCGCGATACGGCCCCGGCTATCGCCGAAACTGCCGAGCAGCGCATGATGCCGATCGGTCGGGTCGAGGTTGCGGCGGCGGTGGATCCGGACGCGAAACCGGTCGCGGCCCGCCCGGCAGTCGAGGTCTACAGTTCGGTTTGTGCCACCTGCCATGACATGGGCGTGGCTGGGGCACCCCCGATCAGTGACCGTGAGGCGTGGGCGGCGCGACTCGATGAGCGGGGTCTGGAGACGCTGGTTCGGCATTCCATCGAGGGCTTCCAAGGCATGCCGGCGCGCGGAGGGAATCCGACGCTGACCGACGAGGAGGTGGAGGTCACCGTCGGGTACATGCTGGCCGAGGCCGGCTTGGACATGAATGGCGTCGCCCCGGTTGCCGAAGAGCCTGCTCCGGAGCCCACCGCGATCGACGCAGCCGAGGTCGTGGCGGATGGCGATGCCGAACGCGGCGCAGAGCGTTACGCCACTTGTGTCAGTTGCCACGGCGCGGAAGGCGAGGGCATGGGCATTTTCCCGCAGGTCTCGGGTGAATCCGAGGCCTATGTCGTCGACCGACTGAAGCAGTATCGCGCGGGCGAGATGGTGGGTCCGAACAGCGCCCTGATGTGGCCACAGGCCTCGGCCTTGTCCGATGAGGCGATCGCCGATCTGGCGGCCTATATCGCGACCTTGGGTATGCCCGATGTGGCGCCCGAAGAGGTGCCGGCGGTGGCTCCGGAGACGGTTGCACCTGCTATGGAAGGCGATGGCGAGCGCGGCCAGGAGCAGTTTGCGACCTGCATCAGTTGCCACGGCGCCGAGGGGCAGGGCATGGGGATCTTCCCGAAGGTCGCGGGCCAGTCCGAGGCCTATGTGGCCGGCCGTCTGGAGCAGTATCGCGCCGGCGAGACCGTCGGCCCGGACTCGGCATTGATGTGGGGGCAGGCGAGCGGGCTGTCGGATCAGGCCATTGCGGACCTCGCGGTCTACATCGCCGGATTAGAGCCCTTCGACGCGGCCGTCGAGGAGACGGTGGCCGAGATCGCGCCGGAGGCCGAAGGGGACGCCGAGCGCGGCCAGCAGCTGTACGGCACCTGCATCGGGTGTCACGGGGCCCAGGGGCTGGGGATGGGGATCTTCCCGAACATTGCCGGTGAAGAGGCCGAATATGTCGCTGGACGCCTGACCCAGTACCGGGCCGGCGAGACAGTTGGCCCGAACACGCCGTTGATGGCGCCGCATGCGGCGAATCTTTCCGACGAGGACATCGCCGACCTGGCGGCCTACGTGTCCTCCCTGTAGGCGCGTCCGTACGAAGGCGTTTTTCCGCGCGGCACTTCGAGCCCCGGGCGCTTCGAGTCCGGGGCTATTCCACGCGCCAGCGGTCCAGCGCACGGAAGCTCAGAGCCTCGGTGAGGTGCGGTGTCTCGATGGCAGCGCTGTCCGCCAGATCGGCAATGCTGCGCGAGACCCGCAGGATGCGATGGTAGGCCCGCGCCGAGAGTCGAAAGCGCTCGACCGCGCGTTCGAGCAAGGCCTGATCCGCCGGTTGCAGGCCCGCATGAAGCTCGAGTTCGCGCCCATTCAATAAACTGTTCATCTTGCCCTGGCGCTGTTGCTGGCGCTCCTGCGCCCGGGCCACGCGGCGCGCGACGGTGGCTGAATCCTCATCCTGGCCGGCGACCGGACTCAGTTCGGTGGTCGGCAACCGCGGCACCTCGACCGCGATGTCGATGCGATCGATCAGCGGGGCCGATAGCCTTCGCCGGTGCCGCAGGCGTTGCTCCGGCGAACATTGGCAATGGTCGGCCAGGTCGCAGTCAAAGCCCTGGGGACAGGGGTTCATCGCCCCGACCAGCTGGAAGCGCGCCGGGTACTCGGCATGGCGGGCCGCCCGGGCAATGTGGATCACGCCCGTTTCCAGCGGCTCGCGCAGCACGTCCAGCACCCGTCGATCGAACTCGGTCATTTCATCGAGAAACAGAATCCCGTTGTGGGCGAGTGAAATCTCGCCCGGCCGAGGGTTCGAGCCCCCGCCGACCAGGGCCACCCCGGAGGCCGTGTGGTGTGGGGCCCGGAACGGGCGGCAGCGCCAGTTCCGGCGCAGGTGATCGGAGCCGCTGCGACTGTGGATGGCTGCGGTTTCCAGTGCAGCGGCGTCGTCGAGCGGCGGCAGGATGCCCTGCATGCGCACCGCCAGCATGGACTTGCCGCTACCGGGCGGGCCGATCATCAGCAGATGATGGCTTCCGGCGGCCGCGATCTCCAGCGCGCGTCGCGCCTGATTCTGGCCGCGGACGTCCGCAAGGTCCGGGAACTGCATCGGTTCGAGATCCGGAGCCCGGGCGGCCTCCAGTGGCGTCCGGCCATTGAGCGCCGCACAAACATCGAGCAGGTGGTCGGCGACGACGATGTCGGCACCGCCTGCCAGTGCGGCCTCGCTGCCGTCGTCCCGGCTCAGGATCAGTTGATGGCCGCAGGCCCGTGCCGCGAGGCTCGCCGGCAGCGTGCCGCCGACGGCGCGAAGCCGGCCGTCGAGGCCGAGTTCGCCAATGAATTCACGGTCCTCCAGCGCGCTGTGGGGAACCTGTGTGCTGGCAGCCAGGATGCCGAGCGCGATGCCGAGGTCAAAACGGCCTCCGTCCTTCGGCAGGTCGGCGGGGGCGAGATTCACCGTGATGCGGCGGCGTGGGAATTCGAAGCCGCAGGTGTGGATGGCGGCCCGGACGCGATCCCGGCTCTCGCGCACCGCGGTTTCGGGCAATCCGACGATCTGGAAGCCCGGCAGGCCGTTCGCGAGGTGGGTTTCGATCCGGACCAACGGGGCACGAATGCCGTCGACGGCGCGCGCATGGACCATGGCGATGGGCATCCGTGCCCCTCCTTGCTCTGGTTGTGGGTTGGCCCCCGGTTCAACGAACCGCAGTTCAATGGGCCCGATTCCAAATGGGTTCGGGTCCGTGATCTCCTGGTAGCGCGGTCGGTGGGGTGCTTTGAATCAGGTGATGCCCGGTTCACCCTGATCACCGACGGGTGGTGTGCCCTCGAGGGCCGCGACGCGCTCTTCGAGGTCCCGAAGGCGCGCCCGGGTCCGTTCCAGCAGGGTCACCTGCACGTCGAAGTCCTCGCGGGTGACCAGATCCATGCGCTCGAAGCCCTGGTGCAAGGTCGCGCGCACCTGACGCTCGATGTCCTTTTGCAGGGTGCGGGCCGCTTCCGGCAGGCTGTCGCTGATGCGGCGGGCGAGGTCGTCGAAGGTTTTCGGATCGATCATGAAGGCTTCTCCCGACAGGTTCCCAAGGGCACAGGATAACGCAGGCGGGGCCGAATGCCCTACTGGGACGCGGAGCGGCCGCCGTCCACCGGCAACACCTGCCCGGTGATGTAGGGCGCATCCTGCAACAGGAAGAGCACGGTGCGCGCGATGTCGTCGGGGCGGCCTTCGCGCTTGAGTGCCGTGCGTTCGACCATGGCCTCGTGAGTGCCGACATTGGCGGCATCCTCCGGCAGCAGGATGGCGCCCGGGGCCACGCCGTTCACGCGAACCTCTGGGCCGAGTTCCCGGGCGAAGGCCTGGGTGAGTGCCCACAGCCCGGCCTTGGCGGCCGAATACAAGGGGTAACCCTTCAGCGGGCGCAGCGCGTGGATGTCGACGATATTGACCACGGCACCGCCGGCTTCCCGCAGTGCGGGCGCGCAGGCCTGGGTGAGAAACAGGGGTGCCTTCAGGTTGGAACCCATCAGGTCGTCCCAGTCTGCGCCCTTGATCTGTCCGACCGGCGTAGGGTAGAAGGTGGAGGCGTTGTTGACCAGATAGTTCAGGTGACCGAAGGTGGCGACGGCGCGTTCGGCCAGCTTGGCCACCGCGGCCTCGTCGAGCAGGTCGGCCTGCAGCAAAAAGGCGCTGTCGGGGCGCCGGTCGTTCAATTCAAGGGCGAGGCTCGCGGCGGCCTCGCGGGAGCCTCGATAATGCAGCAAGACGTTGATGCCTGCCTGGTGCAGCGTGCGGGCGATCTCGGCGCCGATTCGGCGCGCGGCGCCGGTAATCAAAGCGACTTCGTGGCGCGGACCGGTGTCGGCCGTTGCAAGGTCTGGGGTCACCTGCGTTCCTCCGGTGGGCAGCGATGATCGAGCGTCCAGAATCTAGCACAGAGTCCGCGGCCCGGCCCGGCCCGGACCGTCTGGGCCCGGAACCCGACCCCGAGGCGCGCGCCTTGTCCGAGCGCCTCTGCGATCGCATCCGGCGCGAGATCGTCGAGGCGGGTGGCTTCCTGCCGTTCCCGCGGTACATGGACCTGGCGCTTTATGCCCCGGGGCTCGGGTATTACATGAACGGCCTGCGCAAGTTCGGCCCCGGCGGCGACTTCGTTACGGCGCCGGAGGTGTCGTCGCTGTTCGGGGCGACGCTGGCCCAATGGCTGGCGCCCGCGCTGGGCCACTGGCAGGCCCCGACCATCCCCGAGGCCGACAATGAGCTGACGGCCGGTTGCGAGATTTTGGAATTCGGCGCTGGTAGCGGCCGCCTGGCGGCGGATGTGATCACCCGGCTGGATGAACTGGGGGTGCCCCTGACCCGGTATCGGATCCTCGAACTGAGCCCCGATTTGCGGGCGCGTCAGCAGGCCCTGCTTGCGCAACGGCTGGGTTCCGAACGGCTGTTGCAGGTGGAGTGGCTGGATGCGTTGCCCGAGGCGCCGATCCACGGCGTGGTGCTGGCGAACGAGGTTCTGGACGCGATGCCGGTGGAGGTCTTCGCCTGGCGCGATGGGGAGGTCTGGCAGCGCGGCGTCGGGCTGGACGCCGGGTCGATCGGATGGGCCGAGCGCCTGGCCCCGCCGGAACTGGAACAACCGGTGCGCGTGCTGGAACGGAGTTGCGGTCCGTGGCCGGAAGGCTATGTGTCGGAATGGCGCCCGATGCTGCAGCCCTGGGTGCGGACGGTCGCTGAACGCCTGGCGCGGGGGCTGATCTGGATCGGCGATTACGGTCATCCACGGGCCGCGTTCTACAGCCCGGAGCGCACGACCGGGACGCTGCTCGGCTACTACCGCCAGCAGATGGTCTTCGACCCCTTCGCGCGGCCCGGCCTGATGGACCTGACCGGCAGCGTCGATTTCACCGCGGTCGCGGAAGCGGCTGAGGCGGCCGGACTGGACGTGCTGAGCTATGCCGCCCAGGGCGAGTTCCTGCTCGGTGCCGGGCTGCCCGGTCTGTTCGAGCAGGCCGTCGGCTCCGATCCAGAGCCGCGTCATACCCTTGAACTCGCCCAGCAGGTGCGCTGGCTAACCCTGCCCGGCGAGATGGGGGAGCGTTTTCAGGTGATGGTCCTGGGCCGCGATTGCCCGCTCCCGACCGCCGGCACTTTTCCCGACCGCCGCGAACGTCTGTAGCGCCCATACGCCAACGTTTGGTGTCCACCGCCAACGGCGCGTCGTATCGGAAGGCCAGGCCGTGTTCGCCTGGGTCTCCTGCCGGGGTTCAGACGACATTCAGGCCAAGCTCCCTGTTGGGATTTCGGGGGCTCTTTGCGGTAGGCTTGGCCGCGCGCGCTGTCCGCAGACCCCTGCTGTCTCCAGACCCTCTGTGGCCCCAGCGTCTTCCAACCACACGCGTGAACACTCGCCGTACTCACCGCCAGGGAGGGTCGAATGGATTGGTTACAGGTCTGGGTGCTCGCGCTGGTGCAGGGCCTCACCGAGTTTCTCCCGATTTCCAGTGCCGCGCACCTGATTCTGGTGCCCGTACTGACGGCGTGGGAGGATCAGGGTCTGGCCTTCGATGTCGCGACGCATCTGGGGACACTGGTTGCGATCATGGCCCATTTTCGGCACGAGGTGGTGGCGGTGAGCCAGGCCTGGGTGCGCCAGGTCAGCGGCCGTGGGGCCACGCCCGAATCGATGCTGGCCTGGGCGGTGATCTTCGGGACCGTGCCGGCGGCACTGGCCGGGCTGATTTTCGCCGGCGTGATCGAGGATTCGCTGCGTTCGCCGCTGGTGATTGCCACCACCACCATCGGCTTCGCGCTGCTGCTGTGGCTCGCCGATTGGCGTGGCCGCGGAAGCCGGGACGAGTTCACGATTCGCTGGCGGGATATCCTGGTGGTTGGTGGTGCCCAGGCCCTGGCCCTGATCCCGGGCACTTCGCGTTCCGGGGTCACGATGACCGCCGCGCTGCTGCTGGGGTTCTCGCGTCGAGCCGCGGCACGCTATTCCTTCCTGCTCGCGATCCCGATCCTTGCCTTGGCCAGTGCCTACCAGGTTCTGAAGCTGGTGCAGACACCCGACGAGACGGTGCTCTGGGCGCAGCTGTTCTTCGGGGCGGTGATTGCGGGTGTCGCGGCCTGGCTGGCCGTGGACTTGTTCCTGAAACTGATCGAACGCATCGGCATGTTGCCGTTCGTGATCTACCGGCTGATCCTCGGGGTCGTGTTGCTGTGGCTCTTCCTCTGAGGCCGGTCTGGGGGTGCCCGGGCTCGGCTCGGCGCGCCGCGTACCCGTGCGCGGGTGGGGAAGCAGGATCTTGCGGTGAAAACGCCTTATCCTGAACGCTCTTCATGTTCGTTGGGATGTCCATCCATCATGCGTGTTCTGGGAATCGAAACCTCCTGCGACGAGACCGGCCTGGCGATCGTCGATTCCGAGGTCGGGCTGCTCGCCCACCGGCTGCACAGCCAGGTGGACGTGCATGCGGTCTATGGTGGCGTGGTGCCGGAACTCGCCTCGCGCGACCACATTCAGCGCATCCTGCCCCTGCTGCGTGAGGTGCTGGACGAGGCGGAAATGCGGGGGCCGGAGCTCTCGGCGGTCGCCTATACCGCCGGCCCCGGGTTGCTCGGGGCGCTGCTCACGGGCGCCTCGGTGGCGCGCTCGCTGGCGTATGGCTGGGGGATTCCGGCGCTGCCGGTCCATCATCTGGAGGGGCACCTGCTGGCCCCGCTGCTCGATGACGCGAGCCTCGCCTTTCCCTTCCTGGTGCTGCTGGTGTCCGGCGGGCACACCCAGTTGATTCACGCGCGCGGCCTGGGGGCCTATGAACTGCTAGGCGAGAGCATCGACGATGCGGCCGGTGAGGCCTTCGACAAGACCGCGAAACTGCTCGGCCTCGGCTACCCCGGCGGGCCGGCATTGGCGCAATTGGCGGCGACTGCCGACGCGGAGTCCGTAACGAAGTCCGGTGCGAGCTTCGGGGGGCTGCGTCTGCCGCGCCCGATGTTGGATCGGCCCGGTCTCGACATGAGCTTCTCCGGCCTGAAGACGGCCGTGCGCACCGCGGTACACAAGGGGCAGTACGCGCCGGCGGCGATCGCACGGGCTTTCGAGGAGGCGGTCACGGAAACCCTGGTGGAGAAGACCCGGCGGGCGCTGGAGCACAGTGCGGCGCCGACCCTGGTCGTGGCCGGTGGCGTGGCCGCCAACGTGCGCCTGCGCGCGGGTCTGGAGGCGATGGGGCAGGCCCGGGGTGTGCCGGTCTTCTTCCCACGGCCGGCCTTCTGCACCGACAACGGGGCGATGATTGCGCTCGCCGGTTTGCGTCGTCTGCAGGCCGGTGCGACTGAATCGGACCTGGCCATCCGCGCCCGCGCCCGCTGGCCGTTGACCGAACTCGTGGCCGAGGCGTCGGTGTAGTCGGGAGCCCGCGGGGTCGGCATGGGGGTTCGGTTGCACAGGGCTGGATTCGAGGGCGGCGGGCTTCGAGGATGGCGGGGTCGAGCTCATCGGGTTGTGTTCAGGAGCCTCCGGCGTCGGCCTTCTTCTGGCCGATGCGCGGCTCGGTGCCGCGCAGCAGGCGTTGGATATTGCTGTAATGACGCGCATACAGGAACAGGGCCATCACGCAGAGCGTCGCGATCAGCCACGGATCCGGCGCGAGCAGCCCGAGGATTACCGGTGCCGCGAGCACGGCGACCAGGGCCGCCAGCGAGGAGTAGCGGGAGATCGCGGCCACCAGCAGCCAGGTCAGGATCACCAGCAGACCGAGCAATGGGTTCAGTCCGAGCAGAACCCCCAGCCCGGTGGCCACGCCCTTGCCGCCCTTGAAGCCGAAATAAACCGGGTACAGGTGACCCAGGAAGGCCGCCAGCCCGATCAGGCCCACCATCCAGCTCGGGTAGTAGCCCAGTTGCATCACAATGAAGACCGGGAGCCAGCCCTTGGCGACGTCCCCGACCAGGGTCAGCGCGGCACCGGTCTTGCTGCCGGTCCGCAGCACGTTGGTGGCGCCCGGATTGCCCGAGCCGGTGGCGCGCGGATCGGGCAGGCGCAGAAGCCGGCTGACCAGGATCGCTGAGGAAATCGAGCCCAACAGATATGCCAACAAGATGCCCATGATCATCCATCCCATCCCGATCGTCCCACCGTGCGTGTTCCCCGAAGGGCGCCATGATACGCGGACCGGCGTCGCCGGTGGGCTGCGATGAGTGCGCCGACCCCGCAGGACCGGACCCTGGTGTTGATCCACGGTTGGGGCTTCAGCCGGGCGGTCTGGTCCCCGCTCACGGACCGGCTGTCGGGTGTGTCCACGGCGATTCCGGAGTTGCCCGGCCATGGTGATCAGCCCGACGGTGCCGTATTGGCCGATGTCCCTGCGGCAGCGCGGGCGATCCTGCAGCAATTGCCGGCGGGGCTTCGGGAGCCGGTCTGGGTGGGCTGGTCCCTGGGCGCGCTGGTGGCCCTGGCCGCGGCGCGGCAAAGGGCCGGACCCCAGCGGCTGGTGCTGTTGTGCGGCACGCCGCGTTTTGCCGCCGCCGCCGATTGGTCCTGTGCCCTGGAGCCGACGGCCCTGGCGGGCTTTCGTGCCGAACTGGACCGTGACCGCGCCGGGCTCGAGCGGCGCTTCGCGGCACTGTGCGCCCAGGGTGCGGACCCCCCGGGGCCGCTGCGCCGAGGCCTTCGGGCGGCTCTGGCGGAACACCCCGCGGCCCTGGACGGCCTGCGTGCCGGTCTCGCTGCACTGGCCGAGACGGACCTGCGTGCCGACTGGGCCGGGCTGAAGGCCCCGGTCGCGGCCTGGTTGGCACAGGAGGACGCACTGGTGCCTGCCGGTGTGGCCGACGCACTCCGGGATCTGCGCCCGGATGCGCGGCTGCGGGTGGTCCCGGGCGGGCATGCGACCTGGCTGGAGGATCCTGCCGGTTTGGCCGATTTTCTACAGGAGGTGATGGCTTGAAGGATGTCTTCGCGATCGACAAGCTCCGGGTGCGTGCCGCATTCGAGCGCGCGGCACCGCATTACCAGGAACACGCGGCCCTGCAGCAGGAGGTGCAGCGCCGCTTGCTGGAGCGCCTGGACTGGGTGCGTCTGGCGCCGCGGCGGGTGATCGATCTCGGCTGCGGGCCGGGCGATGCGCTGATGCCGCTGGCGGCGCGCTATCGCGACGCCCGCGTGGTCGGGCTGGACCTGGCCCACGGCATGGTGGTGCGCGCGCGCGCGCAGGGGCATTGGTGGCGCCGCCCCTGGATCCGCCGACCGTGGGTCCTGTGTGCCGATATGGAGCAGTTGCCGCTCGCGGATCAGAGCTTCGATCTGGTCGTTTCGGCCGCGTCCCTGCAGTGGGTGAACGACCTGGATCGGGTCTTCGCCGAGGTTCGCCGTGTGCTCGCCCCCGGCGGCCTGTGGCTGTTCAGCACCTTCGGCCCGGATACGCTGCGGGAATTGCGGACCGCCTTCGCCGACGTCGATGACTCGGAGACGCCCCATGTGAACGCCTTCCTGGACATGCACGATATCGGCGACGCCCTGGTGCGCGCCGGATTTGCCGATCCGGTGATGGACCAGGAGCGAATAACGCTCACCTACCCTGATTTCCCATCGCTGCTGCGCGAGCTCCGTGGCGTCGGCGTGCGCAATGCGCTGGCCGGGCGCGGCCGGGGGCTGTTCGGGCCGCGGCGGCTGCGTGCGGTCGGCGCGGCCTATGCCGCTCGCTTCGAGGAGCAGGGGCATTTGCCGGCCTCCTGGGAGGTGGTTTACGGTCATGCCTGGGTCTCGGAAGCTCCGCCACCTTCGCGGATCCCGGGGCATTTCATACCGATCCGACCGGAACGCTGAGGTCCCGCCGCGCTGGGGTGTGCGGTGTGATGGAGCGTGTCGGGGTTGCGGCCCGCCGGTGCTTCAGCCCGTCCGTGCGTCCGGGGTGGCGGTTTTACCGGGTGGCGGTGCTACGATCGTGGTCAGATAATGGGCCGCTCGCGCTGGCTTGGGATGGTCCGGTGTTGGGCACGACGGCGGCGGAGATCCTTAGCGCAGGCATGGGGTTTGCTTTTTTCTGGCCGATCGTTGCGGTACAGTTCGCCTCCCGGTGCGCCGGAGAGACCGTGTTCCCGCAGGCAAGGTGGATATCGACATGTCGCAAACTGCAGCTCACGCCGGCGCCGTCCCGGCTTCGACCGCTGTTCCCTCGGAACAGTACAACTATGAAATCATTCGGAAGTTCACGATTGCGACGATCATCTGGGGCGTCCTCGGGATGGCCGCCGGCGTCTGGATCGCGGCTCAGCTGGCCTGGCCCTTCCTGAATTTCGATATCGCGCAGATCACCTTCGGTCGCTTCCGTCCGGTGCACACCAACCTGGTGATCTTCGGATTCGGCGGTAACGCGCTGTTCGCGACGTCGTACTACATCGTCCAGCGCACCTGTCAGACGCGGCTCTACAGCGACAAGCTCGCGACCTTCACCTTTTACGGCTGGAACCTGGCGCTGATCCTCGGCGTGATCGGCTACACCGCCGGCATCACCCAGGGCCGCGAATACGCGGAGTTCAACTGGCAGGTCGACATCCTGATCGCGGTCACCTGGATCGTGTATTTCTGGGTCTTCCTGATGACCCTGCTGCGCCGCAACCAGCCGCACATCTATGTGGCGAACTGGTTCTTCATGGCCTTCATTCTGGCCACCGCGCTGCTGCACATCTTCAACAACCTGCAGGTGCCGGTCAGCCTGACCAGCCCCCATTCCTACTCGCTGTTCTCGGGCGTGCAGGATGCGATGACCCAGTGGTGGTACGGCCACAACGCGGTGGGCTTCTTCCTGACCGCCGCCTTCCTGGGGATGATGTACTACTTCGTGCCCAAGCAGGCCGGCCGGCCGATCTACTCCTACAAGCTGTCGATCATCCACTTCTGGGCGCTGGTCTTCCTGTACATGTGGGTCGGCGCGCACCACCTGCACTGGACCGCGTTGCCGGACTGGGTGTCCACGCTCGCCGCGACCTTCTCGATCCTGCTGCTGCTGCCCTCGTGGGGCGGGATGATCAACGGGATCATGACGCTGTCCGGGGCCTGGGACAAACTGCGCACCGACCCGATCATGCTGTTCTTGATCACCGCGCTGTCGTTCTACGGCATGTCGACCTTCGAGGGCCCGATGATGTCGCTGAAGAGCGTGAACGCGCTGTCGCACTACACCGACTGGACGATCGGTCACGTGCATTCCGGGGCGCTGGGCTGGGTGGCGATGATCACCTTCGGTTCGATGTATCACCTGATCCCGCGGCTGTGGAACGTGAAGCTGTACAGCCTGCGCCTGGTCTACATCCACTTCTTCCTGGCGACGATCGGCATCGTGCTGTACATCACCTCGATGTGGGTGGCCGGGATCGGCCAGGGCCTGATGCTGCGCGCCTTCGATCAGTACGGGAACCTGGCGTACACCTTCACGGAATCGGTGGTGTTCCTGCACAAGCCCTACGTGGTGCGGGCGATCGGTGGCGGGTTCTTCCTGCTGGGGATGCTGATCATGGCCTATAACGTCGCGTTGACCATTCTTTCCGCCAAGCGTGCGGTGCCGGCGCAGGATGCCGCCCGTGCCACCGCGACCAGCACGTCCTGAGTTGGAGCTCCCAGATCATGAGTGAAAAAGACGTCAAGACCGCGCCCAACAAGAACAAGGGCCTGGTGATGAAGCACGAAAGCGTCGAGACCAATGCCGGGCTGTTGATCATCCTGACCCTCGCGGTGATCAGCATCGGCGGGCTGGTCGAGATCGTGCCGCTGTTCTACATCAACGACACCATCGAGGAGGTCGAGGGCGTGCGCCCGTACACGCCGCTGGAGCAGCGCGGACGGGACATCTATGTGCGTGAGGGCTGCTACACCTGCCATTCGCAGATGGTGCGGCCGTTCCGGGACGAGATGCTGCGCTACGGCCACTACTCGCTGGCCGCCGAGTCGCAGTACGACCACCCCTTCCAATGGGGCTCCAAGCGCACTGGGCCGGATCTGGCGCGGGTCGGCGGCAAGTACTCCAACGAGTGGCAGGTCCAGCATCTGATCGCGCCCAAGTCCCTGGTCCCGGAGTCGATCATGCCCGGCTATCCGTGGCTCGCCACCACCCCGCTGAACTATGACGACATCGAACAGCGGATGATCGCCCTGAAGCGGGTCGGCGTGCCGTATTCAATCAACAGCCAGGAATTCGAGGCCAACGTCGAGCAGTTCGGCGAAGCGGCGGCGACCATGATGGATATCAACCGGGCGGAACAGAATCTGGTAGCCCAGGCGCTGGAGGGGAACTTCGATGGGGATCGGTCCTTCATCTCCGAGATGGACGCCCTGGTGGCCTACCTTCAGGTGTTGGGCACCATGGTCGATTTCAACCAGTACTCCGAAGGCTACTTCGCCGAGTTCCGCTAGGTAAGAGGAGGTTACGCAATGGTTGAGTTTTGGTTCTGGATTACCGATCTGGGAAATAGCAAGATGGTCGCGCTGATTCTGTTCATGAGCACCTTCATCGCCATCGTGCTGTACCTGTTCACCAACAGCCTGCGTTCCCACCGCTTCGAATCTTACCGCTACATCCCGCTGGACGACGAGAATTCCGATCTGGATCCGAACCTCGCACCCGGCGACCGCACCAAGGGCGAAAGGTCATGAGCACGAGTGAAAAGCCGAGCAGCAAACCAGGCAAGCCGTCGGACAAGGTCGAAACCACCGGCCATGTCTGGGATTCGAACCTGCAGGAATACGACAACCCGTTGCCGCGCTGGTGGCTGTGGGGCTTCTATGCCACGGTGGTCTTCGCCGTCGTGTACTGGATCGTGTATCCGGCCTGGCCGGTGGGCGGATCCTTCACCAAGGGCCTGAACACCATCACCTTCATGAGCGATGGCGAGGAAACCACCACGCATTGGAACACGCGCTCGCTGCTCGCCCGTGACATGCAGACCGGTCGCCACGCGGTGCGCCAACGGGAAATGCTGGAGCGGGTCGGTGCGATGGAGTACGAGACCATCGCCACCGATCTCGATGCGATGAGCTTCGTCAACGCCTACGCCAAGGGCACCTTCGGCACCTGGTGCGCAGCCTGCCACCAGACCGGGGCCGCCGGCGTGATCGGCCAATATCCGAACCTGCGCAACGACCAGTGGAAGTGGGGCGGTACCTTCGCCGAAATCGAGCAGACGCTGACGCAGGGTCGTATCGGATATATGCCCGGTTTCCGCGAAAGCCTGAATCGGGAGCAACTCGATCAGGTGTCCGCCTATGTGCTCGCGCTGAACGGCTATGACATGGACGAGACGGCGGTCGACGCGGGCGAGGCCATCTACACCGGCCATCTGGGCGGCTGCTTTCAGTGCCACGGCATGGATGCCGAAGGGCTCACCTCCCAGGGGGCGCCGAACCTGAAGAACAACCTCTGGGGCCTGGTCAATGTCCCGGGTGCCGCCACGGACGAGGAGCGTCAGGCGCGGGTGGCCCGTTTCGTTCACGATGGCGTCCAGCGCCAGATGCCGGCTTACGCCGATCTCCTGTCGCCGACCGAGATCAAGGTCCTGACCGCCTACGTGCATTCCCTCGGCGGCGGGCAGTAGGCCCGCCCGGCACGCCCAGGATCCAGGGCCAGCCGGCCTGACGGCTGGCCAGCGCGCCTCTTCCACAAGGCGGTCGTGTGTTCTCGGAGCGGGAAGCACCGGCCGCGGTAGAATGACGCTCGCCGAGTCGATGGGGTGCCGCCGTCGTCAGCCGCTCTGATCGAGCCTTTCCCCACGACTCCTGCCTTATTTTCTTGAGCGCCGGCAGCAGCCGGCCGGTGATTCCATCATGGCCGAGTCCTTGTTCGAAGCGCGCGTTCCAATTCATCCGCGCTCCGTGTCCGGGCGTTTTCGGAACCTGAAGACCGGCATCCTGGTGCTGGCCTACGCGGTGTTCTTTCTGCTCCCCTGGCTGCGCTGGGAGCGCGCGAGCGGGCCCTCGCAGGCGCTGCTGTTCGATATCCCCAACCGCCAGTTCTATCTCTTCGATCTGGTCGTCTATCCGCAGGACATCTTCTGGCTGGCGGGTCTGTTGATGATCGCGGCCTTGTTGTTGTTCTTCGTCACCGGCCTCGCCGGGCGGGTTTTCTGCGGTTATTTCTGCTTCCAGACCCTGTGGACCGACGTCTACATGTTTCTGGAGCGGCACATTCAGGGCGAGCGCCCGGCCCGGTTGCGGCTGATGAAGCAGCGCTGGAACGCGGAAAAGCTGGTGAAGCTGGGCGCGACCCATGTCAGCTGGCTGCTGGTGGCCTTCGCCACCGGTCTGGGTTTCGTGCTGTACTGGGCCGATGCGCCGACTCTGGTGGCAGCCTTCTTCACCGGCCAGGCGCCGTCCGCGGCCTATGTAACAACCGGGCTGCTGACGCTGACCACCTATACCTTCGCCGGGCTGGCACGGGAACAGGTCTGCACTTACATGTGCCCCTACGCCCGATTTCAGACGGTGATGTTCGACCGCGATACCCTGATCGTGTCCTACGATCGGGCGCGCGGCGAAGGCCCCGCCGGACGCGCGAAGCCGAGCCGGGACCTGAAAAGCCAGGAGCAGCGGCAGAACCGCGGCGTCGGCGACTGCATCGACTGCAATTATTGCGTACAGGTCTGTCCGACCGGTATCGACATCCGCGACGGGTTGCAGATCCAGTGCATCCACTGTGCGCTGTGTATCGACGCCTGCGATGCGATCATGGACAAGCAGGGCTGGTCGCGCGGCCTGATTCGGTACACCTCGGAGGCTGCGCTGGAGGGCAAGAAGACCCGCTTTCTGAAGCTGAAGACGGTGGGCTATGGGGCCGCGATCCTGGTGGTCACGGTGCTGCTGGGCGCGAGCATCCTGAACCGTCCGGATCTGGATGCCAACGTCAATCAGGTACGCCAGCCGCTGTTCGTGCAGATGGCCGATGGCAGCACCCAGAACAGCTACGAGATCGGCCTGAACAACAAGACCCAGCGCAGCCTGGACCTGGAGTTGCACCTCGTCGGGCTCGAGGGGGCCACCCTGGACCTCGGTCGGGTCGAGGACATCCTGTTGGAGCCGTCGCAACGCACCACCGTGCTGGCCCGGGTTCGTTATCATGCCCAGGAAGGGGATCCGGCGCGCCTGCCTCTGATCTTCGAGATCCGGGATCGGGACCAGGTCATGGAGCCCCTGCGCGTGGACTCCCAGATGAGTCTGCCCCGGTGAAGCTCCGATGTAGCGGCGCGTGCGCGCGCTCGTACAATGCACGTTGGGTGGTCCCGGTGCAGCGGGTGTTGAGGGTCTGGGGAACGCGGCGCCCGGACCGAAGCGGGCATCGAATCGCGCTGAATCCACACGCTGATTTTGGAAGGTACCATGGATAATCTGGTCGTCAGTCTCGGTCTGGGTGTCGCGCTGATCGCGACCCTGTTCTTCCTGCTCTACCGGTTCACCAGCCTGCGGGGCTATCCGACCGCGGGGCTGGTGTTCGCGATCACCATGGTGGTGTTCATTCCTTTTTCGGTGCTCACCTGGAGCAGCGCCGATGTGTTCGCCATCCATCTGGCACTGTATGTGATCGTGCCCTACGGCCTGGGGATCATCACCACGCAGCTCGAATCGGAGAGTGGCAGCAAGGCCAAGCGCGGGCGGCTGCACTGGTTTCATCTGACCTTGATCGGGTTCTTCGGGGTCGTGGCCACCGTGAATGCGATCCTGCTGTCGGTGGCCACCCACGGCATGCCGCCGCAGTTCGTGGGTGTGTTTCTGCCCGCGCCGCAGAGCCAGGCGACCCAGGTTACCTCGGGCTTTCCCGGCACGGTGGCCCGGATCAGCGAACGCAAGGAGGCCCTGGCGGTCGGCTACTTCGACCAGATGCGTGTGCAGCGGGAGGTCGGCTGGGAGGTCGAGCAGGGCTGGGTGCGCCGGCCCACGGCGGGGGAGCCGGCGCTGTTTCAGATCCGTGTCCAGGACCGCGACGGTCGGCCCGTCTCCGATGCGGTGATCGAGGGGCAGTTCATGCGGGTGTCGGACTTCAACATCGATCAGGACTTCGCGATGCAGCCCCTGGGTAACGGCCTGTATCAGGTCGAGGTCACCCTGGCGGCCGCGGGCCGCTGGGACCTGCTGTTCCGGGTGCGGCAGGGTGGGCACACTCACGAGCAGCAGGCCAGCACTCGAGTGCGCGATGGCCACAGTTAAATGCCGGATCGCCAGGCCGCTGCATCCCCGCACCGAAGTCACGGGTCGTCCTGCGCGGTCGATCCGAGTGGGCTCGCGCGGTGCCGCCGCGCGGGGTCCGACCAACCGCTGTAGCGCCTGATGGCGTCGATCGAACCCATCGAACCCCAAGTGGCCACGCAACCGGTCCCGGCGGGCACGGAGCAGGACTGCTTCCACTGTGGCCTGCCGGTCCCCAGCACCGCTCGCTATCCGGTGTCCTTCGAGGGCCAGGACCAGCCGACCTGCTGTGGCGGCTGCCAGGCGGTCGCCACGGCCATCATCGAGAATGGGCTGGGCGGCTACTACCATCACCGGACAGCGGTGGCGGGTAGCCCCGGTCAACCCCTGATTCCGGATGAACTGCGCGATCTGAAGCTCTTCGATCAGCCGGAATTGCAGCGCCAGTTCGTGACCGACGAGACCGAGCGGGGCTCCGGCCGGGTGCTGCGCGAGGCCTCGCTGATCCTCGAGGGCATTACCTGTGCGGCTTGTGTATGGCTGAACGAACGCCATGTGCGCACGTTGGCCGGGGTCACCGATTTCAGCGTGAATTACTCCACCCATCGGGCGCGGGTGCGCTGGGATCCGGAACGTCTGGCCCTGTCCGATATCCTGCAGGCGATCCGCGGCATCGGGTATCGCGCCCACCCCTACGATCCCGGCACCCGCGATCAGGCCTTCCGGCGCGAGCGTCATGTAGCGCTGCGGCGGCTCGCGGTCGCGGGGCTCGGCATGATGCAGGTGATGATGCTGGCGGTTGCTCTGTGGCTGGGTGCCGGCGACGAGAATCACGCCGGGCTGTTGCAGTTCATGCGCTGGATTGCGGCCGGTCTGACCACGCCGGTGGTCTTCTACGCGGCCCTGCCGTTCTACCGCAGTGCCTGGCGCGATCTGCGCCATGGGCAATTGGGCATGGATGTGCCGGTGAGCCTGGCGATCGTCGCCACCTATGTGGCCAGCGTCTATTCGGTGCTGCTGGGTACCGGCGAGCACGTGTATTTCGAGTCCGTGGCGATGTTCGTTTTCTTCCTGCTGACCAGCCGCTACCTGGAGTTGATGGCCCGTCAGCGCTCAAGCCAGGCGGTGGATCGCCTGGACCGCCTGATTCCGGCGCTCGCGACCCGCGTGGCGTCCGACGGCAGCGAGCAGCAGGTGCCGGTGGCCGAGTTGGTGCCCGAGGACCGGGTGCGGG